>ENA-OQMZ01000034-OQMZ01000034.1-human-gut-metagenome-genome-assembly--contig:-NODE-34-length-47441-cov-2.118527_pt1 | contig 47441 bp, 54 predicted proteins | sample MGYA00242621_ERZ504862 | MGnify/ENA primary metagenome ERZ504862 (study PRJEB26092, sample SAMD00036393) | human gut metagenome | host: Homo sapiens | study: EMG produced TPA metagenomics assembly of...
CCATGACGCACCAAGGAATTTCTGCCAAAACAGGACTTAATAGTAGAAGAAGATCCTGGAACAGATCGTAACAAAGATCCCGGCACCTCATGGCGATGTAGATGCACCATTAAAAGCTGATCTTTGACTCCATTTATGATGCATACAAAGGCGTTATCGTATTCTGCCGTGTCATGGATGGCCGTGTGAAAAGAGGCACCCAGATCCATATGATGGCAACAGGCTTCACCACAGAAGTTGTGGAAGTCGGATACTTTGGTGCAGGACAGTTCATTCCATGCGAGGAACTGACAGCAGGCATGGTAGGATACATCACTGCGAGTATTAAAAACCTTGGTGACACTCGTGTAGGTGATACAGTTACAGATAAGGAAAGACCATGTGCAGAAGCACTTCCGGGCTATAAGAAAGTAAATCCTATGGTATACTGCGGATTATACCCGGCAGATGGTGCCAAATACGGTGATCTGAGAGATGCTCTTGAGAAACTTCAGCTCAATGACGCCTCTCTGTTCTATGAACCGGAGACATCTGTAGCCCTTGGCTTTGGTTTCCGATGTGGTTTTCTGGGATTGCTCCATCTTGAGATTATTCAGGAGCGTCTGGAAAGAGAATACAACCTTGATCTTGTGACCACAGCTCCCGGTGTTATTTATAAAGTATACAAAACTAACGGCGAAGTTATTAATCTGACAAACCCAAGCAATCTGCCGGATCCATCAGAGATTGAATACATGGAAGAACCAATGGTAAATGCCGAGATCATGGTAACAACTGAATTTATCGGTGCCATTATGGATCTTTGCCAGGAACGAAGAGGGCAGTATCTGGGAATGGATTATATGGAAGAAACACGTGCGCTTCTGAAATATAAGCTGCCGTTAAATGAGATTATCTATGATTTCTTTGATGCCCTCAAATCCCGCTCCAGAGGCTATGCTTCTCTGGATTACGAACTCTGCGGATATGAGCGCAGCGAGCTTGTGAAACTGGATATTCTGGTAAACAAAGAAGAAGTGGATGCTCTTTCCTTTATCGTACATGCAGATACAGCATATGAGAGAGGCCGTAAGATGTGCGAGAAATTAAAAGACGAGATTCCCCGCCAGCTTTTTGAGATTCCGATCCAGGCAGCTGTCGGAAGCAAGATTATTGCCAGAGAGACAGTCAGAGCCATGCGTAAGGATGTACTTGCCAAATGTTACGGCGGTGATATTTCCCGTAAGAAGAAACTTCTGGAGAAACAGAAGGAAGGTAAGAAACGTATGCGTCAGGTAGGCAATGTGGAGATTCCGCAGAAAGCATTTATGAGTGTATTGAAACTGGATGATAAATAAAGTATGAATGGTAACTATTCGGCAGCCTGCTGTCCACATAACTGTGAAGGTACTGAACAGTTATCTGTGAATAGTGCTCATCTCAACAGAAGGTTAAAATATTGAAGAAAATGATTAAGCGAAAAACAGTTATACTATGTATGTTATTGCTTGGAATTTCTGTCTCCGGATGTGGGAAAACCAGGGAGGTAGATGAAGCGTCCTCCAAAGTGATCCAGATCAGTGTTGCGCCGGAAGAGACAAGTCCCACTCCGGCACCGGATCAGGTAGCTTCCGCAGCAGTTACCACCAATGGTAATCTGACAATGGTAAATACGTATCTGGCAGAGCAGGATGCAGCAGGTATCTCATCTGCGGAAAGTTCAGACAGCCAAAGTGATGCTGACAGTACAGATAACAGTGGCGACTCAGCAGATAACAATGAGTAAGACAGCAGTACATCAGATACTGAGGAATAGAAAACAGGTCATAACAGGAGCAGATTACAATGGAGAGAAGGAATATCACAGATTCTCCCATGGAAATCTATGTCCACATTCCATTTTGCATAAAAAAAATGTGATTACTGTGATTTCCTTTCCGGTCCGTCAGGTCCAAAGGAGCAGGCTGATTATGTAGATGCTCTGCTTGAAGAAATCAATGCAGCAGAAGAAGGAAAAGGAAGGAGTGTATCCTCTGTATTTATTGGAGGGGGCACTCCTTCTGTTTTGGATGAGAGATTCATAGGAGAAATTTTAAATCATATAAGACAAAAATTTCAGATTGCGGATCATGCTGAGATCACCATAGAAGTAAACCCAGGGACTGCAGACAGAAACAAACTGCAGGCATACAGAACATATGGAATCAACCGCCTGAGCATAGGTTTACAGTCGCCGGATGACAGAGAACTGAAGATCCTTGGAAGAGTCCACAATTATGAGCAGTTTCTGGAAACTTACAGAAGTGCAAGAGAGGCAGGGTTCGACAATATCAATATTGACTGATGAGTGCGATCCCGGATCAGACTTATGAAGGATGGATCCACAATCTTCGCACTGTTGCAGGACTGGATCCGGAACATATTTCCGCATACAGCCTGATCATTGAGGAGGGCACACCTTTTGCATCGCGGACGCTGAATTTGCCGGATGAAGATGCGGAGTACAATATGTATGAGGCAACAGCACAGATTCTGAGAGAATATGGCTTTGAGCAGTATGAGATTTCCAATTACGCAAAGAAAGGCAGAGAATGCAGGCATAACGTGGGTTATTGGATCCGACAGGATTATCTGGGGTTTGGCCTGGGAGCTTCCTCTCTTTATGGAAAGGAACGTTTTGCCAATACACAGGATATGAAAAAATATCTGGAAAACAGCAGAACTCCGGAAAAAATAAGAGAAAAAGAGCCGCCCCTCACCAGAGAGGATGAGATGGCGGAGTTCATGTTTCTGGGACTTCGTATGACCAGAGGAATCTCAAAAGCTGAGTTTGAGCGGCAGTTTGGAAGTGAAATAGATGCAATATACGGGGATGTTCTGAGAAAATATAAGTCAATGGGACTGCTTTTGGAAGAAAACGGAAGGATTTTTCTGAGCAGAGAAGGAATTCATGTAAGCAATTCCGTTATGGCGGATTTTTTTGCCGTAAACGCCTTGACGAACAAATGTTCCTGTATTATACTGATGCCATGAGGATTGCGGGGCAGCGAAACTGCGCACAATCCATGAATATCATAACATACGAAAAAAGGTGTAACTGTCAAGATAAGAAACAGTTATTATTTATAAATGAGAAACAGGAGGCCCACAATGGCAGCAGATACAACGAAGAAGCACTTTATCAGGATCAGAGGTGCCAATGTTAATAACCTTAAGAATTTAAGTGTGGATATTCCCAGAGACAAGTTTGTGGTATTTACAGGACTGAGTGGCTCCGGTAAATCTTCACTGGCTTTTGATACCATCTATGCAGAGGGTCAGCGTCGTTATATGGAATCTCTCTCTTCCTATGCAAGACAGTTTCTGGGTCAGATGGAGAAGCCGGATGTGGAGAGCATCGAAGGTCTGCCGCCGGCCATTTCCATTGATCAGAAATCTACCAACCGCAATCCCCGTTCCACAGTAGGAACAGTGACAGAAATCTATGATTATTTCCGACTTCTGTATGCCAGAGTGGGAATCCCTCATTGTCCGAAGTGCGGAAGAGAGATTAAGAAGCAGACAGTTGACCAGATGGTAGACAGTATCATGTCTTTTCCGGAGAGAACGAAGATCCAGCTTCTGGCGCCTGTTGTGCGGGGGCGCAAGGGAACTCATGCAAAGCTTCTGGAGCAGGCAAAGAGAAGCGGATATGTACGTGTGCAGATTGACGGAAACCTGTATGAGCTTTCCGAGGAGATCAGTCTGGACAAGAATATCAAGCATAATATAGAGATTGTGGTAGACCGTCTGATCGTGAAGCCCGGGATTGAGAAAAGACTCTCAGATTCCATTGAGACAGTGCTGGATCTGGCAGAGGGTCTTCTGATGGTAGATACTATGGATGGAAATATTCACAATTTCAGCCAGAGTTTCTCCTGTCCTGACTGTGGTATCAGTGTAGATGAGATCGAACCGAGAAGCTTTTCTTTCAATAATCCTTTTGGCGCCTGTCCGGACTGTCTGGGACTTGGGTATAAAATGGAATTTGATATTGATCTGATAATCCCGGATAGATCTCTGAGTATCCTGGATGGTGCCATTGTGGTCACAGGATGGCAGTCCTGCACAAATGAGGGAAGCTTTTCCAGGGCAATCCTGGATGCTCTTGCCAGAGAATATGATTTCAGCCTGGCAACACCTTTTGAGGAGTATCCGGAGAAGATACAGGACATTCTGATCAACGGAACTAATGGACATTCTGTAAAGGTTTACTATAAAGGGCAGCGCGGAGAGGGCGTTTACGATGTGGCGTTTCCGGGGCTGATCCGAAATGTGGAGCAGCGTTACAGAGAGACAGGCTCTGATGCCATGAAGCAGGAGTATGAATCTTTCATGCGCATTACTCCATGTAAAACCTGTAAAGGTCAGAGACTGAAGAAGGAATCACTGGCTGTGACTGTGGCGGATAAGAATATTTATGAGGTCACCAATCTTTCCATAGAGAAGCTGAAAGCCTTTCTGGCGGATATGCAGCTCTCCGAGCAGCAGCAGCTTATCGGCAGACAGATTCTGAAGGAAATCAGGGCAAGGGTAAGTTTCCTGTCAGATGTAGGACTGGATTATCTTTCATTGGGACGTGCGACAGGAACTCTTTCCGGCGGCGAGGCGCAGAGAATCCGTCTGGCTACCCAGATTGGTTCCGGGCTGGTAGGAGTTGCCTATATTCTGGATGAACCGAGTATCGGACTTCACCAGAGGGATAATGACAGACTTCTTGGTTCTCTGATGAAACTGCGTGATCTTGGAAACAGCCTGATCGTTGTGGAGCATGATGAAGATACCATGCGTGCCGCAGACTGTATTGTAGATATAGGTCCCGGTGCAGGGGAGCATGGCGGACAACTGGTTGCCATGGGAACTGCAGAGGATTTGATGAAGAATGAGGATTCCATCACAGGAGCTTATCTGAGCGGAAAATTAAAAATTCCGGTACCTTTGGAGAGACGGAAGCCAACCGGTTTTCTTACTGTCAAGGGGGCGGCAGAGAATAATCTCAAGAATATCGATGTGAAGATACCTCTTGGGATCATGACCTGTATCACAGGAGTTTCGGGCTCAGGTAAGAGCTCTCTGATCAATGAGATTCTTTATAAACGCCTGGCAAGAGATCTGAACCGGGCAAGAGTGATTCCGGGAAAACATAAGGATATTCTGGGAACAGACCAACTGGATAAGGTTATCAATATTGACCAGTCACCTATTGGCCGTACTCCACGTTCCAATCCTGCGACTTATACCGGGTATTTGACAGATCAGAGATCTTTTGCAGCAACAGCAGATGCCAAGGCAAAAGGATATAAGAAAGGACGATTCAGTTTTAATGTAAAGGGCGGAAGATGTGAGGCATGCAGCGGTGACGGTATTATCAAAATTGAGATGCATTTCCTTCCGGACGTATATGTACCATGCGAGGTCTGCAAGGGTAAGAGATATAACAGAGAAACCCTGGAAGTAAAGTATAAGGATAAGAATATTTACGATGTGCTGAATATGACGGTGGAGGAAGCACTGACTTTTTTGAGAATGTTCCTTCTATTAAAAGAAAGATACAGACTCTTTATGATGTAGGACTTTCCTATATCCGGCTGGGACAGCGTCCACAGAGCTTTCCGGAGGAGAGGCACAGAGGATCAAGCTTGCCACAGAGCTGAGCAAGCGCAGCACAGGTAAGACTATCTACATTCTGGATGAGCCTACCACAGGTCTGCATTTTGCGGATGTGCATAAGCTGGTGGAGATTCTGAAACGATTATCGGAGGGCGGTAATACAGTAGTTGTGATCGAGCATAATCTGGATGTGATTAAGACCGCAGATATATCATTGATATCGGACCGGAGGGTGGAGACAAAGGAGGTACCGTAGTTGCTCAGGGAACTCCTGAGGAGGTGGCACAGTCACCGGTTTCCTATACCGGAAAATATGTAAAGAAATATCTGAAATAATCTTGAAATCATATTGCAGGACTTTCTTTTTAAATGGAAGTTGTATATAATAGAAGAGATTATTTATAGCAATTCTCGTAAATAATATATTTTGATCCGGCTTATCAGGATGTGAAGTCCTGTTGGACTGTTTTGATCGCATTATTTTATGGAGTTGTTATAACTAAACCGGATAAGTCCCCGGTAGAGACTGTAAAAAGTAATGATCAGTTGAAGGGGATGAGGAGAACGTAAGAACAGAAAGGGGATTTCCATGCCGACAAGTGATATTGGAATTGACCTGGGAACCAGGAACAGTCTGGCTTATTCTACAGGAAAGGGGCTTGTGCTAAATGAGCCTTCAATCGTAGTTTATGATAAAAATACAGAGAAGATACGTGCGATCGGTGAAGAAGCCCGTCTGATGGAAGGGCGCATTACTTCAGATATGGAGATCATCCGTCCCATCAGACAGGGCGTGATCGTTGATTATACAGTTACAGAGAAGATGTTGAAATACTTTATATCCAGAGCAATAGGAAGAAGAGCTTTCCGCAAGCCCAGGATCAGTATCTGTGTTCCCAGTGGAATTACAGAGATTGAGAAAAAGGCAGTGGAGGAAGCAACCTATCAGGCTGGTGCCAGAGATGTCTATATGGTGGAGGAACCTATAGCTGCGGCAATCGGAGCCGGGGTGGATGTGACCAAGCCCTTTGGAAATCTGGTCGTAGACATTGGAGCCGGAACTTCGGATGTTGCGGTTATCTCTCTTGCGGGGGTTGTGGTTTCCGCTTCTGTGAAAGTTGCAGGGGACACTTTTAATCAGGCTATACTGAACTATGTGAGAAAGAATCATGGACTTTTTATCGGAGAAGATATGGCAGAGAAGATCAAAATTCAGATTGGTACGGCTATAGAGGAATCAAATCCGAGAACAATGGAAGTAAAGGGGAGAAATGTGATCACCGGTCTGCCGAAGACAGTGACACTTACCTCAGAAGAAATACGTGTGGCGTTAAAGGATGCTACAAGCCAGATTGTGGAGACTGTTCATGGAATTCTGGAAAAGACACCGCCGGAACTGGCTGCGGATATTGTAGACAGAGGAATCGTACTTACAGGCGGCGGTGCCCTTCTTCATGGGATGGATACACTGATCGAGCAGAGAACCGGAGTAAGTACACTGACGTGTGCAGGATGCAATGAGCGGTGGTCAGCAGTGGGAACCGGGAAGTATGCGAGAGGTAATGGCAGTTTGACGGATAAAGCAGGAGGTACTGCACAGTGCAGTGCCTTTTTGCGTTGTCATGAGGATCAAAGAAGCAGGAGGTGTGGAGAAAAGCACATGAGTGAAACTGTCACAGGATACATAGATCATGTTATTTTCAGAAATGAAGATAACGGATATACAGTTATGGTACTGAAAGGTACAAAAAAAGAGGAAGAGCTGACCTGCGTGGGAAGTTTCCCTGCGATCACACAGGGGGCATCTATTGAAGCAACCGGAGTATATATCCATCATCCGGTATATGGCAAACAGTTTCAGATCAGTTCTTTTACAGAGAAGATGCCGGAGGATACATATGGAATAGAACGTTATCTGGGTTCGGGCGCCATCAGGGAATCGGTGCTGCACTGGCTGCCAGGATTGTGCAGAAGTTTGGAGATGACACACTCCGTATCGTAGAAGAAGAGCCGGAGCGGCTTGCAGAGGTAAAGGGGATCAGTGAGAAAAAAGCCGGGAGATCGCTGCGCAGGTAAGTGAGAAGGCAGAGATGCGAAAAGTAATGATCTTTCTGCAGAAATATGGGATTTCCCTGAACCTGGGCGCAAAGATTTATCAGAAATATAAGGAATCTGTCTATACGATCCTTCAGGAGAATCCTTACAGACTTGCGGAAGATATTTCCGGTGTGGGATTTAAGATTGCTGATGAGATTGCTGCCAGAGTCGGTATTCACGCAGACTCAGATTACAGAATCCGCAGCGGAATGCTGTATACTCTTCTGCAGGCTTCGGGAGAAGGACATACTTATCTTCCGAGGGAACAGTTATTTACAAGATGTGCCAGACTTCTGGGAGTAGATGAATCCTATATGGAGAAACATCTTATGGATATGGTTATTGACAGGAAGCTGGTGCTGAAAGAAAAAAGCGGAGAAACTATCGTTTATCCGGCACAGTATTATTATCTGGAACTGAACACTGCCAGGATGCTTAATGAACTGAATATTGTGTGTCCTGAGGATAAAGAGCTTGTCAGGCACAGAATTGAGCTGATCGAGAAAGAGACAGGAACTGTTCTGGATGAAATGCAGAAGAAAGCAATCACTGAAGCAGCGGATCATGGACTCTTTATTCTTACAGGAGGCCCCGGTACAGGTAAAACGACAACGATCAATGCGATCATCCGCTTTTTTGAGGGAGAAGGTGCAGAGATTCGGCTGGCTGCACCTACCGGACGTGCTGCAAAGAGAATGACAGAGACTACCGGATATGAGGCGCAGACAATTCACCGTCTGCTGGAACTGAATGGAATGCCGGAAGAAGAGAGGGACGGGCATTCAGCTAAATTCGAGAGGAATGCACAGAATCCGCTGGAGGCAGATGTGATCATTATTGATGAAATGTCTATGGTGGATATTCATCTGATGCATTCTCTTCTTCTTGCAGTAGTAGCAGGAACCAGACTGATCCTTGTGGGGGATGAGAATCAGCTTCCGAGTGTAGGCCCGGGCAATGTGCTGAGAGATATTATCCGAAGCAGATGTTTCCCTGTAGTGGAACTGACTAAGATATTCAGACAGGCATCAGAGAGTGATATTGTTGTAAATGCTCATAAGATAAATAAGGGAGAACAGGTTCAGATCAATAATAAGAGCAGGGATTTCTTTTTTCTGAAGAGATATGATGCAGATATCATTATAAGAGTAGTGATCGCGCTGATCCAGGAGAAACTGTCGCGCTATGTAGATGCCAAACCCTTTGAGATACAGGTACTGACACCTATGAGAAAGGGACTTCTGGGAGTAGAGCGGCTGAATCAGATCCTGCAGAGATACCTGAATCCGCCGGAAGACGGGAAATCCGAGAGGGCGGTTGGAGACCGGCTGTTCCGCACAGGGGACAAGGTCATGCAGATCAGAAATAATTATCAGATGGAATGGGAAATCCGGGGACGATATGGGGTTGTCATTGAGAAAGGCGTGGGAGTATTTAACGGAGACACCGGAATCCTCAGGGAAATCAATGAATTTGCTGAGACAGCAGAAGTGGAATTTGAGGATGGACGTTTTGCAATGTACTCGTTCAAACAGCTGGAGGAACTGGAACTTGCATATGCTATTACAATCCACAAGTCTCAGGGATCTGAGTATCCGGCAGTCATACTTCCATTGCTTTCCGGACCACAGATGCTTTTAAACAGGAACCTTCTTTATACCGCAGTTACCAGAGCAAGAAAATGTGTGACGGTTGTGGGAAACGAGGAGACCTTTGTAGAGATGATACGCAATGAAAAACAGCAGAAGAGATACAGTGCACTGGATGAACGGATCAGAGAACTGAGTGAGACTACAGGGATAATAATACAGATGGTGAAGAATGATATTGCAGACTGTGATCTGATGACTGAATAATAACAGAGAAAAAATTTATTCCGATAATATGAGAAAAACAGAAATACAGAGGATAGCAAAACAAAGAGTAAAATAGTGGAAGGAAATGGAAATGAAACGGTTTCTGAACATGGTAGCTGATATTTTTTACCCGAGATGCTGTCCGGTCTGTCAGAAAATACTGGCAGATCAGCGAAGGATGATCTGTCCGGAATGCGAGAAAGAACTTCGTCCGATTGGTCATCCCAGATGTTATAAATGTGGAAAACCCATAGAAACAGGGGAATACTGCAGAGACTGTCAGAAACACAGGCATATGTATGAACAGGGAAGAGGTATTTTTGTCTATGATGGCATAATGAGAAGATCTGTTACCAGATATAAGTACTATGGATGCAGAGAATACGGTGATTTTTATGCCAGAGCAATGTATCGATATGCACAGAAAGAATTGCGGGAATGGAAGCCGGATCTGATCGTGCCGGTTCCGGTACACAGGTCGAAGGAGCGGCAGAGAGGTTTTAATCAGGCTGCATATCTGGCGGAGAAACTCGGTCATTATACCGGGATTTCCACAGATGTCAATATTGTGCAGAAAGTTTTAAAGACAAAGTCGCAGAAAAAACTGAATGCTTTGCAGAGAAGAAAAAACCTGGAAAAAGCGTTCTGCGTGACCGGAGATGTCAGGGGAAAGAATATCTTGGTGATAGATGATGTGTATACAACAGGAAGTACGATCGATGCAATGGCCGGATGCCTGAAGAGAAAAGGTGCCGGAAATGTTTATTTTCTTACGGTTTGCATAGGCAGGAGATAAGAAAAAACACTTTTCATACATAATGATATATGTTACAATTAATCTGTATGATTATATGAATGATATCAGGTTGTTGCTGAGAACAGAGTGAACAGTAATAGCGGATTATAGCAAAAGGAAAAGCATACAGTAAGGAGTAATTTATGTTAAATGAAGAGAAGATAAAAATCATGAATAAACTTGCCATGTATGAACAGGGTGAAGGAAAGAAATATCTTCCGGTCAGCAGGTACTACCGTAGTGATTATATCGGACTTGCCATGATTAAGAATTTTTTCCTTGTTACGATTGGGTATTGCCTGATTCTGGCCGGTATCGCAGCATATTTTGCTGAATATCTGATAGATAATGTTCATAAGATGAACCTTGTTTCACTGGGCGTGGAAGTTATTCTGGGGTATGTGGCAGTGCTGGTACTGTTTTCTGTCCTGACATATATCCAATATACGGTGAAATACCATAAAGCAAAGAAAAGTGTGAAAAATTATTATGAAGAACTTACACAATTAAGTAAAATCTACGGTCGCGAAGATAAAAAATCTTCAGCCAGAGGAGTTACAGGAGGATATAAAAAATGACAGCATTACTCGAATTAAAACAGCGAATAAAGAATTTATACAGCCAGTATGAGATTTATATCCTGCCTGTCTTACGTTTCGTTCTGGCAATGGTTTATTTCATATGGATCAATACCAATATGGGATATATGAAGCAGATCGATAATATATTTATTGTTCTGATCCTTGCACTGATCTGTTCCATTCTTCCTTCAGGTGTAATGATTTTTGTAGGATTTGCCTGATGGTCGCACATGGTTATGCACTGGGGATAGAAGTTGCAGGTTTTATGCTTGTGCTGATCCTGTTTATGGCAATTCTCTTCCTGAGATTCAGTTCAGACAATAATTTAGTACTTGTATTTACACCGCTTTCCTTTGGGTTCAGTGTTCCGACGCTTCTTCCTATCGGAAGCGGACTTTTGTGCAATGCGTTTTCTGCACTTCCTGCAGGCTGCGGAGTGATTATTTACTATTTTATCCGTTTTATACGTGTACAGCATAAACTGCTGGAAAACCCGGATGTTGCCATAGCTGACAAATTAAAACTTCTGACAGATGGAATCGTGCAGAACTGGGGAATGTGGATCACAGTGATTGCCTTTATCGCAGTGATTCTGCTGGTGAATCTGATACGTACCCGCTCTTTTGACTATGCATGGAGAATTGCCATTATTGCAGGTGGAGTTGTGTATGTTCTGATGATTATTGCAGGTGGATTTTATTTTAGACTGGATATTGATGTTGTTACGCTGATCATTTATACAGTGATCTCTGTGGTGATAGGATTACTTCTTGAATTCTTTGTATTTGGTGGTGACTATACCGTACCGAGAGACTGGAATATGAGGATGATGAATATTATTATTATGTAAAAGCAGTGCCGAAAGCCTGTGTCACAACATCTGAAAGAAGTATAAAGAAGATTAACGGAAGTTCTGCAAAGGATGAAAGACCGGCACAGGATAACGTTGTTTCTTATGCGAATCCTATTTTTCATGGTGATGAGAAAGCAGTGACGACAGATGAGCTGCAGCACCTGTAGAGAGAAAGAAAGATATTGACAGCGTGGATTTTGAGAAGAAACTGGAAGAATCATTAAAAAATCTGTAAAAAGCAGTTTCCGGTAACGATGAGACATACGAGCAAAATTCCATTGCCGCAGGCAATCTGGAATGAATTTTGGCTACGTTACTGTGAACGGAGTGAACAGTAACACAAAATCCACTGAAAACATTTTCAACGATAAGATATATAAAAATGATAAGGAAAGGAGAGCCATATGCAGGATTTTTCAGGAAATTTGATAGAAACATTATCAAGACTGGCATTTCCTAAGATTGGGATTATAGATATCATACAGATTGCACTGATCGCTTTTTTTGTATATCAGTTCATGGTATGGATCAAATATACTCATGCATATACACTTCTGAAAGGAATACTGGTCGTTCTCCTCTTCATTCTGATCGCGTATATTTTCAGGATGAATACGATTCTGTGGATTTTTTTCAAATCTGGCAAGTACACTGATCGTAGGTGTGATCGTTATTTTTCAGCCGGAGCTCAGAAAAGTTCTGGAACAGCTTGGACAAAAGCGGATCATGGCTTCACTGATACCTTTTGATGCAGGTAAAGAGGTGAAGGAAAGATTTACGGATAAAACCATCAGTGAGCTGGTCAAAGCATGTTTTGATATGGGAGAAGTTAAGACCGGAGCACTGATCGTAATTGAGCAGAATGAGCTGCTGACCGATTATATAAGAACAGGTATTAATCTGGATGCAATCCTTACCAGTCAGCTTCTGATCAATATATTTGAACATAACACACCACTTCATGACGGAGCTGTTATTGTAAGAGAGAACAGGATTGTGGCTGCAACATGCTATCTTCCACTGTCTGATAATATGGAACTGAGCAAACAGCTTGGAACGCGGCACAGGCAGGTGTGGGGATCAGTGAGCAGACAGATTCTGTTACGATCATTGTATCAGAGGAAACCGGTCAGGTATCTGTAGCGCAGGGAGGAAAGCTGACCAGAAGTGTAAACAGTGCAAAACTCAGAGAAATCCTGGTCAGAGCGCAGAATAAGCAGGTTGTAGACAACAGCAAACTTCGCCATTTACTGAAAGGAAGAGTGAAGCATGAAGAAGCGAAAAATAACAGATAATATACCTCTGAAAATCATGTCTGTCGCAATAGCTGTTGTGCTATGGCTGATCGTTGTAAACATAGATAATCCGACAGGAACCAATTACTATACGCTCAATGATGTGGAACTGATCAACAAGGAATATGTGGAATCTTCAGATACCATCGGTAAGATGTGTATGCCGGAACAGAACCAGGATTCCATAAAAGTTGCGATCACTGCAACCAAGAAGATCAGAGACAAGATCAAAGTCACAGACATCTCTGCGGTAGCTGATCTTCAGCAGGCGGTAAGCCTGGATACAAATCCGGTTATGGTTCCTATTACCGTTACCTGTTCTGTACCGGGGGTATCTCCCAGTGATATCAAAGTTACTCCTCAGAATCTCAGTGTAAATCTTGATGAAAAAGAGACACAGGAGTTTGTGGTAAATGTCAGCAGAGGTGATACGAAACCGGGCAAAGATTATGAAGTAGGAAGTCTGACTGCCAGTCCGGAGAAAGTAAGGATTACAGGCCCGAAGACGCTGATCAATAAAATAGATAAGGTAAATGCTTCCATTGAACTGGATGGGAATACAGAGGATTTTACACAGGATGTAAACCTTACGATCATTGATAAGAATCAGGAGGTACTTACTGATTCTGAAATGAATTCATTGCGGATTGAGAATAATGCAAAAGTAACAGTGACTGCAAAATTATGGAAAATCCGTCAGGGAGTGCAGATATCTGCAGATTATGTAGGGACACCGGCTGAAGGATATCAGGTTGGGGCTGTGAGAACAGTGCCGGATACGATCAGTGTAGCAGGCAGTACAGAAGGTCTTGAAAGTCTTGCGGATAATAATAATGTGATCACTATACCGGAAGACAGTATTGATATTTCCGGTGAATCCGAAGATGTGGAGAAAAAAATCAGTCTTACGAATCTTCTGCCGGACAATGTGAAACTTACCAGTGACTCCAGTGAAGATGTATGGGTGACTGTAAGTATTCTTCCGGCCGGAAGCAGAGAGTTTGAATTTCCGACTAAGAATATAGAGGTTAAGAATAAACCGAAAGATCTGCAGGTAACATTTGAGACTGCGCAGATAGAAGTGAGAATCAAATCAGATAACAAAGATCTGGATGATCTGAATAATGACAAAGACATTAAGGCATCTATAGATCTGGATGGCAAAAAAGAAGGAAGTTATGAAGTCCCGGTTGAGATAGTCTTGCCGGATGGTTATGAGACAGTGGAAGATGTGACTACGGAAGTAGTGATTTCATCAGGGACTGCTGTTGATGACAGTAAGGAAAACAAGGAATAAAAGAATTCTCCACTTACAGAAGGGGTAGTAACAATATAAGAGGAACAGTGAAATGGTCAGTAAAAAGTGACAGTTAAAAATCCCACAGGTCTTCATCTGAGACCTGCGGGGATTTTGTGCAATGAGGCAATGAAATACCAGTCACAGATAACATTTGTCTACGATGGGGGCATGGCAAATGCAAAGAGTGTACTGAGTGTACTTGGTGCATGCGTAAAATGCGGAAATGAGATAGAACTTACCTGTGAAGGTGTTGATGAACAGGAAGCCCTGGATCATCTTGTTGCTGCTATTGATAGCGGCCTTGGCGAGTAGAAAGCTGCTGTGCACAAACAGAGTGAACAGTAACCATAAAGTAACATGAATAAAAGAGGAGGAACTTATTGTGAAAAGAAGATTAGTTGCGGTTACATTGAGTCTTATTATGACAATGGCAACTGTCAGTGAAGCAGGTGCTGCTGCATTTACTTCACCTGATACAGCTCCGGCTGTTGCCACACAGACAGATGCAGAAGAAGTAAATGTTACAGAAGAAACTTCTGAAACAGAAGCAGACGCTTTTTCAGATGGAGATGATGGGACAGCAGTACCATCACAGGAACAGACAGACGACGCATTTACAGCGGGAACGGATACGGCTGCTGCATTGCCGGACGAGACGCCGTCAACAGCAGATGCTACGGATGCCGTTGGAGCCGCTGTAGTGAAAGCTGAGGACTGGGTAAGCACAGAGAATGGCTTTAAACTGCGCAAACCTGCAAAAAATCAGGATACAGCAAATACAGATGATCAGAAAGCAGCAACAGCAGCACTACCCGATGAGGAGATGCTGTCTGAGACTGACGGATTCTCAGGAGATCAGACAGAATCATCTGAAACAGCAGTGGCTGAAACAGATACAACAGCTGTGACAGCAGAGGTTACAGCAATGGAAACACCAGCAGCAACGGATACAGTGTCTGTAACAAATGAAGAATTTTATACAGTGGCAGACGGAATTGTAAAGATCAGCACAGAGTATAAAGGGGAAACCCATACAGGATATTATCTGTTTGATGAAGAGGGAATCCTTGTAACTGGACAGGCTGAGGTAAAAGAAAAATCTTCAGCTGATGAAGAACCGACATCAGATGCAGCTCAGTCAGCAGGAGAAGATGCCGCAGGGGAAGAAACAGAAGCCCAGGCAAATCAGTCTTATTTTACAACTGCAGATGAGGCTGTTGTTTATACCGGATGTGAAGGAGAAGCGATAACTCCATATACATCTACAGTAGGCCAGCAGGAGAAGAGTGTATGGAAATGGACAGGAACATATTTCCAGTACTACGATGAGAATGGTAATCTGGAGACAATTGCACAGCTTGAAGCGAAAGCAAAAGCAGCAGGTACATATACCGGATATTTCAAGATCAATGAGGATTATTACTGCTTGATTCTGAAGGTAAGCCACAGACAGGAGAGATCACCCTCACAGTTAACGGCGAATCAAACCTGTATTATTTTGATCCTGCAAGCAGCGACATTCCCGGAAAAATGTTCCACAATGGATGGCTTCGTTCAGATACCACTAAGGGAGAGCGCTGGCTGTATTTTAAAAAGGGAAATGTTCCGGCAGACATCGGTAAATATTATAAGCGTGGCGTAGTTGCCACAGCTATCCCGGAGAAAGGAACCGGAGATTACTTGCTGGATGCCAATGGATATGTTCTGAAATCAGTGATGAAGAAGGCTCAGAATGGTGCATATTACTGTACCGACAGTAACGGCCAGATTTATAGAAATAAACTTGTAAAATACGGCAATTTCAGATATTATTTTGGCTCAAACGGAAAGCGGGCAACCTGGACAAAGAGATGGGCAAAAGCAGGCGATCATTACTATTACTTTGGAAGTACTCCGGGTCGTGTTGTTGAGAAACATGGCTGGCAGAAACTTGTCAGCACCAGTGGCAAATTCCTTGGCTGGCTGTATTTTGATTCCAAGGGAAATCATTATACGGATAAGTGGACTTCCGCAGGTTATTATTTTAAACCATCAGGAAAGCTTGCAAGCGGTTTGACAGAAATCGATGGAAAGAAATATATATTTGAATCATCTACATCCGCAGAACACAAAGGTAAAGTATATAAGAGCACAATGGTGCGCTATAAAAAGAAATGGTATATCGCATCTTCTAAGGGAAGCCTGTATAAGAGCGGATGGAGAAAATACAGCGGCAATTACTATTATCTTAAAGAATGTGTGGTTCAGACAAATCAGTTTATGAAAAAGAATGGAGTAAACGGTTATCTGGATGCAAACGGTAAATATACAAGAGGATGGGTAATTGTAAGTAATGCTAAAAACCTGGTGAGATATATCGATCGTCAGGAAACGGATTTGCAAGAAATAAGAGTATGAGAGTTAATGGAATTCTGTATTACTTTGACAGTAACGGATACCGTATCACTGATCTGACAAACAGATACAGAGGACCGTATTCTGTTCAGGTGGACAGAGTAAACGGAGTTATGACTGTTTATGCTGATTCAGCCAGAACAATTCCTGTTAAGACGATCAGGGTATCTGTAGGTTTAGCAGGAACACCAACTCCGACCGGTAACTTTACACTGAGCAGAAGCCTGAGGTGGCAGCCTCTTATGGGACCATCCTGGGGACAGTATGGAACTCATGTAGACGGTGCCGGACAGGGAGGAATCTTTGTTCATTCTGTAGCCTGCGGCCAGGCAAACTCATATAATCTTCCGGCAGTAGAGTACAATAAGCTTGGATCTCCCGCATCACATGGATGTATCAGAACCTGTGTGGCAGATGCGAAGTGGGTTTATGAGAACTGTAATGGCGCACCGATCAGTATTATTGATGGTAAATATAAAGCAGATGATGCAATGAAAGGACCTCTTGGAAAGAAAGCACTGACTCCGTTAAGAGGAGCTGCTAATTTTGATCCTACAGATCCGGCTGTCTGATCCGGATATTTCTGCCAGGATAAATAAACATAATTGCTTATAGAAACGAAATATGCAAAACGGCTGCACAGAGCAAGAAATGTGCAGCCGTTTTTGGGTATATATCAGGGATTATCTTGCGAAAATGTAATATAGTGTGTATAATATGTTAATAGTATTGTAATAAAATGGACGTTTATTAGAAGACAGGAGTAGAAAGATGAAAAGAGATTTTTTAAAAATCAGAAAAAGGCTTATTGTTGGTTGTCTGGCAGCTGCGATAGCTGTAGCGCAGCCTGTAAGCTCTGTTTTTGCAAATCCGCATTATGACAGACGTGATACAGTGGCTGAGGAGGAATTTATTTATTCTGCAAGAACTTCCGGTACAGAGTCATCAAGAAAAAAAGTGAACTCCAAAGCATGGAAAAAGATCAACGGTGTCTGCTATAACGGAAGTGGTGAAATCATTCCGGGTGCGATAACCAGAGGCATGGATGTCTCTGAATGGCAGGGCAATATTGACTGGAAACAGGTAAAGAGGTCTGATATAGATTTTGCGTTTGTCCGGATCTCCTATGGCCTGACTCACGAAGATTATACCTATGATGAGAATATGACAAATGCAGAACTTGCCGGAGTACCCACAGGCACCTATGTGTACAGTACAGCCTTATCGACAACTACCGCATTAAAGGAAGCACAGCTTGCCATCAGCAAAATGCAGGGTTACAAGGTTTCCTATCCGGTCGTATATGATCTGGAGTATGACAAAAGCAAGTAAGCTTTCATGCAAAACAGTCTCAGAGATGGCACTGACCTTCTGCAATGAAGTGCGCAGGGCCGGATATTATCCAATGGTTTACTGCAATACCAACTGGTATGATAATTACATAGACTGGTCCTTATTATCAGGAGTGGATGTATGGATCGCAAGATATGGGGACACGATTCAGGCACCTGATAAGGAACGGTACAATTATACAATATGGCAGTCCACAGACGGTAACCGGGAAAGCGGACTGAACAGTACCAGCGGACTGGTAGCAGGAATCCCTGCAGGCAATGATGTTGATATGGATTTTGGCTATGTGGACTATACAAAGAAAATTACGCCGAGATGGAAATCTCTGGATTCCTATGTTCCGGCAATGAAACCCGATACAGGCAGCAACGATGGAAGCCAGGAACAGACAGGACTTCATCAGGAAAATGGAAAATACTATTATGTCAATGAAAATGGCGAACGTGTGTCAGATCAGTGGGTAACTGTAAATGAAAGACCTATTATATCAGTTCTGATGGTTATGCTCTGATGGGAATGAAGAAAGTAGACGGGAAATGTTACTGGTTCCATACAAAATCCGGATATATGTTTAAAAACCGCCGCGTGACAGATCTACCGGCGATATCTACTATTTTGGAAGCGACGGTGTACGCTGCGAGAATGGAATGTACAAAATCAGGGAAAAAAGTGGGGAACACACCTATTATTTCCAGAAAAACGGAAAAGCGTATAAGGGATGGCTGACGCTGAATGGTAAAAAATACTATTTTTACAAAGGTAGTTCCGCACTTTCCGGTACGCGTGCGAGAACATTACACTGACCAGTTCCAACAGGATTGTATCTGTGTTTGATGGAAATGGAGTGTGTACCAGACAATATAAAAAGCGGTAAAAAATATTGAAACATATAAAAAGATCCTGCAGCTGTGGCACTGATGGAAATTCTGCAACAGCTTCGGGATCTTTTTATGAAATTGCCGTAATTAAAGCGTATAGATCAGGATACCTGCAATGATGATCAGGTTTCCCATGATTTTTCCTTTCGTGATTTTTCCTTCAGAATGAATGAGAGAGAAGCAGGACAAACACATAGGCGGCAGTATCAATGACAGGACCATAGCGCATATCTACTTTTGTATAACACCATGTATTGAGGAGGAGGATCAGCATATATATAGTGTATGAGAGAATCACCCGGAAATTGAGATATTCCCTGATTCGGTTTTCGTATCTGATATTTGCGCTCTGTTTCAGAAGTATCTGTGAAACAGCGGAAAAAAATGTTCCGCTCAACATGATTAAAATAAATGTTCTATTCATATCTCTGCACCGTCCATACTCCAAATAAAACCACCAGAATACCTATGATATTCTGAATGGAAAGATTTTCATGAAAGATCAGCACTGCCCATATCTGCGACCACAGAAGATAAACACTTTTATTGGCATAGGCAGTAGACAAAGAGAATTTCTTGATGACCTGCTGCCAGGTGATGGCGTAGATTCCGCAGTTGGCTACCATCAGGAACAGGAACAGGTAAAGCAGAGGACTGCTGAGACCATGTTTATTATACTGAACAGATGCAGCTTTGGAAAAAACACTTGTCAGTGAAAACAGCAGGATATTCAGATGAAGTTGTATGTAGTCTTTGAGTTTTGACATAATACCTCCGGGCGATAATGGTATTTTACGGATTTCGTCCAATAGAGCGTGTCTGAAAAATTATTCCCACAAATTGTGACGCACATCTTGCAGAAAGCCTTTTTCAGACACGCTCTAGCCTGAAAGCTGTCGGACAGTAACTATTTTACATAAAAAAGCAGGGAAGTCAAGGTTTGTGCAGCAGGAATCTTGAAAAGAAATGTTGAAAATGATATGATAAAAATGATTGCAAAAAGATGAAAAGAGAAAGGAAAAGCATATGAGCTATATTCAGTGGTTGTTCCTGTATATAATTCTGAACATACACTGGGAGAACTATATACCCGTTTGGAGAAAGTATTCCGGGAAACTCTTAAAGAAGACTTTGAACTGATCCTGGTAGATGACGGATCAAAGGACAGATCTTATGAGATCATGACGGAACTCAGAGAAAAGGATCACAGGTACGGATCATACAGATGGCCCGTAACTTCGGACAGCATCCGGCACTTCTGTGTGGATTTGCACATGTAAAAGGAGAGTTTGTGGTAACAATGGATGATGACCTTCAGCATCAGCCGGAGGAACTTCCGAAGATGGTCAGAACCATGCAGGAGAGACCGGATGTGGATGTTATCATTGCAAGCTATGAAGGAAGAAAGCATGGTCCGATACGCAAACTGGGAACGAAATTTTCTGTATGGGCAACTTCAAAGATGCTGGGAAAAGATCCGGATCTTCAGATCACCAGTTACAGGCTGATCCGCAGATTCCTTGTGGATGCCATGGTAAAAACAAATACATATCTTCCACAGATTGGAAACCTTCTGATCAGGAGTTCTAACCGTATTATTAATGTTCCGGTTCAGCATGCAGACAGAGCTTACGGAAAAAGCGGTTATTCCTTTAAGAGACTGCTGAAAGATCTGATTTATGATATCACGACACATACTGCATTTCCCCTTCTGCTGGTGAGAAATATCGGAATTGTCAGTTTCCTGATAAGTGTAGTTCTGTCGGTCTGTTATCTGGTAAGATATTTTACACTGGGCATATCTGTGCAGGGCTGGACTTCGCTGATGCTGGTTATGCTGGCGTTTTTTTGGACTGATTTTGTTATCGATCGGAATTATGGGAATCTATTTAATGAACATTCTTAATGAGGCAAAAAAAATGCCCCATTATGTAATACGTCGGGAGGATACGGACGAATAATGAAGGAAATTGGCGGATATTTTCAGCTGGAAGAGATGCCGGGAGAGGAATATTATCCTGACCTGTACAGGGTCAATCTTGGAAGAACCGCACTGCTGTGGCTTTTGAAGAGCCGCAGGTGCAGGAAAATCCTATTACCGTATTTTCTGTGTGAATCAGTGGTGCATACCTGTCAAGAAAATCAGATAGAGACAGAATTTTATCATCTGAATGAGAAACTGGAAGTTCTGTATCCGAAAGAACAGCTTCCGGAAGGGGAATATCTTTATCTGGTTAATTACTATGGTCAGCTGTCTGATTCCCGGATATCAGAGTATAAAAAGATTTACGGAAACATCATAGTGACCATACCCATGCATTTTTTCAGAAACCATTAAAAGGGATAGATACACTGTATTCCTGCAGAAAATTCTGGGGTGTCAGCGATGGCGCATATCTGTCAACAGATGCCAGCCTGACAGAAAATAAGACTGTCGATTATTCTGCAGAGCGTATGAAACATATTCTGGGGCGTTATGAGCATAATGCCGGAACCTACTACAAAGATATGCTGGAAAATGCGGCAAAATATGACGGGATGGAGCTTCGGCAGATGTCAAAGCTTACACAGAATCTTCTGAAAGCTGTGGATTATGACAGAGCAAAGAAAAAAAGGGAAGAAAACTACCGGATTCTCGGAGAACTGCTTCCATCGGAAAGTATATTTAATCAGACTGTGCCGGAGGGACCTTTTGCATATCCGTATTTCCACGCTGATGGAATGAAACTTCGCAGACATCTTGCCGAAAAGAAGATATTTGTGCCGACTTACTGGAAAAATATAATTGAGAACTCTGAGACAAAAAGTCTGGAATATACCTGGGTTGCCAATATTCTTCCGTTGCCCTGCGATCAGCGTTACAGCGTGGAGGATATGAAATATATGGCTTCGGTTGTCAGAGAATGTGAGGAACGGATATGAAACATAAAGTGTTGATTCTGGGAACGCTCGGAGAATTTACAGAGCTGGTAAAGAAAGCAAAAGAGAAAGGTTATGAGACTGTTGTGTGCGACGGATATGCAGATGGTATTGCCAGAACGTATGCAGATAAGGCTTATACCATTCCTGTAACAGACGTAGATGCTATTGCTCTGATGTGCAGGGAAGAAGGTGTGGATGGGATCATCACATCGTTTTCAGATCTGCTCCTGGAGTGTATGGTTAAAATTGCAGACAAAGCAGGACTGCCCTGTTATCTGAAACCGGAACAGCTTTCCTGGTACAGGGATAAATCGGCATGCGGGATGTTCTGGACAAGCTTGGACTGCCGGCACCGGGATTTCGGAAAATAATCTGTGGAACTGCTGAAACAGGGATCAGAAGAAGAAATACAACAGAGTATTGCAAATCTGCAGTATCCTCTGATCAGTAAACCTCTGGATAAATATGGTTCAAGAGGAATATTTATTATTCATCATTCAGATGAAGTCAGAAAAAAAGCCCTGCAGACAGCGGAATATACGGACTGTCAGGAAATTCTGGTTGAGGAATACAATGACGGTTATGAGTTTAACATGATGACATGGGTAATGGATGGGAAAGTCAATGTGATCAGTATTGCAGATCGTGAGAAAACGGAAATGGAAGAGGGAATGCTTCCGCTCAGCACACGAAATGTTTATCCATCCCGTTTCCTGGCGGAGGTCGAAAAAAGTGCCACAGATATTCTGCAGAATTATATCAGCTATACCGGACAGACGGAAGGTGCATTATCCATGCAGTTTTTCTGGAAACCTGGCAGGGGCATTCAGGTATGTGAGATTGCAGGACGTTTCTTTGGATATGAACATGAGCTGACAGATATGGTTTATGGATTTCAGACAGAGGAACTGCTGCTGGATTATCTTTATGAAAAAGACCGGATAAAGGAGATGTTTCACCGTCATGATATTCATCATCCGGTAAAATATGGGGCTGTACTGTATTTTCAGGGACGACAGCTTCAGATTGCAGATCAGACGGCAGCCTGTGAGCTTGCAAAAGAAAAATGCGTTGTAAAACCCTGGATTTTTTATAAAGAAGGCGAACGTGTGATAGAATATGGGCCGAATCCATATCTTGCATTGTATTATATAGAAACAGAAAACCGCAGGCAGCTGGAGCTGGAGACTGAGAAATTTTTCAGTGAGATGAGTATCCGGGATCCGGAGGGAAGAGAAGTTGCCTACAGAAATAAGATACCGGAATATGAGAAGGAAAAGAAAACAGATGATTGATTTTAACAGACCTGCTTTTACAGGCAGGGAATTTGATTACATACGTGATGCGGTACAGAGAGGAATGCTCTGTGGGGATGGAGAATATACGAAAAGATGTTCTCAGTGGATGATGGATAAATTTCATGTAAATCATGTAATGCTTACCACATCCTGTACCCATGCTCTGGAGATGGCAGCCCATCTTTGCGACATTAAGCCCGGTGATGAGGTGATCATGCCGTCCTATACATTTGTTTCAACCGCAGATGCCTTTGTATTAAAGGGAGCAAAGATTGTATTTGTTGATATCAGACCGGATACAATGAATATTGATGAGAAACTGATCGAGGCGGCAGTGACTGAGAAAACAAAAGTGATCGTCCCGGTCCACTATGCAGGGGTTGCCTGTGAGATGGATACCATTATGGAGATTGCAAAAAAATACAATCTGAAGGTTGTTGAAGACGCTGCGCAGGGAGTAGATGCCTGTTATAAGGGAAAAGCTCTTGGTACCATTGGAGATTTTGGGTGTTACAGTTTCCATGAGACAAAGAACTATACTATGGGAGAGGGCGGTGCAATCCTTTTTAACAGGGATGAATATCTGGAGAAGGCAGAGATCCTGAGAGAAAAGGGAACTGACAGAAGTAAGTTTTTCCGCGGACAGATTGACAAGTACCGCTGGATAGATTATGGTTCTTCCTATCTTCCAAGTGAACTGAATGCAGCATATCTTTATGCACAGCTGGAAGCAAGAGATCAGATTTTTGCCAAAAGAATGGAGATATACAATTATTATCATAAAAATCTGGCTCATCTTGCACAGGAAGGTAAGATCGAACAGCCTTATGTGCCGGAGGAATGCAGCCACAATGCCCATATGTATTATATCAAGGTGCGTGATATACAGGTAAGAACCCGGCTGATTGCTTACCTTCGGGAAAAAGGAATCTGCAGCGTATTTCATTACGTGCCTCTTCATTCTGCACCTGCGGGACAGAAATTTGGAAGATTTTCAGGGGAAGATGTTTATACTACAAAGGAAAGTGAACGTCTGTTGAGACTGCCGATGTTTTATAATCTGGATATGGAGGATGTGAAGTATATCACAGATACCATAGCTTCTTTTGACGGATTCTGATAATCGTGTGCCGCAAGTCTGTTTCAGGAATCAACTTGTCGGCACATCGGACGGAAAACAGAGATATATATTAAGAGGAAATATTATGAAAAAATGGAAACATTTATTAAAGGCTGTTATGGCTGTGGGAGTCATTGCAATGACTGCTGTTCAGATCTGCGCTGCTGCGGAAGGAACTGCGCAGGCTGCTGCTTCAGAGGTTACACCCGTATCCATTTCAACTAATGAGATTGCAGGCTGGCCTGCAGGTCCTGAGATCACATCTGAGACAGGGGTACTGATGGATGCAGACAGCGGAACTCTTTTGTACAGCAAGGGCGGAGATGAAATCCGTTATCCGGCAAGTATTACCAAAATCATGACACTGCTTCTGGCGGTGGAGAACTGTTCCCTGAAAGAAGATGTTGTATTTACGGAAACAGGAACACGTGATATCAGTTGGGATTCCGGCAATATTGGAATGCAGGTGGGAGAAGTGATGAGCATGAGAGCATGCCTTTATGCACTTGTGATCCGCTCTGCAAACGAGGTCGCAGCCAGATTGCAGAACATGTAGGCGGCACAGAGCAGCATTTTGTAGATATGATGAATGAACGTGCGGCTCAGATCGGATGCACAAATACACATTTTGTAAACGCCAGTGGCCTTCCGGATCCTGACCACTATTCTACTGCACATGACATGGCGTTGATCATGCGGGAAGGTCTGAAGAATAAAAAATTCCGCAGGATCATCGGCACTACAGATTATACGATCAAACCTACGAACATGAACAGTGAGTCAAGGGTACTGCATACGCATCATCCGATGCTTGCCCCGGAGAGCAGCTATCATTATGATGGCTGTATTGGCGGCAAGACAGGATATACCAGTGAGGCCGGAAACACTCTTGTGACAGCAGCAGAGAAGAATGGAACTACTTATATTACAGTGACAATGAAGGCGGCAGACCTTGCAGTTGCCAGTACGGATTCCACAGCACTGTTCAACTATGGTTATCAGAATTTCACAAAAGCACAGGTAAATGGTGGAGAAGTATCAGTCCAAACGGAGTGACTGTGGATAACCTGACTGTTCAGGAGAATTCACAGAATGGAAATACAGTAGATGATTACTATTATAATGATTATCTTTTGGGAAGCGTTGAAGTTCCGGAAGCTACACCTACACCGGAACCTGCAGCGGATACTCTTTCTGATACATCCGGAGGAAATACAGATCAGGCGGATCAAAATGAGAAATCAGATACTGTCGGAGAAGAAAAAACTTCTGCAGGCATGCCAAAGCTGCGAAAAATACTTCTGATCATAGGAGCGGCAATGCTTCTTCTTATTATCATTCTGAGCATTGCACTTGCAAAAAAGGAAAAAAGATATTATGGCTAAGTCTGCATACTAGTGTGCCGACAAATTGATTCTTGAAACAATCTTGCAGGATAAATTTTTTTATTTCAAGGCGGAGGAAGGAGGCGTAGCGGTGGCTACGGCGACCGACGACAACGCGGAAATAAGAAATTTAGACGCAAGATTGTTCGAGAAATCAACTTGTTGGCACACCAGGTGGATTTATGCGAACAGATATAACAGAAACACAGAGAAAGCTAAAGAAAAGAGGAAAATAAAATGGGAAAAATCAAAGTTACAGAATGTGGTGGAATTAAGGGATTAAAAGTGGTAGAACCTACAGTTTTCGGAGATGCCAGAGGATATTTCATGGAAACCTACAATTACAATGATTTCAAAGAAGCAGGAATTGATGTCGAATTTGTACAGGATAATCAGTCAAGCTCACATAAGGGTGTACTTCGCGGACTCCATTTCCAGATCAATTACCCACAGGATAAACTGGTACGTGTTGTAAATGGTGAGGTATTTGATGTGGCGGTAGATCTTCGTGAAGGTTCAGAAACATATGGAAAATGGTTTGGAGTCGTACTTTCTGCTGAAAACAAGAAACAGTTCTTCATTCCGAAAGGATTTGCACATGGTTTTCTTGTACTTTCCGAGCATGCGGAATTTGTTTACAAATGCTCTGATTTCTATCATCCAAATGATGAGGGCGGCCTGATCTGGAATGATCCGGATATCGGAGTTGAATGGCCGATTCCGGAAGGAATGGAATTAAGCTTTTCTGACAAAGATACCAAATGGGGAAGCTTTAAAGAGTACCGTAAATAGGAGAATGAGCGATTGAATACAATTTTTTCTTTACCGATGGATATTTATAAGAACAGACGGCTTGTTGCAAAGCTTGCAAAGAATGATTTCAAAACAAGATATGCAGGTTCTTATCTGGGAATTGTGTGGGCGTTTATCCAGCCTGTGATCACGATCCTGGTATACTGGTTTGTATTCTCTGTAGGTTTTCGTTCCGGAACAGGGGATCTGGGAGTTCCTTTTGTTCTTTATCTGGTAGCAGGTATTGTGCCATGGTTCTTTTTCCAGGATGCGCTGATGGGGGGGACAAATTCCCTGCTGGAATACAATTATCTGGTAAAAAAAAGTCGTTTTTAATATCAGTGTGCTTCCGGTAGTCAAGATCATTTCTGCCATGTTTGTGCATGCATTCTTTGTGTTGTTTACAATCATCCTGTATGCAGCGTATGGGAAATTTCCTGATTTCTATTATCTGCAGATTATTTATTACAGTGTATGTGTGTTCATTCTGGTATTGGGCTTATCCTATGCCACAAGTGCAATCGTTATTTTTTTCAGAGATCTGACCCAGATCATCAACATTGTGCTTCAGGTAGGAGTCTGGCTGACTCCGATCATGTGGATCGTTGAGGCTTCACCTCTGATGGGACATCCTGTGATCATGAAGATCCTGAAACTGAATCCGATGTATTATATTGTTTCCGGATACAGAGATACATTCCTGATGAAAACCTGGTTCTGGGAACATGCAGGATGGACGGTCTATTTCTGGATATTTACAATTCTGTGTTTCCTGTTCGGAAGCTGGGTATTTAAACGTCTGCGCATTCATTTTGCAGATGTATTGTAACTAGTACAGCGAATATTAATATAGCAGAAACTTAATTTTCGCTGTACTGTAAGCGTGAAATAAGTCAGAGGAAGATGAAAAACACAGGAACATAACAGAAAGGAAATCACGTGGAGAACAAGAAAGTAATTCAGGTGAAGGATCTCACCAAAATGTATAAATTATATGATAAGCCTTCGGACAGACTGAAAGAAGCGCTGGGGCTTACCAGAAAGAAACTTTATAAAGAGCATTATGCACTTCATGATGTAAATTTTGATATTTATGAAGGAGAATGCGTGGGAATTATCGGAACCAACGGTTCCGGTAAATCCACGATCTTAAAGATCATCACCGGTGTCCTGACTCCCACAGCAGGGGAAGTAAAGGTAGACGGACGAATTTCCGCGCTGCTGGAACTGGGAGCCGGATTTAACATGGAATATTCAGGTCTTGAGAATGTATACCTGAATGGAACCATGATCGGTTTTTCAAAAGAAGAGATTGATGCCAGACTGAATGATATTCTGGAATTTGCGGACATTGGAGACTTTATCCACCAGCCTGTAAAGACTTATTCCAGCGGTATGTTCGTGCGTCTGGCTTTTGCTGTTGCAATCAATATTGATCCGGAGATCCTGGTGGTAGATGAGGCGTTGTCTGTGGGCGACGTGTTCTTTCAGGCAAAATGTTATCACAAGTTTGAGGAATTTAAGAAACAGGGAAAGACGATCCTGTTTGTAAGTCATGATCTTGGAAGCGTTTCCAAGTATTGTGACAGAGTTATTCTTCTGAACAAAGGCGTAAAGATGGATGAAGGTTCACCAAAGCAGATGGTTGACCTGTACAAACAGCTTCTGGTAGGACAGAATCCTGTAAAACAGAATGAATCTGACAGTACAGAGCAGATTGTGGCAGAGGACAGTGAAGGACTGGGAGATTTTCAGGTAAATCCCAATATGCTGGAATATGGAAGCCGTATTGCTGAGATCACAGATTTCAGAGTCATTGATGATAAAGGAAGATGTTCCAATACTGTTGAAAAGGGAAGCTGCTTCAAAATTCGTATGAAAGTCCGGTTTAATGAAGAGATTCAGGAGCCGATCATGGCATACACCTTTAAAAATATTCAGGGTACGGAAATCACAGGTACCAATACCATGTATGAAAATGCAAAGATAGAACGCTCCGGAAAGGGGATATATGTACTGTAACATTTACACAGAACATGAACCTTCAGGGCGGTGAGTATCTCCTGTCATTTGGATGTACAGGGTATAAAAACGGAGATTTTACGGTATTCCACAGACTTTATGACGCATGTAACATAACAGTTATTTCCAGTAAAAATACAGTTGGATTCTATGATATGGATTCAAAGGTGGAAGTACGGTGCGAAGAACAGGTCTGAGAAAGTTATGATGACAAATATCAGTGCGAAAAAATAATCAGCGCGAGGACTATATATGGAAGAAAAAATCGGGAAAGTAATTCTGGATACCACGTGCTATCCGGGAAAAGATCTATACAGTGATGGTGCGATAGAGGATGAAATGCTTGCAATTTCCAGAGATTTTGCACCGGAAGAATTTAATAGAGTGATCAGTGAGAGAAAGAGCTGGCCAATTCTTTATCATTTTTCTCATATCAGGGAGAATATTCTGAGCTGGATTCCCTTTACAGGAGAAGAGAAGGTTCTGGAGATTGGTTCCGGATGTGGTGCTGTGACAGGAGCTCTCTGTGAAAGGGCGAAGGAAGTTACCTGCATCGAGCTTTCTATGAAAAGAAGTAAGATCAATGCATACAGACATCAGGATCAGGATAATCTTAAGATCCTTGTGGGAAACTTTCAGGAGATCGAGAAAACCTTACTGAGAAATACGACTATATCACTTTGATCGGTGTATTTGAGTATGGAGAATCCTATATCCGGAGTGAGAATCCCTATGTGGACTTTCTCAGGATCATATCAAAGCATCTGAAGCCGGATGGAAAGATCATTCTGGCCATTGAGAACAGACTGGGACTGAAATACTGGGCCGGATGTACAGAGGACCATTTTGGAACTTTATTCGAAGGAATCCAGGGATACCCCAAAACAAAAGGGGTTAAAACTTTTTCAAGAAAAGAATTTAATGGAATTTTGGAGGAAGCAGGAAACTTAAAAGCCGACTGGTATTATCCATATCCGGATTACAAATTTCCAATGACTATTCATTCAGACAGACATCTCCCTGCAAGCGGAGAGCTGCATATGAGGGACTACAATTTTGACAGACTCCGTCTGGATCTGTTTCAGGAATCTCAGGTGTATAATACACTTTTGAGCAATGATCTTTACCCGCAGTTTGCCAATTCCTTTCTTCTTGTGATCGGAAAAGAACAGCCACAGACAGCACCGGTTTATGTGAAGTTTTCCAATGAGAGAGATCAGAAGCTCTCCATTTATACGGAAATCAGTGAAGCAGCAGATGGGCAGCTGACTGTGAAGAAAGTACCGTCGCAGAAGAAAGCGGCAGCTCATGTACGGAATCTGGGAACTATCTGCGAAGAACTGACCGGAATGTATAAAGAAGAGGAAATTGAAGTAAACCGCTGCCGGATCAAAGGTGACTGTGCGCAGCTGGAATATCTGACAGGTATCACCCTGGAAGATAAGCTGGATCATCTTCTGGAAGAAGGCAGAACAGAGGAACTGGAGAAATTATTCTTCTCTTATATACAGAAAGTAAAGAATATTCATGAGAAGAAACCCTTTGAGAAAACACCGGAATTTGTAAGGGTATTTGGAAATGTAAACCTGCGTTCTGATCTGAAATGTACAGAAATATCCAATATTGATTTTGTTCCTGCAAATATTATCCTCTCTGAGAATAAAGTATCTGTGATCGACTATGAGTGGACCTTTGCATTTCCTGTACCTTCACAGTTCCTGGTTTACAGGATGATCTTTTATTATCTGGAACTGAATGACAAACGAGGAATACTTAAAGAACGGGATTTCTATGAGAAAGCAGGAATCCTGCCTGAAGATATAGAAGTTTATGTGGAGATGGAACATAATTTCCAGCAGTATATTCTGGGTGAGCATACAGCAATGAGAAATATGTATGCCCAGATCTCTCCGGGCCGGGTGGAAGTAGAAGATTATTACAGAGAAAAGAAACAGGAATCTCTGGAAATGCTTCAGATTTTCTGGGATAACGGAAAGAGCTTTAATGAGGCTGATTCTGTGAGATATCTGTTCAGAAACGGGAAAATTCAGACGGAGTTTGAACTTCCGGAGAATACCACAATGCTTCGCCTTGATCCGGGCGAAATGTCCAAGGGACTTAAAATTGTAAAGCTGACATGGGAAGATGAAAGTCAGGTAAAGTTTCACACAGATGGCTGTGAAGTGTCCTCCGGAGAATTCTATTTCGGCGGTGACGATCCGCAGATCATAGTAGATTCTGTTCCTGAGAACAGAAAGTCCATAAAGATTGAAATGGAGATCCTGGACCGGCAAACCACAGAAAAGAAATTCTGGAAAGTATACGCAGAGCAGAAAAGGGCAATGGAGCAGATGAGTCAGGAGCTTGCGCAGAAGAAAGCTCTGGTCGATCAGGTGGAAGGCAGTAAGGCATGGAAAGTGTATCGTGCCATCAAAAGGGTTTAGTTATGGGAAATATACTTTGGAGTGTAGATAAAAAAATATACAGTGACAAAGAAGATCATACTCTGGCCATTACCGGATGGGCGATAACCAGAGATCAGTCAGAATGTGATTTCATTCTTTATGGCTCGGGAAAGGAACTCTCCGTTCCTGAACCTTCACGTTGTGAAAGAGCGGATGTTGCCAAAGATTTAAAAGAAACAAAAGATATAAAAGAAGTGGGAAATGTCGGATTCACAGTAAAGATACCGGAAATTATAAAACTTGCAGAAGAACATGAGAAACTGCAGCTTGCGCTGAGAGCAGGAGATGAAAAAGAAATCATCTGGGAAGCCACAGCTGCAGAAGTGAAGGACTTTTGTGAGGAAAGTCTTATTGAATATCATATTGATGAGGAACAGATTACACAGGAGAGTATCCTGACAGTCAGAGGCTGGGTTGTAAACCAGCTGGAGCCGGATGAGATATTTGTACAGGGTACAGATGGGAAGGTTCTGGAATGTACGATCACCAGACAAAGACGTCCGGACGTGGAAGAGGCAAAGGGGATTTCCGAAGAAGAGAAAAGAAATCTGGGATTCAGTATTACTGTCAATCTGGAGAATACAAACGATCAGAATATCTGCATCTGTTTCAGGGGAAAAGATGTACAGAAAATTTATACTGTAAATGTAAAAAAAATAAAACGGGAAAATACCGGACTGTATCAGCAGATGAAACTGCTGTCTCTGAAGAACAGGCAGAAGAATCAGGAATATATAAAGAAAAACGGCATTGGAAGATTTATCCGTTATGTGAGAAATTCCCAGCTTAAGGACGGAGATCAGGATTATGAAGACTGGCTGAAAGATCATGTCGCATTCCGAAAGGAATTAAAAAGACAGAGAAATGCTGTTTTTTCTTATTCACCGCTGATCAGTATTGTGATGGTGGTGACGGATACAGATGAACAAAGGTTAAAAAGTGTGATCGATGCTTATACAGAACAGACCTATGGTAACTGGCAGCTGTGTCTTGCAGATGCATGTGAGGGAGAGGAAACAGGAGAGTTTCTGCGGAAAAAATATAAAAAAGAGATTCGCCTTTCCTACAAGAAGGTTACGGAAAACAACGGCATTTCGGGAAATCTTAATGCATCTCTGAAACTTGCAATGGGAGAGTATGTTCTGTTTGCCGGTCAGGAGATCATACCTGAACCTGATGCACTTTTTCAGATGGTCAAAGCGATCACAGAGAAAAAAGCGGATATGATCTATACAGATGAAGATGAGATCAGCGCAGACGGAAAACATTATTCTGAGCCGGAATTCAAGCCGGATTTCAATCTGTTCAGATTAAGGGAAAATAATTATATCGGACAGTTCTGGGCAATCCGGAAGGAAATTCTGGAACAGGCCGGAAAGTTTGATCCGGAATATGATGGTGCACAGGATTATGATATGCTCTTAAGATGCAGTGAGCAGGCAGAAAATATTGTGCATATTCCAAAGATCCTCTGTCATTCCATGAAAGCAGAGAACCTGATCACAGAAGAACAGGAGAAGAAAAACTGGGAAGCAGGCAGAAAGGCACTGGAGGAGCATTACCGCAGGGCGGAGGTTTCTGCAACAGCGGAACTTGCAGACAAGAAGGGATGGTACAGAAGCCATCTGACTATTTCCGGCGAACCGATGATTTCTGTGATCATTCCAAGTAAAGATCACATTAATGATCTGGAACTGTGTATTTCATCCATAGAAGAGAAGACAACATGGAAGAATTACGAGATCATTATTGTTGAGAACAACAGTGTGGAAAAAGAAACCTTCGTATACTATGAGACACTGAAAAACAGATACCCAAATGTAAGGATCCTTACATGGAAAAAAGAATTCAATTATTCTGCGATCAATAACTTTGCAGTAAGAGAGGCGCAGGGAGAATATCTGCTGTTTCTTAACAATGATGTGGAAATCATTACAGAGAACTGGCTTGAAGAAATGCTTCAGCTTTGTCAGCAAAAAGACGTGGGAATGGTCGGTGCGAAACTGTATTATCCGGATGATACCATTCAGCATGCAGGAGTGGTAGTTGGTCTTGGTGGAGTTGCTGCCCATGTATTATGTAAACTTCCCCGGGATGCGGAAGGATATATGGGACGTCTGCGCTGTGTGCAGGAGATAAGTGCAGTCACTGCCGCCTGCATGATGGTAAAGACTTCTGTTTTTAAAGCAGTTAGAGGATTTGACGAGGAGCTGAAGGTTGCATTTAATGATATTGACCTCTGTATGAAAGTGAGAAAATATGGAGTGAAAATTATATTCACACCGTATGCAGAACTGTATCATTATGAATCCAAATCCAGAGGAATGGAAGATACACCGGAGAAACAGCTGCGTTTTTCCAGAGAAGTAAACTGTTTCCGGAGAAAATGGGAAAGAGAGCTCCTGAAAGGAGATCCCTATTATAATCCCAATCTGACATTAAACAACACAGACTGTTCTCTGAGAAAACAGGAGAAGAACGGAGATTAACATGCCTAAGGAAATATTTGAAGTAGTAAGAGAAAGATTTCATTTATCAGACAGGACACAGTATATTGTGCAGGGACACTGGCCGAAAGATGCGGTGATGGAGGCATATCTGGATCAGCACAAACTGAAGGTGTCTGTGAAAGAAAATGAAAATGTAAGTGCACTGGAACGTTTTAAAGATCCGGAGAAAATGCAGGGAATACAGATTACGGCAACTGTTCAGATACCGGAAAATCTGGAGGGGTATCATAAGCTTGTGATCTATGAGAAGTTTTCGGATAAAAAACATGTCTGGTTTTCCATCACTGCCGGTGAACTGGATAAAAAAAGAGATAAACCGCAGGTATATTTTGAAGAAGAGAGTGCAGAACAGGGAACTGTACGAATCAGAGGGTGGGCCATTGCACCGAAGCCTGTGACTGTCCGTATCTTTGATGCGGATAAAAAGCCGGTTGCCGCTGAAATCCAGAGAACAGACAGGGTGGATGTCAACCAGCTGTTTGAAGAAGCACAGGATCCGGGAAAGACAGGATTCTTCTCTGAGATCACCAACGTTTCGGGAAAATGCCTGTATGTAGTGTTTTATGCAGGCGAGAAGAAAACTGTACATGTGGTTCCTCTGAGAAAAGCTGATATTCTGGCAAAGAAATTAGACAAATATGTAGAAAAAGGAATCCGCTACTGGAAATCTCAGGGTGCGGCGGCTCTTGCTGAGAAGGTAGTGACAAAGGTTAAAAATGTACGTCAGGGACCGCCATCCTATCAGAAATGGATCAGACATCATCTGCCGGACAGGAACGAACTGGAGAAACAGAAGAAAACATCCTTTGGATACAGACCCAAGATTTCTTTTGTAGTACCGCTGTATAAGACACCGGAGAAATATCTCAGAAGACTGACAGAATCATTTCAGGAACAGACTTATTCAAACTGGGAACTTTGTTTCTCTGACGGAAGCGGCGCACAGTCACCGTTGACGGAATTGTTAAAAGAACTGACAGCGAAGGATAACAGAATTAAATACGTTTCTCATGAGGAGCCGCTTCAGATTTCAGAGAATACCAACAGTGCCATTGAAATTGCAACAGGTGATTTCATTGCCTTTGCAGACCATGATGATGAGCTGACGCCGAATGCATTATTTGAATGTGTGAAAGCAATAAATGAGAAACCGCAGACACTGGTGATCTACACAGATGAAGATAAGATGTCTATGGATGGACATAAATTCTTTCAGCCGCATTTTAAACCGGACTATAATCCGGATTTGCTGTGTACGGTCAATTATATCTGCCATCTGTTTGTGGTATCACGAAAAGTAATTGAAAAAGTTGGCGGGCTGCGAAGTGAGTTTGACGGTGCACAGGATTATGATTTTGTGTTACGCTGTGTGGAAGCAGTAAAGGATGAAGAAATCTGTCATATTCCAAAAATCCTGTATCACTGGCGTTGCATGAGGACTCCACAGCAGAGAATCCCGAGAGCAAGCTTTATGCCTTTGAAGCCGGAAGACGTGCAGTACAGGCTCACTATGAGAGAACAGGAATCCACGCAGAGGTTTTTAAGGGTGAATATCTGGGGCTGTACAGAACGAAGTTTATCAGAGATCATGATCCGCTGATTTCTATTATTATTCCGAATAAAGACCATATTGATGATCTGAAGAGATGTATGGAATCCATTGAACAGAAATCTACGTACAAAAATTATGAGTACATTATTGTAGAGAATAACAGTACAGATTCTGCTACTTTTGAATATTACAAAAAACTGGAGGCAGAGAATCCGAAGGTTCGCATGGTATACTGGGACGGAGTCTTTAACTATTCTGCCATTAATAACTATGGTGCATCTTTTGCAAAGGGTGAGTATCTGCTTCTGCTTAACAATGATACAGAGATCATTAATCCGGACTGTCTGGAAGAACTCCTGGGTTATTGCATGCGTAAAGATGTAGGCGCAGTGGTGCAAGACTTTATTATGAGGATGATACGATCCAGCATGCAGGTGTTGTGATCGGTTTTGGCGGAATTGCAGGACACTGTTTTGTCCAGCAGAAGAGAGGTACCACCGGATATTGTCACAGAATTATCTGTGCACAGGATTACAGTGCGGTTACAGCTGCCTGCATGATGGTGAAGAAATCTGCATTTGATGCAGTGGGAGGACTTTCAGAGGAACTGGCTGTTGCATTTAATGATATTGATTTCTGCATGAAGCTGAGAAAGGCGGGATATCTGATCGTGTATAATCCATATGCGGAATTATACCATTATGAATCCAAATCCAGAGGTCTTGAGGATACTCCGGAAAAAGTGGCACGATTTAACAAAGAAATTGCCACCTTTGAGAAAAAATGGCCGGAGATCCTGAAGAACGGAGATCCTTATTATAACCCCAATCTCACTCTGAAGAGCCAGGACTTTTTCTCTGAAAAGAATCTGAAGATGAAATCGCTATAAAATGAATGTGAAAGAAGATATGTTAAAGAAAAAGAAAGAGATCAATGAAAAAACAGAAATTTTCATTTTTGTAATTTCTGGCGTTTATCCTGCTGACAACCTGGCGATGACACAGCCTTTTAATTCAGGGCCGGATGAACAGATGAGATATTATGTTGCAGATTACATTTATAAACACCATGGAGCTCTTCCGGGGGGAGATGATCCGGCTGTCAGGAATAAAGTGTGGGAATTTCCTATGCATATTATCCGGTTGTATCTTATATGGTGTCTGCATTATTTATGAGAATATCCCGGCTTTTTGCAGATCCGGGATACTCCATGTTCAAAATTGCACGTATGGCAGATGTACTGTTTGTCACAGGTGCAGTGTATTTTGTTGTGAAAGCTTCGGGCAAACTGTTTCCGAAAGAAAAATATTCCAGAGAAGTTAGATGGCTGTTTGCAGCACTGGCAGGATTTATGCCGCAGGCAATCTTTATGGGAACTTATGTGAATACAGACTCACTGGCACTGCTGGCAGCAGCATGATCTTGTATGCATGGGCCTCTTATCTGAGAGAAGACTGGACATGGAAAAACTGTATACTCCTTGCAGTGGGAATGGCTGTATGTGCATTGTCTTATTATAATGCGTATGGCTGGATACTCTGCAGTTTTTTCTTCTTCTGTTTTACGGTATTACTCTGCAGAGAAGAAGCTTTTTCACAGAGAGTTCGTTTCCTTTTCAGCAGAGGAGCAGTGATCGCAGCAGTTACTTTAGTTCTCTGCGGCTGGTGGTTCATCCGTAACGCAGTTTTGTATAACGGAGATTTCCTGGGAAGGAAATCCTGTGCGGAATGTGCGGAAAAATATGCTCAGAAGGATTACAGACCTTCACTGTACCGACGCCTGCAAAGCTGGGATGGAACTGGAAAGATATTATCCTTTATCAGGATCCGGGCTGGTATCATAACTGGATTCTGACAGTGTGTGTAAGTTTCATCGGTACTTTTGGACAGATGAAAATTTATATGCCATATACGGTCAGCAAACTGTATATGCTGTTCTTTGCTGTTGGGATCATCAGTGTATTTTTTGTAAAAGAGACATTTGATCTGAGAAAAAAAATGTATGTTGCACAGCGGAAAGCAGTTGGAAATGACAGATGGAAGATTAAAACAAAGGTGATATCCCGAGAGTGGAATAAAGAAGGTATTTTCCATTTGATGATGGTATTTCTGATTATGATTCCGGTATTTCTGTTTCTGTATTATGTTTATTACAGTGATAATCAGCCACAGGGAAGATATCTTATGCCTGCATTATATCCTCTGATGTACTTTGTTACGCTGGGCTGGAATAATATTCTGACAAAAACAGTGAAAAATGAAAAGGTGCGGAGTCTGATATACAGAGTACTGACTGTACTGTTGGTGATTTCGCCATTTGCCTGCTGGGCATTTTTAATCTTGCCTTAAAAGAAATAAAGGGACTGCCGCATGAAAAGCTTTTGCGGAAGTCCCTTAAATTTATTTATTTTATCTATCAAAGAAATGGTTACTGTCTGGTATTCAGAAGTAGGTTCAGGATTTGATCACTTTGATCATCAGGAACAGGAAAAACAGCAGGAATGCTGCTCCGATCGCCCGATGATATAATAAGGAGCAGTTGTATGGGAAGCAGAATATGCCTGTGCTGCCTCCATATTCTTCTGACCGGTTACTGCGGCATCATTTGTCTGCTGCTCTGCGTCTTCCAGAATAGCAGTTCCTACAGGAGTTCCTCCAAAGTAATACTGGCGTGTGATCTGTCCGTCAGAAGAAGTATCTTCTGTGGTCAGATTATCTTCTGTGGCACCGTTTGGTGCAATGACTGTACCACCGGAAAGACGGTTAAAATCATCGTCTGCGATGGTAAGGGATGCAAAATTGTCAAAACCATAATTGAGAAGCGCGATCGCTTCATCATCGGTAACACCGGATGCGCCATTTAATACAATGCATACCAGCTTCATGTTATTTTTGGAAGCTTCACATACCAGGGTACTTCCGGAAGCTTCTGTGTACCCTTCCTTACCGCCGATACAGGTTTATAATAACCGTCGCTGGTGCTGTTTATCATGGTAAAATTGTTTGTAAGTACACGTTCACCGCCGGAAACATTTGTTGCCGGAAGTGTATAGGAAGTAGTTGCTGCAATGGTGCGGAAAGTGTCATTTGCCATAGCTGCTTCCATGATCAGAGCCATATCATGGGCGGTGATATGCTGGTTCTCATCAGGAAGACCGGTAGGATTGGTAAAGACAGTATTGGTGCAGCCAAGTTCCTGTGCCCGGGTATTCATTATCTGTACAAAAGCATCCACAGAACCTCCCACATGTTCAGCTACCTGCAGTGCGATATCATTGGCAGAGGCAACCATGATGGCATATAAACATTCTTCCATGGTGAAAACCTCATCTAACTGTGAGGAAATATTGGCTCCTCCGTCAGTAACACCGGAAACACCGGTTGCAGTCATGGTTACCTGTTCATCCAGACTACTGTTCTCAAGAGCAACCAGGCAGGTCATGATCTTGACTGCGCTTGCAGGGTAAAGGGGCTGATCTGCATTTTTGGAATACAGGACTGTGTTAGTGGAAGTTTCCATCACAATTGCTGCGGCAGACGAAATATCGGAAGCCTGGGGCCATCCGTCGATACCGTTGGTGACTACGACAGACGGATCTGCTGTCTGTGCGGCGGCGTCTGTATTCTGAGCTGTTTCTTCAGCAGCAGATACCGGAAACTGTGAAAACATGGTGACAGCACCAAGTCCCAGAGCCATCAGGGCTGCAGTGATTCTTTTTTTCTTTATCATCATGGTATATAATACTCCTGTGTATAAAAAATATTGAAAAGTTACTGTTCATTGTAAGTGAACAGTAACCATAAAAACAATAACAGTATAACACATTTCTCTCCTTTCTTGCAAAAAAATATCATTCAATGTTAAAATAAAAAATCATAGTAAAAATCGAGGTTATCATATGAGTAAAAAACCATCTGCAGGAGGAAAAATCCAGTGGACGAAAATGTTCAGGAAGCTTTCCCCCTATACGATCCGGAAAGGGTTCCGCTACATGAAGCATTATGGACCAAAGGAATTCTGGATCAGGCTGCATGAACGTTTCGAACCGGAAGAAGTACCATATGGTCCATGGTACCGGGCTTACATTCCGACGGAGGAAACACTGGAAACACAGAGGAAACAGAAATTTGATTATTCACCGCTGATCAGCATTGCAGTTCCGGCTTATCAGACACCTGTAGAATTTTTGAGACAGATGATAGAATCACTGATCGTTCAGACTTATTCAAACTGGGAGCTGTGTATCGTAAATGCAAGTCCGGACAATGAGGAGATGCAGAAAGTACTGGCAGAATATTCAGCCGGAGATTCCCGGGTAAGATTCTGCAATCTCAAAGAGAACCTTGGCATTGCAGAGAACACAAACCGCGCGTTTGCAATGGCAAAGGTGAATTTGTGGGGCTTCTTGACCATGATGACCTGCTGGCACCCAATGCATTATATGAGATCGTGAAAATACTGCAGGATCATTCGCAGGCAGATGCGCTTTATACAGACGAGGATAAAGTTACAACAGAACTGGACGAGCATTTTCAGCCACATCTGAAACCGGATTTTAACCTTGGATCTCCTGCGTTCCAATAATTATATCTGCCACTTTTTTGTTAGTGCGAAAGAGTATTGTAGAAAAGGCCGGAGGTTTCCGAAAAGAATTCGACGGAGCTCAGGATTACGATTTTATCTTCCGCTGTACGGAGAATGCCGGAGAGGTTTTACATGTTCCGGAAATCCTGTATCACTGGAGAACACACAAAGCCTCCACTGCAGATAATCCTGCCAGTAAAATGTACGCATTTGAAGCCGGCAAGAGAGCAATAGAAGCTCATCTTGAGAGAACAGGTACAAAAGGCGAGGTAAGCCATACACAGGATCTGGGCTTTTACCGGGTGAAATATCCGGTGCAGGGAAAACCTCTGGTGTCTGTTATCATACCAAACAAAGACGAGAAAGAGACTCTTCAGACCTGTCTGGAAATGCTGGAGAAGAATACCGGTTATCAGAATTTTGAAATCATAATCGTGGAGAATAACAGTACCACTGATGAGATTTTCCGATATTATAAAGAGCTTTCCGGAAACCGGAAGATCCATCTTTTGAGATGGGGAAAAGAATTTAATTATTCTGCCATCAATAACTTTGCTGCGGCGCATGCAAAGGGAGAATATCTGCTTTTCCTGAATAATGATGTAAAATCATCAATCCGGACTGGCTGGAAGAAATGCTTGGAGTGTGTCAGCGTCCGGAAGTGGGCGGTGTCGGAGCAAAGCTCATTTATCCGGATAATACGATCCAGCATGCAGGATGTGTGATCGGAATGGGCGGTATTGCGGGGCATATGTTCGTAGATATGCCTGCGGACCGTACCGGCTATCTGCATAAGGCATCCCTTCTTCAGGATATGAGTGCAGTGACTGCCGCCTGTCTGTTGATGAAGAAAGAGGTTTTTGAGCAGGCAGGAGGATTTACAGAAGAACTGGCTGTGGCATTTAATGATGTGGATCTTTGCCTGAAAGTAAGAAAAAAACGGCTATCTGATCGTATATGATCCCTATGCGAAGCTTTATCATATGGAATCAAGACCAGAGGAGCTGAAGATAGCAAGGAGAAGGTGCGCCGTTTTCAGACGGAGATTGAATATATGCGATGTCACTGGATAGACATTCTCAAAAACGGAGATCCCTGTTATAACAAAAACCTGTCTCTTACCAAATGGAATTATTCTCTGAAGCCAATCCCGGGAATGGAGACAGAAGCAGGACAGAAAAAAGAGAAGACAGGGAGGAAATCATGCAGGAAGTATCAGTGATCATTCCGAATTTTAATGGGATGGCTTATCTGGATGGCGTACTTGCAGGTCTGGAGTGTCAGACTGTAAGCAATTTTGATGTAATTCTTGTGGATAATGGATCCAATGACGGAAGCTGTGCTTTTGTTGCTGCAAGGTATCCATGGTCCATCTGATCGAACTGCCGGAGAATTTCGGATTCTGTAAAGCGGTCAATGAAGGGATCAGAGCATCACGCTCACCTTATGTACTGCTTTTAAACAATGATATTGAAGTAACGGAGAATTTTATAGAAGAAATGCTGTCAGCCATCAAAAGGCATCCTAAAGCTTTCTCCTGTGCTGCCAGAATGATTCAGTTTCATGACAGGGACAGGCTGGATGATGCAGGAAACTATTACTGCGCTCTTGGATGGGCTTATGCAAGAGGTAAGGGGAAAGATATCCATACCTATGAAAAGGAAGAGAAGATTTTTGCTTCCTGCGCAGGAGCTGCTATTTACAGAAAGAAGATCTTTGATGAGCTGGGATATTTTGACGAAGAACATTTTGCATATCTGGAGGACATGGACGTGGGATACCGGGCCAGGATCTACGGATATGAAAACTGGTATGCACCTGATGCATGGTATACCATGTGGGAAGCGGTACCAGCGGATCCAGATATAATCAGTTCAAGATCCGGTATTCTTCCAGAAATAATATTTATCTGATATACAAAAATATGCCGGTGTTACAGATTATTATCAATCTTCCGTTTCTTGTTGTGGGATTTGGAATCAAAATTCTGTTTTTTACGCTGAAAGGATTCGGAAGAGAGTATATTGCGGGAATTAAGAATGGATTCCAGATCAGTAAAAAAAATCATAAAATACCTTTTAAATTTCAAAATCTGTCAAACTATTTTAGGATTCAAGTTGAATTGTGGGTGAATATCTTCAGGCGTTTGTGCGGATGATAAGAAAGAAAGATAAATTTTTATTGCTTTTATAAAACAACTATTATAATATAGAAACGATAAAAAAATGAGGTGACAAAAGATTGCTAAAGGACAATGAAAAGAATTTCAGTCGTCTCCATATGATCATTGATGCAATTGTACTGGTACTGTCATATTTTCTGGCATGGCTGATCCGTTTTGTTGGTCCTATGGCAGCAACAGCAGTCAGAACCAGAAGCTTTCAGCAGTATATGCTGATGCTGGTTTTTATTGTACCGGTTTATCTGTTGTTGTATCAGGCTTTCACATTGTATACTCCCATGCGGATGCAGGGGCGTCGGCTTGTATTGGCTAATATTGTAAAGGCCAACTCGCTTGGGCTCCTTATTCTGATGTTTACATTTTACATGATAGATGAGAGCGATTTTTCCCGTTCTACTTATATTATGTTTTATGTAATCAATATTGTGCTTCAGTGGTGTGCCCGAATGTTGATTTTCGCTCTTCTGAGAAATATGAGAGAGAAGGGACTGAATCAGAAACAGATGATCTGTGTGGGATACAGCCGCGCAGCAGAGGAATACATTGACAGAGTTCTTGCCAATCCTCAGTGGGGATATGTGATCCGCGGAATACTGGATGACAATGTTCCGGCAGGAACAGAGTACAAGGGAATCAAAGTTCTTGGAAGGATTGCCAATCTGAATATAATACTTCCGGAGAACCGGCTGGATGAAATAGCGATCACTCTGGCTTAAGTGAATATTACCGCCTGGAAGAGATTGTAGCACTGTGTGAAAAATCCGGAGTACACACCAAGTTTATCCCGGATTATAATAAGATCATTCCGACAAAACCATATACAGAAGACATACTGGGACTTCCGGTTATCAATATCCGTTATGTACCGTTGAACAATACATTCAATGCACTGGTCAAGCGGGCGATGGACATTGCAGGATCTATTGTTGGAATCATAGTAACCTCACCGCTGATGCTGTTAATGTGTGCTATCATTAAGCTGACATCACCGGGACCACTGATCTATAAACAGGAGAGGGTTGGACTTCATAACCAGACCTTTCGGATGTATAAGTTCCGTTCCATGGAAGTACAGCCGGAATCGGAAGAGAAGAAGGCATGGACAGTAAAGAATGACCCAAGAGTAACACCCATCGGAAAGTTTATGCGTCACACCAGTATTGATGAACTGCCACAGCTTTTCAACATACTGAAGGGTAACATGAGTCTTGTGGGACCACGACCGGAGCGGCCGTTTTTTGTAGAGAAATTCAGAGAAGAAATCCCGAGATATATGGTGAAACATCAGGTTCGCCCGGGACTTACCGGCTGGGCTCAGGTGAATGGTTACCGCGGAGACACATCCATAAGAAAAAGAATCGAATATGACCTTTATTACATTGAAAACTGGAGCATAGGGCTGGATATCAAGATTATATTCCTTACATTTTTCAAGGGATTTATAAACAAAAATGCATATTAAGATAAGGGGAAAAAGTCATGGCTAAACCAGGAAAAAAGAAAAAAGTACTGTTTGTGCTTGAAATCATTGTACTGCTGCTGTTTATTGGCGGGCTGTATGTGTATGGACAGATTTCTTCCAGGCTGGATAAGATTGAGCAGCCGGAACTGAAAAAGGAAAAAATAGTCGTAAACCAGGAAGCACCAAAGATGACAGGATACAAGACCTATGTGCTGTTTGGTATTGATACCAGAGGGGAAGGCTCCCAGTATTCTGCACAGAACAGTGATACCATGATCATTGTGAGTGTAAACAACGATACAAAAGAAGTGCGTATGGTTTCCGTGTACAGAGATACACTTCTCAATGTTGGAGATGATACCTATACGAAGGCAAATGCAGCTATGCGCTGGGTGGTCCGGAACAGGCGATCACTATGTTAAATACAAACCTGGATCTGGATATTTCCGATTATGCGACGGCCGATTTTTCTGCACTTGTAGAAGTGGTAGATGATCTTGGCGGTCTTGATATTCCGTTATCTTATGCGGAAATTGAACATATGAATAACTATTGCGTGGAAACATCCAAGCTGACAGGAAAAGATTATACTCCAATCGAGAAACCGGAGCCAAAGCCGGAAGATGAGGAAGCCATTGTAGGAACTTATCATCTGAACGGTGTACAGGCGACATCCTATTGCCGTATCCGTTATACTGCAAGTCTTGATATGGGACGTACAGAGCGTCAGAGACGAGTACTTGGAATGCTCTTTGACAAGGCGAAGATAGCGGGTCTTTCTTCTATTTTTAAGATTATGGATGATGTATTCCCGATGGTTACAACATCTCTTTCAAAACAGGATATTCTGGGACTTATTCCGACTCTGATCGGATATAAATTTACAGACAGTACGGGATTTCCGCAGAAGTTTAAATTCTCCAATATCAAGGGAAGTATTATTGTTCCTACTGATCTTGAGAACAATGTAGTTGAACTTCACAAGTTCCTGTATGATGATCAGGATTATACTCCGTCTTCTGAGGTAGTGGCCCGCAGTAATAAGATACTTGAGATCGTCGGCGGAGAAAGTAAGCTGGATGATGCAGCCAAGACTACGACACAGGACACTGATACCACAAATGCAAATGACACTTTTGTATGGTCCGGCGATAATACCTCCGGCAGTACGGATAACAGCGGCGATTATGATTATGACAATGATTATGATAACGGTGGTTATGATGGCGGTTATGATAATGGCGGCGGAGATAATGGCGGCGGTGGCGATTATGATAACAGTGGTGATGACGGCAGTTATGATAATGGCGGCGATGACACCGGCAGTGACACTGGTGGTGGAGACTACGACGGCGGCGATGACACCGGTGGAGATGAGACCGGCGGCGACGATGGATTCAGCGATGATTCAGCAGCAGATTCCGGAGCAAGTTCTGAAGAACAGTAACAGGGAACTGCTATAAAATATAAATAATAGAAAAGAGGACCATCTGTTGGAAAGGATGGTCCTCTTTTCAGATAAGGAGTGTTGAGGATGACGCATAAGGAAAAATATAATGACACTGCGACAGTTGATGTAATCATTCCTGCCTATCGTCCCGGCAGAGAATTTGGAGAACTGCTGCACAGGCTGGAAGAACAGGAATACCGTCCCTGCAGGATTCTGGTTATGAATACGGGAGAGCAGTACTGGAACAGAGAATGGGAGAAATGTCCGATCCTTGAGGTTCATCACCTGGAACAGAAGGATTTTGATCATGGCGGAACCAGAAGAAGGGCAGCAGAACTTTCGAATGCAGATATTATGATCTTTATGACACAGGATGCTCTCCCTGCTGACAGAAAAGTAATTGGAAATCTTGTCTGTGCTGTCAGTGAAAATCCGGGTGCAGGAGCAGCCTATGCAAGACAATTACCCAGGGCAGACTGTCGCTTTCTGGAACGTTATACCGTTCTTTTAACTATCCGGAGCAGTCCTCGGTAAAGTCGCTGGCTGATATTGATAAGTACGGGATCAAGACCTATTTCTGTTCTAATGTGTGTGCGGCCTATGATAAAGGGATTTATCAGAAAACAGGCGGTTTTACAGAGCGGGCGATTTTCAATGAAGATATGATCTGTGCCGGAACAATGATTCAGAAAGGCTATTCAGTTGTCTATGCGGCAGATGCGAGAGTGTATCATTCCCATAATTATTCCGGAAGACAGCAGTTTCACAGAAACTTCGATCTGGGAGTATCCCAGGCAGAGCATCCGGAAATTTTTGAAGGAGTACCTTCTGAGGGAGAGGGAATCCGTCTGGTAAAAAGAAGCCTGGGCTATCTGATAAGGACGGGACACTTCTGGCTGATCCCTCAGCTGATCTGGCAGAGCGGAATGAAATATGCAGGATATTTTCTGGGGAAAGATACAGAAAACTTCCCCGGAAAGTTGTTCTTGCATGTACCATGAGTCCATATTACTGGAACAGAAAATAAAGGTAAGCGGATAACCTTAAGACACGCCAATTTACGATAATGTCACATTTTGAACACAATTAATTTGATATACTGATTCCAGAGTTCAGGAGAAGAATTGCTGTAACTGTGCAGAAATAAAACAGTTACAGATCATTGTTTATTTCGGGGAGTGTTCCGATAAACAGTAATACAGGAACAGAAGGGAGCAGATTACATGAATGATGAAAGAAACCTGGGTGAAAAAACAGATGATTCCGGTCAGCAGCCCAGATATGAACATTATCAGTTCCATGAAGAACAGGGAACTGTTTTGAAACCATCCGGTCCCTCTGGACACAGAAGAAATCAGAATTCTTTTCAGAAAAAAGCAGGGGCGACAATCGCACTGGCTGTGATCTTTGGCCTGGTGGCGGCAGTTGTATTTCAGGCGGCAAATTTTGCAGCAGACAGATTCCTGAATACAGGTAAGTCTTCGGTGCAGATTAAACTACAGACAGTGTGGATCTTCAGGAAACGGCATCAGATGACAGCACTGCCGATAAGGTGCTGTCTGACTCTGAGAATGGAACAGTAGCAGCAGTGGCTCAGGCTTCCATGCCTTCTGTAGTTGCGATCACTACTGTCAGTGTTCAGGAAATACCAAGCTTTTTCGGATATAGTTCCCGCCAATATAAGAGTGCGTCAACAGGTTCAGGGATTATCGTTGGAGATAATGATGATGAGCTTCTGATCGCAACGAATAATCACGTGGTGGATGGAGCTACAACTCTGAGTGTCTGCTTTATCGGGGATGATGTGGCAAATGCAGAGACAGAGACTGTGAATGCGGGAGATAATGGAGATCTGAATGTAGAGGATGCGGTCAGTGCCAAGATTAAGGGTACAGATGCTGATAATGATCTGGCAGTAGTTGCGGTGAAGAAATCGGATATCCCTGAGGACACTTTAAATCAGATCAAGATTGCTCAGATAGGAAGTTCGGATGATCTGGCAGTAGGGCAGCAGGTAGTTGCGATCGGTAATGCGCTTGGATATGGTCAGTCTGTAACATCAGGCTGGATAAGTGCATTGAACCGGACGATTTCTACAGATGACGGAACGAACAGTACAGGGCTGATCCAGACGGATGCGGCGATCAATCCGGGTAACAGTGGTGGTGCACTTTTGAATATGAAAGGCGAGCTGATCGGCATCAATTCTGCAAAATACGCAGACAGTGCTGTAGAAGGTATGGGATATGCCATTCCTATTTCCAAGGCAAAGCCTATTCTGGAAGAACTGATGAATCGTGAGACTAGGGAGAAAGTAGACAGCAAGCAAAAAAGGATATCTGGGAGTAAGTCTTGCCAGTCTGACCACAGAGGCAATTGAGATGTATAATATGCCCACAGGTGCTTTTGTAAGAAATGTTGAGGATGATTCCCCGGCACAGGAGGCAGGTATCTGTAAAGGCGACATCATCGTAAAATTCGACGGACAGAAAGTCAGTGATGGTGATGATCTGCTGGATAAACTGCAGTATTATAAATCGGGAGAGAAGATTGAGGCAGTTATTGCAAGAGCCACTAATGGAGAATATGAAGAAAATACTGTAGAGCTGACTCTCGGCACCAGACCGGACAATGAATAAAACAAAAGACATCGCCCATGCGGCGGT
>ENA-OQMZ01000035-OQMZ01000035.1-human-gut-metagenome-genome-assembly--contig:-NODE-35-length-47060-cov-6.640040_pt1 | contig 47060 bp, 52 predicted proteins | sample MGYA00242621_ERZ504862 | MGnify/ENA primary metagenome ERZ504862 (study PRJEB26092, sample SAMD00036393) | human gut metagenome | host: Homo sapiens | study: EMG produced TPA metagenomics assembly of...
GTAATTCGTCATCAATGTTCCGTTAATATATTGTGGCAACATGTACTGTTATCATCACCGTTACCGCTCTTCCACCTTCTGTGCTCCAGTTTGAAAGAGCAGGTGCCTTACCTGCTGCGGCTTTTATTTCCGCTGCTACCTTTGATGCATCAAAGTTACGCTCTGTTACTTTTACGGTTGCTGTTCGCGGTGCTTTGAAGTATGCTGTGTCTCCAAATGATGTATCTGCACTGTTATTGTCATAGCTTACCTGCACTGTTGGTGCTGTTGTATCTATTTTTATGTATTTTGTTACTGTGTATGCCGTTCCTGCATTGTCTGTTGCGGTAACATCTATACGCACTTCATTACTGTTGTTTGAAGCCGCGCTTATGTCAAATTGCTCTGTTACATGATTTTCCAGATCTTTTAAGCCCGCTGCTGTCTTATCATAGCTATATAATGTTCCATCCTGTGTCGGCTGTCCCATATTTGTTACCGTATAGTTTACGCTCTTTATTCCTGATGCAACTCCTGTGGCATTCTCATCTGATACCTCTATACTTACCGGCACATCTGCACTGTACACTCCTGATGCTGTCTCAGGTGTGATGACTGATATTGCCGGTGCGCATGTATCAACTACCAATCCATTTGTGCTGATATATGAAACATTACCGCTTAAATCTGTAACCCTGACATATACCACGCAGTTTTTGTTCTCGCATTCTATCGGTTCACTGAAGGTGCCATCCTCATTAAGGCTGTCAAGTGTCTTCCAGTCAGCCTCCTGAATACTGTCTACGTCAATTATTGCATCCTCTGCTGAAACGAAATACTCTGCTGACTTGATGCCGCCATGCTCATCTCCAAGCTGTCCGGCAATATTGACCTTCTTGGCAGCAAATCTTGAAATCTCATATTTGTCTTTTGGCAGCAATAAATCCCACACGGTATCCATGCCTGTTGAAAGTCCGTCAAACCTGATATTTCCTGTCGGCGACTGTACGTCAATTACAAACTCTGCTGATTTGTCTCCTTCTATCTCAAATCCATTATCTGAATTACCACACAAATCTTTTGCACTGACACTCAGCTCATACTTGTGTCCTGCATTGAATACGAGCTGCTTACTGTAAACAGCTTCTGCTCCCTCGCCTGTCTTTACCCAGTATGACTTTTCAGACCATGCATCTGACTGTGTCTGTTCATTTCCATCAACCTTTACATTGATTTTTGTTTCATCGGGGTCAAAGAAAAGCTCATTCTCTTTTACCGAAATGGTTGCAATCCTGTTTTCCCTGTAATACTCAGTGCCTTTTACACTGCTGATGCACTGTGGATCCGGCTGCTCAGATGTACCATATGTCACTGTTATTGCAGGCGCTGCCTTGTGAATATAAAATGGCTGGCTGCCGCTTGCTGTCAATCCGCTACAGTCACGTTTCCTGCCTCATCAACAGCTTTAACATATACATCTACCTTTTTATCCAGATAAGCCTCAGCCGATACATTTATGATTCCTGATTCATCAAGCTCATTCCATGCACCTTCATCATCCGATACTGACTGATCATCTGTCACTATCTGGTATTTTGCTGATACAACACCTGAAATGCTGTCAGCTACACTTGTTTTTATACGGACATCGTCATTGAAATATTTTCTGTTTTTGCCCGCTTCAGGCTCTATACTGACATCAGGTGACTGACTGTCCATGCTGAACTTGAAGCTGTCACCTTTAACCTCTGTCTTAAGACCGGCATAATCAGTTGCCTTTACTGAAAGCATCAGATCAATTCCGTTAAACTGCTCTGTTGCCGGAATGGTTATCCTTCCTTCCCCGCTCTCGTCAAGCTCAACAGTCTGTCCTGATACAATTTTCCTTTTCCCATCAAATACAGTGTATTCAACACTCTTAATTCCTGATAAGCTGTCATCAGCCTTAACGATATAGCTTATATCATCCTTATGCCAGCCTTTTTCATCGGCTGCTGTCATGGTATCCTGGGACACTGTAAGCTCCGGTGGCAGGGTATCAACAACCAGCTTCGATGTGGAGAAAAATGCTGTCTCGCCATTACAATTGTCCTGAGCCTTTACATATACGTTATATGAAGTATCCTTCAGATCAGATGTATTAATCTTGTACTTATATCGGGCTTCATATGTATCCTCAATAAGCTCTAACGGCTCCATGCTGAATCATCAAGCGCTTTTACCTGCTCATCATTTAAAATACTGCCACTTTCATCTGATTTATTCACATAGTAGAATGCCTGCTTTATTCCGCTGATATCCTCCAGCTGTCCATATACATTTGATGCCTGCTGACTGACATATTCTGCTCGTCTATTAAATCAGCATCATATCCAATAGTACCTGAAGGCGCTTTTCTATCCACATAAAACGGCTGCTCTATTGAGCTTGTATCATTACCCTCATGCTCCGCCTGATCCTTCGCATACATTCCGATTATCTGATATTTGTGTTCCTCATCCGCTTTTGTACCAAATGTGATGCAGCTGCTATAATCAGCCCCTGTCACGATCCACTCACTATACTCTATTCCTGCATCAATCAGCTTCTGGGCATTATCGACATCAAATACATCGAATTCTTCCCGGTCATCAACCTTTACCCAAAGCTGTGTGGAACCATCATCCAAAGAGACATCGTGGATATTCATGTCTACTTTTCTGACATTTCCATAATAATCCACAGCATCCTTTGTGAAAGCAGGTTTATCATCCTCCTTTGGATTCAATGTTATCTTTGGAGGCTGTGTATCATATTTGTAGTCGAGCCGCAGACTTCCAATATCTGTGATAGCTCCGCTTTCCTTGTCCTTACGTGCTATTACAAGAGTCTGTCTGTTATCACCCTGCTGTGGCATAAGCTGATATTTATCAGCTTCAATCCATTCATCACCTTTTCTAACCACATATACCGCCTGATTGTCACTTGCCAGCGATAATGTAGGTGCTTCTACATAAAACTGTGTACCCTGCAGCATTGTCCCTGTCAGGCTGTTATTCATACTGCTGTAATCATATTCTTTGATGGTAACAGTATATTCTGCCTCTGCTGACTTATATTTGTCATCTTCTGCTTTTGTCACCTTTATCCTTACAGTTCCGGTATCCTTTGCTGTCCATATACCGTTTGATGCAAAGTCTGTATCCTTTTCAATCAGATTTTTGCCTTCTACAACAGTGTATTTTAAATTGTCAACGGCTGCATCCGCCCTGTCGGATTTTACCACCGGAACAACTTTGTTCCCCACATAAATATCATCCGCCGGTGTATACTCTACCGTCAGCTGCTGTGGCTGTTTTTCCTCGGTGGCATTATTATCCGAATCCTGTTCATCTGGAATTTTACTGTCAGATATATCATCCGAAGCTGCGTCGTTAGATATATCATACTCTGAAGAGGGTGTATCAGCACTTACCTGTGTTGCCGGAAGCGATGTCGCACCCATTACAGAAGCTAGCATGATTGCTAGTAACCTGTTAAGTTTTTTATTAAACACTCTCATATCTCCTTTTCTATAGTATTTTTTGTAACTATTCCGTTACGATTTTATTTATATTCCCACTCTTCATTCCATTATACAAAACAATGGTCACACAACGGTCACACGGAGACAACTTTGTGAAAACTGCATAATAAAAGCGCAAAATTGCATATTTTTTAGACAATTTTCGGCGCTTTTTTGGATTATTTTTTTGTAACTATTATTTACTATACTTGTTGTATATCTTTTCAAACGCAGGCATAGAGTGCTTTATCATTTCCCTGTCCACACAGTATGATATTCTCACCCAGCCCGGACAGCCGAAGCCGTCTGCTGCTACTATGAGCACATCCTCCTCCTTTGCCTTCTCGCAGAATGCATTGCTGTCATCCTCGAGTGCCTTTACAAACATATAAAAGGCTCCGTCCGGCTTGAAGCAGTGATAGCCTATCCTTGTGAGTCCCTCGTACAGAAGGTCTCTGTTTTCTTTGTAGGCATTGATATCACCGGTTGCCCCCTGGCATTTTACTATCATCTTCTGGAACAGGCTTGGTGCACACACGTAACCGAGTGCTCTTCCCGCACCACAGACTGCTGCATACAGCTCTGCCTTATCGTACACCTCATCAGGCACGAGGACGTATCCTATTCTCTCTCCCGGCAGTGAAAGTGACTTGCTGTATGAGTAGCATACCAGCGTGTTGTCGTAATATTTGGTCACAAACGGTACCTTGATTCCGTCGTAGACTATCTCTCTGTACGGCTCATCTGCGATAATGAATATCGGTCTTCCTATCTCCTTAGACTTTTTCTCAAGGAGGTCTGAGAGCTTTTTGATGGTCTCCTCAGAATAGACTGTGCCGGATGGGTTGTTTGGTGAATTGATTATGACACCTCTGGTGTGCGCATTGATTCTCTCCTCAAGAGCATCGAAATCTATCTGAAAATGCTCTGTGTCTGCAGGCACCTCTACAAGTCTTGCGCCTGCTGCATTCACAAATACCTTGTACTCCGGGAAATATGGCGCTATGGTAATAAACTCATCATATGCATCACTTGTCAATGCCCGAAAGCAGATTGACAGCGATGCCGCTGCTCCCATTGTCATGTAAAGGTTGTCCGCATTAAAATGTGTGCCATGTGTGTTGTTCAAAAACTCAGCTATCGCCGCTCTCGTTTCCACGTCTCCCTGTGCTGACGTGTAGCCGTGCAGCGCAACAGAATCATAATCTGTCACAAGCTCCTTTATTGTGTCATTTACTATCTGCGGAGCCGGTATGCTCGGGTTTCCTATTGAGAAATCATATACATTTTCCTTACCTACAATTGCTGCTCTTTTTTTACCATACTCGAAAAGCTCCCTGATTGCTGAGCGCACGCTTCCGAGCTGGTACATGCTTTCGTTTACTACCATTTTCTTGTCTCCTTATCTTAGCTTATGACATACAAATGTCTTTATAAACATCTCTTTATACACATATTGTTACCATTCATGACCGTTTATCCTGATATGAATGCCTCCATCCCGGCACGCTTCGTCATCTCAATATGCTCCTTAAGCTCGCGGGCTGACATTCGCAGTGCCCCCAGGCTCATGACCGTCTGCTGCTCCAGTCCGTCCGAGGTTGCCACGGTTACCTTGTACCTGTCACGTATGCCAAACACAGTCTTTTCGATAAATGCATCGGCTGTCTCGTCCTGCTTTGTATACACAACCTCTATGTTGTGGAAGGTCTCTCTCTTTCCGGCATTGCCTTCACCTTGTACGCATCAAACACCAGCAGCAGATGACAGCCTTATAGCCCTGGTAATCCGATAAAACATCCTTCAGCGCATCTCTCGCCGATCGATGTTTATGCGTGAAAGCTCCTTTAAATCCTCCCATGCAAATATTATATTATATCCGTCAACTATCAGGTACTCTTCCCCCGGGGATTTCTTCGGATAAATCGGATTGCCGTGCTTATCATGCTTTACGGTGCGCGGTTTACCACTTAGGCCTTCATACTCATTTTTCTTTTTACCTGACCATTTGTGCCTCTGATCCTCTGCGATATCGTTTTTGCCCATGCCAAACTCCCTGGCATAAACATCTGCAAGCTGCGCATCAAGCTCCACTGATGACATACCTGAAACAGCTTTCTCAAAGCTCGTCCTGCGGCGGTTTCCGGCAAGCGCCTGCGCATCCTCCGCTGAAAATGCATTCTGCGTGCGGGCACTCGCTGCAAGTGCCTCCTCAGACTCATCTCCGTGGTAGACATACGGCAGGTGCATATGCTCCGGGACCTCATCCCACGGCACCACATAGCCTGAGCCGTGCGCACAAAATACCGAACCTGTCGGATTGCGGAAATCCTCCTCGCTGTCATAGTGCATCTGCGCAATCACCTCTGCAGGATTGTGACACTCATCATAACCCCACAGCTCCAGTGTCAGGTGCCCGAGTCCCTTTGTATACGCATGCACCAGACTCACATAATCCTGCATTGTCGCAACCGGTGCCTTTCCTGTAATTGTTGCCATCTCCCTCGCAGCGGTTGTGGCAAACTGCGGGCTCTCGGCCCTTGCAAATCTCTGCTCTAAATCTGTCATCGCACGGCCGACATACTCCATCGGCACCTGTAGGATAAAGCTGTAGTATGGCTCAAGCAGCACGCTCTCTGTAGATTTAAGCCCCTGGCGGATTGCTCTGTATGTAGCCTGGCGGAAATCGCCTCCCTCCGTGTGCTTTACATGTGCTCTTCCTGTAAGAATAGTGACCTTCACATCGGTAAGCGCTGAGCCTGTGAGCACACCCCTGTGCTCCTTTTCCTCAACGTGTGTGGCTATGAGGCGCTGCCAGTTTTTGTCGAGCACATCCTCACTGCAGGTGGATGTAACAGTGATTCCGCTGCCACGCTCCGCCGGCGACAAAAGCAGATGCACCTCTGCATAATGGCGCAACGGCTCAAAGTGTCCTACTCCCTCGACAGCCCTTGCTATCGTTTCCTTATATACAATGCTGCCCGGTCCGAACGTGACAACAACACCAAACCTGTCCTTTATGAGACGCACAAGCACCTCCATCTGCACCTGTCCCATGAGCTGCACATGGATTTCCTTAAACTCCTCAACCCACACTATGTAAAGCTGTGGGTCTTCCTCCTCAAGCTGCTTTAGCTTTTCCATAAATGCAGCCGGATTTACATCATCCGGCAGAATCATCCTATAGTTTAGTACCGGTTCAAGGATTGGCATATTGGACTGCTGCTCAACCCCGAGCCCCTGCCCCGGAAATGTCGAGCTAAGACCTGTGACAGCAACTATCTCACCCGCCTCTGCCACATCAGCTGTCTCATATTTTTCGCCGGAATACTTTCTTATCTGGTCGATTTTCTCAATCAGAAGGCCTTTTGCCTCGTCACCGCCATGCGCTTTGTACTCTATTTTGTCCCTGACTCTAAGACAGCCTCCGGTAACCTTTAAAAATGTCAGCCTGCTGCCTCTGTCATCCCTGCCTATCTTATATACGCGGGCAGAAAAATCGTCAGGATAATTTCTTTCACACATAAACCTCGAAAGTCCCTGAATCAGCGTATCCACTCTGTCAAGCTTAAGTGCCGAGCCGTAAAAGCAGGGGAACACCTCCCTTTGAACCACCGCCTGCGCAATATGTGCATCCGCAAGCTCTCCCGATTCCATAAATTCATCTAAAAGAGGCTCGCTGCACATGGCAAGCTCATCAAATAAATCCTGTGAAGAAAAGTCCACGCAGCCATCGCTCAGCTCGCTCCTTAGCTCTGCCTGCACTTTCTCCGCATCCGTGCCCTGCATATCCATCTTGTTTACAAAAATAAATGTCGGCACGTTATAGTGCTTTAAAAGTCTCCACAGTGTGCGCGTGTGTCCCTGCACTCCATCAGTTGCGCTGATTACAAGTATTGCATAGTCGAGCACCTGAAGGGTACGCTCCATCTCTGCCGAAAAATCCACATGCCCCGGTGTATCAAGCATGACTACATGCCATGTACGAGCTGTATCTGCCGTACGTGCTACATCTGCTGTATCTGCTGTATCTGCCGCATTTGTGCCACGCGAAATATCAAGCCTTGCCTGCTTTGAAAAAATGGTTATTCCACGCTCACGCTCCTGCGCATCGTTGTCTAGATACGCGTCCTGATGGTCCACGCGCCCGAGTGAACGAATCTGCCCGGTGCTGTAGAGCATGGCCTCAGACAGGGTTGTCTTTCCCGCATCTACATGTGCGAGAATGCCTATTGTAATGTGATTGTTTGTCATTTTCTGCTCCATTTATGCCTCAATCCAAGAACAGAGACACCTGTGGATGTCTCTGTGTCAGCCTTTATATCATAATCCGTTGATTTCCTAAATTATAGCATTTTGTGGTTGCTCTGTCATCTTTTTTCTTGATTGACAGCGTGGTGTCAAGCTTGCGTCCGGACAGCAACAAATAGTGCCACTCAATTGACAAATATTTATTCCATACATATAATGTGATTACGGAAATTTTTGAATGGTATGAAAATAATGCGAGGATAATATGAACAAAAAAGAAGTATTGGAACTAAAACGAAGATTAAAAAAAGACCAGGCAACCTTCAGTCGTCTGGTCGGCTGCTACGTGGACTGCAACCATGAAAAGGTCTGCAAATTCGGTGGCAAATTTCTCACTCTGGAGGAGGATGAATACTACAAATATCTGGAGATTTCAAACAAGGTGCTTTCCGGCACTCTCGGAAACAACCTGCTCAATCTGCAGTTTCCGCTTGAGGAGGAAGAGGTCGGAGGACGCCAGCAGATTCTTATGGCGCTTCGCGACAGTGAGCTTAATGATGAGACTCTGCTCGATACATACTATGATCTGGTCATCGACACCTACGATGAGGCCGGGAACTACTTGATTCTTTTGTATCTCGACAGCTACGATGTCATGACACGTACAAAGGACAACATCAACGTGGATGAGTCCGAGGAGGTGTACAAATACATGCTCTGCGCCATCTGCCCTGTCACACTTTCAAAGCCGGGCCTTGGCTATTTGGAAAAGGAGCAGCGTATCGGAGCCCGCATAAGGGACTGGGTGGTCGGTGCACCTGAGACAGGCTTTTTATTCCCTGCTTTCAATGATAGGAGCACTGACATACACTCCACTCTTTTCTATACGAAAAATACCAAGGAGCCTCACTCTGAGTTTATGACAAACGGCCTCGGCTGCGGTGTGGAGCGCACAGCTACTGAGCAGAAGATGGCTTTTCATTCAATCGTCAGAAACGTGCTAGGTGCCGAGGACGAGAGCACGGATGACAAGCTGCTTGATATCCAGCAGAATCTGTCCGAGATGGCCGATGACTACGCTGAGACTCACGATGATGACGACGATCCTTTCATTCTCGACAGCGAGGCTATGAACAAGGTGCTTAGTGACTGCCATGTCTCCGAGGAAAAGATTTCACGCATTGAAAAATCCGTCAATGAGGCCTTCGGTGACAAGCCGCCTATCGCAGCCAATGTCATTGATTCAAAGGCTCTTGCAGCTAATGAAATCCGCGTGGAAAAGCTTGCTCTTGAGAGCCAGGTCGGCGATTTAACTCTCGAGCTCAATGAGAAAAATGCGCAGCTTGAGAAGAAGGATTCTGTTATCCAGGAGAAAAATAATCAGATTGAGGAGCGCACCTCACAGCTTCTTGAGAAGCAGGAGGAGATTGATAATTACACTGCCCAAATTAAGACCTATGATGTGGTGCTTCATGTAAAGCCGGAGAAGGCTTCACAGATTCATGCGCAGGTCATCAATGGGGAGAAGTGTCTCGTCATTCCTATGAGGGAGAATGAGAATGCGACCATAAATGGGGTGAATACAAGTTTATAGGGGCTTCGCTATCATGGTGCTTCGCATATTCAGGCTGTGAAGACCGGCCTAGCATGCAGTATATTCCTCAGAAAAATATAAAATCAGCCACGGCATCATTTGCGGATAGTTTATTGATAGTTTGCTATGAATTGTCGTATCCGCATTTTATGGAACGCCGTGGCAGTTTATATTTTTCTTCGGAACACACCGCATACTCTCCGGTAAATTTAGGGTACTTATGCGAAGCAATCTACTATGAGTTTATAAACCATGTCCGTGGATGCATAAATGCTCTCCCGAAGCTAACGCTTCACTTACTAGATTCTGTATGGGATTATACAAAAGGGCGTGTGAAAAAACTTCGTTTTTCGCACGTCCTTTATAATGTTATTGCCTATGAAATAATATCCTTTTATAAAGGCACTCTCGTAATACTTACCGGTTTACCAGCTCAGCACCTCATGGCCATCCTCTGTGACGAGTACCATGATTTCCCACTGGGCTGATGGAAGTCCGTCGTCGGTGTATACTTCCCAATTGTTCTTGTCATCTACGTAGATATCGGCCTTGCCCATGTTGACCATTGGCTCGATGGTAAATATCATGCCGGGTGCCATGACCATGTCGGTGCCGCGCTTGGTGTTGTAGCCTACCCATGGATCCTCGTGAAATTCAAGTCCCACTCCGTGTCCACCGATTTCACGCACTACTGTGTAACCGTTTGCAAATGCATGGTCATGCACCGCCTGTCCCATATCTCCGAGGAAGCCCCACGGCTTTACCTCTTTGAGTCCAAGCTCCACACACTCCTTTGTGACTTCAACGAGCTTTTTCTTCTCAGGGCTTACATTTCCGATACAGTACATTCTTGATGAATCAGAAAAATATCCGTTTAAAATTGTAGAACAGTCTACATTTATGATGTCACCATCCTTTAAGATGACGTCCTTTGAAGGAAATCCGTGACAAACCTGCTCATTTACTGATGTACATACGCTGTAAGGATAACCCTCATAGTTGAGCGGTGCAGGGATGCCGCCCATGCTGGTGGTCATATCATAGACTATTTTATCAATCTCTGCTGTGTTCATACCCTCATGGATATGCTCTCCTATGTAGTCGAGCACTGCGACATTTATCTTGGCACTCTCCTTGATTCCCGCTATCTGGTCAGGTGTCTTGATGATTGAATGGCTCGGTATCTTATGATGTGCCTCAGCAAGCTTTTCAAGCTTCATATCAAATGCCGCATGACAGGTCTTATATTTCTTTCCGCTGCCACACCAGCAAGGGTCATTTCTTCCAATTTTTGTTGACATAAAATCTTCTTTCTAGTGATCAAGAGTAACGTTTCCCATATCGACTCTTTTCCACACTTTTTCTTTTATTTTATAGTTATTTTTCTCCAGCAGCTTCTTATATCTGCCTCCCGAGAAATCATAATCCGTTATATCGGCATTGTCAAGCCCTGCATATATATGCCTACACGCCGGCCATGACAGCCAGTACTGCAAGTATAATTGTTGTGATGTGTTTTCTTATTTTGCGCAAAGCTTTGCAACCACCTGATTTATGACCTTTCCGTCAGCCTTGCCCTTGAAATACGGCATGACTGCCTTCATTATCTGTCCTTTGTTTCCTGTTGCGATTACATCCGAAAACTGCTCTGTGAGCTCCTTTTCTACCTCTTCTGCCGACATCATTGCAGGAGCGTACTCCTCAAAGATTGCATATCTGGTATTGTACTCATCAAGCAGATCTGTTCTTGTGGCAGGGCATGTGTCAATCTGCTCCTTCACAGACTTCATTTCCTTAAGAATGACCTTGTTGACAAGCTCCTCCGGTATATTGTCTCTGCAGCCCTCATCTATTGCCGCCTTTTTGGCTGCCGATACAAGTGAGGATATAGCATCCTTTCTTACCTTGTCTCTTGCTTTCATTGCTGCAATCATGTCTTTTTGTAATTGTTCCATCTGCATGGCTTGTTCCTCCTGCTTTTCTTACTTTATTTACAGGCTTGCTAGTTCGTTTTGTGCGAATTGGTGCCGTCTATCTTTATAATACACCTTATGGATGGAAATTGCTATTATTTATTACAATGAGTTTGTTGCCGGTTACTAACATTGTGTCGTGGCATGTCCGAGTCTTACGCCCTTACTTTATTGGTAACAATTCAGTACTTTGTGGTAAAAATAAAAAGAGCCGGTAAGTATAATAAATATACTTATCGGCTCCTAACCATCCTATACAAGACGTCGTATAGCAAGTATTGTATGACACTGCACGCTTCTGTTTGCCGTGATTCCTGCCTTTGTGGACTGTGCCTCCACTATCACACCACCACCTGCATATATAGCTACATGTCCCGGATATACCACTACGTCTCCCGGCTGTATATTATCGAAGGATACGGCCTGTCCCACAGACTTAAATGCCTGTGAATATCTCGGTGTGCTGATACCAAAATGTTCATATACCTCATGCACAAAGCCCGAACAGTCTACACCGTTTGTAAGACTGTTTCCCGCCCATACATATGGATTGCCCACAAACTGCATAGCGTATGATACTACAGAGCTTCCTGAAACTCCTGTTGAAGCACTCGGGTTCTTTCCACCGCCTGATGCATAATCACTGGCAATGCTTCCGCCCTTACCGCTCCGCCACCATCATAGCTTGAACTGCCTGATGAGCTGTTCGCTCTGGCAGCAGCGGCAGCCGCTGCTTCCTGCTCCTGAATGATCTTGCCCTGTGCCGTAATGATATTCTGATAATTGTCTGCCTGCTGCTGTGCCTGAGCTATCTGGCTTGCATACTGCTCCTTCTGGTTTTCAAGGGCTACTATAGCCGCCTCGACATCTGCCTGCTGCTTCTCATAGTCATCCTGCATGGCTGTGAGCTCATTCATGTCTTTGTCAAGCTTAGTACCAATTTCCTTCACCTGCTCAACTGCTGCCTGATAAGAATCCATAAGAGCACGATCCGAATCATATACATCTGACACGTACTCTATACGATTGAGCATATCTGTGATACCATTTGACTCAATAATTGCTGTCCAGATATTGTCCTCAGCGCTGTTTTCATACATGAACTGTATACGCTTCTTCATGGCGTCATACTGCTCCTGCTGCTTTTCCTGAGCAGCTGCAAGATCCTTCTGATTCTGCTCTATCTCTGCCTGTTTGCTTGTGATATCTTTCTGAAGCTTCTTTTGTGCTGCAAGAATCTCATCAAGCTTTGCGGATTTATTCTTTATATCATCAGCAGTAGTCTGCTGCTGATCCTTTAAACCATTAATCTCATTCTTCTTATCCTTGAGATCCTGCTCAGCCTGTGACTTCTTCTTCTCTGCATCCTTCTGCTTCTGTGTCTTGGCATATACTTTCTCAAGTCCACTGTTTATGTATCCGCTAAATGTAGTGCCCTCTACTGCCGGTCCTGTAAAAACGAGTGCCGATGTTAACACAGTACATATAGCACGTGTCCATTTCTGATTCATTTTATTCCTCCTGTAATACGACGGTCAGATTAATCTTACCCTCCACAATTTACGTTCAATATACATTCGGATATATTATCGCACAAAATGAATCTTTTTTCCACACCTTTTTATGAATTTACAGAATTTTCCACATTTTGACCCTCATTTATGATTCACATCCGCGCTATTATAAGCCTGTCATCAGGTTTGATGATATCGGATGTCAGAGCATTTATTTCCATTATGTTTTCAACAGTGGTGCGGTATCTTTTTGCAATGTCCCACATTTTATCATCCTTCTGCACTATATAGCCGACCAGAGCTGCTTCTTCCTCAGTATCAGGCGTGTTCTTTTCCTGCTCCACCGATGTTATGACTGACACTTCATCCTGCTGCAGGGCAATAGCGTTTATGCTGACAACACCCTTAATTTCATATTCGCTGTTGTCCAGAAGATTGACCTGCACCTGGTCTACCTGCACATTTACCTCGCAGCAGGTGTTGGCGTCCATGCCGGGTATCTCAACAAACTGTTCAAACGGCACAGAGTCTGTATGCATCTCTATCGGACAGCCATCGTCCTCCACAATATTCACACAGTTCACCTGCAATACACCTGACACAATAATTCCTGTGTCTGCATTTTTTATCTGTGCAATAGCGGCCTGCGTCTTTGTACCGCATATTCTTAAAATTCTCTTTTTGCTGTTTTCTCTGTACAACTGCTCCAAAATACGGCATTTTGTGTCATTTTTCATAAGAAGGCTGCATACCTTCATATTTTCAAACACAGGTTTTACCGGACATGATACGCTGTACATGTCATTGAGCACCTCTACTGTTTCCTCACTCCAGACCTTTCCATCCACCGCAAGCGCTGCCTCAATCGAAAGCTGCCTGAGCTCTCCATCATAATCATTTTCCGCCTCAACCTGATGCATGGCAGGCTGTGTGCGAAGCCAGGCAATATTTCCGGCATTATCACCCTCACAGCGTATTTCATTTGAAAACCCCTCCTGCACCTCAAAGCAGCATATTTCCTGCTCTTCACTCAGATACACTATACACGCATGACACTCGCCTGTCAGTGTAATATGGTCACGCTCGTATGTATACTCCAGATTTCTCATATCAACCAGACTTGATATGAGCTTGCATATATTCGGCTTGGTCTTTGGCAAGGTGACGACATTTTTAATTCTGACAATATCCCTTACAACACTGTCAAGCTTAAGCACCTTCATCTGCCCCATAAGCTGCTCCACGTCCTTGTCATCAATCCTTTGTGCAACCTCAAGATTTTCTTCCCTCTCTCCATAAAGCTCCACGCTTATAATACCTCTGACCGAGAGCTTTCGCGAATTGATAACCCCAACCGTAAGCTCATCAAGCCCGGTATACACACGGACCGTATCCTTCTCGCAGACTCCTTGAAGAACAAGCTTCTCCTGAAACGATATTGCATCCTTTATATGCTCCACTCTGTTTCCGCCGATATTTTCCTCCGGCTCATCGCTTCAAAAACTTCCTCTCTCGTATACAGCACTTCAAATTCAATGCTTCCACTTAGCCAGATATTCTCGCCTGACGCTTTTATCTCGTCAAGCTTTACCTGCCCGTTCTGACAAACCACTTTGGAAACATCAGGCTTATTGTCCTTTATGACATAATCCCTGTCGAAGCCAACCTGCGACATATCCTTTACCTTTTCTATGCATTGTCTGATTTTTTGTGTAATTAACTCCATAAAAAATACCCCACTTCAAATATGTATATAAAATACATATTCAAGATGGAGTAACTTTATGCAGATGCAAATATTTAAATTCATGATCATTATAACAAAGATGTAACATCTTTACTTCATGATACTAGCAAAGCTGCATCCTTATATCTTTTGTAATCACATCAGTGTAGGTGAAAGATAAGAGCTGTGGCGGATTCTGCTCAAACTCATCATCTATCAGAACCGTAAACACACTTGGGTATGCCTGCTGAATAACACCCTCCTGGATGTCAACCTTGTTACGGCCAAGATCCTGCTGGATTTTTACCCTGTTGCCACACTGCTGGTGAATCGATGCTCTGACTTTTCTAATTTCTGTCTGTTCCATTTTAAGCCTCCTTATTGTGGGTATGCCCACTGGCACATAACTATAGTCCTCATGGTAACCAGTATTGTAACGACGGTGTCATATATATGAAATCAATCTCTGTATAAATATAAAACAGGGCAAATTAATCAACAATTATATCAATCAATATATTTGAATATATAAATATGTCACCACAATATCTAGTAACTTTACTATAGCAAAGTATCGCAGTGATAGCAATAGGGCATTAGTACCGATTGTCAGTTTTTTCGCAACTTTTAACACAATTTACGAAATTTTCACTCAAACACAACAGGCATTTCACTCAATTCCGTCTTTATTACTATATACGGATAACTCGCCTGATTGCTGACCTTCTCGCCCTTATCCGGGGCTATCAGACGCGTATCAAAATACATTGCCTTATCCTTAACATAAAACTGGTTAACCGTAATACTGTAGCCACCTGTCTCCTTTGTGCCAAAGCCTTCCGCTATGTATAAATATTCATCATCCTTGTACGTCAGCTTCATCGCCTTTGCCTTGTTTTCATTTATCTGCTTTTTAAACTCCTCCGGTATTTCATCCCCGCAGATCACCGTGTACTCAACCATCCTGTCACTCTCCGTGCCTGAAATATTTGCGCGGCAGCCCGATATCACTGTCGCTGCCGATATCACAAGCACACCTGCAGCCATCACCAGAATTTTTCTCAATTTTTCTGACATTTTTTCCTCTCTTTCTTATCATATCGCTTATGATATGATATAATATCAAATATTGAACTACAATTTATATAGAGTATGAAAAAGAGAGGTCAAATATGCGTTCAGTTTTAATCGTAATATTCGTATTTTTCTATCTGCTGCTCGGTCTTCCGGTGCTCGGAGCCATGTGGATAATACACAAATTTGCCCCGGCATGGCCGATATGGCACAGCTTCGCCTGGTACAGTGGGCTTTCCGTGTCATCATATTCCTAAGCGGAGCAGACATTGAATTTATAGGGGAGGAAAATGTGCCAAAGGACGAGGCTGTACTATATATAGGAAATCACCGTAGTTTCTTTGACATCATAATCACCTACTCCAGATGTCCACGCCTGACCGGCTACATCTCAAAGCAGAGCATCACAAAAATACCGGTGCTGGGTCTTTGGATGAAGCGCCTGCACTGCCTGTTTTTGGACCGCGATGACATCAAGCAGGGACTAAAGGTCGTGCTTGCAGCCATAGATCAGGTCAAATCCGGCATCAGCATATGTGTATTTCCTGAGGGCACACGCTGCAAAAACAAAGATGACCTGACAGAGGTACAGTCTTTCAAAGAAGGTACTTTCAAGATTGCCACAAAGAGCAAATGCAAGATAGTGCCAATGGCAATCATGGGAACAAATGAAATATTCGAGGATCACCTTCCATGGGTCAAAAAGAGGCATGTGGTTATCCGATACGGCACTCCTATTGATCCGGCAGCACTCAGTAAAGAGGAACAAAAGCATCTCGGAGCTCATTGCAGAGAAGTGATTGTGGATATGCTTCATGAAATGGTATAGCTGAAAAAACCGCCCAGTCGGGCGGTTTTTCATATTTCTTCTTCAAATTCCTTTAAACTATTAAATTTTTATTCTCATCAACTATTTTTTACTTCAAAACAAGCACCGAATACGCCGGCAGCTTTGCCGTTCCATCCTTATATGACGGTGCTTTCTTTGTAGTCTGAAGCATTGCAACAGCATCATTTACTCCAAGCGATGACACATCCACACTTGCTTCATCCTTTGATGGATTAAATATAAGCACTGCTTTCTCACCATTGTACTCTCTTGTGAATATACACACATTATCATTTGACAGATCTTTTTCAAAGGTATTTGTACCTCGTGCTATCTCCGGGAAAGCATTTCTTATTGATATTGTCTGCTTCACAAAGTTGTAAATAGAGTATGGATCCTCCATCTGCTTATCCAGGGTATCATATGTCTGCTCGGTTTCTTCTGCATTCTGAGGTCCCACACACATTCCCTTAGCTTTTGAATCCCCGCTCCATCTCATGGCAAGACGCTTCGTCTCATCATTGGCTGTGCCTCTCATGCCGATTTCCTCTCCATAATACAGAAAAGCATTTCCGGGCATAAGAAGATTCATAGCCTGCGCCATCTTGGTTTTCTCCTCGGCATTATCTCCGTTGTAGTATCCTGCGCTGCGTCCCATATCATGATTTGTATAGAACGGTGCATCAATGTATGAGTCTGTATACTTCTTTATCTCATTTTCCACATCAACCAAAGCATTGCCGTATGTGCTGGCACCATGATTTGCTGCACCATTTAACACCTTTCCAATATACCATCCTGCTGTGAAAAATCAAAGTTGAACATACTGTCAATTCCACTCTTATAGTACTTCGCATACTCTCTGTATGTAGTCCAGCCCTCACCAACCATATAGCATCGGCCTTTTTGCTCTTCACATTGTTTACAAGCCATGTGAGGTCATCTATAGTCTCAGTCTGGTTATTATTATTGTAATAAATCACAGCATCCAGTCTAAAGCCATCTACGCCGCGGTCAAGCCAGAAGGATGTAACCTTGTCAATCTCCCCTCTTACAGCTTCGCTCTGCAGGTTAAGGTCAGGCATGCTGTCTACAAACTGTGACTCGTAATACCAATTCGTGCCCGGCAGCTGGTTGTAGCCTCCGGTATTGGTTTTGCTAAAATTATAGTAATCAACATAAGGACATTCCGAAGAATCCGGCTCTGCCCCATCAGGAAGCGACTTAATATAATCTGCAGCCGCCTTAAACCACGGATGCTCGTTAGATGTGTGATTTATTACAAAGTCAATAATCACATTGATGTTTCGCTTGTGACACTCCGTAATAAGCGCATCAAAATCATCCAGAGTACCATACTGCTTGTCAATATTCATATAATCAGTAATATCATACTTGTGGTATGAAGGAGAAGGCATAATAGGCATCATCCAGATTTCATTGCAGCCAAGTCCCTCGATATAGTCAAGCTTCTCTGTAAGTCCCTTTAAATCCCCAATGCCGTCACCGTCACTGTCAAAAAAACTGTATACGAACACCTCATAGCAGGTCCTGTAATTGTCCTGAATCACATTAGGATCATTTTTCGCATTCATCTGCTCCATAGCAGAAGGCTTGTACTCCTTCTTTGCTGCCGTCTCGGTATTCTTTCCACCCGCAGCACACCCCGCAAGCATCGACACCGCCATAGCTGCCGTCAATGCCACAGCAGTCAACCTGCCCGCCAATCTATTCACAGCCCTGCCGACCATATTGCGGCCGCCTATTTTATTATTAATCATACGCACTCCTTTTCTTAACTAAATTCTGAGCAAATTTGTATCTACAAAATCACTACACATATTCTCACATCTTCCACAAAGTAGCAACAAACTTAGCACTGTGTGCCACACCGGCACCACACAACCTGAAAGTGCTAAGTTTGCCACACACCCCCAAAGTTTGCCACAACCCAATATAAACCAAAAGCCGCCGCACAAAAGTGCAGCGGCCTAAATAAAACCAAATTAGCCTTTGACAGCTCCTGTAAGTCCATCCACGTAGAATCTCTGCATGATGACGAAAAGTATTGAGATAGGTATTGATACAATAACTGCAGCAGCAGCCCATCTTGTGAACCATCCGTTTATAAACTCTTTCTCAAGCATGTTGTAAAGGAGAAGAGATACTGTCCAATACTTGTCGTTTGGACCAACGATAACCCTTACAAATACGAAATCAAGCCATGGAGCAAGGAATGCTGTAAGTACTGTATATACTACGATTGGCTTACTGAGTGGCAGGATAACCTTGTAAAATACCTGGAACTGTGTACATCCGTCAAGGATAGCCGCCTCAGTAAGAGACTTAGGCACAGTATCAAAGAATCCCTTTGCGATATAGAAGCCTGTTCCTGCTCCTGCTGAGTATATGAGAATCAATGAAAGGCGAAGCATACTTCCCTCTGTAAGTCCGATAGCTTTAAGATAAAGTATACGGCAACCATTGACATGAAGGCTGGGAACAATCCAAGAATCATAGCCAGATTCATGAAAGGCTTACGCATCTTAAATCTCAGTCGTGACATACTATACGCAACAGAAAGTACAAATACTGTTGAAATGATACATGAGATCACTGAAATAAACAGTGTATTAAAAAATGCTCTCGGGAAGTTCAACAGTGTAGTCTCTGTGAACAGCCTTGTATAGTTGCTAAATGTAAGGCCATGTGGGAAGAAGTACTTTGTATAAGCACCACTCTCAGCTCTAAAGCTTGTCATAATAATCCAGAAAATTGGGAACAGCCATACTACAGCAAGTATTCCAAGAATGATATGAACAAGGGAATTCTTTGCTACTTTCTTAGCACGTCCGGCAGACATAGGTTTTTTTGCTTTTGCTACACTACTCATTACATGAATCCCTCCTCATCCTTGTATGATTTTGTATTTCTGTATGTAACAAGCGCTACGATAGAAAGTACAATGAATGTGAGGATACCGATAACGGCACCGATATTGTACTCCTGATTATCAATAGTCAGCTTGTACAACCATGTAACCAGAAGGTCCGTCTTTCCTGCACTGTCTCCGACAGGTGTAGGCTTTCCTGCTGATAACAGGTAGATAACGTTGAAGTTGTTGATATTTCCGGTAAACTGTGTGATGATATATGGTCCCATGATAAACATGATATATGGGAGTGTGATCTTAAAGAAGATCTGTGCTGCGTTTGCACCATCAATCTTTGCAGCCTCATAAAGCTCTGAAGGCACATTCTGTAATACACCTGTAACCTGAAGCATGGTATACGGAATACCTACCCAGCAGTTGATGAGAATAACAGAAACTCTCGCCCACATAGTGTTGGTCCAGAATGGAAGCGGGTTATCAATCCAGCCCCACTCCAAAAGCAGGTTATTAACAGCACCCTGTGGCTGGAACATCTGTCTCATTACAAGGAGTGATACGAACTGCGGTACCGCAATTGAGATAACAAAGCATGTACGCCAGAAGGCCTTGCAATGTGTCTCTTTACGATTGATAACGATAGCAAGAATGAGTCCAAGGAAGTTACAAAGGAAGGTTGCAAATACAGCCCAGCAGATTGTCCATCCAAGTACTCTCCAGAATATCTTACCAAGCTTACCACCAAGTCCAAGCACCTGTCCGAATGAAGCGAAGCCTGTCCAGTCGAACAATACCAGATGATCACCCTTTACCGAATAATTTGTAAAGGCCATTGGAATCATGAACAGCAATGGTAAAACGGTAAAAACAAATATTCCCATAAGTGGGAGAAACATAAGTGTCTTATGTAGGTTTTTATCAAATAAATCCTTGACATCTTTGCCAAAAGAATTGATTTCTTTTCCAGCTTTTGAAAGGCATTCTGCCTTATATCCGCTCTTTAAATTCTCGCACCACATGTAAATAAATAATACTGTGATGGCAATTGTTATGACGCCATATAACAGTAATAATACTGACTGGTCGCCCGCAACATATTCATAAATCTGCTTCTGCTCATTAAATACCTCTTCCTGCTTTCTCCAGCCAAGTGAAGGCAGCATGGAAATGTAATAAGCACCAGCGCTAACCATATATGCTATATATGCAATCTCTATAGCAAGAAAAATCAGACCCTTTATAATCTGCTTATGAGCCATATTGGCAAGTCCCATTACGAGTGCCGATAGCTTAACTGTAGCTCCGCCTTTTGTGAGGGCATTGCCAACAGTATACGGAGTAGCAAATTCCGAAACTTTTTTCTTTTTGTTTGCTCCTAACATACTTTTCCTCCTGGCATGCATTATATATGCCAATCCTTTAAACTAATTTATTCCAAGATTCCGGCTACCCGGAACCTTGGAATCATAATCTGATCTACTTAATTATTTAAGAGAATCATTAAGCTGAGTATTGAAGTCCTCTGTCTTCTGAGCTGCATTGTCCTTTGTAATCTGACCTTCTGCACCGTTCTGGAAAGCATCACCGAATGGTGTAGCTGCATCCCAGTAACCTGACATATCAATGATAGGCTGTGCTACTGAACAATCAGATGAAACCTTAGCCATAGCTGCTGCTACTGGATCTGCTGCAACTTCCTCGTTTGTTGCAAGATCTTTGTTTACAGGAGCCTGTCCTCTTAACTTGAAGTGAGCAAGCTGTGCGTCCTCGCTGCCAAGGAATGCTGCAAGCTTAACTGCTACTTCCTGGTTCTTGCAGTTAGGGTTAACACCGATAGCCTTAGATCCTAAGAATGCCTTTAACTGGCAGTCTTTTCCACCAATATTGATTGTAGGAAGAGCTGCAACACCAACGTTCTCCTCACCAAGTGCCTCTTTAACTTTGTCATAGTTCCAGTTACCATTGAAGTAAGCGTTGATAGAACCATCTTTAAGTCCAGCAAGACCAAGTGATCCCTCATTGTTATCCATTACAAAGTTTGGATTTGCAAATAAATCTACGATGTAGTTTGTAACTGCTGTACCCTTATCTCCACTGAAGTCATATCCGGCAGCCTTGTCTGTTCCATCTCCAAAGATTGTACATCCGTTTGCTGCATAGAATGCATTGAGATACCAGCCATTATCAAATGGGAATGAAACCTTACCCTTTGTAAGCATTGTATCAAGGCTCTTTACATCATCCTCAGAGAAGACTCTCTTGTCATAGTACATGAACCATGTGTTTGATGTATAAGGAACTGCGTAGATGTCTCCATCATATGTAACTGTTGCAGCCATAGCCTCTGAGTTAGATGACTTAACATACTCTGCTGTATCTCCGCCTAACTTAGCAATAGCATTAGCCTTAATTAATGGCTCAAGCTGATCGTTTGCAAACATGTAAACATCAGCTGCTGCCTTAGGATCCTTTGTAACAACGTCCTTTGCATCACTCTCAGATGATGTAACATACTTGAACTCGATGTTGAAATCAGGATTTGCCTTAGCGAATGCCTCACACTCTGTCTTAAGCCAAGCGCCCTGTGCATCGTCTAAATCCTCTGCAGGTCCCATTACTGTAATGGTCTCCTTACCGCCGTCCTTCTTGTCGGCTTTCTCTGTTCCATTTCCTCCGTTGCCGCTTCCGCATCCAGCAAACATTGTTGCTACCATAGAAGCGCAAAGTAAAGATGCTAATACTTCTTCTTCATATCTTCCTCTCCTTTTTGAATATAAAATGTAAAAAAGTATATATATAAATTGCCGTGCAACTTATATCAAATTAATTATCTGCGGTAAACCACCGCAATGTTTCTAATCCAGGCTATCTTTTCGTTGTCCAATCTGTGTGGCTTACTTGTCATGCGCCATCTCCAGTTATGTCCGACTGTCGAAGGATAATTCATCCTTGCCTCATTTCCAAGCTCTAATATATCCTGCATCTGGACTATCGCCAGCTCTGCGGTGCTGTGATACAGCTCCCTGATAAGAGCATTTGGAACCTGTGATTTATTTTCAATATTCAGATACTCATACAGATAAGCAAGCTCATAATCTGTCTTGTCACTGAATGAACCAACTATCGTCTCATTGTCATGTGTGCCAATATATGCAACTACATGTGAATCGGTATAATTGTGTGGCAGATATTCGTTTGTCGGATCACCATCAAAAGCAAACATCATGACCTTAGTTCCCATCCAGCCAGATTTTGCAAGGAGTTTTTTCACTCCCGGTAAAAGGCTTGCTGATGTATAATCATCAGCCACTACATTAACCCCTTCAAGCTCTTCGTTAATTGCATTGACAAGCCTGCGTCCCGGTCCCTTGAACCATTTCCCGGATAGGCTCTTATCCTGTCCGTACGGTACCGCATATGCTTTCACAATTCCTGCGAAATGATCAATCCTGACAATATCAAAAAGTTCTCTGCATACACGCATTCGCTTTCTCCACCATGAGAAGTTGTCCTCCTTCATGCATCCCAGTCATACATCGGATTGCCCCACACCTGTCCGCTCTCTGAATACTTATCAGGACCGGCAGCTGCAACATACTCTGGTGTATCGTTTGCGCTCATCATAAAGAGTTGTCTCTCTGCCCACACATCTACACTGTCATATCCTACATAGAATGAGATATCGCCTATTATGTAGACACCTTTTGAGTTAGCATAATTTTTTAAATCCTCCCATTGCTCGAAGAATTTATATTGACAGAACTTCCAAAAAGTAATTGTATTATAATTCTTTTTTGGTACTTTTCAAGCGCAACCGTTTGCGGATTTCTATACTCGCTTGGCCACTCGCTCCAATTTTTGTATAAATTGTCGGTTTTCAGTGTCATAAATAATGCATATTGCTCAAGCCACTCCGACTGTTTTTTTACAAAATCCTGAAACTCTTGTGCATTTGTATCAAATCTTTCAAACGCTTTTTGTAAAATCCTGCATCTGTTCTGATGTAATGCTGCATAATCAATTTCTGATTCGTCTGTGCCCCAGTTATACCCAGGATCTCTTCCTTCTCTAACAACCCCTCATCTACCAGCTTATCTAAATCTATGAAATAGATATTGCCCGCACAGCCTGATGATGGTTGATATGACTATCGCCAAATATGGTGGGGCCAACCGGAAGAACCTGCCAGTACTTCTGTTTCAAATCACCAAGGAGATCAACAAAATTGTAAGCCTCTCTCCCAAGAGTACCTATACCATATGGTGACGGCAGACTCGAGATTGAAAGAAGTATTCCGGAGCCTCTGAGATTTTCTCTGGCCTCCAAATTACCATTCCTCTTTCCTAAAATTTTCTATTTTTTTCGTATCTGAGATTATTTTATTTCCTATTGTCAGATTTGTCAATCTTTTTAGTGGTTTTAAACTCATTTTTGCCATTTTTCACGTAATTTACATTCATTTTTTGGTAGTTATTACCACAGTTTCGAAGATTTTTTTCGAAAAATTTATTACAGAAAATATTGCCTATTTCTGATAGTAAATGTATAATTTAATTATCACATAAGAAAGGACAAATACTATGGCTACTATTAAGGATATTGCCGCCCGGCTGGGCGTGTCAATCAGCACTGTTTCAAAGGGATTAAATGGTGCCAGCGATATAAGTGAGGAGCTTCGTCAGACAGTTTTAGACACTGCTGTCGAAATGGGCTACAGCACAAAGCGCTCCAGAAAGGTAGAAAACCGCAAGCTGGCTCTGTTTATTGAAAATATGAACTACGAGTCTATCGATGAGTTCGGATATGATGTAGTGCTTGGTTTCAAACAGAATGCTTTTAAGCACAAATGGGACGTGGACATCATCCCTGTCACACCTCAGCTTCAGGCAGAAGAAAAATATGATACATATATATTAAAGAATGGCTATTGTGGCGCATTTCTGGTAGGTTTTGCTCTTCACGATGAATGGATGCAGCAGCTCAAAAATACTACAATGCCTACCGTTTTGTTTGATAACTATATAGAAAACAATCCCAATGTAGCCTATGTAGGCACCGACAGCTACGAGGGCATTGACATGGCTGTAAAGCATCTGCACAATCTGGGTCATAAAAAGATTGCCTTTATCAATGGTTCTCTTTTTCCCTGGTTTCAGATCAGCGTCAGGAAGCCTTTGAAAACTCTATGCGCGATGCCGGTCTTGAAATCTACCCGGAGCTCATGGGACACGGCTACTATATTCCTGAAACCGCACAGTATTACGTTTCAAATTTTATTGCAGCAGGTGCCACCGCTATCCTCTGCGGAAGCGACACTATAGCAAAGGGTGTTATCTTAGAGTGCCAGCTGCACGGCTTCAATGTGCCAAATGATATAAGTGTGGTAGGCTTTGACGATGTCAAGTTTGCCGCAGCCCTTACCCCTCCTCTTACCACTATCAGACAGGAGCGTAATGATCTGGGCCGCTGTGCATATATTATATTGAATTCGCTCATTCACCATATTCCAATCAGCCGCACACAGCTACGTCCGATGCTGATTGAAAGAGAATCTACTGCACGAGTTTCCACCGCACATGCTGCTGAGGAATAGCCTGCATATACACCACCTTCCAAAGGAGTCAAAATTGTTCAAACGCAAACATGTAACCACTTTAATTACATATTCGCTGGTATTTTTCAGTGCAATCTCCATGACAGCCTGCTCTTTTTCGGATGTCTCTTATCTATTTAAGAGTCCCGCACAAAAGCAGGCTATTCTGCACAAATCACCTGCGTTTTGGGAGGATACCACAAGTGTTAAAGGAAGCAGCAATCTGTCTATCCTGCACAATGTCGCCTTTGAGGGGCAGCCGTACAATGATACAAGACAGTTTGGTGATAACATCCTTATGGTAGGACAGGGCAGCTACAATAATTCCATCATAGAGACCGATGATCAATCTGTTCAGTATTCATTTGATGTATATAATCCCTGGTCCAATGAAATCACGGCAAGCCTCACTCACGACAAAACCGACTGTGATGACTACATGATAAAAGGTGACCGACTCTGGCTCATCAATTCCGATGCCGGCAGGGCAACAATCTATGATAAGGATTTAAAGGAGATAAAAACCTGCAAATATAATCCTGAGGACTATGATGGCAATTGCGATACATCAGATTCTGATGATGGCGATGTGCCGAATCCCGGCAATTATTATGATGTCTCACAGATTGCCACCTCCGCTGACGGAAAATACGCTCTCGTGTCAGGTGTCACACCCGATACCTACAAATATGCAGTCTCTGATATAAGGATTGACGATAACACAGTGCTTTCAACCTACGAAGGACAAAGTTTTTCCATGTCATGTGTCGACTCAAAGGGCTTTGTAATCGAGCAGATACGGCCAACAATATCTGGAACTATCATTCATCCGATGGAGAAAACAGCTTTTTTTCACTGCCGGATGTGGTGGATGTGACTTTGGCAGAGGATGGTGACATGCTCATACGATGCCAGGATTTATCCTCGGACAACATCATCAGTTACTATAAATATTCACCCGCCACCGGTGTCAGTTCATCCTTTTCATACAATCTGGCGACTCGAAACACAGGCAAAATGTCCGACAGCTCATCCGACTCTGCGGCAGCCGATACCAAGACCTACTGTTCTGCCAACTCGGTATATCTGCCTGATGCAAACTGTGTTATGATGCTTTTGTACACAGCGCAGTGCAACCCGGAAATTCTCATCTGGTCACTCGACAAGGGCAAGAATGACAGCAAAGCCGAAATCACGTCATACAATGACTGTGATACACTGCTACAGGCCTTACGCGATGATGGCTCATATGTATCCCCATATTCTGCCATAGACCCATCTGACAGTACCGATGAAAATCAGGAGGCTATGGAAGAGGCCGGGAAGGATTCTGACTACAATACATACGGCGATGAGGTCACTCTGATCCCCGACACCGCTTCATATGACTGGGGTGATTTATCCGACATAAATGCACGTATCACAGCCCTTGAACAGAAATACGGCTTTTCCATATATTTCGGGCCTGAGGTGCCAAAGAGAATTGATTACTACGATATCCATCAATTTAAGAACAAGGATAAGCTGTCGGTCGCTCTGGATTCGCTTGAGGAAATACTTGGCTGTTTCCCTGATGACTTTTTCACACAGCTGTGTTATGGCGATATAAGAGGCATGCGAATCTATCTGTGCGGTGATATTTCATCAGGCCACTCAGATATGATAAATGAGCCAAGTGGCTTCGTAAATATAATAAACAACCACAATGTGATGGTTCTAAACTGCAACTACAGCTGGGATTTCAGCTACACTGTAGGCCATGAGATTTCCCATCTGATTGACCAGAGACTTACATTCATACACACCTACGATGAAAAGAGCGAGTTTTCTGAGGGGAAATGGAACAGCTTTAATCCTGACAGCTTCTCCTATGATGACAGCTACGCAAACTACAATCCGGATGATCCATCGAGCCACATATCCGGGTATTTCATTGATTCCTACGGCATGACCTTTGCAACAGAGGACCGCTCTGAAATATTCGGAACCGCGATAGACAATTATATTAACGGCATCTATGATGATGCAAGATTCACAGATGATTCGCCGATACGAAACAAGCTGGACTACTACAGCAGATGTATCCGTGATGGCTTTGATACAAAGGACTGGCCTGATACGATGGCATGGGAGTCTGTGCTTACCGCCACCGGGGCGCAGGCCGATTAAATGATAATTTCAGAATAACACAAAAACCTCAAGTCATACGACTTGAGGTTTTTTAATGGGCAGAGATGGATTCGAACCATCGAAGCAAGTTGCAGCAGATTTACAGTCTGTCCCCTTTGGCCACTCGGGAATCTGCCCATGTATTTAATTACGATACTTGCATAGTTTATCACAATAGATGTGATTATGCAAGCATATTTTTTAACTATTCAGAACCCCCACGCACATTCGCAAAACCGCACGATACTCGTGCTTTACCGCCGCTACGCAGCTAATTTTGCTCATATGTGTGGGGGGGGGTGGCTCTATTCGAGCCCCCTTGAGACAGAACTGCTGCTTACATGCAAGCATGACGCATCAGCTTTTCTTGTTCTCAATTTGTTCTGAATAGTTACTATTTTTTTAAATTAAAAAAGACAGCCTACGATCGGCTGCCTTTTAGGAGAAGGTATTTTTTACTATGGGGTATAGCAAAAACTATATAATGTATTGGGGGTTTTTACGGTTATTATAATATCACGGTTATAACGATAAGTGTTCACAAATTGCATAAAAATCATGGTTTGTTTTTATGCAATTTGTATAGTACTTTAGTTGTATTTAATATTTTTTTATATAGTGATTCTGTACAAAAGCATAGCTGTTTTTTAAATATTATGTCCAACTGCTGTTTTGCTGTCCTCATCAAACAGTGCTTCAAACTCATCTCTTGTGATTTTCTCTTTCTCAAGAAGAAGTGCTGCACATCTGTCAAGCACATCGCGTACTCTGCTATCATGCTCTTTGCCTTGTCGTACGACTCGTCGATGATGCGCTTTACCTCGACATCGATTGCCGATGCTATGCCCTCGCTGTAGTTCTTTGCATGGGCGAGGTCTCGTCCGATGAAGACCTCCTCCTCATCATCGGCATAGCAGATAAGGCCGATGTTGTCTGACATACCGTATTTGGTAACCATCTCGCGCGCAAGCTTTGTAGCCTGCTTGATGTCCTGTGATGCACCTGTAGTGATATCGTCAAACACAAGTTCCTCTGCGACACGACCGCCTAAGTCTACTACGATTTCCTGAAGCATACGTCCCTTTGTGTTGAACATCTCATCCTTCTCAGGCAGAGGCATGGTGTAGCCTGCTGCGCCTGCTCCTGTAGGGATGATTGAAACTGTGTATACAGGTCCCACATCCGGAAGCAGATGGAAAAGGATTGCATGTCCTGCCTCGTGGTAGGCTGTGATGCGCTTTTCCTTGTCAGAGATGATACGGCTCTTCTTCTCAGCTCCGATACCAACCTTGACGAAGGATTTTCTGATATCATCCTGTGTGATATATTCTCTGTTTTCGCCCGCTGCACGGATTGCTGCCTCATTCATCAGATTCTCAAGGTCTGCACCTGTGAAGCCTGCTGTAGTCTGTGCAATCTGCTTTAAGTCTACATCCTCTGCAAGAGGTTTTTTCTTGGCATGGACACCTAAAATTTCTTCTCTGCCGCCCACATCCGGTCTGCCTACTACAACCTTTCTGTCGAAACGTCCCGGACGCATGATAGCAGGGTCAAGTATATCCACACGGTTTGTGGCTGCCATGACGATAATGCCCTCATTGACACCAAAACCATCCATCTCGACAAGCATCTGGTTCAATGTCTGCTCACGCTCGTCGTGTCCGCCGCCCATTCCTGTGCCACGGCGTCTGGCTACTGCATCAATCTCATCGATAAACACGATACAAGGCGCATTTTTCTTGGCATCCTCAAACAAATCTCTCACTCGTGAGGCTCCGACTCCGACGAACATCTCCACGAAATCAGATCCTGAAATGGTGAAAAACGGTACCCCTGCCTCTCCGGCTACTGCCTTGGCAAGGAGAGTCTTACCTGTTCCCGGAGGTCCTACAAGAAGGACACCCTTTGGGATTCTTGCTCCAAGTCTGGTGTATTTTCCAGGATCACGAAGGAAATCAACTATCTCTGCAATCTCCTCCTTTTCCTCCTTTAAGCCTGCTACATCGGAAAACTTGATATGGTTCTCCTCCTGTGTGGTGAGCTTCGCACGGTTCTTGCCGAAGTTCATCATCTTGCCACCGCCGCCCTGTGCTGCTGCGTTGTTGTTCATCACTGCAAAGAATATGAACATGGCTCCGAATACCAAAACATACGGAAGCAGTGTCATAATCCAGCTCTCAGCCGGAACATCCGCAACTGTATAGTCGGTATACCCTGCTTTTGTCATGGTCTTTTCGATATTGTTTACATCTGATACATAAAGTACCTTTGATGTGCCATCCTTGAACTTCACCTCCAGACTTCCTGTCGGTATCTCCCTGTTTTGCACTACCTTTACGCTCTTCACCTGATTCTTGTCAAGATCCTTCTCGAACTGACTCTGTGTGTAAGAGTTGGATGTAGCCCCGGCGCTCAGCCAGTACCAGATGCAGATTACTGCAAATACAATGATAATGTATACGCCTATTCCGCGCATACCGCTTTTTTGTTTATTCAATTTACTTCTCCTTTTTATTTTATTTCGCCCTCGACGAAGCCGATGTAAGGCAGATTTCTGAACCTCTGATCATAGTCAAGGCCATAGCCTACCACAAACTTATCAGGAATCACAAAGCCCACGTAGTCTACATTTACATCATCAACCACACGGCGCTCAGGCTTGTCCAAAAGTGTACAGATTGTGAGACTCTTCGGGTTCCTTTTGGCAAGGAGCTTTGAAAGCCTGCTAAGAGTATTTCCCGAATCAATGATGTCTTCTATGATGATGACATTCTCTCCCTCGATAGAATGCTCAAGGTCCTTTTTAATCTTGACATCGCCTGATGACTCTGTGCCTGAGCCATAGCTGGATACCGACATGAAATCCATAGTCATAGGCAAATCAATTCTCTTTGCAAGCTCAGTGGTAAAGAATATTGAACCCTTGAGTATGCAAATGAGATATACTGACTGTCCCCTGTATTTTTCTGTGATTTGCGCTCCAATCTCTGCAATACGCTTATTGAGCTGCTCCTCTGTCAGATAAACCGAAATATCATATTTTTTTGAAAAATCCATTTTGTTTTCCTCCGTAAAATGTGATCTTAAGTACTTTTCCTGTCTGTGGTGTGACAAGTGCGCCACAGCCGGATCTGTATCCGATAATGGCATGCACCAGTGATTCATGGGCTATGAGCCACAGCCCCGCTCTCTGCTGTGCCGGAATTTTATCACCTGTAAATACCTGCTTCAGCTTCTTATGATGGCCCTCGTCATCCACAATTATATAGTCACCGGCTTTTCTTGTTCTTATTTCAAAGCCTTTTTTCATCTTATCATAATCAAACCATTTCGTATATGGTTTTTTGGGAATTTCGTCCATTTTACCATTAAAATCTTGTATACAAAGTGTGACATATGAGCCATCTGCCGAAAGCTTTATGTTTTTTTGCTCTCCCGTGGCACTCAGTGCCTCAAGCTCTTTTTGCGTAATTTGAATTTCTGCTTTTTCATCGTCACACCTTCCGGCGAAGAGTATCACCTCGCCAAATGATTTTTCCGCAATAATGCCATACGGCAGATTGATTTTTCTGCCCGACTGCTGCCCTGCAAGCTTCACAAGTGCACCGATATGCGTGCTCGTGATATCCTTGAGCCGCCCTGATGCCAGATGTATACACTCGCGCGCCACTCCGCTTTTTAATGCCGGATGCAGACTCTCAAAGCGACTGATTTCAAGTATCACCCTGCCTTCTTTTTGGGAAACCATGCTGTCACACGCCTCTTTTAGCTGCTGCTCGTAAAAATCATTCATCACCGCAAGCTGTCCTGCGCTCTCATTGATATGCTCTATCGCCCTGTCATTAATCTGCAAAAGCAGCGGAAACACATCATGGCGCAGCTTATTTCTGGAGTAGGCTGTGTCAGTGTTTGTGGCATCGGTGACAAAAGCCTGTCCGTTTTCCTTCAGATATTCCTCTATCTGTGCGCGTGTTGCTGATAAAAGCGGCCTGATATAGGTGACACCATTCTTCACAGAAACCGGATGCATGCCGGATAGACCCTTTGCTCCGCTTCCGCGAAGCATCTGAAAAAGAACTGTCTCTGCGTTGTCCTCCATATGGTGCGCAACTGCAACGACTACCTGCCTCCTGTTATCCTGATTTGGGTCTGATGCATTGGCCGATTCACAGGGATATCTGCCTGCCTCCTCTTCAAACGCTTCATAGCGCAATATCCTGGCGGCCTCCTCCAGTCCGAGTCCATGACTTGCTGCATATTGCGGTACATCCACGGAATGTACATGGCACGGTATGTTAAGCCTCTCGCAGAGATCTGACGCAAACCTCGCATCCTCCCTGCTCTCGGCTCCTCTGATACCATGCTCCACATGCACTGCCTCCAACGCAAAATCAAGCTCATCTGCGCACTGTCTTTTTATCTCATTTAAAAGCAGCAGAAGGCAGACCGAATCCGCACCGCCCGACAGCGCAACAAGCACCGTGCTGTGATTGTTTATCATCTTGTTTTCCAGAATATAATCTTTCGTCCGTCTAATCATTATTTTTCCCAGATTCCTATTGCAACTACAGTCATATCATCCATGGCGTATCCGCCTGTGTCAAGCAGCACCCTGTCCAGAATTTCCTGTGCCATAACGCCTGCATTGTCGCTTTTGACGCCTGCGATGATATCCATAAGCTTCCCCTGTCTGTCCTTTACATGCAGATATTCTAGCACACCATCCGTCACCATGACAAGGAAATCGCCACTTTGAAGTGTATTTTTTGAATGTTTGCTCTCCTGCGCGGCATCGACCCCCGCCGGGAGTGATTCAATTTCTATAACACTTACTTGTTTCCCTGATTTGATAAATGACGGTGCAGCGCCTGTTTTGGTCAGCTCAAGCTCACCTGTGTACATGTCTATTGTGGCAAAATCAACCGTGGAATAGGACTCCTCGCCCGCCGATATGACCATGGCAGAGTTCATCAGCTTTAGGGCACTTTCCCTGCTAAAACCGGCCTCCAAAAGCTTTTCAAGCAAATCCACCACCAGTGTGCTCTCGGCCTGCGCCTGCTTGCCCGAGCCCATGCCATCGGATACACATACATGATACATGCCATCATCCAGCTGAAACATGCTGCAGCTGTCGCCATTTGCCTGAGAGCCGGTCTTCTTTTTGGTCGCCACCCCCGAAAGTGCATAGAACTGATTCTCCTCGTAAAGCACAATAGATGTCCTCTCATCGGATATTATTGAAACTGTCCCATGTGCCTGCCTGAGCTTCACTCCCATGGCGCGTGAAACCGCCTGCACATATTTTGAAATTTCAATCCCACCATCTATCTTGGTGCAGACATCTGCCTTTATACATACCTGCTGCCTTGCGTTCTCATAAATATGAGCATTTTCCACCTGTATACCAGCCTCTTTTGTATATACATAAACTCTTGAAAGACGCAGCCTTCTTTTTTTATCAATACATTTTTCAGCCCTGCACCAGCTCTCCATGAGCTCTGCCATAGCGTCAAGCTGTGCGGCTATAACGCGTCTGTTTTCCGTGAGACGCCTGTACCAGGCTTCATTTAGCTCAATACGGGCAAATGCCTCTGTGGCGGCTTCCACCATGCGCGTATAGTGCGGGCAGCCATCCACATATCTGTTTTGCACAATTTCCTCTGTTTTCATACGTTTGCGCACTGCATCAGCGAGCATTTTTATACTGTCGGAAATCGAAGCCCCGCTTGTCCAGCACACACTGCAGCCCTCACAGCATGCACAAAGTCTCCCTGTCACCTCAAGCTGTATTTTCTCACTCTCATCAGGGATTTTATCTGCCGTACATTTTACAGCCATGACATTTGCAGTCGAAATAATGCCTGAAAGTCCTGAAACTGCTGTGGCAAATGCCTCCTCCCTGTCGGCAGAAGTCCTGCTATGACCGGGTTTTCATTGTGCTCAAGAGCCCTTAAATATTCGCATGCTCTGCAAAGCACAAAGGCCATCGAAAACACAACAAGGCTCTCTGCTACCGACAACACTATCTCATCCGTATCCGGCCTTCCCAGAAATGTTACCGACAGATTCATCACCGCCGTGGCACAAGCTGCTACAACGGCTGTTGTCAGACATCCGTTTTTACTGCTTTTTCTCACAAATAGCCTTTCCCCAAAGTAAATCACCGCAATAATAAAGAGATACTTACATATCGACGGTATCGATATAAAGTATCCCATTCCAATAATTAATCCTATGTAAAAAATAATCGTATGCCCACTGCTCAGACAATAAACTCCATACACTGCAGGTATCAGCGGATAACAATCCATCACACACACCAGTGTGGATGCAAATGCCATAAGCCCCCACACGGCCTTTTTTAAATTTGCACTCCTCATCTTTTTGCCTCCATCTTTTTTCAACGATTATATGTGGTCAAAAATGAAGGTTTTGACGAAAAAGCGCAACTATATCTTCAAAAATTATTTGTCCTTTTCCTTGAAGATTATTTCATTGTCATACGCAAGCCCCAGCTTGCTCTTTGCTATATCCTCTATGTACTGGTCACTCTGCATATACTGCTGCATGCTTTCTATCTCATCAGCACGCTCCGATTCTTTAGTGTACTGCTTTTCAAGCTCCGCTTTTTGTGCGGCATATGTAGATTCCTTCTGCTTTAGCTGCACAACCTGGACTACCATAACCACAAGAAATGCTATAACTATGATAGAAACACTTAAAGTTCCGCCCCTTCTCTTTGCACGACGTTTACTCATTATTCCTCCTTAGGTGCTTATCTGAATATCCTGCCAAACATTTTATCTTTCTTTCCGGTCACCTCCGGTACCTTCGATACGTAATCATGTCTATCTCACCTTCTATATCGGCTTCTCCCTTCTCAAGGTTTAGCTGTTTACGTGAAGATCCTTGCCCTTTAGGTCAAGCATGCCTAGCTCCGTCTCCAAAAGTATCTCTCCCACATCAAAGGAGAGCACATCCAAAATGCCTGTAAAGCTGCCTGTTCTGCGATTATTCAAGATAAGCTTATGACTCTTTGTGCCTGATATTTCTTCCATTTCCTGTCCCTCACATATTTTTTATATGTCCCAAAAACAGCCTCACATATGGCTGCCATCTGTGGAATCACATATGTAAATATATGCCGGGATTCATGAAAATATAACCTATATATACTCAAAAAGATCTTTTGCTTCTTCCTTCTTTGTTGTGTCAAGGAGATTTAACACCTTAACCTTGACTGTCTTTTGTCCAAACGCTATCTCTATTATGTCTCCGACCTTGACATTTACAGATGCCTTTGCCGGTCTGCCATTTACTGTGACACGGCCTGCGTCACATGCCTCATTTGCCACTGTACGTCTCTTTATGAGAGTGATACCTTCAAAAATTTGTCTAATCTCATTGTTACCTCTGTGTCTTACCTATAATAAATCAATTCATAACTATTACCCTGATTTCAGTGGATATAGTCAAAAATGGGCGGAGCCTTAAAGCTTCACCCATTCTTCTACTACGGATAGTCTGACTTATTAGTTAAGAGAATCTTTTAAAGCCTTTCCAGCCTTGAACTTAGGAGCCTTAGATGCTGCAATTGTCATCTCAGCGCCAGTCTGTGGATTTCTTCCTGTTCTTGCTGCTCTCTCAGATACCTCGAAAGTACCGAATCCAACTAACTGGATCTTCTCGCCTTTCTTTAACTCCTCAGCAACAACATCTGTGAATGCCTTTAAAGATGCCTCTGCGTCCTTCTTTGATACTCCGGCCTTCTCTGCCATAGCTGCAACTAAATCTGCTTTGTTCATGATAAAATTCCTCCTCTGGATTTTCATAATTTATATAATTCGAGCTATATTCCCAAATTACCTACAAGAATATATATACTTGTTTTTATGGGGTTTGTCAAGGAAAATGCGCTATTTCCTAGGCTTTTATGTACTTTTACCATTCTTAAAACCTTACTTTGAACTTAATAAAGAGGTTAATGTTGAAAGATAATCTGATATATCTTTATTTATCAGACTATATCCCGAGCTGTCAGATGATTTACTGTCGGTTTCAGTGATGTATGTCTGAACTTTTCTTAACAGACTTTCCACAATAATAATATATCGTATAGTCATTTACTTTTCAATTAAATTCACTATATATATGCATTACTGTTTACACTATGGCATGCAGATACTCCTCGCGCTCCCCGCTTAGCTGTATGAGCTGTGCAAGCTTATCCACATCACGGTCGCATACCCATGACTTGCGCGAGTTGCTATAGTGATTGCAGAGCTTACAAAATTTTTCAGGAAACAAAAGCAGTGCTTGAAGCAGTCTCATTGATGTATCATCAAGACTTCTTACGCTGCAATAGCTGTCAAGAATTGCATCTGCAACCGCTGTATCCCAGTGATTTTTTTCGAGCATCTTGCGCATGTACTCCGCAAGATCAGTTTCCGGATATCCCGGATGCATGGTCTCGAAATTGACAGGAAGCCATCTTCCGGACTGTGTATACACGACATTGTGCTGGTTGAAGCTCCGTGACAGTATGTCGGAACCAACGTTTTACTATTTTCCAGCTCACACAATATTTCCGCCGATTTCTTCCCCTGCTCTAAGAATCTCTCATAGCATTCATAAAACAGATGCTCAAAAGCATTTGTCTTGCTGCGACGCAGTATGTAGTTTTTAAGCTTTACTATCTGCGCATCATTTTCGCTTGAGCTTTTTCATGCAGGCTTTCTACCTCAATATCCGAAGGCAGAGGATACTTTTCCAATATATTGTGCAGCTGCGCTAATGCCCTGCTGCCGCCACGCATATCATCTATGCTGTCCGTGCTGCACTCTCTGCCTGCTCTGTAATCCTTCAATATGTATGCGTCCTCACAGTTATCTCGCGATATGATACACTGCTCCTTTGTCTGTGATATCTGCTCCACATCCATACCGTTTCTCTGGATAAATGCCAGCGTATCCCGCAGGGTGCATGCCCTTTGTTCATGCCCTCTGTACGGCACGAGCAGTTTCTGCCCGATGCCTGTATCACATATATATGCTCCTCTGCCTTTTATTATCCTGCTTACTGTAAGCTCATATTTTTCCAAAGCCACTTCCGGCTGATTATACAAAAAAATCCCCCCTCATATGATTAATGCATCATAACTATTTAGATGCTTTTTAATCATATGAGAGAGGTTATTATTTTATTCGCAAGCTCTTTAAGTTTTTGTGCTTCATTGAGCGATGGGTCATCAAGCACCTGCTCATAAAGCCTGTCCAGGATATCGCCAAGCTTCGGTCCCGGCTCTACTCCCATTTTAATCAGGTCGCTGCCATTTATTTTCATTTCCTTTTTGGATACACACTGGTGGTCTGCAAGGATTTTCCTGTATACACGCTCATATTCTGCGATGTATTCCAGCTTTTCTGCGCGCCTATACATGCTCTGTCCGAGTGTATCGGCTCTTTTCACCTCAAACAACAGCGGAAAAAGCTCTGTTCCTATGCGGCTCATGGCACGCCTTACATTGCGCTCCGTGATGGCCGGACGGTCATCATGCTCTTTTACGAGCTTAAAACAGCAGTCTGTAGTCCTGCTATCAAACTTAAGGCGCCTGAGTATCTTTCTGGTCATATCAGCTCCCACAACCGGATGCTTCTTGAAATGATTCTGGCCTTCCTCGTCTGTCGTAATGCACACAGGCTTTGCCACATCATGAAGCAGCATGGTAAGTCTTAGGATTTTGTCCGCTCGCACATGCTCCAATGTATGAAGCGTATGCTCGCCGACACTGTACATATGGTGCTTATTGTGCTGAGGTGTCTGCATCATCACATCAAACTCCGGCATGAATACCGCTGTGAGTCCAAGCTCATACAAATCTCTCATCATCTGCGGATGGTCTGATGTCAGAAGCTTCACAAGCTCCACCTGGATTCGCTCTGCGCTGACCTTTGACAATGCAGGGGCAAGCTCTTTTATGGCTGCTTTAGTCTGTGCCTCTATATCAAAGCCAAGCTGGGCTGCAAATCGCACCGCACGAAACACCCTGAGTGCATCCTCACTGAACCTGTCGTGCGCACAGCCCACACATCTGATCACATGTGCTTTTAAATCTCCTATGCCGTCAAATTCATCGACAAGCCCCATCCTATGATTATACGCCATAGCATTGATTGTGAAGTCGCGCCTCTCTAAGTCAAGCTTCAGATTGGAGGTAAAGGTAACCTCCTTTGGATGGCGTGCATCCTCGTACTCTCCATCTATCCTGTAGGTGGTGACCTCATAGCCCACATGCTCCAGCATGACCGTGACTGTGCCATGCTGAATACCTGTGTCTATCGTATGGTCAAATATCGCTTTGACCTGCGCAGGCTTTGCAGATGTGGTGATATCCCAGTCCTGCGGTGTCCTGCCAAGGAGACTGTCACGCACGCATCCACCTACCGCATATGCCTCAAAGCCATGCTCGTAGAGCGTGTCTATTATGAAGTTGACATTCTGCGGTAAATCTATGCGCATCGTTTAGTCCTCCTTTTTTATTCTAAATGACGCTCGCCGAATGGGCACATTGCCACAGCATACAACTGTGACACATGCTCTCATAACTCCTTAGTCTGGTGAGAGTAAATACCTCCTGCGGCAGAGCTTATTAGGCGCTAAAAAATCAAACGCGCTTACGCTTGAACGAGTATTTTTTGCGCCAGCTTCAGCCGCAGGTGGCATTAACTCTCACACACGACACGTCGTAAATCGAGCATGCGCCACAGCCGTATGCTGCGTCAATGCGCCCCTCCGGCGAGCTGTTTATCATAATAATATACAAAAGTAATAATTAATTCGCGAAATAAACTCTCGTAGGCGCGAATTTAGTATGCCTTGCCCCAGTATACAAGTTTATGCGCCGGCTTTCCACAGCATACACATACGTCGGAAATCTGCTCCTGGTCACCAAATGGCATACAACGGCTTGTAACTGTTGTGTCCTCTTTGATTTTGTTCTCGCAGGCCTCGTCTCCACACCACATAGCACGGATAAAGCCCGGCTTTGTCTCTGCGATTGCCTTGAACTCATTGTAATCGTGTGCATCGTTTATATGGCTTGCAAGGAATGCCTTTGCCTTCTCGAGCATGTCATTCTGCATTGTCTCAAGTACCTCTGCGAGCTTCTCATTTACCTCATCGAGTGAGACAACGATTTTCTCTCTTGTGTCTCGGCGGACGATAACGCACTGGTTTTTCTCGATATCCTTTGGTCCAATCTCGATACGTGTTGAGATTCCCTGAACTTCCTGTGCTGCGAACTTCCAGCCAGGTGTCTTGTCGGTTGCATCGATTTTCACGCGGAAATCCTTTGAGAGCTTGTCCTTGAGGTCATATGCCTTGTCAAGGACGCCGTCCTTCTGCTGCTGGATTGGAATGACCATAACCTGTGTTGGTGCAATCTTTGGTGGAAGCACGAGTCCTGAGTCATCTCCGTGAACCATGATGATAGCTCCGATAAGACGTGTTGAAACGCCCCATGATGTCTCATGACAGTACTGTAATTTATTGTCCTTGTCTGTGTACTGGATGCCGAAGGCCTTAGGGAAGCCGTCACCAAAGTTGTGTGAGGTTCCTGACTGGAGTGCTTTTCCGTCATGCATGAGAGCCTCTATTGTATATGTAGCCTCTGCTCCGGCGAACTTCTCCTTGTCTGTCTTTCTTCCCTTTACCATAGGGATTGCAAGGTATTTCTCACAGAAATCCGCATAGATGTTTAACATCTGTACTGTACGTGCCTCTGCCTCCTCGGCTGTTGCATGAACAGTATGTCCCTCCTGCCATAAGAACTCTGATGAGCGGAGGAATGGACGTGTTGTTTTCTCCCAACGCACTACTGAGCACCACTGGTTATATACCTTTGGAAGGTCTCTGTGTGACTGTACTGTTTTGCTGAAAAGCTCGCAGAAAAGTGTCTCTGATGTAGGTCTTACTGCAAGTCTCTCCTGAAGTGTCTCAAGTCCGCCCTGTGTGACCCATGCGACCTCAGGTGCAAAGCCCTCTACGTGATCCTTTTCCTTCTGAAGCAGGCTCTCCGGAATGAACATTGGCATGTATACATTCTCTACACCTGTCTCTTTAAACATTGCATCGAGATTTTTCTGTATATTCTCCCAGATGGCATAACCATTGCTTAAAGATCATACATCCCTTTACAGATGAATAATCCATCAACTCTGCTTTCTTCACAACGTCTGTATACCATTGTGTGAAATCTTCCTCCATGGAAGTGATGGCCTCTACTAATTTTTTCTCCTTAGCCATTGCTTTTCTCCTTTTTTATTTAAATATTCTATGATATACGGGGCGTTTATATCTCATCCGGCCCCTGCACCACGCATAATTTTACTAACATATATTATTCCATAAGCGAGCTGATGTCAATAAGCCTGAAAACTTGTTCTGCAGTGTTTTTCATATTTTTTTGAGCATTTTTGATATCCATAGCCTCGTTAAGCGTTGTTGCCCCTCTTATAATAGGGAAAAACGCATCTATGCCTTCTTTATTACATGCCACTGCATCGTCAGTGACACTCCCTGCAAGTGCGATTACTTTACAGCCGTTTTTTCTGCCTGCTTTTGCCACTCCGACAGGCACCTTTCCCATGGCACTCTGTCCATCAAGCCTGCCCTCTCCGGTCACTACGATATCGGCATTTTTCAGTTCCTTGTCAAGCTGTATTGCGTTTAGCACTATATCTATGCCGGATTTAAGCTCCACGTTCTCAAGTCCAAAAAGAAACGCAAAGCCAAGACCTCCCGCAGCGCCTGCTCCCGGTGTCTCGCTGAAGCTTTTTCCTGCATACTCCTCAACACAGTCTGCATACTGTCTCATCATTTTATCCATCTGTGCCTTTTCATGCTCCTGTACGCCCTTTTGCTTTCCAAAAAATGTATACGCAGCCCTGCTCTGTGCACAGTGATTAGTAACATCACATGCTATTTTGAAATGACACTGCTTCAATTCTGAAGGAACCTTATCAGCCTTTATCTTTTTTACCCTTGCAAGCGAGCCAAATACCGGTGGAAGAATATTGTCATCCTCATCATAAAACTCATAGCCGAGCGCCGACAGCATTCCTATGCCGCCCTCAGTGGTTGCGCTTCCGCCTATTCCGATTATGAAATTCCGACAGCCCTTGTGCACGGCATCCAATATCATCTCTCCCACACCCAATGAGGTCGCTTTCCATGGATCAGGTTTACCTTCAACAAGTGTGATCCCCGACGCTTCTGCCATTTCCATAACAGCCGTATCATCCTCAAGTACTCCATATGTTGCGTGCACCTTTTGTCCCATCGGTCCTGTTACATCAACATGTTCATATGTGCCATTCATGCCCTCTACCAAAGCGGTTACAGTTCCCTCTCCGCCATCTGCAAGTGGTCTGACCACCACATCTGCTTTCGGTATTGCCGCCAATATGCCTTCTTTACAGGCCATCCCGGCCTGCATGCTTGTCATGCTTCCTTTAAATGAATCAATTGCTACTACAACCTTCATTTTACCATTCCTCTATTTTTGTTTATATGTGGTTCAGTAAGGTATACATCGAATTGCATGCATCGATAACACCTTTTTCCTCTAATTATATTATTTTATCATAATTTTAAAGTCAGGTGTAGTTTCCAAAAACAATTTAAAAGTGCATTTTCATGAAATTTATGCTAGAATAACATGTTGTTGTATTATGCTAAGGAGAATTTAAAATGAAAAACTATAAACGAGGACTGACCGCAGGAATCCCGATTGCACTGGGATATCTGTCAGTTTCATTTACTTTTGGAATTATGGCGGTGTCATATGGACTATCCTGGTGGCAGGCTGTGCTCATTTCGATGACCACTGTCACATCTGCCGGACAGTTTGCAGGCATCGGAATTATGATGCATCCGGGACAGTATTTCCAGATGCTTATTTCGCAGATTACTATTAATATAAGATATTCCTTTATGTCGATTTCGGTTGGACAGAAGGCGGATTCCAGATTTAGCGGAATTTCCAGATGGATACTCGGCTTTATGATGACTGATGAAATTTTTGCCGTTGCAAGCCAGGAGGATTCTGTGAGCAGAAGCTTTTTTGCAGGACTTTCAACTCTTCCATACATAGGCTGGGCTGTCGGTACGCTGATAGGTGCTATACTGGGAAGCATTCTGCCGGATAGGCTTATGAGTGCGCTGAGTCTTGCTATTTATGGCATGTTCGTGGCTATCGTGATTCCTGAGATGAAGAAATCGCGGGCTGTCGTGTTTGTTGTGCTGCTTGCACTCGTGCTTAGCTGCATGTTTTACTACGTACCGTTTTTGTCAAGGATTTCAAGCGGTATCACCATCACTGTTGTAGCCATTGTGGCTGCAGTTATCGGTTCGCTGCTGTTTCCGGTTTCAGATGATACTGATAAGGAATGATTTATTAAATATTTGATAATAAGCGTATAAGGAGATTTTACATAATGAAAAACAGTGTATTTTTTATATATTTACTCATACTCGCGGGCTCCACATATCTGATCCGCGTTATTCCTTTTATCGCAATAAAAGAAAAGATCAACAACAGCTTCGTGCGATCTTTTCTATACTATATTCCGTATGCAGTTTTAACCGCCATGACTATTCCGGCAGTGTTTTATGCTACTAACTGGTGGGTTGGTGCAGCAGCAGGACTTATCGCGGCAGTGATATTTGCATTAAAGGGCAAGGGGCTTACAACCGTGGCCGTGGCTTCCTGTGTGGCGGTATTTATTGTAGAGCTGTTACACTAATTATTTATTTTCCCACTTAAAAAGCCATAACTAAAGTGATAAAATTTCGAACTGCGCGTTTATATTTTTTTAATAAATATTTTATAATTACCGAAAGGATAAATCAGCTCAGAAGTGAAAATGCAAATACCACGATGCCAAGTATTACAAGCACAATACCTGTGGCACGGTTTAAGGTTTTTGCGGATGCCTTGTTTGCAAAGACCGCTGCAATTCTCGCCCAAAGGAGTGTAAATGCAATACATAAAATCAGCACAAACCAGTCCGGTTTTCCACCGATGGCAAAGTGCGAGGCAGCTCCTGTAAAGCTGTAAATGCCATGATAAATACGCTCGTTCCGACTGCAGTCTTAAGTTCATAGCCAAGCACTGATGTGAGGATGAGGAGCATCATCATACCGCCTCCCGCACCTATGAAACCACAGATAAATCCGATAAGCACACCGCAGATGATTGACTGGACAGCTCTCTTTTTAGCTGAAACTCCCTGCATGGCCTCCTTTGTTGTCATGACAGGACGGACTATAAACTTGATTCCGAGTAAAAATGTCATAAATACCGAAAAGCTGCCCATTGTTGCTGACGGCACAAGGCTTGATACATAGCTTCCAACAACCGTGAAGCATAAAACCATGACCATCATTATGAGCCCGTTTTTTACATCAAGGTTCTTGTTCTTTCCATATGTATAGGCTGACACTGCGCTGGCAAGTACATCAGACGACAGTGCTATTCCCACTGCCATATAAGGTCCAATTCCCAAAAATGTAATGAGCATAGCTTATTACTGCTGCTGCGCTTAGTCCCGCAAAGCCGGTTCCAAGGCCTGCGCCCATACCGGCAAAAAATGTTACTATTATAGTTATTAATGTGCTCATTTGTGTGATTTCCTCCTGATTATTTCATCCATATTATTCTCAAGCTGTTCCATAAAAATCGTCAGCTTCTTTTTCTGCTCCTCATCTATCCCTGCAAACAGATTTGTTGTAAACTGCTGCTGTATACGCCTTCCTCTTTCAATGACAGTTTCGGCCTTTTTTGTACAGACAAGCTCCGTCTTCCTCCTATCATTTTCCACAGGTTTTCTCTCCAGATACCCTTCATTCACAAGCTTATCAACATTTACAGACACAAGATTTGCCTTGATTTTTCTTATTTCAACTATATCCCTTGCCGTCTTATATTCCGGATTGTTCGCCAGAAACATGAGTATATCAAAGGCTGTCTGTGGAAGCTTTAGCTCATGACACAGTGGTCTGCACTCATCGCTGTAGGTTCGCGAAATTTTCTCTGCAAACTCAAAGTTAAATTTCATATGTGATATTCCTTCTTTCCCTTTCTTATTTTGCTGCTTTGTTGTACATTTTTGAATTATTCATTTTTGAACTAATTATATATCTCTCTGTCATTTTGTCAAGCGGTTATTGTAATTTATACCCTGCAATGCTATACTTTTTGAGGCATTTTTTCATTAACTATTATGATATGATTTAACAGTTATATAATACCTTGAAAGTATCCTGCAGTCATGGTATTATATGTAATTGGCGCTTTGTTGCACATTTTTAACACCGGCTAATCTACCGGTGATTTTAATTTTAATAACTAAAGCTTCGTACATATATAATGTAGGAGTTTTAAATTAACAATCATTTACAATAGGAGGAATTATGAGTCAGGAAACAAATTCAGCCCCTGTAACAGAGAACAAGATGGGAACCATGCCTATCGGCAGACTTGTATTTAACATGTCTTTGCCTATGATGATTTCCATGCTCGTACAGGCTCTATACAACATCGTGGACAGTATTTTCGTTGCAAAGCTGTCCGAAAACGCACTCACAGCAGTTTCACTTGCCTTCCCTTTGCAGACACTCATCATCGCTGTCGCAACCGGTACAGGTGTAGGTGTAAACGCGCTGCTGTCAAAGTCACTCGGTGCCCATAAATACGACGATGCCAACAAAATCGGCATCAACGGTGCCGTACTATATGCATTCAGCTACGTAATATTTCTGATTCTCGGACTTACAATCGTAAAGCCTTTTTACATGAGTCAGATTGGAAATGCTGATGTCGAAATCATGGATATGGGTGTGAGCTACCTGAGTACTGTTATGATTTTTTCATTTGGTATTTTTGCCGAAATCTTTTTTGAGAGGGTGCTTACCTCGACAGGAAGAACTATTTTCAGCATGACCTCACAGCTTTGCGGTGCCATCACAAATATCATTCTGGATCCTATCATGATCTTTGGACTTCTTGGATTCCCTAGCTCGGTGCTACCGGTGCTGCTGTGGCAACCGTTGTGGGACAGTGCGTGGCCGCCGTTGTTGCTTTTGTCTGCAACCACAAATTCAATCATGATATCAAGCTGAGCTTCAAAGGCTATAGCCGGATTTCAAAATCATGGGAACCATTTATGCTATTGGTATTCCGTCGATCATCATGCAGTCTATAGGCTCAGTAATGACATATTCCATGAACAGAATACTTATCGGCTTTTCATCGACTGCCGCTGCTGTTTTCGGCGTTTATTTCAAACTGCAGAGCTTCTTCTTTATGCCTGTATTCGGACTGAACAACGGAATCACACCTATCATCGCCTTCAACTACGGTGCACAGAATAGAAAGCGTATGGTTAAGACAATAAAGGTCAGCCTGATAACCGCATTCTGTCTGCTCTTCGTTGGCTTTGCCTGCTTTGAGTTCATACCAAAGGTGCTTCTTGGAATGTTCAGCGCCTCTGACGATATGCTCAAAATCGGTGTTCCGGCGCTCAGAATAATCGGAGTGCATTTCCTCATCGCATGGTTTTGTATTATCGTCGGCACAGTATTCCAGGCTTTGGGAAAAGCAGTCTTTTCCATGATCGTATCAATCATGCGTCAGCTTGTGGTTTTAATTCCGGCAGCATACATCCTTTCAAAGCTTGGTGGACTTCACGCAGTATGGTGGGCTTTCCCGATAGCAGAGGTGATATCCTTTACTGTTTCGACATTATTCTTAATCAGGATCAACAGAACTATCATCTCAAAGATTCCTGATGGAAGCGATGTGCTGTAAGAAATTTTACTTGAGCTTTAAAATAATCAACAATAAAATCCGCTGCATTATATCATGTGCGTAATCATATGATATAGTGTAGCGGATTTATTATATTTATGTCATATTTTCACATATTTCTGATTTCTGTACCAGCTTGGTGCAGCTTATGAACCGACTCCATCTTGCGTATTATCTTGCGTATTTTCTTCCTCTATTATACGTATTTTATGTTGCTGGTCACACTGTTCGGTGTGAACAGTAACGATTTTATATAAAAAGTGTAATCTGCAGATTCAAACCTCTTTTAAAAAATGCGATTTTGTGGTAAAATAACAAAAAAGAAAATGCGATTTTGTGGTAAATCGTTGAAATAAAAAATGCGATTTTGTAGTAAAACATCAAAATAAAAAATGCGATTTTGTAATTTTATTAGGAGAATGTCATGTTTAAGCGAAAAATATATGATAAATTATTGCAATGGAAAAAGGATTCCGATGGTAAAACAGCACTCTTAATCGAAGGAGCCCGTCGTATAGGCAAGTCAACCATCTAGAGTCATTTGGACGAAATGAATACAAAAGTTATATAATCATTGATTTCTCAATCGTCTCAAAAAATATACGTGAACTGTTTGAGGATATTTCAGATCTGAATTATCTGTTTTTGCAGTTGCAGCTCCAATACAAAGTCGATCTCTATGAGAGAGAGTCTTTGATTATTTTTGACGAAGTACAATTATGCCCCCGCGCAAGACAGGCTATCAAATCACTTGTAAAAGATCACCGATATGATTATATAGAAACCGGTTCTCTGATTTCTATCAAAAAAACGTACAGGATATACTTATTCCAAGCGAAGAGAGAAAGCTAAACATGTATCCTATGGATTATGAAGAATTTTTATGGGCTTTGAATGATGAAACAACTATCCCCCTAATCCATAAGCTATTCGATTCTCAAAAACCCTTCGGAGAGAGATTAATCGTAATTGATGCGTGATTTCCGTCTTTATATGCTTGTCGGGGGAATGCCGCAGGCAGTTGATGAATATATCAAAACCAATAACTTCCGTAAGGTTGATGACGTGAAGCGTGATATTCTGAATCTTTATGAAGATGATTTCAAAAAAATAGATGCCACTGGAAAAATATCTATGCTTTTTGATGCAATTCCTGCGCAGCTAAACAAAAATGCTTCGCGATATCAGGTATCAAGCGTACTGACAAACAATCGCGCCGATAATACACTGGAACTGATTGCAGAGTTAAAAGACTCAAAAACTGTTTTGGTATCATACCATGCAAATGACCCAAGTGCCGGTATGTCAACCAACAAAGACTTAACCCGGTTTAAACTATTTTTATGCGATACCGGGCTGTTTACTACATTGATGTTTAAAGACAAAGATTTCACAGAAAACATAATTTATGAAAAATTGTTAAATGACAAGCTAGGAACTAATCTAGGCTATCTTTACGAAAATGTAGTTGCACAGCTTTTAACGTGTAATGGCAACGAATTATTTTACTATACTTTTTTTAATGAAAGTTCGCGCCATAATTACGAAATAGATTTTCTTATTGCCAAAAAAAATAAGGTTTGCCCTATTGAAGTAAAATCCAGTGGCTATAAAACCCATAAGTCCCTGGATGAATTTTCAATAAAATTTTCAAACCGTATTCTTCAAAAATATCTCGTATATACAAAGGATTTCTCAAAAGACAAAGACATACTCTGTCTGCCTGCTTATATGATTTCGTTTTTGTAAGAAGAATAACTTTTTAAATATGATTTTAATACACACACTTATATGGAGGATTAAGACATGAAATTTATATCGTGGAATGTAAACGGACTGCGCGCATGCGTCCAGAAAGGTTTCCTTGATTTTTTTAACAGTATAGATGCGGATTACTTTTGTATACAGGAGTCCAAGCTACAGGCGGGACAGATTGACCTTGACCTGCCAGGCTATCACCAGTACTGGAATTACGCCGAGAAAAAAGGCTATTCCGGCACAGCCATTTTTGCAAAAAAATGAGCCATTATCAGTATCTTACGGCATAGGCATTGA
>ENA-OQMZ01000036-OQMZ01000036.1-human-gut-metagenome-genome-assembly--contig:-NODE-36-length-46631-cov-7.319994_pt1 | contig 46631 bp, 68 predicted proteins | sample MGYA00242621_ERZ504862 | MGnify/ENA primary metagenome ERZ504862 (study PRJEB26092, sample SAMD00036393) | human gut metagenome | host: Homo sapiens | study: EMG produced TPA metagenomics assembly of...
AACTTCTGGATATGGATTATTTTCTAAATGATGACGAACTTGATGACGATTTTGGAGAGGAAGGCTTTTATATCTTCTAATCCAAGGATCGTCTTGTCGTCGTGCCCGCCTCCGTGCGGGCATTTTTCAATTCAAGAGAGCGCCACAGGCGGTCTTTCCTATAAAGAAATAAAGCGTCCTAACAACCGTTAAGACGCTTTATATAAACTATCCGATTGAAATATTATGCAACTCTGACTAAGCCGCCGATACTGCTCTTAATGCCGATTGAACCGTATTCGCTACAAGTGCTATCCGTAGCATTTTTCACATATACAAGCGGATAACCCTCTTTTAAATCTTCGTTGTCATACTGCCACTCGTCGGCATGGGGTGAAACATATAAGAAACTGTAACATAAGCCAAACTCCATATTATTCTTGATAACATGATATACAATATTACCAGTCTCCTTTTCCCAGTCACGCACCATTTTGTTTTCTTCCTCATTAAGCCAATACAACAAGCCGCCGTTTTCGGAAAGATTGATTTTTCCAGTTTCCTTAAACTCCTTAATCACATTCTCATGTAATTTCAAGTTCTTCATTCTCAATAATGCTTCAACTACCTGTGCCTGTGCAATTTCACTTGTCTGCTGTTCCAAATAACTCATTTTGAAAACCTCACTTTCATAAAATATGTATTTCTCTTTACTCTTATATTATAGCAATTTGTACATATATTGTCAAGTGTTTTCATAAAATCATAACCACAAAAAACAGTACAAACAATTACTGTCTGTACTGTTTACGCTTTTTATAAACTGTATTTTGCTATGTCTTTTTCAACCATAACCTTTAATTTCTTTCCAGTTTCTTTTTCAATCCGTTCTTTAATTCTTCCAATAGCGGGTAATAATGCCGCGTTCCCACTTTCCGCATATTCTTTTGAATAGGCATTAAGTGTATTTAATAATGTCTTAACCATAAATTTCCGTCCTTTCTGTTTTTATTGCCAAATTTCCAATACATCAAGCGCGTCATTAAATGGTTTATCTTCAACTTTCCACACTTCTAATTCAGACAATTCACTTTCAGAATATCCATGTTTCAAGTACGCTTTAATAATTTTTTCTTTAGCTTCTTCTTCATTATCAGCAATAACAATTCCCTTTCCACCACTGTAATAATCCGTATTATACCCGTACAGCTTTCCAGTTTCTACTAATTCTTTCAACATATCAAAAGCCTCACTTTCATGTTAATCTTCCTTTAATACCCAAAGTAACACTTCTTTTTTTGCATACAACATATCAAACCGTGTACTGTAATTACATTTTTCTGCGCCAACTTCATCACATTCATTTTTCAGAATTTCAATATCGTTTTCAACTCCTTGTAACGCTCTTACAATTTCATTTCTTTTTTCTTATCCCTCTAGCCATATAAAAAAACCTCACTTTCATAAAATATGTACTTTTCTTTACTCTCTTATTATAGCAAAGTGTACATATATTGTCAAGTGTTTTTTGTAATTTTCAAGCATAAAATAATCACCGTGATAATGAGAAAACTGCCGCAACTGTGCCGCATAAGCAAAGACTTGTCAAGTTGAAAAGGAAGATTTTTTTGTGCCTTTTACAAAAAATACTCTTTTCTGCTTGATAAGGATAGGCTTATGTGATAGTCTCCCCCGCAAGGGGCAAGTCTCAAACGGCTTGCCCCTCTGCCGACTAGGGCGACTAGGGGGAGTTTGAGGGGAACGCTCAAGATTGGTTTAGGGGGTAGCTTCGCCCGCACCCTTTTTCCAAAGGGGGCGTTGAGAACCTGCGGAGCAAACGCTTTTCTCCACCCTCCCTCACCTGTGTCATGTAGGGGGGTGGACGTATTTTGTTAGAAATATCCGACACGTCCTACCGTCGGATAGGCTCTTACAAATACTGGCGGGGGATAGATGTATGCGCTGTACTCTGCCCTTACAAGCGGCAAAAGGGAAAATCATCAAGACGGAAAAGCCGCACCCCTCGCAAAACCTCATAAAAGCCCCATAAAGCCACGATACCCATTTAATGATAAAACATACCACAAGGCAAATAAAAAACGCCCTAACAGCCGTTAAGACGCTCACAAAAGCAAAGCAAAAGCGGCAGAAATAAATTCCACCGCTCTGCTCCTAAAAAATCACTAGGTCATTTGTAAAATAAGGTGCGTATGTCATTAACTCATGCACAAGAAAAATAGAGAAAAGCAAAAGCCACAAGCCGCCGACAATCGCCATGACAACCCCGATAACCATGCCTTTTATAGTATCATTATTGCGTGACTTAATCATTGTAACAACACCCGAAAACATAATGACAAAGGGCAACACAACGCCCAAAAAAACAATCAAAACACCGCTCATACACTATACCACCCTCTCACATCAGAATGTACCGACAACAAACCATACAACAGCGACAAGGGCAGAAATAACGCCGATAAGAGACGGTACTTTGCTGTCATTCTTCTTGCCAATAAGCAGACAAATCACGCCGATAACAAGCAGAATGGCAGGAAAACCAAACTTCAACATAACACCCATAAGACTACGCTCCTTTCATTATTTGGCGTTCAGCGCGTCCTTAACGGTCTTTGAGGGATTGAAGCGTGGAACAACAGAAGCGGGAATAGCCATTTGCTCCCCAGTTCGCGGATTGCGTCCCGTTCTTGCCTTGCGGGTAGAAGTCGTAAACGTACCAAAACCTTTCAGCGGTACACTGTCCCCGCTCTTTAATGCTTCAATTACCGTCTCATTGTACGCGTCAATGGCGGCAACAACGTCCTTTTTTGTAAGCCCAGTCTTTTCGGAAATTTTTGTAACAAATTCACTTTTCAGCATAACTCTATGCTCCTTTCTTATGTTATCACGGTGATTAAAACTAAACAGCTTCGTCCTGCGGCACTTCATCTACGTTGCTATCAGCGTCGTAGTAAGTGTCAAAAGGAATTTTCGTTTTCAGACTTTCCCATTCTTCATCAGAAATACGTTCTGTCTTGGCAATCAGCCCGTCAAGCAGATTTAAAACGTCCTGCTCCGTACTGATACTGCGGGAAAAATTAAGGTTCGCAAGAAAGCCCGCCCGTGTAAAATCTGCAATCGGCGTACCCTCACAAGCCTTATTGACGATAATTCTCTCGTCATTGTCAAATACATCAACATCAATCATCTGTGCCATATATTACCTCTCCTTTTCATAAAATTTTCTGCAAATAACTGTAACTGCGGGGCTTCGGGGAAACGTCTTTTCTCCCTCGGTTCTTATCAAAACCCCGCAAGCGGTAAGCCTGTTAAGGCTCTGAATAGCCGTCCTTAACGGAATTTTCAAGGCTTCGGAAAGCCCCTGTACGGATAGAGTGACGGAAAGCCCGTTCTCGGTATGTTCTCCTGCCTTTTCTGCATAATCAAGCAAACGTAGAAAAAAGAGTTTGTGCGCGTAAGTAAGCACCACGCCCTTACTACTTGCTTCTTTCGTCAAAGAGGAAAGAATTTCATTTTCGGTGGCTCTTACATATTTCTTCAAATTATCCCCGTCCCTCGTTAAAAGGCGTATTTTCGTCGCCGTTCAAGGCACGAAAAGCATTGCTTACGCTGTCAATCTGTTTCCCTACTGCTTCCACTGGCGGGGTTTCCTCGTCCTCGTCGTCCTCGGTAGAGTCGGACAACTCAAAATCGGTAATGACAGCAAATACATTTGTGTATTTCTGTCCGTTCTTTCCCGTGCTATCCTCTTTGTCAATCCAACCGTTCAAGATATTTATTGCCTGTCCGTTTTTCAGTGCTTTTGCGGGATCAAAGGCATTTCCGACAAAACGCCCCTCCCAGTGGGTATAAATTCTTTCGGGTACAGGGTTTCCCTGTGCGTCCGTAATAATTTCGCCCGTTTCCTTATTGATTTTCGGGTTTCCCGTCTTGTGGGAAGTGCGCAAATCAGCAAAAAGCACTTTTTCAGAAAAAGCAAATCGCATTGTTACATTGCTTACAGCAACAAACTTACTGTTCTTTTCCCCAATATTGAAACTCATATAGGTTGCTCCTTTCTCAAAAGTGTTAAACACATTGTAGCATAATGTGTATTGATTGTCAAGTGTACCATAGAAACAATAGAAAGATATGGGGCGGTCTTGTGCCGCCCCTCTCTTTACATCATTATTCCTGTCTTTACCGTAGGTCTGCAATATTTCTTTCTGATTTCATCTTCCCGCTGTCTGCGTAAGAGTTCGCCCGTCATAGGAAGTTTCTTAGGTACAAAGGTTGCAACCTCATATTCTTCTATTTCCTCGTCCTGTGGCTCTGCCGCGGGTGCGGTTGCGGGTTTCTTATGAAAAATATTTAATATGCTCATGCCGTAACCCCCTTATTCCGCTCTATCGCGGTTGCTTTTGTTCTGCGCTTTCTCTGCCGCTTTTTCCCTCTGTTCCTGCGCCGCCTTTTCTCTTGCGTCCTTAATCTGTCCGTCCCATTCTTCGCGGCTCATGTTGCCCTCTTTTTCTGTCGTCATTTCGGGCTGTTCTGCGGACTGCGGTTTTGCGGAAAGGTCTTGTACTAACAGTTTCCTCTTGTCTGCCCTCTCCGTCAAGGCTTCCGTAAAATTTGCAAGCACTTCTTTCCGCTCCGAACCGCGCTTACATAACTGCTCTAAATGGTCTTTAAGGCTCGTCTGCGCCCCGTCCCCAATATCAACACGGGTATTAAGGGAAATGAGTTTTCCGTCCTTATTTGGCGTGAAAATCGTCATATCGCATTTTGTATAAGGGAAATAATCGCCCCTCTTTTCCGCTTCCGCACTAAAGCCGCGTGCCTGTGCTTCGCACCCTGTCACGGTTTTGTCTGCAATCTTCGGACTGCAAAGCGTACCTTTTTCAAAGAAAGGCTTATCCGTCCACTGTTCGCAAAAATTCACTTCCACGAATGTACCGTTTTTGGAAGCGGCTTTCGATATAAGCGCGGCTCTCTCACAAGCCTTGTCAACAAATTCCTGCGGATTGTCGCGTAACAGCTTGGTAAACTCGCGGGCAACAAACTTGCTTGTTGCAAGATACTGTAACTGCGGCTCTGACAGCTTCGCAAGTGCGGGATAATCTTTCTTCATTGCTTCAAGTGTTTTCTGCGGGTTCTGCTCAAAATCAACCTTTAAGCCGCCCCTTGCTCTTTCCGTTATTACAACATAATTCTCGGAAAGATTTTCAAAAGCGTATGCGTCGCCATTAACACGGTTCATAGCCGCGTCAAGGGTGCTTATGATTTCGTCCTGCTTCTCCCTTGTGTCGGCTGTGTTAAGGTTCTCTATGGCGGTAAGCATGGTGTCAAGGTCTGCCTTGCGGCTGTCAAGGTTCGCTTTCTGATATTTCAGCACGTCCATAAGTTCGGGATTGCCCGCACTCTGCTTTACAAGACTTGGCAACTCATTAAGTGCCGCCTGTACCTTGCTTCCCTGCTCTGCCGCAAAGTCCATATACTTTGTTGACAGTGTTTCAAGCGTTTCCTTGTTCAGCATTTCCTTTGGCTTCTCCGTAAGGTCAAGGTTAAGTCCCCTTATATCAAGTTCTGCCTTAATATCATTTGTCAACGCCTGTGTTTCCCTGTAAATCACATCAAGCGACTTTTGGAAGTCCTGCAATTCAAAGCCGCGGGCATAAGCCGCAAGGTACTGAAAACTGCTTGTGTCGGTTTCAATGCCAAAAGTGCTTGCAACCGCATAAGCGGTAGCTTCTGCCTGTACTTCGCGCATTTCCCTTGTGATTTTATCCTCGCCCATTGATTTAGCAAGGGCTTCAAGGTTCTTGTGCAAGTCCGCGTGTCCCATTTCGTGAAACAGGACGGCGCATTTTTCCGTAATTTCAAGGCTGTTGTCAATCACAATAAAGCCGTTAGGCTTATCTTCCGTAAACTGGCGTGAGAAATAGCCTTTTGCGCCGCCGTCAAGGGTGCTGTCGTCGGCTTTTTCCGCAAGGCTTACAGGAACACCCTTTCTTTCGCTTGCGGCTACGCAAGCGTCAAACAATGCCTGCATTTTTACAGGGTCTTTCGCAACAATTCTTGTGTCAAGTTCGGTCTGAAAACGCGCCTGTCTTTCGGGCGTGTTGAATATCCTTACCTCGCCGCGGCGGTTCTTTACAGGGTTTCCCTTTTCGTCGGGTGCGATTTCCTCTTTGGTGTAGCCGCTCTTAACCCATAAATATTCGGGTACAATAACGTCCTTTGCGTCAAAGACTGTACCAACGGTAAAGCCTGTCGGTACTTTTCCGATAATCGCACGGTCAATGAAGCGTTTTGCTTCATCATCTGAACCGAAAATCTGCTGTTCCTTGCCATTTACCTTAAAGCCTATAAGGTGGTTAGCCCTGTTCATGGTAAACTCAAGGTTGCTTGTTCCCAAACGGTAGCTTGCTTCCGTCAAAGACGGGTCTTTGGAAAGTTGGTCGGTAAGATTGCTCTTGATACTGCGGAACAAGCCGCCCTTGTACTTCTCGCTTGCCATAAGCGGAATGAAGATTTTTGCGCCCTGCGCACCCTGCTTCACATTACGTCCAAAATCTTTCCATTTTCATAGCCCATGACGTAGCTTGCTTCGGGTTTCTGCAACCACACAAGCATAGCATTACGGAAACTGTAATTGTTATAGAACAGCTTGCCGCCTGTGGTAAGCCAGTTCTTAAACTGTTCGCTGTCAAGCACCTGTCTTACGCCGTTTTCAAGTCTCTGCTTTAACTGGTCTTTCGGCGGTAAGGTTTCGTCAATTTCCACGGGCGCGGACTTTTCCGCAACAATCTGTCTTAATTCTTCTGCCTGTTCTTCGGGCGACGGGTCGTTTAAGTTGGGAAAGTTGCGGCTTCCGTCTGCCCCGTATTCTGCTTCGTGACGGTCAATAGCAATCTCTGAAATATGATTAAGGTGCATATCCTCAACATCACTTCGCGTCGCTTATCTGTGCTAAATTCATACTCATATTCGCCGCGATACTGCTCTGTTGTATCTGTTACCTTTGCGGCGTACCATGTACCGTCATCAGCTTCCAACTGCCCTACAACATAACTTGCGTTATCGTCCTGCCATTTATCAATTACTGTATAATCAAAGCCGCCATACGTCATGCTTTCTGTTTCCCGCTGTTCTTCTTTAGTACCCCAAACAACGTCCCCATTCTCATTTTCAGCATAAAGCAAGATTTCATTGTCCCTTTTCATTACTGAATTATCCAGTACATCATAAGCGGCTTCACCATTTACATATTTGCTTAATTCTTCTTGACTGCCAAAAGTGATTGTGTCATTCTCAACCACAAAGCCGTTAAAATTGATAGGTTCTTGATACTTTATATGCAAGGTGATATTTTCATACTCACCGTGATTAAGTTCACTTTCTCCCTTGTTCAGAAAAGGCGGTGTAAAGTCTGCAAAAGCAACCCGTTCATTTACTCTGTTGCTTCTCAAATAATTAGGGTGTCGTCTCACATATTCCTCTGCCACACGCATAGCTTCTTCTCTTGTGTGGGTTTCTTCGGGATAATTTTCATTCAGAAAAGCCAAACGGTCAGCCGCAAGTTCTTCAATGGTACTGTCACGGTAATAAGAATATTCATCTATTGCGATAGATGATGTAATCTTATTCAAATCTTGGATAAACTTACTGTTCGTCATAAAACTTTCATATCCATTTTCCCGCTCACCGATAGTGTCCGATAATAACAATGTTTTATCAGCTTCGGTATGAAGTAAGTCCATTTCTGCCATTTGAACAGGATTGTAACTTACTCCTAGTGCCAGTCTACGCATAGGCTCATTGTTATCGGGGTTTATAATATTCTCTTTCAGATAGTCCATACCCTTGTACTCATTAAATTTAGCAATAGCTTCCTCAACGGTATCAAAACGCTCTACCGCGCTTCTTTCGGGTGCTTGTCCCTGTTCCCAAACATCACTTCTCCAACTTGCCAAATCTTTAATTACATAATAATGCGGTGTAATGTTATCCGTTCTTTCAGCAATATAATTCAAACATTCATCATAAGAAATGCCTTGAAAAACAATTTCATTATTACCGAACCGCTCACTGTCTGAACGAACCACAAAGCCCCCATTTTCCACGGGTTGAATTTTGAAATTTGTCTCGTTAAAAGGGTTTCTTGTGTCCTCACCGTGATTAAGTTCCTGCTCTCTTTCGGGACTTGGAACACGCTCCTGCTCTACCATGTTATAAGCGTTTACCTCTCCAACAAAACGCTCAAAATCAGCACGGCTCATCTGTTTAAATTCATCAAGCGTCATGCTTGCCGCACCTGTGGAAAGTACGTCCTCGTTTCCGTCCTGCTCCATACGGGACAAAGAAACAACAACATTGTCATTACTCGGCTCATACATAACGGATAAGTTCAATCCGTCCTCGATAGCAACGTCGTCAATCCCGCCGATACCGTCCATGAAATCAAGTTTCATCTGTGCAACGGAATAAAGGTCTGTATCTTCCTCTCTTTCCCGTTCTTCCATATATCTTACGCGCTCTGCTTCCTCTGCTCTGTTCTCCTGTTCAAGAATTTCTACAAGGCGGTGTAAAGCGTCGGGGTTCTCAATATACCCGTTTCTTGCCTGTACGAAAAGTTCTTCGGCTGTGCCGTCAAGGTCAAGGTCGGTTCATAATATCTGTTAGGAATTGGTGTATTGATACGTTCAAATTCCTCTCTCTGCTTCTGTAAATGTTCCGACAATTCATCTTTGTAATAATTATCAAAGATACGCTCACAAGCCCTTTGTACGTCCTCGTCAGCTTCAATGTGATAATTCTCATTGTAAGTAATAATAAGTGTCGGGTTTGATTGTCTTGAATAAAATTCAATCCCCTGCACATTAGCAACCATATCCATGTTTGGTATGTGCAAACTTCCATTTTCCTGTGCCATTTCCTGCGCACTCCTTTCTTGCATTTCCTTTTCCTTTCTATCGAAAGTATCATAAATCATTTCTCTTTGTGCCTGTGATAAATTAAGGTTCTCTGCTTCCATAAAGCCATACCTCACGTCCTGCAAGTCATTCATGGTAACGGCATTTTCAATGTTACGTTGCCATGAAAAATACGTCGCTTCGCGGCTTAAAACATCTTCCAACTTTCTTAATTCGGGTTCACTCATGCTTTCCCATATATCGTTGTTCTCGGTATGAATTGTATAACCCTCTCCGTCGTCATGCCTTGATACTTCGTATGTAAGAATATCATGTACACCACGCACGTCACATTCAAAAGTATAGATTGTTTCTCTCATTCCCGCATTATACTGTCTGTCAACACCCTTTATGTTGGTTATATCTTCGGCAAGCGTCGGTCTATCCATAGCATTGTAACGGTCAAGTGTTGCGTCATACAGGGCGTTTTCTATTCTATCCCATTGTCTCTGAATAATAGGGTGTAAATCGCCATAATCAATACTTACAAGCGTCATGCTTTCGCCATTATCGGGGTCATAAATACGATACAAACCCTCTAATTCATAATCATCAGCCGCCACGGTAAAATGTAAATAACCGTCCTCGTCATACTCCATGTTGGAAATATCCACTAACGGTTCATCAGCGGCAAAAGAGGAATTTCTTTCCTGCTGTTCTCTTGAAATTTCAGCATAACGGGCGGCAATAGACGCTTCGCTTATAGGAACGCGCCTTTCTCCTGTTGCCCTATCCATTACAGACGGGTCATTTTCTTTATACCACGGTTTCGCAACGGCAATATTCATTTCATCATACCATTTTGTCATACGGTCATTTTCGGGAATATTGTTTGCAACCTCATACTCATAGATTGCGCTTACCTGTTGCCTGTATTCATCAAGCCCCGCTCTCTCCTGTTGCGGGTAATTCTTAATTGCCGTCTGCACTTCTCTGTCGTCAAACGTGCCATACTCAATTATGCTGTAATTTCCATTTGCCCTGTCCTGTAATTCTTGAACAGTATAATTATTTATCAGCGTATGCACATTATTAGTAAAGTCTCTAACAGCTTCCCAACCGTCAAAACCAAAAGAATTATCTGTATCGACTTCATCTTTTGTTTTCCACATAAGAAAATCATCTGAAAAGCCGTCAATCTGTGCGGGTTCATACCCTAAAGCGTCCATATCCATTATTGCCCCTCGGCGGTCTGCCAGTTCAAAGATACGGCTATATCCGCTTGTTATTTGAAAATATCTATCTGCGGCTGTTTTATCCATGATAGACATTGTGCTTTCCGCTTCAAATTTTCCGATATTCTCATATAACATTTCCTCTTGCCTTATATCAAGGTCGTTGCGAATTTTCGCACTCATTTCATGGCTCAAAAAATCGTCGGGTAACTTCGTAAAGCCCATATCATCAACATAATATGCGTGTTGTTCGCTAAAATCGTTTGTTATAACGATAACATCACCAACACTCAAACTGTGTCCGTAGTAATCGCGCGGTCTTAATGTATCAGCATTAAATTCCGCATAAAGTTGATTATTCAGTCTTTCCCGTTCCTGTTCTGTTCCTGCTTTTACTTCGGCATTACGCAAATATACAAGTTCGTAATTTTCGCAATTTGGCTGTTCGTGCATAATCCTGTCAAGTGTTTCCAAACTTATAAAACGCCTGTTGTGGTTTTCCTCGCCCTCTCTCAACTGTAAAATCGCAATTTTCGGTTGAAAATCATCTTTAAGGTTTGCCGCCGTAAATGCTTCATCATATCGCCTGTAAAGTTCTGTCTGTTCCTGTTCCCTAGTATGTAAAAGCATTGCTTCAAACATACGGCTGTCCCTGTTTAAGCCGCCCGTCCCCTGCCTGTCGGGATTGTTTACAAAATCAAGTGTGGAAACTTCTGAAACAGGAAATTGATTAAGGCTTGGCAATTTTCCCTCATAGTCCATAATTTCAAGTATAATTGCGTCCGCTTCTTCTTTTGCTTCGGGTGTCTGTTCTGCCAACTCTCGCAAATAGGCAATATAGCTGTCAGTACGTTCCTGTAACAGACGTTCCGTAATGGTATCAATCCATTGTTCTTTAAATACCCTTTTTCATAAAGGGTTTCCAATGTGTCAACGGGTTTGAATACAGCAAGTGTCCCGTCTATATCCACGAAAAGTCTCTGTTTTTTTCTTGCTTCTGCCATAGGCTTGCTCCTTATCGGGTGCGCTCGTCAGCTTCATAGCTTATAGTATGCTCTGTTCGCCGTTTGACTTATCCGTATTTGCTTTTGCTCTTTCCTGTGCAATTTGCGCATTATAACTATCCATATCTTGATACCTCGCCGCGCGCTCTCTTGGGTTTTCAAAGCTATCAACAATATCGTCCCTTGTCTCTGTCCTCTGCATACGCTCAAAATCAAGATGTGCTTTCAACATACGTTCTCTGTATGCTTCTGCCTGTGTTGTGGAAATAAGATTTATTCTTTCCGCAAAATTCAAATTACTTTCCGTACTTGCCGCGTCTTTCATAAAGTCGGTTTTTGTTTGCGCTGTCTTATTCCTTTCTTCAAGTTCGCGCACGCTCCGCTCTAATTCTGCGGTAGCCGCCGCCTTATAACCTCTTTCAAATAATGGCATTTCTCTTTTCTCCTTTCATTATCACGGTGATAAAAATCATTTAGAAAAAACTCGGTGTATCGTATTACCAATACAATACACTTTGGCTTAATTATAACCCTATTCCCCTAATAAAGCAACAAATTTATCAAGCAAAAACAAGTCTTTAGGAAGTCAAATAGCGGCAAAAGGGAAAAGTTTCTGTTCTCTGCCCTGCGTTCGGTGCGCAAGGCTCTTATTTGCCCCGTAGCGCGTCTTTCTGTCCGTAAATGATAATTTCATCAACGCACAAGAAAAAGCGTCCTAACAGCCGTTAAGACGCTTGTGGGTTTACTCACCGTGATTATTTATCCTTTCTTTTTCTTTGTTGCTTTTACTGGTTCACATTTAACATTGCAATAACGCTTTCCATTGCTTACGCGCTCATAAAAAGTAAATTCCCCTCTGTACTTATTGCCGCCGCTCTTGGTTACACAATCAAGTACAATAAATTTCTTTGCAATGAATTTTTTTGCTTCTGCGTCTGTTAGGTTACGCCCTAGTCTTGTTGCAAAAACCATATCATTTGTGCGTAAGTCCCAATCGCATTTCTCGGAACAGTAATAGCGGGTTTCAGTTACCTTTCCTTTATCATTTTTAGCTTGATAACGATATACAGGCTTTCCACACCACGGGCAAACTCCGAACACTTCTTTTTCTTTCGCAAAAGACGCTTGTACGTCCATTGATTTAATCTGTTCTGTCTTTGCCTTTATATAGGTTTCAAATTCCCGCATGACGTTATCTTCATTTTCTTTTCCGTCAACAATCTCTGCAATTTTAGTTTCCCAGTCTGCGGTAATTTTCGGACTGTAAAGGTCGGGCGGTAAAATCTGTATGATAGTCAAGCCCTTTCTTGTCGGCTTGATATAAGGCGTTTTTCCTTTCATTTCTGTTTCTACAACACCCGTATCATATAATTTCTTGATAATCTCGGCTCTTGTTGCCTGTGTGCCTATGCCCTTTCCTTTCAAGATTGCTCCGTTTTCAATCTGCTGTCCTGCGTTTTCCATAGCTGTAAGCAAGGTTGCTTCGGTGTGCAATTTAGGCGGGGTTGTCTTTCCCGATACAGTCTTACAATCTCTAACAGTTACAGCCTGTCCCTTTTGGATATTCGGGAAAAACTGCTCCGCGTTCTCGTTTCCGCTTTCGTCCTCGTCGCTTTCCCCTTTGCCGCTCAATGTCTGCTGTACAGCTTTCCACCCCATAGATACAGGTTTCTTGCCGCTTGCCGCAAATTTCATACCATTAGAAAATGTCACGGTTACATTGGTCTGTTCGTACTTAAATGCACCCGAAAAGGACACAAGCATACGGGTAAGCACAAGGTCAAGAATATTATTCATGGTGCAACCGTCACGCCTTTTTTTCTTTCCTCGTCCGTAGCTTCATATCTGCAAGATTAAAGCCGTTGATTTTTTCAGTCGGAATAAGGCATGGTGGTCTGTAACCTTGCTATCATCAACAATTTTCTTATCAATGTTCAATCCCGCCGCCGTAAGGTTTGCGGCAACGCTCTTGTATTTATCAATCGTACCTATCATCTGCACGCGCTCTGCCATGTATGGTACTAAATCATGCGTAATATAGCGGCTGTCCGTTCTCGGATAGCTTAATACTTTTTGCGTCTCATACAAGGCTTGTGCCGTAGCAAGAGTTACCGCCGCCGTATATCCATATCGGCGGTTCGCGTCTCTTTGTAACTCTGTTATGTCATAAAGCTGTGGGCGGTCTGTGGCTTTCTTTGACGTTACAAGGTCTGTGATTATGCCCCTGCCGCCCGCTTTTATTTCTGCACACTTCGCGTCTATTGCTGTTTTATTCAGTACGCGCCCCTCACTCGTCTTAATCTCTGACGGGAAAATACCGTCCGTGTCCTTATTCCAAAAGACGTGAAAGCCGTTCCCCTCGGCTATGGTTGCGTCCATAGTATAAAAATTCGTCACTTTGAAATTAACTACTTCAAGGTAACGCTTTACCACAAAGCCTAATGTCGGGGATTGAACACGTCCCACGTTAATCCCCGCATGATACTTGATACTCAATGCGCGGGAAAGGCTCATGCCTAATATCCAATCCTCTTTCTTCTTGCAAAATTCACCGCGAATAATAGGTATAAATTCCTTTGCGTCTCGCAAGTGGCTCATAGCTTCTTTGATAGCTTCGTCTGTCATGGACGTAGCGCAAAATCGTTTTACAGGTTTGGTATTCCCTGCCATTTCCCGAATAAACCATTGCAATATATGTCCCTCTGCTCCCATATCGCCGCAATCTATGATGTAGTCCACGTCGGGACGGTGCATAAGGTCTTTCACAATTTCAAACTGCTCTTTTGTCGGTTCTAACACAATCAACTTAAATTCCTGCGGCAAAAGCGGCAATTCAGCGTAAGCCTGTTCTTTTGCTTTATCGTCGCTGTACATATCTTCCTGTTTTACGAACCCATAGGCTTCGGGTTCGGCAAGTCCTACAAGGTGTCCTACCGCCCATGTGACTATGTAACCATTACCAATAAAATAGCCATTTTCTTTTTTATCTGCACCGACTACGCGGGCAATATCTTTCGCAACGCTCGGCTTTTCTGCCGTGCATAATTTGTAACCCATTTAATCACTCCTTATTTCTTTATTTTGGCTCTCTATTTTCCCATAGACGCAAACTCTGTTCAGTAACCATTTTCATAGTTTCTAAATTCTCAGCTTGTTCTTCTAATCTTGTTATAAAGCAAGTAAGAATACAGTTATACAAAATAAATTCATTTTTTGTTAAATATCTCCCTTGCCTTTTCCGTAATCATCAATACAATCTTCAAATTCATGCAAGGCATGATTATATTTATTATCCATAATTAGTTTTATGGTTGCTTCCGAACAACAACCCTGTCTTGCCGAAAGCGGCGACATATAATCACATTGAATATCATTATCACACCACGGAATAGTAATCAAACGCTTACATTTTTGTAGCGCAATATATATCTCGCCGTCAGAAAAATGACTATCATATCCTGCATATTTCCCCCTTATAAGCAAAGAATTAAGCAATTCTTCTCCTGTTACTGATACAATCGGCTTTATGTAGGCTCGAACCATTCCCGTTCCTTTTGCTCCTATAACAATATTATTCTCTTTCTTATTTTTTCTAGCTTTAGCTTTTAGTATTTTTAGCATAATGTACGCACCTCTATTCTCCCCCCACAAGGGCGCAAGCCCTTGTATATGCTTCATCATAAGTATTCCATTTCAAAACGTCTCCGTCTCTTACTTGCATATCTCCAACATACGCATAATAATGTTGTCCTTTATCAAACTGCTTTATCCGTATATCTGATATTTGAAAGTTTGGGAAAATAAGTTCGTCCCGACGGCAAAAATTATCATAATCAACACTGAATGTACTGCCACCCACGCAATTAAGGTAACAAGCCCCGTATTCTTGAATATCCTTTAATTCTTTTGAACCAAACTCCATATTAAGGCAACGGAAACCGTCAAACAACGTGCCGCCTACATTCTGTGCCATTATGATAGCCGCTTGTAAATATTTCCAATCTTTGTTGTTATCCATATCTAAAGAAATACGTTCTTCAAGGCTCATTTTTTGCGGTCTTTTCCCTTGTAGATACATCTGTAATGCGCCCTCATATCTGTTGTTGGTTTTTTGGTGATAGTCTATCAATTTCTCAACACTATCAATTTTCAACCACCACCCGCCTTGCTTATCATGTACAAATAAATATTCCATAATTTGCTCCTTTCATTATCACGGTGATTAAATTTTCTCGTCTACAACCTGTAAACAGACAGGTGAAATATTCCAATGCTCATTCGGGAATGATTTACATATCACTCTTACATTTTTCTTGTTTATTTTTTCTACAAACAAATCATTGTATTCTGCAAGATATTTAGGGGCTTTCCCTTTGCCGTCGTACTTTACTCTATCGCCAACTGTAAAATCGCACAATTCCATTTCTGTTATATAGTTTCCAAACAAAGTTTTTATCTTTTTCACTTGTCCTTACCTCTCAATTCTCGCCCGTACATATTCCAAATTTCCCTTGTATGGTGTACCGACAAGATACCATTTCTGCCCGTCTTTTTCCCATGCCATTTCCATACAGGTGTCAACCCATTTATCATCAACCATTACCTGTAAGCCCTCTCCGCAATGAAAGCCGTCATGCTCCCAAAGGTCAGACACTAAAAGACCGTATCTATCATTTTCAGAATTGTACCCCAACCGCCCCATTATGTACTTGCTATCACATTCCATATCAACACCTCTCTTTCTGTTCATATTATAGCACAATGTCATTATATTGTCAAGTGTATTATACAGGCAATACACAAAAAAGACCGCCCGCTACTTAAACGGACAGTCTTTTCTTTCCTTGACTGATTTTTTCCATGTTTCATCAATCAACTTTATCACATATTCTTTGTCAAAGCCTATCAAGACGGCTTCTGCTATGGCATTTTCTATCTGTCTTTCAAGTTCTTTTTCATGCTGTTCCAAAAGTCTTTCTTTGACAAACGGCTTTACAAAACACCCGATACCAACTTTCTTAACAATAGTCCCCTCATCATAAAGCGCATTGATAATCTTCTGTGCTGTTGTTTTACCGATATTGTACTGTTCGACAAGTTCAACGATTGTTGGAATTTTCGTGCCTACTGCGTACTCTCCTGTTATTATTTTTGCTTCAATATCTCTCTTTACCACAAGCCAAATATTGGCACTTGGGGTAAAAGGCTCATTTTGCCCTTTTTTCTTCATCTTTCTTTTGCTCCTTACTTTCGGATATTGCAATTTCAATTAAATAATATCCGTTTAACGGCAAAAAAGCAAAATAAAAATGCTGTCAATCTTTACTTTTACCGTTTACTTACAAATATTATTCTTCACTTCCTGCACCTACAATCGGGCTGTCCCCGCCCTCTGCTTCTGCACTCGAATTTTCTGCATTTTCAATCTTATCCTGCAAAGAAAGCAAATCACCCGCCGCAACTGCGGAAAGAATATCCTCAATACTGATACCTTTACCGTCTAACGCATTGGAAAGGGCGTTAAACTGCTGATTATTTTTCATCAGCGTATATCTTTCAATATTAGCCTTGCAAGCCTTTATTTTCTTTCCGATTTCGCTTGCCTTTTCTTCTAGTTTATCCAGTTTTTCCTGTTCTGCCGCTATCATGCTGTCAAGTGTTTTATTATCTCTCATGTTAAAATCTCTCCTTTTCCTATCATGTGACAAGCGGAAAGGGAATTTTGCCTTACTACCATTCTGTAAGGCTCTTATTTTCCCCTTTAAGCCACTTTAATGTTAATAATAATAATTTCCTCGTCTGCTATTATAAAACCTCTCAAACAGTCGTTAAGACGTTTTAAAAGCCGTTATTCGTTCTTGTCGTCGTCAATAGCTTTTCGCTTACGGTAAATTACTACGCCGATTGTTGCACCAACAAGGATAAGTAATATTGCAAGCGTATAGCATTATCTTTGATAAGGCTTACCGTATCTCCCCATATTCCCTTATCTTCTTCTGTTGCTTTTTCTTCTTCCATAAGTTCCTCGATTTCTTCTTTTGTCGGGTCGCCGTCATTTCCATTTGCGTCCTCGGTTGTAAGTACGTCCAAATCATCATTTTCAAGAGACGTTTTTCCAGTTATGAAATTCATAACTGCGCCATGCTCTGTAAAGTATTTATAGTCCCATTCCATAAGTGCGCGGTATGCGTCTGCCATTTCGGAAGTTCCGTAAGTGGTAAGCCAGTTATACGGAATACCTACTGCGTTTGCGTTCCATTTAGCAACTGTGCCGCAATAAGTATCATAATCACTTGATGTAATGGCATTTACAGGCAAGATATAGGTTGAATACCATAAAAACTGTTCAAAAGGTGTCATTTCCAAATATTCATCTTTGCTTCTGTTGGTTATATTTGCATAGTACCCTGCATTAAAATCTGCGGTGTCCTGTACAATTTTGAGAATTTGAGAATATTTGCTGTCCGTCTCAATAACGGAAACGCTGTCTAAAAATGCGCTCCATAATTCGTCCGCTTCCTCATTTCCTGTATCCACAATAAAAGTCTCTGTCGTCGTATTTTCGGTAGCCGCATTTCCCTGTGTGTCATTTTTTGTTGTACTCTCATTGCTGATTACTTCCCAATCAAACGTATGGGCGGTGCTATCAGCGGTAAAAGAGGAAATAGGTGTGCCGTCTGCATTTTGAACGGTAAACTGTCCTTTGCTTGCGTAATTCAGTGCAATATTGTAATTACCCTGTTTTACATTGCCCCCCACCGTGATACCGAAAAGATAATCTGCGCTTGTCATGGTGTAGGTGTATTCAACATTGGTTTCGGTATTCAAAAGTGTAATTTCAATATCATCAATAAAAATACCATTTGTCTTATCCGTAAGGGCAAACGTAAGGCGGCAATCTTCCGCACCCGTCTCTCCCGTCGGTGTAACTTCTGCCGCATAAGCGGTAATGCTCATGCTTAACACGCAAAGCATTGTAAGAAATAAAGTAATAATCCTTTTTTTAAAACCTTTCATTTTTTCTCCTTTCATTATCACGGTGATTAAATAATTGTTACCAGTTCATAAGTCCATATCCTAAAATCACACTACTGTTTAAGGCATATTTTTTTATTTTGCAAGTATCACCGCTGTTGCCTCAACGGTATAAACGCTTGTACCGTCCGTTCCGATTACAAGTCCTGTATGGTCTGCCGTTCCGTCGCCGTCCCAGTCAAAAAAGATAACATCACCCGCTACAAGGTCTGTATAACCGCCACTCGCCCAACGCCCCGCGTCACTAAAGTACGGAACGCCGCCATATTGACAGGAAGCGTATCTTACTTCGCTGTGTCCTACTTGGTTCATGCACCATGATACAAAGCAAGCGCACCATTCCACACGGGACGAAAAGCCGTACCAACTCCAATAAGGCTGACCGCCCACCTGTCCTACCTGTGACAAGGCAAGGTCTATAATTGCTTGGTTGCCGACACGCGAACCATTTACCCATGCCACACCCGACAAATCTTCCATTGTCAAGCCGCCGCCGTAGTCTGTGATACCTGTCTGATATATTCTAGGCAAATTTCGTAATAATCTTTAAGATTAGCAAGTTCTCTATCTTCTTCCTCTGTCCTGTTTGTTTTATTTGCCAGTACATCAATCGGCTGTTCAAAGTATTCGTAAAGAAGCTGATACAAGCCGTCCATATTAAGGGTAACTGTAAGTACGTCATGCCCGCCACAATAGGTATAACCGTTACAAGCATGAATACAACCCGAACAGTAAGTAGTAGAATAGCAACCGCTATCTGTTGCACTGTGCCATTCTGAATGAGAATGTCCGCAATATTTTTCACATGAGTCTCCGCAAGTATGCGTACAACCATTTAAAGCACAAAGCAAACCGCAAGTATGCGTACAGCCGCCCGCACAATCATTATTGCAAGAATGAGTACAACTTCCTTTGTGTCCGTTACAATAATAGTAACAGCAAGTAGAACAAGTATAAGAAGTATGTGTTCCCGTAACAGGGTTCGGGCAGTCGTCGGCGGCGTGTACACTTCCGCAAGTATGGGTAGCGGCTGTTCCGCTTCCGTCTACTGCGGATTGCCCGCAATATTCAACCGTTGCGCTTTCTGTACGACGAAACAGTTTGTCAAATATTTCTGTCAAAACTTGCTTTGCTTCTCTATCAGTCGGTGCAAGTTCATAATCTTTCAAGATAATAGCATTAAAAATCGGTTGAATGATATTTGCCAATTCTTCCTCGGTATAGAATACACTTGTTATTCCCGCAACCGTAGGTTCAATGACCGTATCTTCTGTATTTGTTTTGAACCGCACATAATCATAACCACCGCCGTTTGCTTCTAACTGGTCTTGAAGATAATCGTACAAGTCATTTATATAAGCTGTTCGTTTGGCGGGTATGCCGTCTGTTGGGTCTGTAATAAACGCCCTTATATCTGTCTCTGTATAAGTTCCGTCCTCATTGTCTGTATCAAACAATCCGCTAAAAATACCCCCGATTGCGGCGGCGGGTGCGGCGAATATGCTCATTACTGATGATACAACAACTGCAATTAAGATGATTGGTACAATTACCTTGCTTCCAACGGACTTTACAAGATTTACAACTGCGGTTACAACTGATTTTCCCGCATTTGCAATAGCGGTAGCTGTTTTATTTCTTGCTCTAGCCCATGCCGCCCGTAACCCTTTTTGCCTTACAAATTTATGGCTTTATATGTTCCCTTTGCCGCTTTCACACCACCTTTAACGGACGTTTTTACTACACGTCCAGTCGTGCGTCCTGCAACAATGCTTGTTTTAATTCCATAGTTTGTAAGCATGACGGCGTTTCCTGCGCCCTGTAACATCATATCGTTAGAGGAAGTCAACACCCCTGCAACACCCATTGACAAGCCGCCTATTCCTTTTGCCGCGTTTGGTAAGCCGCGCTTGAACGTCCACACTCCCCCTTTTACTGCTCCACGGGCTACGCCCTGCCCTGCAATCGTCTATTTTGGCTTCAAGTTTTTTAATGATTGCGTCGTAATCTCTGCCCTCTTTGCCTACGTCCAGTCCGTCAAGTTCTGTTGCATTTTGCGCCTTGTAATTTTCTCGGTAGGCTTCTAGTTCCTTGACGGAATAAAACTTGATTACCAAATCGCCTATTCCACCCTTGTCTCTCATTGCGGCTTTTTCTCTGAACCAGTAATCTTTAGGTCTGCCCTCAAAACGTCCGTCATTGGTTGCATAAACCTGCTTACTACCGTTGTAAACCTCATAAGTGGTTTTTATATATTCTTGATTTTTGAATGTATCATTCTTTGCTGTACATACTATGTAACGGTTCGGGTCTTTTGCGTCTACTACATAACAGGTTGTGTCCTTATCTATACTGCCGCCCGTCCAACGGTCAACTGCTTCATCAAAAGTCACGCCCCTTAAAGTTTCCCCATTTACCGCTTTTTCTACAACGCCTTGCGCCTGTTCTTGATTAAGTTCCTCGCTGTGTCCGTAACGAATATCCTCAATCTGATTGTTTAATTCCTCTATGACAAGATTGTTTTCTTCAATCTCGCCCTCAATTTCTTTCATTCGGTCAATTTCTTCCTGTGTCGGTTCTTCCTTGCTCTGCAATTCAGTAAGTTCAGCTTCAAGTTCCGCGTTCTTAGCTTCCACCTTATCAATTTCCTCTTGAACCTTATTTATCTTCTTTTCATCATTCATAAGGTCAATCAGCTTTGCAAGGCGGGTAAGGTCACTTTGCTTACATTCAACAATCATTGACTTCTTACCATTTAACTCACGTTCTCTTACATCTTCAACACCTGTAATGACAATTCCCTCTCGCTTACAGCGTGCCGCAAGCTCCTTAAAGCCTTTATCATCAAGGGTAATTCCAACTGCGGTAAGAGGTACACCCGCTTTCTCTAAATCTTTGTGATTTACATATCCTGTCTTTCCCTCGATTTTTTCAATAAATTTACGTCTAGCCGCCTTGTCTTTCATTTCGCCATATTCGGCTTTCTTTAGTTTGTAGTCCGCGCTCGTCCTTTCTTTGATTGTGTCGTAAATTTTGCCAATCAGTTTCAACAAAGCGTCAATCAACTTTCCCATAAGGGATAAGCCGCTATTACCTACATCAGTTCCAAAGTCAGACATTTTTATTTCTCCTTTCGCTCTTTGATAGCCCTTATGTATTGTACCACCAATACAATACATTATATATGATAGTCGCTTGAATTGCAATAGTTTTCCAACTTATTTTTAATGTAAAAAAGGAAATAATTTTTAGAAAGAAACTTCTTTTCTGCAATCATTCTATCCGCGAAAACGGTTACAGCTTTTTCAAAACTTTTACTCTCATACCTTGCCGCGATATGAGAGAAAAGCAAAAGTGCATTAACAATAAAATCATCAAGGTTTCCACCGCTATTTGGTTGGAAAACAAGTGGTACAATCACCTGTTCATTTCCCGCAAAGATATTGATTTCAATATCACCGTCAGCATTTATACTTTCTTCAACTCTATGCGGCTCTGCTTTCATGCGCCTGTCAAATTCTCCCACATCAACCCCTGCAAAGTCAAGCCAATTACAGAATGTTTTTTCAATTTCTTGTGATATTGCATTGTACTCTTGCGCTTTTTCCTTTCCATAAACGATTTTTCTTTTAGATTTCTGCCCGTTAAAATAATGAGTATTCTTTTTCATCTTTCATCATGCCCTTTCTGTTTTCTGTTTTCTGTTCTCTGCTCTGCGTCGTCCTGTTCTTCTTGCGGTCTAACAATCAATTCAAACTCACGCATTGCTTTCACATTTCTGTTACCGCGCTCACTGTCTATTCGGTCAAAGGTTCTAATGCAATTTTCCAACTCTGACATTTGCGCGATAATGCTTGCCATGTACCCTCTGTTTACATTTTGTTTTGTTTCAAAATCAGCAACTTTCTTTTCTAAAGCCTTTAGTCCCTGCGGCGTATCAATCTTATATTTCGCATGATAGATTTATACTTTTCTACGGTCTTTTTATCCTCATTATATTCTTCAAGGATATAAGAAACATCATTTCTGCGGCTTTCAATCTTATCAAGTAATGCTGATAGTTTCTGCGGCGTTTCTAAAATGCTCTTTAACTGTCCGATTGCTTTTTCAGCTTTTTCAAAATTATCAATCGTAGCGTCGTATTTTGCCTTACTTGCCGAATACAAATCTATAATCTGCTTATAACTGAATATATGGTGCTGTTCTGTAAATTGTAAGCAACGGAAACTTGATTGAATTTGTGCAACAAGTCTCTGCTCTTGCGTCTTTGATAAATAAGGCTTTTTCTGTTTGTGCTGTTCCCCTTGCTCTGCAATTATTCTATGAAGCTGTGTGGTATCAATCAAGCCGCGTACTTCACTGTCTTTAACTCGAATATCAGAAAGGACTTTTTTCTCCGTAGCCGTTCTTTCTTTCGTCTGATACTCTCCATTTTCATAAACAGTTTTATAGTTATCGTCGATTTCATCAAGATTAGTTTTTCCATACTCATATTCCTCAAAAAATGGAATAACTTTCTGTGTCTTATCCTCACCGTGATTATTTTCTACTACTGGCTGTTCCTGTTCAATATTTCTTGCCTGTTCCGCAATATACTTTTCAAGATTTTCTCGCACATAAAATTGTCCGTCTCCAATCTTATCTTCACGCGTCGCTTTATCCTGCGTAGGCGATTGAAAAGAAATATGTGCAAGCCATTCTCCGTTTTTCTTTTTGTCTCGGATAACGTAGCCCAACTCTCGCAATCTTTCAAGTAATTCATCATAGTTTCTGCAACTTGGTAATACCGCGTCAATATCAGCTTTAATTTCGGTACGGTTATCCATTTTCTTTTTCTGTGTTTCTTCATAAGGCGGCGTGTTCCTATAACTTCTTACGTCGTCCGTTGTTATCTCTCCTGCTTCTCTCTTTCGGATAAGGTCATTCTTTCTATCTGTTGGTTCGTAGTAATGTATATTTCCGTCTTTATCTTCCCAACGAATTAACTTAACGTCTCTCGTTTTATCTAAAACGCTCAATCCATATTCCTCGCATAGTCTGTCTGAAACTCTGCGGATATGTTGGTAGTTTGCATTACAATTATTCCACTTTTTACCCTCATTATTCCATGCACAAATCATAAAGTGATTATGGATATTATCTGTGTTGCAATGCGTAGAAATTGTAACAGAAAAACCTTTGAAAATTTCTTCCGCTAGTTTCCGTCCTATTTCATTAGCAACTTCGGGTGTAACTTCCAGTCCGTCAAAACTTTGGTGTAAATGCCATATAAGAGGTTCTTGTTTTCCTTTCGCTTTCTTCCCCTCGTTTTTGTATAATTTATTCTGCCACTTTTCTTGCATATCTCTAAAAGTGGAATAGGGGTCAAGCATATTACAATTCTGAAAAGAATTTAGAGTAGTATAGCAAACATACTTCTCCCCATTTTTTCAATAAGATTGAAAGCAACTTCTCTATTGATTTCATCATCAGAACTATATGCAACAATTTTATCAGCCAACGCATAGCCTACGGCTCTGCTTGGTGTAACTGTAATTGCATGAATTTCAGTAGTCGCCATGTTTTTTACCTCTTATAAATTTATCATACACTGAAAGCAATTCTGTGTAATTATTATACATATCTTGGAAGTCTCTTTCATCAATCGTTTTATTTGCATTTGCTCTGTATGCAATCTGATTTATATTGTTACCAATTCTGTTTAATTCATAAAGCAAATTTTCCGTATCTTTTTTAGAAAACAATGTACGCTCATGTGCCGCACCAAATAAAATCATATTTCGGATATAATCAGACTGTGATATACCCGCTTCATCTTTTTTCGCCTGTAATATTTCCCATTCTTCATCAAGCAAATAAACATTCAATTTACGCTTTCTTTTTCTTGAATTTTCGCTCACTATATCACTCTCCTTTTACTGCTAAATAAATAACAACGCAATCAAGAAAAGAATTGCATAGCAAACGGCACTTTCCAACTTTATTTTTTTTCTCTTTGAACGTGGTAGAAAGCACATATACAGGAACAGAAATTACAACTAAAAATACATAGTAAATGCCTATCATTTTCTTGCTCCTTTCGTTCTAATATTTTTACAATTATTTTTTATCTTCGTGTGTGTTATCACGGTGATTAAATTGCAATACGGCGTTAGTGCAATCGTAAAAATATTTTTGCCGCGCCGTCGGCAAAATTAAGCGGGGGTATTAGGGGGTGCAACCCCAATTTTGTGAAAGGCTTGCCGTTCATAAAATGACTAACAAGCGGGCAATGGACTAACACGGAGTGGGAGTACATTTCCCTATGCTTGCTAAGTATGCAATTCACACATATTAGGATATATCAAAACTGCGAAAAATTCAAGTGCTACGCACATTTCATTTTTCTTCGTATAGGACTGTGAATTGCAAACGCGGTATGCCGCGTTTCTGTATCTACACTTGCACCAACGCTCCGCTTTCATCTATCTTCTCCCCTTGCAATTTCTATCTATGATAAGTCAAATAATCGGACAATTTTTCAAACAACAAGGACAGGGCAAAAGCGATAAAAGGGAAAATGACAAATAAGCAGACAAAGGTTGTCTGCTTTATATCCCCAAACGCAATTCCCGTTTTTAACTGCACTATCGTTTTATATACGCAATAAATGCCGTATGGAATACCGATAGACGCAACACTCCCGCCAACTTTAAATATTACAGAAATAATATTTGTTGCAATCGCAAGCGGCGTATAAAAAACATACTTTACATAATGGGCGATACTGGAAAGCACTTCGTTTCTTTTGTGCAATTTCTTGTTGTAATTGTTAATGTAATTTTGCATTTCACGTCTTTCTCTTTCGCTCACATATTTAATTTCATTGTAACTTTCCGTACCTCTATTTTTCATACCTACTACTCTCCTTTCAATTCAATTTTCTTACCGTCAAAATGGACTGCACAATAACGAATTAGTGCGGAAATTTTCATGCTGTATTCTGTTGCAATTTTAAGCAATTCCGCTTCATCATTACTGTTGTAAATTCTTGCTTCAAGTCTCTTTGTTTTATTCTCATTATCAGCGCGATACTCAACTGGAATATTTCTGTCTTTTTCTTCAAGATAAGCATGACAGGCAAGGGCGCAAAATCTCGCCGCTGACATATTGTTTTTCTCTGCGGTTTTTTTAATGTATTCATACTCACTTTCCGTCAATCGGATTGCTCTCCCTACGCTTCGCTCTGACTGTCTTACAATAGCCCGTCCAAATTCCGCTACATTCATGTTATATTTCTTCGCAAGTTGGCGAATAGTTGAAAAATCTTCACGCTCTATTACTCTCATACTTCTCCTTTCTATTGTTACGCAAATACGATTGAAAAGAACATTCCTACAACAAAAATGAAACTTCCTACAAGCGCAACAATTTCTCCTTTTTTCTTTCCGAAAATCAATGCAAAAATAACAACAAGTGAAACGATAGACATTATAGCGTATTTGAAAATATATGGTGTAGCTTCTGCTGTTCCTTTCAACGCTACAATCATGCTTCCCGCCATTACAACATAAAGCACGCCCAAAGCAATAATCAATATCTTCATACCGCTTGAAAAAATGAAACGATTTAACTTTTTCTGTTCTCTTTTTTCCATGCGTTCTTTTTTCGCCGCAACGCTATCTATGCCGCCCAGTTCTTCACTCATTTCTCTAAACCAATCAAACATAAATAATCACTCTCTTTCCATGATAATTTTTTCCGTTCTGTTCTGCGCTTCGTTCTGCAATTTTTTCTTTTTTTCAAGTTCTTCTTTTCTCAATTCTGCACACCGCGGGCAAAATACAGGACTACCATTTTCCGCTGTGCAATTAGGGCAAGCACCCTTAAATTTTCCATATCCGATACACTGTCCCATGTGTCATTTCTCCTTTCATAATCACCGTGATTAAAACCCAAACATAGCCATTATTTCACGCTTATATTTCTGTGGAAAATCTGTTAAGTTTCCGTCCTTATATCCGCATAAAAAGAAACTGCTATAAATAGGTGTCTGAAACGCTTTAATTTCTCCGTTAATTTGCTTTGTAATATAAACATTGCGGTGGTACTTGGAACGGTCTTTAGGAATTGGGGCGTTTTTGAACCATACAACGCACGTTCCGCAAATCATTTCTTCAACGTCCAATGTGCCGCCCACAAGCCCTGCTAACTGTTCTTTTGGTACGTCCATTTCCTTTGGTTTTTGTTCAACCTCATAGAAAATTATCTTCACGTTATCACCTCTCTCTATTCCACAAAACCAATCTCCCAAAATGGGAAAAATTGAAATACAATAACTCCCTTAATACTTTCAATATTCACGCTTCCCCATATACGGCAATCTAAACTGTCGTCTCTATTGTCTCCCATGAGAAAATACTCATTTTCGCCAATTATAATTTCATCAGCGGCACAACCATATATTTTCGTCGGATAGCCGTAATCATCTTTCAAAATCTCGCCGTTAATATATACATTTCCGTCAATAATCTGCAATGTTTCATTCGGCAATCCAATCACTCGTTTTATAACGAATTTTCCCTGTATATCAGCAACTACAACTTGATAGCGTTTCAATTCAGATATATCGAATTTTCGCGCCCACATTACATCACCGTCTGAATATGTCGGTTTCATGCTGTTACCGCTTACAATAACGCGGTCAAAAATATATGCTCTGAAACAGCAAATGAAAGTGAATACAAGCATTATTGACAAGAATTTTTTATATCCGTTTACAGCATTATTTCTGTCAAAATTAGAACTATCAGAAGTGCAAGAATTGTTGTCACTCTGATTAGTAAGTCTTTTTTCATCAACGGTATATCCTTTATTACCCATGCTTCGCCTGTCCTTTCGCAAAAACCGATTTCAGCCGTTTGCCCTATACTGGCATTGTGGTATCTTACAGTGCTTTGATAATATCTTTTTTTGCCACCAACCACATACTCAAATTTCGGCAAACAAATATTTACCATTGCACCTTGAAACGCCTTATTTTCTTCTGCGTTTTTTTCAAAAATATGCCCCTCTGTGGTCTGCATTTCGCCGCTATCCCTGCAACGGGAAAAATGAATAATCGGTGTAAGTCGTTTAATTGCATACGCTACCGTATATGTAAAAACAATTCCACCTAACACCAAAGAAATAACTGTCATTTTATCAATTCCTTTCCAATATTTTGTCATTGTGTTTCACAACGTCCCATTCTGCAAATGGTAATTGTTTTTCTTTTGTATGGTGTCTCATTGCTTCATCTACGCCACAATCCGAACATATCCAAACGTCCGCATACCATGACAGTGAATTTTCAACCGCATTTTTTCTCATTGCTCCACCACACCGCGGACACATACAAAATGCCCCGTTTTCCTGTAATGGTTTGATAGCTTCAATCTTTGACTTGGCTTCATTTTCAGCAATCATTTCTGCCATAAAAACACCTCTCTTTCTTTTTCTACATTATAGCATAATGTACATATATTGTCAAGACAGAACGCTGTAAAAAAGGGCTTTCGCCCTACCCTTTTACGGGTGTAAATAAATTGTTTTGTACATTGGATAACGCTGTTTTTCCAGTTCAAGACAAGCCGCCTTTTTTGCTTTCTCATAAGTCAAAGGTTCTTCATCACTCCCTACGGTGATTACAAAAGTCTTGTTCCTGTCTCCAAACGTCCACGCCCCTTTTCCTTTGGGCTTTCCGTATTCTTTTTTGTAAATTTCTTCACTGAACACATAGTTAACCATATTGACACCTCTCTCCTTGTTCATTTTATATATTATAGCATAATGTACATATAATGTCAAGTGTGTTGAGTAATAACTTACATCATTCCGTAAAGTTCATTTATTGCTTTCAACCTCTTTCTGTATTCCCTGTACGATTTTGGCAAATTATCTTTCGGATATTTCCTGCCGCCGTTCATCTGCAAGAAATAAGGGCAAGTATAGCCGCTCAAACCCATATACTCGCTCAAAATATCATCATGGCTTTCTATGATGTTGTCGTTTTCATCATACAGAAAATCGGCGCAACAACCGTCGCTCAACCCCACGCTACTGTCTCCACTTTCATAGTTCTGACATTTATAGCACTTGCAATATACATCTTCCAATCTGCAAAACAAAGCAACTTTCTTATTTCTCTTTTTAGCCTGTCTCTTATTCATTTTAACTCCTTTCCCCCGATAAGCCGCTAGGACAGCATTGCTATTATTTATTTTGTTGCCATTTCATACAATTCTTTGTACTCCGCATATTTTTCGCACTCTTTCTTGAGCGGACATTTATTACAATCTGTGTCATATTTTCCACAATTTTCTTCAAGTACCTTTTCCAACTTTTCAAATTCTGTTATACTCATATCCTTTTTCTCACTTTCATGTAATATGTATTTCTCTTTACTCTTATATTGTAGCATAATGTACATATATTGTCAAGTGTTTTATAAGGAATTTTACTCACGGTGATAATGCAAAAAGCAAGCCACAATCTACCGCCGCCACGTCCTTTCAATCAGCTTTGGCAGGTGTCGCGGGTGTGGGGCGCGTAGTCCCGCGGTCTTTGGTTTTTCTGACGGTTCACGGGGTAAGATAAGGCTTGCCTGTACAGGGGTGATTGATACTTCAATCAGCTTCGTATAGGCGTAGCCTGTGCGTTCCCGTGAAGTCTGCCCTGTCAAGGGAACGTGGAATAATAGCGTAGCGGTTATGCCGCGAAAGTCCCTTTACTGGGCTGACAGTCTCGGATAGTCGAAAAAGCGGCTATCAGCGGTAAAAGGGAAAATACTTCTGCTCTCTGCCCTGCGCTCGGTGCGCAAGGCTCTTATTTGCCCCGTAGCGCGTTTTTTGTCCGCAAATGATAATTTCCTCGATACGCAAGAAAAAAGCGTCCTAACAGCCGTTAAGACGCTTGTGTGTACTATTTCTTTGTGTCTTTATATATTTTTATTGTTCTTCCTGTAATTGCACCAGTGACAAATAAAAATATATATGCAATTAAAGTGTGCATACTATCCCGCTTTCCTTTTTTTGCCTTTAGTATGCACACTTTTTACTTGAATTATTCAGTTTCAGCCGTAGCCTGTATATAAGCGTTCCAGTCTTTCTCTGACGGTGCTGTAAAAATTTCCACTGTACCGTCATACTCCATTTCCTGTAAGCCAACAAGTGCCGCTTCCTGTGCCGCCTGTCCCGCTTCGTCATTGTCAAAGGCAAGCATGATGTGGTCTATGTCTTTCTCCTGTGATAAGTGATAGAACAGGCTTGGTAACTTATTCGTTCCCGCAAGGGCAAGATAAGCATATTCTGTGTATCTTTTATTTTCCCTTACAAACTGCGTCATAATCGACATAATATCAATTACGCTTTCAGATACGACAAGTGTTTTAGCGGCTTTGGACGGACGGAAAAAGAAACATTCGTTATAATCGCAACCGTCCAAATCTCTTACAAATCTTTTGCCCCCTGTGCTTCTCACACAAGCGAATTTGTGTGACACAAAAACGCAATTACTGTGTTCTGCGTCTTGATATAACATTTTCTTCGCCAAAAAGTAACGTATTACGGAACGGTCTATTTTTCTTTCCCTTAACAGGTAATGAAAAATGGCTCTTGAATTGTCCGCTTTTGGCGGCAATTCCAAATCTCCAATTTCCCGCTTCGGCGGTTCAATAGGTTTCGGGGCTGTCCTATATGTCTTTTGAGACGGTTCTTTGTCCCCCTCAATTCCATACATAAGGGCTATTTCTCTCATTGCTTTGTTTCTTTCATAGCCCATAAACTCCATAGCAAAATCTATAATACTTCCCGCGCCGCCGTGCGCCCCTCTTTGAAAAACGCTGTTTCTCCAAAAACAGTTTTTATACACGTCAATCATAACGCTGTCATGCTCTTTCAAGCTGACATATCGGTTTCCCTTTCTTACAAGGGTAAAGCCGCACCGTTGCGCATAATCTGTAATCGGAACGGCTTTTATATTATCAAGAAAACTCATTTTCTATTCCCTCTCCCGTCCAGTTCATATCCTGCCGCAAGGTCATTGTAAATTTCCATGATACGCGCCTTTCCTGCATGAATATATACCGTGTCTGCTTCTCTGCCGCCCTCATGGTAAAGTTCCCTGCGCTTCTCTCCTGTTAAACTATCGTAAGCCGCCGCATTACTCGCTTCAACGCTGTGGTTGCTCACTCTGTATTTCACGCCATTAAGAGTGAAATAATAACTGTCATTTGAAAGACTGGCTGTAATATCATGCTCTGCGCAAAACGCTTCAATCTCTCTCATTTTTTCAGCAAATTCTTTAGCCGCCGCTCTGCTCGGCTTCCATTTTCTAGCCATATTGAAAACCTCACTTTCATGTGATATGTATTTCTCTTAACAATTACATTATAGCAAACTGTACATATATTGTCAAGTGTTTTTATAAAAAATTTACTCACGGTGATAAAATTCGGATAGTCGGAAAAGCGGCTATCAGCGGCAAAAGGAAAAATGCTTCTACTCTCTGCCCTGCGCTCGGTGCGCAAGGCTCTTATTTGCCCCGTAGCGCGTCTTTATATCTGCAAATGATAATTTCCTCAATGCGTAAGAAAAAAGCGTCCTAACAGCCGTTAAGACGCTTTAATTTCATTATTCTTCGTAATCTTCTTCATCATCTTCCTCGTTTTCTTCCCAACCTTGATTTGGGTCGCTTTTACTAGGTGATGTATGTTCGTACTCCATTTCCTTTGAAGTAATCTTGATAGGATATTCCAACACAAAATTATCTTCATCATAGCAAGCCATTATAATTCCCAACCAACGCAATTCACAACTGATTGGTTTATCCTCGTAAAAGTTTTGAAGTTCTGTAATATCCTTTTCGCCTGTACTGCACTTCCAATTTCCATTTTTTATCCTGCGGATAATTTCGGGTATCATACCCTTATTCCATTCCGCAATCAAAGCATATACATCATATTTACCGAACCTGCCGTAGCCGTCATAACAGCTTTCGTAAATTGATTTGCCGTATTTTTCTTGAAATGGTTTCGGCACAAGTAAATATGTGTCTGCCGTCTTATTGTCTACTACCTGTTTTTCTGTGTCTGAATAAATCCAACTAAACTGTCCCATAAGTTCACCCTGTTTAACCTTTCATGTTATGACTTCTCTTTACTCTCTTATTATAGCAAACTGTACATATATTGTCAAGTGTTTTGTAAGGAAATTTAATCACCGTGATTAAATTTTATGTGTCGCCTTATATTCTCGGACATAGCGGAAATAAGTGTCCTTATTCAAGCCCAACTCCCGCATAAGTGCAAGGCTTCCTATTTCGCCGTCCACAACGCGGCTGTAATGCTCTGCAAAGACTGCGGCGGGCATTTTGCGCGGTCTGCCGTAATCTTCCCATTCCCCCCTTGCCTTTTTTCTTTCTATGCCCTCTCGCTGTCTCTTTTTCTTTCTCTGTAATTCTGTCCTTGCCATAAGGTCATAAAAAGATATAAGCATATCGTTAATACAAGAAAGAACCGCCGCGCTCATTTCATCAGTCATAAGGGATAGGTCAATCTGTGTTGTTGGAATATCAAGAAAGATAATGCGTACATTATGGGACTTGAAATATTCCAGTTCCTGCTTGGTTTCATCTGCTCTGCCTAATCTGTCATATTCGGGAATAATGATTGTGTCCCCTGCTTGTATCACGTCCTCTTTGAGTACAACATAACGGGGACGGTCAAAATTTCGCCCTGTCTGTTTGTCCTCAAATATCTTTACAAGGTCATACCCGCGCCCTGTGCAAAAGTCCTCTATGCTTTTTCTCCCTCTGTCAAGGTGCTGTTCTTTTGTGCTTACTCTGTTATAACCGTAAAATCTTCCCACGTTTCCACTCTCCTGTATGCAAAATGTATCTGTTTTATTTTGCAAGTTGTAATAAGTGAATTATATACATTTTGAAACTGTCCCGCAAGGTAAAAAATAAGTGGTAAGAAAAAGTATGCTTTTTGCAACCCGTTCAATCAGCAACATAGAGAAAATAGTCAATAAATTTCAATAAACAGTCAAAATTGTTTGTAAACTTAATTTTCCAATATGACGAAAAATAATATACAAATGAACGGGACAGGGGGGGAAACAAAATGGAAATAATACTGAATATAATCATGTTATTTATATCAATCGCACTAACTACTCTATTTGTAAAATTTCTCGCCAAAAAGATAAATCTTAATGACTATCTTACAAAAGTAAGCTACCCGATAGCCTACATCATTCTTTTAATGTCAATAGTATTTATCAGATAAACAAAAAAACACTCTAGGTTGGTGTTCCTAGAGTGTTAATCCAATCATCTTTATTTCTGTTCGGAAACTTCAAAGTCCATAATCAAAAGATAAGGATAATTACGTTTGTGTTCCTTACTGTACGGATTGCGGGCGTTCCATTCGGTCAACTTGATACTTGTCTTGTCTGCCAACTTTTCCGCTTTCTCCTTTGCCTTGCCGACAAAGCGGACGTTCCAACTTTCAAACTCGTATTTGTTCTTTCCGTTTTCCTCTCCGATTTTGATTGCTTCGCTTACTCTGCCGTAAAAAACCTTATCGGTGTTCTTGGCTTCTTCCTCAACAAAATAGGTTACATAGTTGTTGTTCTTTGCGTACATGGTTTATCTCCTTTCCCCCGATAAGCCGCTAGGACAGCTTTATTATTGTTATTTGTTCAAGTGTAAATAATTTGCAATAGCGGTAAAATCATCTTCTTTTACGGTAATTCTTGCGCCCTCTGCTGTCGATATAGCAACCACCGTATAAAGTAATCTTGTAAGATAGCCGACACGAACAGTAAATTCTCTTTTACTATTTTCAGCAACTACCGTTACGGCTTCCTGTTTGTCTGTGTACGCTTCCGCATACATTCTTACTGTAAACATAATTTAGAACCTCACTTTCATGTAATATGTATTTCTCTTTACAATTATATTATAGCAAAGTGTACATATATTGTCAAGTGTTTTTCTTACATTCCGCACGAAAAAGGAAATTTTTTCTGTTGCTCCCTCATTATTTTATCAGCCTTTTTAAGTTTCTCTTGCATTTCGGGTGTTCTTATTTCTTCCAAAAGTTCATCAAGTTCCCGCAACTGCTGTTCCCGTAATTTCTTTTCTTCTTCCGTTTCCTGTACAAATAATACCTTGTTTAACCATGTTTTAAATTTGCCTTTCATCAATTCTACTTCTTTCGTAATCACCGTGATAATGAGAAAACTGCCGCAACTGTGCCACATAAGCAAAGACTTGTCAAGTTGAAAAGGAAGATTTTTTGTGCCTTTTACAAAAAATACTCTTTCTGCTTGATAAGGATAGGCTCTTACAAAATACTGGCGGGGGATAGATGTATGCGCTGTACTCTGCCCTTTCAAGCGGTAAAAGGGAAAATCATTAAGGCGAAAAAGCCGCACCCCTCGTAAAACCTCATAAAAGCCCCATAAAGCCACGATACGCATTTAGTGATAAAACATACCACAAAGCAAACAAAAAACGCCTTAACAGCCGTTAAGAAGCTCTTATTTTCATCAATCCCCAACTCCGAAATCATATTCTGTCTGAATAGTGTCCTGCGGAACATATAATTTAATTTCTTTTGTAAAGCCCCAACCGTCAACGCTTATTTCAGCGTAAGCGTCACCCGACGTAAGAGTTTCATAAATAACAGTCTGTTCAGCTTTAAACTTAATCAACTTCAAGCCGCCGTCGTCAAGCACTTGGTAGCAAGTATAGCAATCCTGCCCGTCCAACTTACCGCAACCCAACGTAAAACTGCCCTCTAAAACATTCTGATAATTGATACTTCGTAAACTGACAGTAGAAACAGTAACTTCTTCGCCCTGCTTCTTCACGTCCGACAAGCCACGGAAAAAATCATAAACAGCGAAAACTATACAGCCCGCTACAAACAGAACAACAACACCTACCATAATGCTTCCAAACAGTTCCCATGCGTGTGAATTTTTATTTTTCTTTTCATCTTCCATAACAACCCTCTTATTTCTTCTTTGCCCCTGTCTCATAAGGGAAACAGTCATTAGTAACACAATAGTCCATAAAGCCGCGCACAACGATACTCATAGGCAACCCGTATTCTTCACAAGCGGCGGCAAAGTGCTGTCTTGTCTCCGCGTCCATGTGAATACTGATACGGATAAGATTATCGTCGGGATAGTTGCGTGTCCCGTCAAGCGAAAAAGGAATTTTCCCGCTCTTTGCAAATTGGCGGGCAAGCAACTTAATCGCCTTTCCTGCCGTAAACCCTTTGCTCTTGCAATAATCGTAAAAATCTTCTTTCAGTTTAGAGTTCACTCTTAAAGAAAAATAATCTGTCATAATAAATTTCCTCGCTTTCCATTCATCTAATTTTGCGCTTCCTCTGTCTGTTCAAAAAAGCCCGTACCCCAAAAGCCTTTACCCGCTTCACGGGCGGCAACCTGTAAATTATAAAATTCATCAGCATACTTGCTGTTCGGCTGTACGGTCATAATCTGCGCAAGCCCATTTTCCAGTAGTAAGCGGTTTACCATTGTCTTACCGTCGTCAAGATAAACATAAGCAAGGGTGCGCCCGTATTTATCTTCGGTTTCAACATCATATTCAAGATAAACCTGTGTGCCTGTCAAAAGGTCTGTCGTCCATTCAGACGCTTCCTTGCCCTCTGCTGTATTCTTGCTCTCGTCCTCATGTACGCTTTCGGGTGTATCAACACCGATAAGTCTTACTTTCACTTCTTTATCTTCAATGGAAACAACGATTGTGTCACCGTCAACAACACGGACAACATCATATAAAGGACTAAGGTTTACAGCTTCCGCGCTTTCTGTTTCTTCCGTGGTTTCCGTTGCTTCCTCTGTCTCTGTTTCCGCGGCTCTGCCGCCTGTGATAATGTAGTAGTTTGTAGTGTCATTGAACAGTGTTTTTAACTGTTCATAGCTGTAACCATTTGAATAGTCCGTAGCCGCGTCATAAGTCATTTGCGGCATGGTAAAGAAAGTATCTACCTTAAAACCATTTTTAATCTGACTGAAAAGGGAATTGTATTCGCTTTCCGTCAAAATATCTCCTGTCCCGTCATTGGAAAATATAAAGCCGTAATAGTTCCTGCTGTAATCATCAGCAACGGCTTTCTGTAACATATATACTCCGTAATAAGACTTCGGATAGCAATATGTCCCATAACTTGTTACCTCATTGGTACTGCCGCCATATCCTGTAAAGCAAAGTGTGTACCAGTCCTTATTACTTGTCATTCCTGCGTCCAAAACAGTACGGACTTCATCAGCTTCCCCGACAAAACTTTGCATATAATTTGAAATACTGCTTCGAGCTTCCGCTTCCTCTAAATTCGCGTCGGGCGTTTTCTTATCATTGCCCTCATAGATATAAAAGACAATATCAACGCTTGACGGTAAGTTGTATTCGTCGTCGGTTTTCCAAACATAATAGGAAGTGCCGTCCTCTGTTTCCTGCTTTCCATAGCGCAAGCCGTCGGGCAATGTCAATGTTATATCAGTCAATTCAATTTTGCTTCCCGTCTCTGCCACAACCGCGCCGTTTGGAACGGCGTTCACAACTTCTGTTTCCGTGGGTTCTGCGCTTCCAGTTAGGGAAGAACACCCCGAAAAAAGAAGCATTGTAGATAATATCAAAGTAGCGCATAAAGATTTCTTAACCATAATTTTGTCCTCACCGTGATTACGGATAAACCGCTCACTCCTTATTTCTATAATATTATTATAGCATTATGTGTATATGTTGTCAAGTGTTATTTATATAACCCTATAAAACAGGACGGGCTTTCGCCCGCCCCTTTGTTGTGCCTATTCTTCGTACTCCTTAACCTTTGTTTCATATCTGAAAGAGTAGTGTCAAACACTTCGTTAAGGTCGTATTCTCTTGAAATGTTGTACATTTCATCAACAACAACCGTAAATGTGCTTGCCATGTTGCGTAAGGCTTCCTCGGCTTCCTCTTTGTTCTCAAAGGTGTAAAGGTCGGAAAGACAAGTGTTCAGCTTTTCAAGGTCTTTCAGAATATCCTTTGCTCTTTTCTCGCGCTTTTCCTCGTCGGTCAAAGGTGGCTTTTTCTCTTTAGGCTCTCCGCTCTTTTCTTCGCCGTCCTCGTCCACGTCGTCGCCGCCCTGCTCTGCCGCCTGCTGTGCTTCCCATGCGGCGCGGTCTGCGTCTGCTCTGTCTGCTTCTGCGGCAATCGGGTCAAAATCGTGTCTTACCTCGTCGTTGCGGTCATACTCTTTAGGCTCTCTTGTCTCGCTCGGTTCGGTATTGATTGAACTGTTAAGCGGCAAGCCGCTGTCTCTTGGCAAATCAGCGATTTCAGCCCATGTTTTCTTTCCCTCGCGGTACTTCTCAACAATCATCTTTACTGTGTCACGGGTAAGCGTCACGCCCTTTTTCAAGGCTTCCTGCATGATATTGTAAATCTCTGCCTGTTCTTCCTCGCTGTGGCTTGCCATTGGCAATACACTTGACATTCCGACGATTTCATCACGAACCATATCCCATACAGGCAAGATAATCTTGTTCATGGTGTTGTAACGGTCTGCCTGTGGTGTGCTGATACCCAAACGCTTTGCGATTTCATCACGCATTTTACCTTTGAACCCTGCTTCTTTCAAGTATTCTTCGTGCATTTTGTATCTCTTACAGAAAAGCAACGGGTCTTTTGCGCTGTCTCTCTGACTGTTTGCAAGCAGAACATAATTTTCAACCTCGCGCTGACTTTCAAACGGCTTCACGATACAAGGAAACGCTTCCATTCCGCATTTCACACCCGCGCTTCTGCGGCGGTGTCCGCTTACAATCATGTATTCGCCCTCGTCCTGTCCGAAAGCGGTAACTTCGATAGGGTCTGTAAAGCCGATTTCCTTAATGCTGTTTTCAAGGTCTGCTGTGTCGTCCACGTCCTCACGATTATTCGGATAATCATGTAAGTTATTATTGTTAATCATCTTAACGACGATAACCTGTGCCTTTTCTGCGCTTGCCTTTGCAACTTCCTTAATTGTTTTCGCGCTTCCTGCGTTTCCAAAATTCTTTGCCATAATCTTTTACCTTTCCTTTCTTTTATCGGTTAGCGTCAATACGCTTTTTCATTTCACTTGTGAGGTTTTCATAAGCCGTGCGGCTATCTGAAAACATTTTATAGTAGCTGATAGGTCGTCCAAACATAACCGCTTCCCTTACGTCTGCCGCAAGTGGAATTTGTACGGGAATGAATGTATCAAAATCTTCAAGCTGTTCCTTGATAAAACGGTCAACCGCACAATTCTTCATATATCTTGAAAGATACACGCCCAAAATGTTAAGGCTTGGATTGACGCTTCTTGCTTCTTCTACGGTGTTCATAATGTCGCCGTAACCGCTGACACTGTAAATATCTGACGAAAACGGGACAATTACAAAATCTACGATACAGGAAAAGCAAATATTGTTTAACTCTTTATTTGAGGGTGGCATATCCACAAGAACCCATGTATAGCCCTTTTCCTCTATAAACTGTTCAAGTTCAGCCCCGAACCGCTCTTTGTCAATTTCTCTCAATGCCGCTTCATCTTCCAGTCTTACGCTTGCTGTCATACAGTCAACGCCGTAATACTTCGGGTTCGCATTACCTCTGCTCTGAAATAATGCTTCTGCTGTTGCTTCCTGCGCTGTTGCTGTACCCTGCATGAAGTCAAACACTGTTTTTTCGGGCTTTTCGGTATTCATCAGCAGAGTATCGGTTGTGTTTCTCTGTTTGTCAAGGTCGATAACAAGCACCCGCTCCCCCGCTTTTGCAAGAACACCCGAAACATGGAAAATGGAAGTCGTCTTGCCGCAACCGCCCTTTCCGTTGATAAACGCAACTTTGTTAATCATACTGAAAATACCTCGCTTTCTTTGTGTTCTTATCTCTTTACACTTACATTATAGCATTATGTGTATATGTTGTCAAGTGTTATTTGCAATTTTTTAATTATTTTTTCGTCCGTACTTACTACGGCTTATAATCTCATGTAAAATATCTTTGCGAAACTTCAAAAACTCCGTCCTGTGCGCTCTTACGTCGCAATTCTCTCCATAAACCGCTTTCATTCTGCGCTCCGCTTCATCTTCAAGCACCGCAATGTCTTTTAAATAGGCTGTAATAGCACCCGTCTCTGCCATTCTCCCGCACTCCTTTCTCCTTTTACCGCTCCAACGGGAACGGGATAAACCCGCGCCCGTAATCACGGTGATTAAATTTATTTTACTGGAAGAAAAACCTTTTCTATCGGCTTCACTTCTATATTTTCTTTTTCGCATATCTCCGCAAACTGGCAAATATGAAAACAGCCGCCATAAAGGTTTACGTTAATCTTGTCAACAAAAGTAAAATGGTACTCGTCAATATAAGCCACCCTCGCCGCTGTTCCATTTACGGAAACAAGGCTTAAATCTGCTACTTCAAATTTTGTTTCATAACTAGGCGTGATAAAACGAATTTTGTCATGGGGTGTAATCTCTGAAATTTTCAATTCTTCCTCATAGCCCTGCTTTTCGGTCTTGCAATCCTCAATATTCTTTCCGTCCTTTTCAAATCTTTCACGGAAACCACAAGAATTGCTTTCCCAGTTTCTTATCCATGCTTTCAGCAAATCGTATCTTCTCCAGTTGGTAAGACTAACCACTTTTACGGTATCGCCGTCTCCCATATCTTCAATGAGTTTAAAAACCTCTCCCGTCCAGTTGCTTTCAACTGTTTTTCCCCATTTCATATACTTTGCAAAATTCTTTACCATTCTGAATACCTCGCTTTCAAGTATTAAGTATTTCTCTTTACTCTTACATTATAGCAAAGTGTACATATATTGTCAAGTGTTTTCTTTTATTCTTTCCGCAAAATTTAATCACGGTGATAACGCCCGACAAAAACCACAAACCTACCGCCGCCACGTCCTTTCAATCAGCTTTGGCAGGTGTCGCGGGTGTGGGGCGCGTAGCCCCGCGGTCTTTCGTCTTTTCTGACGGTTCACGGGGTAAGATAAGGCTTGCCTGTACGGGGGTGATTGATACTTCAATCAGCTTCGTATAGGCGTAGCCTGTGCGTTCCCGTGAAGTCTGCCCTGTCAAGGGAACGTGGAATAATAGCGTAGCGGTTATGCCGCGAAAGTCCCTTTACTGGGCTGACAGTCTCCCCCGCCCATTCACTTACTCCTGTACACTCTCCCACTATGATGTATTACAAGAGATATTACACGGCATAGGTGGGCTGTCCTCTCTGTCCTCTCCCCTGTCATTCTCTCCCTTTGTAGAAACAGCCCATATATCCCATATAGTCAACTGCTTATATTGTTTATTTATATACTGACTAGAGTGTGCGGAACACCCTACGGGTGTTCTCTTATAATTGGTGGACTGAAAAAATGGCGAAACAACCTTTTCAGCGACTTCCACCGCCTTTCCCATTGCCTGTGCGGTAGCTTCTGCCGCTGTTTTAAGGCTTTCAGCGGCTTTTTCTGCTCTGTCCTTAATCTTCTCCGTGCTTTCCTTTAAAGTCGCTTTAACGCGGCTTAACAAGCCGTCTGCGGTAATGGCGGCTTTGTCTCTGTCATAAGTTCTTGCGCTTATTTGTAAAAGGGCGCAAATTTCCTCTTTCTCTTTGCCCTCGGCAATCATCATAGCGATAGTTTCCCTGCGTTCTTTTAATGCTTCCCGCTTGGTCTGCTTGCCCTCTTTTTCAAGGCGTGACAAATACGCCCTGCGATTTGATTTTTTTCGGCGGGCGGCTTGTGATTGCGGTTGTCTGCAAAGATATTCAAGTTCTTTTTGTTCTTCGTCTGTTATATTTAAAACATCAATCAGCTTTGACAGGCTGTATTGATAGGTTTTTCCAGTTTTAAGTTTTATCTCCGCGCTTTTAGTGCGGGTTTCAACGTATCTTTCATCAAATGGCACGTCGAATGTCCTGTTAAGTGCCTGTGTCTGCTCTAAAGCGTAATCAAAATCGTTAGTGCGCTCTCCCACCCATAAGCGGCAAAGGAAAAGTGCATATTCGCGGCTACAATCGCCGCCTTTTCTCATGGAAAACAGCTTGAAAAGGTCGTTCACGCGTCCGTCAAGCATAGAGGTTATTGTCTTATGCTTGGCAAAGACGATAACCTTGTTTTCTTCCTTATCCTCACGGTGATAATTGCTGTTTTTTTGAATAAAATCAAAAGTTTCTTGATAATTTGCAAAATCGGGTAATTCTAAACCAAATTCGGCGGCTTGCCATTGCGCTACGCGTCTTTGCTTTGCGGTAGCTTCTCCATACGGATATGTAGGCTCATTCTTTACTTTCTTTTCCCGTTTCTGCGGCTTTATGCCGTATTCCTTTATGATTTCATGTAATGTGTATCTTACGTCATTAAAACGCATGATACGGACAGTTTCGCCGTTCTTGCCGTTGACACTGTATGGGACGCGTAAGATACGCGCCGCGTCAAGTGCCTGTGGGTCTGCATTAAATTCTTTGCATTGCTCAAAAAGATATTTTTCTACATTCGTCCAACGCGGCAATGCGTTCCTGTCCTCACTGATTTTCCATATCAGATAAAGCCCGCGCCCGCTGTTAATGACGAAAGTAGGAACAGGTATTTTGCTTCCAAAATAGTCATTTTCCAATGCGAAAAGTACCTGTTCCTGCGTCATGCCTATTTTGTAACAGTCAAGGTCTAAATATAAGGCATTAAGACGCTTTAAATTTTCGACTTTACGCCCGCTCTGTGCGTCTCCGTCCTTACGTTTTGTCAAAAACGTGTTCATGGACGTATAGACATTGGTTATGCCGTAATAGCTGTTACGGTTGATTATGCGGTCTGAAAAAGCAAATGTTTCATAGTATGCGCTTACGCTCCTGCGGTATGACGCTTCGGGTAATAAAGCCCTTAACGTCGCCGTACATATAGTTTAGATAATCTTTATGTGATATAAAATCTTCTGCCGCCTTATAAGCAGAAGTGCCAAAAGTCCCTAACATGGGCTTTACCCCCTTTCTTTTAGAATAAAAAAGCCGCTTACTGTAAGCTGTGAAGCTACAATAAGCGGCTGATAAATCATTTTAAATCTGATAATTTATCTGATAATATATGCTTTGTACTTGCGTTGTCAAGGTGTTTTTCATTCTACACCGTTGACAATCGTGTGTCTGCAAGCTATAATTAGAACATACATTAAGGCACGTTGTACGGGTGTTGTCCTGTCAAAAACAAAAGCCGTGTAACGTGTAACCGCTTAATTGACGGTTTTGTGTTCTGTGGTGGTTCACTAAACCGTCGGCAATTCAAATAACCTTACGCGAATGTGGTGTTTGCGGGAAAGGTAAGAAATTGTATATGACTAGAGAATGAAAAACGCTTCGGTAAACGGGGCGTTTTTCATTTTTCCCGTTTTTTGAATTGCATAAAACAATTATATACAGACTTATAGTAAAAGTCAAGACGCATTAACATAATTTTACCAAATAATTTTTACCACGTTCCCGCGGTAAAGTAAAAGGCACTTGCAATTTCTCGCAAGTGCCTTTGTGTAAAGAGAAAGTACCTTACTGAAAGTAAGTATTTTCTATGGTTGTATTATAGCATAATGTGTAGTGTTTGTCAAGTTTCGTTTGCTTCACTGACGCGCTTTTCAAACACGCCCGCCACTTCATCATATTCCATATCAGACGGGATAGTTGAAACTTCGCACCCCTCAATACCGCCCTGTACGGTTAGTTCAAGGCGCATAAGATGAATATGTATATTCTCGCCGTCCGCATTGTCTGATACAGGGATAAGGGCAATATACTTGCGGTTATTATGGTCGAACACATCAACGATTTTCCAGTCCTCAAACTGCCCGTTCCCGTTTTTGAAAGAAAGTGTCGGTAAGTCGTCAATGCTTGCTTCGTCCGCTTCATCAGTCGCCACAACGGAAAGCTGTTCAAAGGCTTCTTTTGCCGTCTGTAATTCGGCTTCCGTAGTGATACTCTCAATCATATAATCTTCTTCCATATCCTCATTCTGATACGGCGTTACGCGCACAAGTTCAATGCTTGCGCCGTCCTGCGCGGTTTCGTCCTCATTAAGCGGCAAAAGTGCGGCATAATCACGCCCGTTTTCTGCCTTAAAAATGGATAAAAGTTCTCTCTTGCCCGTCGTTCCGTCCTCATATTGCATTGTAAGAATAATATTCTTGTTTTCTTCCATTGTGAAACTCCTTTCTTCCTCACGGTGATTAGTCCGTCACCTTTTTCTCTAATTCTTTGATTATATTAACTACCATTTATTATAGCATAATGTCACTATATTGTCAAGTGTGTTGCTTAAACAATACGCCGCTTTTCATGTATTTTCAGTATGTAATATTCCGTGTTTGGAACAGCACCCCATTTTTCTTTTCCCGCCCCTATGTCAAGAGTACAAACTACTTCCAGTGTCGGGGACGTAGCGGCGTAACCGTTCCGTAAACGTATTGTGTGGCGGTCTATTCCACTGGGAATATGGGAATACGGGTACATTTCAAAGATATTCTTAAAACGGCTCATGTAATAAGGTGTTATATTCCTGTATTCTTCGGGCTTTTCGCCGCTTTCTATCATCTTGAAATACTTTCCCTTTATCGGTAAAGTTAGCATGATAAAATCACTCCTTTCAGCAATAACAGCGCACCTATATGTAATGGATAAAACCAGTAGAAAAAGCGACGTGGTAAAGACAGTTTTTCATCATATCGCTTGGCTATCATCAATACAGGAAATGCAACAATAGAAAATGCTTGTATCTGACTGCCGCCTGTAAGAACGTACAGGGCATACAGGGCGGTCATTCCGACAAAAGCATACTGCGGTTTCTCTGCCCGATACATAAATAAGTAAAATACGCATGGATAAAGCACACCGTAAAGTCCATAGTTCATTGGCACGGCAAGGGCTGTAAGAAATATCAATGCACACATACAGCCTAGTGCAAGCGGCTTTTTCTCGGTTATCAATGCTTTCATAAAGCATACAGACAGCAACCATGTAAAGCCGATATTAAGGGCAAATTCGCCTCAATCCAAAGGGAAAGAACCGTAAACGGTACTTGGGAAACAGCGGCAAAAAGGAATAGGTTGCGGGCATATCGCCCCGTCGTACCTTTCTGCTCCGAAAAATAGAACCCTCTCGCAATGCAATAGGCAAACAGCGGCATTGACACACGCCCTATTATTCGCAATAAATAATTTTCGGGAAAAAATATCATTCCGATATGGTCTATCAGCATGAACAGGGCGGCTAGTATTTTAATCACTCTCACACGCTCCTTTCTTAATCTTCGGGATTATATTCGCGCCTGTGAAAATGCCCGTTACTATCATAATAGCCCTGTCCGTTCTGTACCTCTGTTGCATAAAAATCATAATCAGCATGGCTACCACAACCGATAATATTACCGTTATCGTCACGCTCTATAATATCAGCGTTCAATATTTTCCTTACAGCTTTCAATTTATCGCTTATTTTTCCGTAACGCTCAATGTCCTCATTGACCTCTGCTCTTATCAAAGCACATTCTAAATCAGTTTCATAATCTTTTAACGCTCCTTTAGGCGTTTTATTTATATCCATATCTACTCCTTTCATAATCACCGTGAGTAAATTTCAGTTTATGTATCTTGGTTTTCAATTTCAGCACATACTTCATTCGACATTTCTATAATTTCAGCCACCGTAAAAGACTTATTATCATCATATTTATTGATTTTTCTCAATAACATATCTATTCCTTGTATCATCAATCTTTGTTCATCAGTCATTTTATCCACCTCAACAAACCCTAATTTTCAACCTCAATAAAATTAACCGAAAAATCAACTTGTGGTTCGGACAATAATTCTGCCCCACATTCATCACAAATACATAATTCGTGATAACCAATTCCGACAATATCCTCATTTCCATTTACAGGATATAAAGTTTTGTTTGTGCATTTCGGACAGACAAACACTTTGTCATGTATATTATTCATATTTTGCTCCTTTTGGTTATAATTTCAAATTTTTAAGTTTCTGCGGCAAAAATCGACTTCGTTAATGGCTCTGTAAGACATTTTTAGATACTTGCTTGATATTTTAATCGTCGCAAATACAAAACTCCTTTAACAGCCGTTAAGACGCATATAACAGCATACAGCATATACAAGGCGGTTTTCCCGCCCTGTATAACAGTTTTTTTACGCCGCTGTCTTGGTAAACAGTTCTCCCGCCCAATTTTCCATATCGTAACGGGTATCAAGCGTGAAGTCCTGTGCTAACTCTGTAACGCCATTGATAAAGCCCCACTTGGTAGGTTCATAAGTCCCGCCGTCTCCGACAAGCATTTGTAATTTTTCCATGCTCTTTTCAGACAGTTTCATTTCTCTACGGGCTTTTTCAAGATACATCTGCATTTCATAATCTTTTAAGCGTCTGCCGTTGTTCTCTTTTACAAGAGTAACCGCCATATCTGCAAGTCTGTCTATATCCATAAATGCCCTGTTAAATACAGCAATCTTACTGTCTGTCATTTTTTCTCCGATATGGTTCTGACGGAACAGTGTACCGCCCATAGAGGAAATTGCCATGCCGTTTTTACATACTGAACGATAGATAAAGAATTTCAAAGACAGGCTTCCCGCTCCCACACTGTTAGAAGAAAGGATAACACCTGCGTAAAGCGGTGAACCCGTCCCGTCACTTACTGGCAACGGCTGATAATCTACAAAGCGTATATGCAATTTTTCCTGTGACATATAAACCTGTGTCGGTATAAAACGCTTGGTATCCATTGTGTAATTTAATGCCCGCAATACTCTGAAATTGTCAAAAGGCGAATAGCTGTCTGATAACACCGCCCTTGCCACGCCGTCACTCTCGCGCACAAGCATATTTCCTGTATGCTCATTTTCCCATGCTCGGAAGTTCTCAACGGCAAGGTTTGATTTTCCTGCCGCAAAGCATTTCTTGATATATTTTGCGGGTACTCCCATACGGGTACAAAGCTGTGAAAAAGCGTTGTCCGTAATATCCATTGTCTTTGTGCCGCCGTGTACAGGATTGATAACCAACTGCAAGTCGTTATTGACCGCAAAATTTGTCTTTACCTCATTGTTTACAATGTGGTTTACCCATTTCTTATCCATGTCGCAGCTCTGCTCCATAAGAGATTTCAGCGTTACTTCTTCCTGTACGCTTCTTGTATGAATAAGTGTTTCAACTTCACTATTGATAATTGCCATGATTAAACGCTCCTTTCGGTCTGTGCTTTTCTATATTTACATTATAGCAAAATGTACATATATTGTCAAGTGTGAAATGTAAAAAAATAAAAAGGGAAATAATCACGGTGATTACATTCCCCTTTTACCGTTATAAAAGCGCATAACAGGCGGCGCGTATATTTGCAAAAACCGCGTCGAAAATTTCTATTTCTGCCCTTATCAAGCGTTTTCTTATTGTCGTCACTTCATAGCGGACAAAAGTGTTAAGAAAATCGCCTATCGTTGCGATTTCCTGCTCATAACAACGCACAATCAGCGGGTCAAAGCCTTTTCCCGTCGGAAAAACCTTTTCTATCGGCTTCTCGCAAACTGGCTTGATAAACCCCATGACAGCAGTATAAGTCCAGTACAATTCAATCTGCCGCGCATAACGCTGTCCCACCCTGCCATAGACAACAGGCATATTTTTCGGCATATTAAATTTCGTTGCAATTACCGCCTGTTTCTCGCCGTCCATGTAGTAACTCAATGGGCTTTCTTCGTTTGGCTCACGCAAAAGGCTTTCGGGGAATTTCGCACCGCGAACTCCCCTTAACACAACACCGTTACCCTCTTTTTTCGTTCTCCGTCCCTCGATAAAATCAAAAGTAGCGTCTATCATCTGCTTTGTCACTTCAATTTCCATGCGCTTATTCTCCCTCTATATACTGCGCGTTCAACGCTCTTTTTCCCTCAACTTCACCCGTGGTGTAAGCGTCATAATCATTCATGCTAATGCTGTGGTCTACCGCTTTGAAGTTTTCGGAATACTTATCAAAACTCTCTATAACCGCTTGCGGCGTGACAAGCATAAGGGCGGTACAGTTTTTCTGCAACTCGGAACGTACCCCCGCACAAAAGCCGCTACAAAAACTGTTATACAAACCCTGTGTTTGCCATTCGCCGCTATCCTGCGGGCTTTTACATATTTTGTTGCAAGGCTGTTTCCTACTTTGAACAGATACATAAATACCTGCGGGCTATCAGTACGTCACTCTGATAGCCGTAAAATACTATCATTTCCGCACCGTGATAATAGCACTTGCAACAATAACTGTCTGCCACGGCATTTGCAAGGGTATATTTCCATTTGTTACCCGTTCCAACGTCCGCAATAACCTGTTCAATCTTTTCT
>ENA-OQMZ01000037-OQMZ01000037.1-human-gut-metagenome-genome-assembly--contig:-NODE-37-length-46532-cov-3.934619_pt1 | contig 46532 bp, 52 predicted proteins | sample MGYA00242621_ERZ504862 | MGnify/ENA primary metagenome ERZ504862 (study PRJEB26092, sample SAMD00036393) | human gut metagenome | host: Homo sapiens | study: EMG produced TPA metagenomics assembly of...
GATTTACCACCTGTTGGATCAGTGAAATTACCGTAGAGCAGGCACTCATGATCGCCAGAAATCAAGGTTATAAAATCAAAGTCAGCAACTGCATAGCCTTAGTGTATACGATATTCAATTTTTTAAAACAGCCACCGAAAGATGGCTTGTTTTGTGATGCGATTAAGGTAATGGATACCCTCTACTTCTCATTTTCAATCTTTATTCTTCTCTCCCTGCAAAAACAGGCAAAGCCTGCTGTGTGCTCTGCCTGTTTTAAAATTCTGCTCCTGCTTTATCTTATTTCAAAAACGCCCGAACAGTCTCCGGCATCTGATCTACATCACACTCTGTCGTATGAAGCACCGGTGCAGTACGGATTTCTTCGATCGCACGCGGAATCTCGGTATTGGCAAGTGCAGACAGCTTGTCTACCTGCTCCAGTACCGGAAGGGTGTCATACTCCGGTGCAATCGCTGCAAGAACGCTGCTTGTAAATTTATACGGGCTTGCGGTAGATGCGATGACGGTCTTCGTCTCATCACCGGTCTCTTTCCGGTATTTTCCGTAAACAGCTGCTGCAACTGCCGTATGGGTATCGATCACATATCCGGTATCGCTGTACAGCTTCGCAATGGCATCTGTTGTCTCCTGTTCGGATGCATAGTTACCGTAGAAATCTGCCAGCTCTTTTTTCATCTCATCGGTGATCTCGTATTTTCCTTCTTTTGCCAGGTTCTGCATCAGCTCGCGGTCTGCTGCCTCGCTGTTTCCGGCGATGCGGTAGATCAGACGCTCCAGATTGCTCGAGATCAGGATATCCATGGACGGTGATGTTGTCAGAATAAAGTCTCTGTTTCTGTCGTAAACGCCGGTGCGGAAGAAGTCAAACAGAACTTTGTTCTCATTGGAAGCGCAGATCAGTTTTGCGATCGGCAGTCCCATCTGTTTTGCATAGAATGCAGCGAGAATATTTCCGAAGTTTCCGGTCGGAACGGTTACATTGATCTTTTCTCCGTCTGCAATCTCTCCGTTTTTCACCAGGTTTGCGTAAGCATATACGTAGTAGACGACCTGCGGAACGAGTCTTCCGATGTTGATCGAGTTTGCAGAGCTGAACTGGAAGCCTTTATCTGCCAGCTCTTTTCCAAGCTCTTTGTCGTTAAACATTTTCTTCACGCCGGTCTGTGCGTCGTCGAAGTTTCCGTGGATGGCAACAACGTGGGTATTTTTGCCCTTCTGTGTTACCATCTGTTTTTCCTGAATCGGGCTTACGCCGTTCTTCGGGTAAAATACAATAATTCTGGTGCCCGGCACATCTGCAAAGCCTGCCATTGCTGCTTTTCCGGTATCTCCCGATGTAGCAGTTAAGATGACGATCTCATTTTTCACGCCGTTTTTCTTTGCGGCGGTCGTCATCAGATGCGGCAGAATGGAAAGTGCCATGTCCTTGAACGCGATCGTTGCGCCGTGGAACAGCTCCAGATAGTAAACACCGTCTGCTTTTGTCAGCGGTGCAATTTCCTCTGTGTCAAATTTTGCATCGTATGCGTTTGCAATACAGTTTTTCAGTTCATCTTCTGTAAAGTCGGTAAGAAAACGGCTCATTACCTCGTATGCTACTTCCTGATAGCTCATAGCCGCAAGTTTTTCCATGGGAACATCCAGTGCTGGAATGGAGGTCGGTACAAATAATCCGCCGTCGTCGGACAGACCCTTTAAGATTGCCCGGGATGCAGTTACGGTTTCTCCATTGCCTCTGGTACTTTTGTATAATACTTCCATGCTCTTTCTCTCCTTCACTTTGACTCCCGGCAGAGCCTCTCTGACTCCCGGCCGGATACGTTTCAGATTAGTTTTACCTGTACGCTTCCTCTTATTATAATGGATGAAGTATGAAAAAACAACAAAAATATACAAAAAATGACTGTGCACAAAAATGCACAGCCATTTTCCACTATTCTGCCAAAATATTTTTTGTCAGAATGTATGATTTAATTTTCGTCGGACTCCTCCGTTTTTGCTTCGCCGTCTTCTAAAGCCGGAGCTTCCCTTTCTGTCTCCTCGAGTGCGAGTGCCTCTTCCTCTTTTTCCGCATTCTCTGCGATTTTATCTTCCGCCCAGGTCACAAACGCTGCCGCGTCTCCGATTTCAAAGCGTTTCTTATCGAGAAAGGTGCTTCTGCCTCCGATGGTGATGCGGATAAAGTTGTCAAACTCCGTCACCTTTGTCAGCTCTTCGAGCGGAATATCAGTGCTTCTGCCCTCTTTTCGTATGTCATTGTGAGCACATGCTCAGTAAAACGAAGGGTACGTTCTCCAAGGAGTCCTCTCTTTTTGCATTTTTTCATCTGTGAACGTGCCATCAGATTCGGCAGGAACGTACACAGAAGTGCCATCAGAATGGAGATTCCAAGATTGAAGAAGTCTCCCGGCATGATAAATCCCCGCGCTGCTGCACCGTAGATCATAAAAGCGATCGCAGCCACAACAGCAATCCCTGTAATGATCCGCAGTACCAGACGTACTTTTTTTATCTCGGTGCCGTAAATCTCCACAAACATTCCTTTGGTGTATTCAATTTTGTTTTTAAACAGCATATGCTCTCTCTTTTCTTATCGGTTGTTGATTGCAGTTACCAGCGCATCGATGGAAGCACGGATGATATCCGGGTCTACGCCTGCACCCCAGGAAAGTGTTCCGTCCGGCTTCTTGATGCCGACATAGGCGATCGCACGGGATTTGGAACTCTGCTCTAAAGCATGCTCCGTATAGCTGACCAGATCATACTGCAGATTGTACTGCTGTTTCAGCGCGTTGCTGACTGCGTTCAGACGGCCGTTTCCTTCTGCAAATACGGTTGTATACTCGCCGCCCTCATAGTTGGAAGTAACCTGTGCTTCAATTTTTCCCGCATCAAGCTGTTTAAAGTGAACGCCGTTGATGTTATACGGTGTGGTTACGTTCTCGAAGCTGTCTTTGAAGAGTTCAAAGATTTCATCCGGGCGCAGCTCTTTGTGCAGATGGTCGGAAACAGATTTTGCGGTGTAGCTCATTGCCTCACGCATCTTCGCCGGCAGATTCAGCCGTATTTCGTCTCCAGAATATAGCCGACACCGCCCTTTCCAGACTGGCTGTTGATGCGGATGACGTCTGCATCGTAGTTTCTTCCGATATCGGTCGATCGATCGGCAGATACGGAACGGTCCAGGTATCCGGTGCTTTCTCCTCGATCCAGTGCATGCCTTTTGCGATCGCATCCTGATGGGAACCGGAGAAGGCTGCAAATACGAGAGATCCGCAGTACGGGCTTCTCGGGTTGATGCTCATACCGGTGAAGGATTCAAATGCATGGCAGAGTTTCGGCATATCGGAGAAGTCAAGCTCCGGATCGACGCCCTGCATGTACATGTTCATGCCGACCGTGATAATATCCACGTTTCCGGTTCTCTCGCCGTTTCCGAACAGCGTTCCCTCGATACGGTCTGCTCCGGCAAGGATACCCATCTCTGCATCGGAAACGCCGCAGCCGCGGTCATTGTGCGGATGAAGGGAAAGAACGACATTATCGCGGTATTTCAGGTTTTTGCTCATGTATTCCACCTGGCTTGCATAAACGTGCGGCATGGAAAGCTCCACGGTGCTCGGCAGGTTGATGATGGCTTTGCGGTCTGCAGTCGGCTGCCATACGTCGAGAACGGCGTTGCACACCTCAAGCGCATATTCCGGCTCGGTTCCGGTAAAGCTCTCCGGGCTGTACTCGAAGCGGTATTTCTCGCCGGCCTCTTCTGTCAGCTCTTTTAAGAGCTTCGCTCCCTCAACGGCGATTTTCAGGATGTCTTCTTTCGATTTTTTGAAGACCTGCTGACGCTGTGCATAGGAAGTGGAATTGTAAACGTGAACGATAGCATTCTTGCAGCCCTTTAATGCCTCGAAGGTCTTGCGGATGATATGCTCTCTCGCCTGGGTCAAAACCTGAACGGTTACGTCTTCCGGGATCAGATCCTGCTCGATCAGGGTGCGAAGGAATTCGTACTCGGTCTCAGATGCTGCCGGGAAGCCGACCTCGATCTCTTTGAAACCAACCTCAACGAGAAGTTTGAAGAATTCTACCTTCTGCTCCAGGCTCATCGGAATTACAAGTGCCTGGTTTCCGTCACGAAGGTCAACGCTGCACCATACCGGTGCTTTGTCAATGCTGTCTTTTTCTGCCCAGTCCATGCACGGAACCGGCGGCATATAATACTGTTTCTGATACTTCTTTACATTCATCATGATTTTCTCCTCTCAGAAAGTGAAATATAATTTATTCTGCCGACATAAATTCGGGATGAAAGCATAAAAAAATCTCTCATCTTCTGTGTCGGCTTCTGACACAAGAGACGAAAGACTTGCTATCTTACGCGGTACCACTCCTGTTTTACAGAGATTTTCTCTGTACACTCTGCGGATACGGATGAAACATCTGCATATCCTGCCCCTCTAACGGTGGGTTTCCGTCTGCACCTACTCTTTTTATTCTAAATTTGGGAGCAACGGCTCTGAGGTCAGTTCCACGGAATTCGTCTGCTGTTTCGCATCACCCAACAGCTTTCTGGATTCGGAAGCTCCATGTAGTATTCCTCTTCTTTGCCTTTTTCCTAACTTGGCTCTTATGTTACCATTTTTCTCCATCTCTGTCAAGCGCAAAACGCAGGATTCCGTAAAATACACCCGCCGGAAAGGAGGCTCCGGCGGGTGCATAAACGCATGATTTCGTTTCTTTATTTGTTGTACTCTTCCAGGTATTTCTGGTAATCCTCTACCTGTTTTCCGTGGATTTCCTTGAGCTCATCCAGTGTAGTCGGAACAGCCAGTCCTAAGTTGTCCAGCCAGTCTTTCCAGATCCACAGAGTCTCACATGCCGGCTCTGCAACGTCGCCCGGGATACGGTAAATTCCGTTGTCTCCGGATGCATAGAACATAACGCCAGGATCTACGCTGTTGTAGTAGTCAACCATGTTGGTGTATTTCTTCATATACGGAGAAACATCCACCAGAAGGCCTGCGTCTACCCATTTCGTATAGTCAGCTTCCATGTTCCACCACCAGATGATGTCCGGTCGCTGTGTCTCATCGCCTATCAGAAGGGAAATTTTGGATGTTGCATCCGACCAGCTCGGCAGTGCGATGATATCGATATCCAGGTTGCAGCGGTCCTCCATCCATTTCTGCATTTCGCTCTCTCCCTTCCTTCCGGCGATATAATGCATTATTTTGCACCATTATTTTTTAATGTGTGATATTAACGAGGTTTTTATTCTTGCGTTTTTGTCATTTTCATTCAGTTTAGCTTTCCTTAAATGCACTATTTTGCATTATTAATTAGTGTTTTTCTACATGGCATTTATGCACGAATTTGAATCATCGCAAAAAGGGAGCCGGAAACGCCCCGGCAGACGGTTTTTCTTCTCGTCCGCCGGGGCGTCCCTGGCTTTCTTTCTTTGTTCACTTTTTCCTGTTTTTTCTATTTCTTTCTATCCCTGGCGCTTGCACGAGGAACGGCGCACCACAACCTCCCCCGAAACGAGAATCCGCTCTTTCGGCGCTTCCGGGTGCTCCTCCCGCCATAAAAATTCATGCACCATACGGCGGCCAAGCCACTTCGTATCGACATGAACGGTTGAGAAGAACGGATACAGCATCCGGTCCTCATCATCATCAAATCCGGTCAGTGCCACATCCTCCGGCACGCGCACGCCGATTTTCCGGAAGGACTCTGTCAATCTTTTGGCGATCATATCGTTGCCGCAGACAATCGCTTCCGGCAGTGTATCGTAGCTCGCCACAATCTTGTCAAAATTTTCCGGGTAATAAAAATGATCGCTCTCCATATTGGGGCGCACAAGCTCCTCATCGAGCGGAATGCCCGCCTGTTCCATCGCTGCAAGGAAACCGACATACCGGTCATGCATCGACTCATACGTGCTGCTGTGCTCACTTAGGAAACCGATCCGCGTCATGCCCTGCCCGATCAGATGGGACGTCAGAAGACTCACCGGCTGCACACCGTCCACACGCACGATATCGCCCATCGGCCGCTGTTCGATACCGCAGTAATGGTCGAGCTGAAAAATGCGGTATCCCAGATTTACCAGTTTCTGCATATATTCCGGCGGCAGCATTTTAATGCAGAAGATCGCATCGATATTTTCATTCAGGCCGAGCGGCAGAATGCCGTTCTCCTCCTCCCGCTCCGTCACGACCGCAACGCGCGTCTGACAGTTATTGAGCTCGCCTCCTCGGAGATGCCGCTCACGACACGGTCCCAATAAACAGCGGCATCCCGCGTACGTAGAACCATAATATTGTAATGCTTCTCCTGCGGTGCCCGAACTTCTTCCACATATACATTTTCGCCCAGATAGCCATTTCTTTTCGCCATCCGAAGAACTCTCTCCCGCGTCACCGGAGCTACCTTCGATCATCCTTTAATGCCATGGCAACCGTATTCCGGGACAATCCCAGCTCCTTTGCCATACTCTGTATCGTTACTTTCCCCATAACTTCCTCCCTGTTTTTTCTGCGCAATTCATTTTTCTTCCGCACACGTCTTTGTCCGTAAGAAAAAAGTGCCGTAAAACGACACTCTTACTGATCGGGGCAACAGGATTTGAACCTGCGACCTCACGGCCCCCAGCCGTGCGCGCTACCAAGCTACGCCATACCCCGTAATCACGTTTTCATTATACCAGCGAACTTCTGAAAAATCAATGTTATTTTTTTCTCTCCCGTTTCATTACATTTGTTTCTTTATTTCGTGTCATATTCTCTTTTATTTTACTATATCGTCACTTTTTTCTTTCTGAATATGTAATTTTTTCGACGTTTTCCACGTATCATAAGTGAAAGGGGAAAATCGTATGCCATACAAACTTTCACCTCTGGCATGCCCGTCTGCAAAGACTATGTAAAAACTGAATAAAAGGAGACATCGTAATGGAAACTGAAATTTACTTTCTACTACACTCTTTAGGAATTGGTGCAAAATACCGCGGATTTCGCTATCTCGCCTATGGTATCGCTTTATGCATGGAAGACGAAGATTATCTCCTTCGGGTCAGCAAAACGCTGTACCCAAAGATCGCGCAAACGTTTCAGGTATCGTCCTCCTGCGTCGAACGAGACATCCGCACCGCTATTTCCGTCTGCTGGACCCGCGGAAACCGTGATCTGCTCTTTTCGCTTTCTGTGCATCCGGTTCTGACAAAACCGACCAATTCCGAATTTTTTGATATTTTAAGTTCTTATATCAAATACTACCGTGCTTTTCCTGCCTGTCGTCAGGAGGCATAAAAAAACGAATACAGAAAAGATAACACTTCCGCGCCCTATCATATTGGGGGATATGCATGGCGCGGAAGTGTTTTTTCTATGATAAAACGATAGAACGAAAAAAGGAGACTGCCCGCAAAGGCAGCCTCCCGATATGGATCATTTGACAGCAAACCGATTAGTTGTTGATCAGTTTGTCCTCGTTGCTCCAGCTGTACAGTTTTCTGACTTCTTCTCCGACTTTCTCTGACGGATGCTCTGCAGCTTTTCTTCTCATTGCACGGAAGTGAGCCTGTCCGCCTGCTGGGGACATATCCAGAAGGAAGTCTTTTGCGAAAGTACCATCCTGGATATCGGAAAGGATCTTCTTCATGGTCTTCTTGGTTTCTTCTGTGATGATCTTCGGTCCGGTGATGTAATCGCCGTACTCGGCTGTGTTGGAGATGGAGTATCTCATTCCGGAGAATCCCGACTGATAGATCAGGTCTACGATCAGTTTCATCTCATGGATGCACTCGAAGTATGCGTTTCTTGGGTCGTATCCAGCCTCGCACAGAGTCTCAAATCCAGCCTGCATCAGGGCGCATACACCGCCGCAGAGAACTGCCTGCTCACCGAACAGGTCTGTTTCGGTCTCAGTTCTGAAGGTTGTCTCCAGAAGACCAGCTCTTGCTCCGCCGATTCCAAGGCCGTAAGCCAGTGCTCTGTCCAGAGCTTTTCCGGTGTAATCCTGCTCAACAGCAACCAGGCAAGGAGTTCCTTTGCCAGCCTGATACTCGCTTCTTACTGTGTGGCCAGGTGCTTTCGGAGCGATCATAGCTACATCTACGTTCTTCGGAGGTACGATCTGTCCGAAGTGGATAGCGAAACCATGAGCGAACATCAGCATGTTGCCCTCTTCCAGGTTTGGCTCGATATCTTTTTTGTACATTGCAGCCTGTTTCTCATCGTTGATCAGGATCATGATGATATCAGCCTGTTTTGCAGCCTCAGCAGCGGTGTATACTTTGAATCCCTGTGCCTCTGCTTTTGCCCAGGATTTGCTGCCTTCATAAAGTCCAATAATAACATCACAGCCGGAATCTTTCAGGTTCAGTGCATGAGCATGTCCCTGGCTTCCGTAGCCGATAATTGCGATTTTTTTGCCTTCCAGTAAAGAGAGATTACAATCTTCCTGATAAAAAAGTCTTGCTGCCATTTTATTTTCCTCCATAATATATAGAATGTCTTGACCGGCGGCAGGTCGGTCAATTTATACAGCGAAAAGCATTTCTGCCTTTTGCTGTTTGTCAGGGAAATGAACTTTTCTATACAAAAATTTCATTCCTCTAGCAAACGTATGTAATGTGATCTGCGTTAATCGAGGTAACGCACATCGTGGGCTCCTCTGGAGAGTCCTGTCACTCCTGTTCTGGCCAGTTCCAGGATTTCGTATCCCTGTACCAGATTCAGGAACCCTTCGAGCTTTGACTGGTTTCCGGTCAGCTCTACAATCAGGCTTTCCTGTCCCACATCCACGATTCTTCCACGGAAGACATCGGAGATGGCGATGACATTGCGGCGTTCATTTTCATTCACACGGATTTTGACCAGCATCAGCTCTCGTCTGACACTCTCGTCCGGCTTCAGCTCTTTGATATCCCGCACATCGACAAGTTTTGCCAGCTGTTTTTTGATCTGCTCCAGAATCATTTCATCACTGCAGTACAGAACAACAGTCATTCTTGTGTATCGCGGGTCTGCTGTCACACCGGCGGTGATCGTCTCGATATTGTATCCGCGTCGGCTGAAAAGACCAGCTACTCTGCTTAAAAGTCCCGGCGTATTATCCACCAGCAGATAATGTTCTTTTCTGTTCCATAAACACCAACTTTCCTCCATCCGCAGGCGCCGCGGATTTTCAGCAATTTCTTACAACTTCCAACGCCTTATCCAATATATTAGCAACTTATCCTCACTTTGTCAACAAAAATTTTACCAAATTATTCTTTTGAGCAAAAATCTTTTGCCTCCTGTGGTTCCCATTTGCATACCTTCCGGTCATACGTAAGGATGCCGTTCGACTCCTCCTCGACATCGGTAAGCTGTGTGTAGACTGCTGCGGCAAGTCCCTGTTCTGTGAGTTCTCTTATCTTTTCTGCCAGTGCTTCATCGCTTTCTGGTACTGTGTCTGGTTCTGGTACGTGCGGTAGCCGAACGATTTTTCGGAGTAGAGATGCTCCTGTACCGGATACGTATAGCCGCCGTATTCAGAAAAAGCAAAACGCGCGCTCCTCCGGTTTTACTTTTAACGGACGAAAGTAATTGTGAAGGCTCTTGATGTCCCCCGCTCCCTGATCGTACCAGCCGCTCGCGTGGTCGATCTGCCGCGTCGGATCGAGAGCGCGCACCATTTCTGTCATCTCCCTGGCATCAAACTGTCCCCATCCCTCGTTGAACAGAACCCAGAGCGACACGCACGGTGCATTGTAAAGCTGATGAACCGTCTCGCGGCACTCCCCGCTTCCACCACTCTCTTCCCGTTTTTGAGGTCCGCGAAAAGAGCGGATAACAGTTATCCCTGAATTCCGTTGTCACAAACGGCAGTACGGTCGGAAGGTACAAAAGGAACGTCTGAATCGACCGGCCGCCGCCGTTGATCATATCCTGCCACACCAGCATACCGATATGGTCGCAGTGGGAATACCATCTTGCGCACTCAACTTTCAGGTGTTTCCGGATCATATTGAAACCGAGGCGTTTGGCCGTCTTAATGTCATAAACCATCGCCTCATCGGACGGCGGCGTGTAGAAGCTTTCCGGCCAATAACCCTGGTCGAGGACACCGTTCTGGAAATACGGCTTTCCGTTTAAGAGAAGACGCGTGATTCCTTTCTCATCTTTTCCAATGCCGAATTTGCGCATGCCGAAATAACTCTCGATGCGGTCTTCTCCCGCTTCAATGGAAACCCCATAGAGATGCGGATGTTCCGGGCTCCAGCCTGCAAAATTACCGAGAATCAGCTCCGCCTCGTTTTCTCTCGTCTCCCGGACGCAGATCACCTTCGCATCCGGCGCTTCGCTCTCCCGCACCGTAATTTTTTTCGTCAGTCCCGCATCCGGTCCGTTGAGGAAAACCCGTACTTTTACGCTCGCCGTATCATATTCCGGCGTGATCACGATGCGTTCCAGATACGTCTCCGGCACCCATTCCATCCAGACGCTCTGCCAGATGCCGCTCTGCGCGGTGTAAAACATGCCGCCCGGGGTAAGGCTCTGCTTTCCGCGGCCCTTCCAGTCCGTGTCCGTCTCATCGCGCACCTTGACGGCAAGCTCGTTCTCTCCCGTTTTGAGATACGGCGTAAGATCCACTGAAAAAGAAAGATACCCGCCGAGATGGCCTCCGGCACGCTTTCCGTTGCAGTAAATTACCGCATCCTGATCCACGGCGCCGAACTGCAGCAGCAGCCGTTTTCCGGCAGGAATTTTGGGAAGCTGAATCGTGCGGAAGTACCACAGATATTCTTTTGGAAGCAGCTGCCGCTTCACGCCGGACGCATCGCACTCCGGGGAAAACGGAACGAGAATTTTTCCGTCCCGCTGTTTTGGCATTTTCTGCGTTTCCGTGAACGCATACTCCCACCATCCGTTCAGATTTGTCCAGTTTTCCCGGCGCATCTGCGGACGCGGATATTCCGGAAACGGGAGCTCTTCTTCCGGATTTTTCCCAAATTCCGTAGAAAGGCGGAATTTTTTTCCTTCCTTTTTTCCAATCTGTAATGCTTTGACCGCATTTTTGAAGTCCATTCTTTTCCCTCTTTTTCTGATTTTTATGATTGATAAAAGCGTGCCCGGACAAAATCCCGGACACGCTTTTGGTGTACTGAAAATCAAAGCGGATATTCGCAATCCGGTTAGATAAACGCCAGCGTTTCATCAGATACAGCCAGAACGTCAGCGTAAAGGCACTGCCGCACGTTGTGAGCATAACGGTGTTTGCCGTCAGACTTCCCTCATGACCCATATTTTTCGCCATGATAAAACTGCTCACCGTCGTTGCGGAACCCAGCATCACAAGGATTGCCACCAATTTTCCTGACGGAAGCCAAGTATCACGGCGATCGGCAGAAAGACAGCTGCAAGACCGACCAGCTTAATCGCAGCTGCAGCAATCGACGGCCGGATATTCTTTGCCGCGCTCTTTGCCTCAAACGACGCACCCATCGCAATCAGGCCGAGCGGCGTTGCAAGTACCGCAATATTCTGCACCGTTTTCTGCAGAATCACCGGCTTTGGAATGCGAAGCACCGACCAGAGAAGTCCTGCAGCGATCCCGAGGATAATCGGGTTTGTCACGATATTTTTCGCCGTCTTTTTCACAAAATCTGCCGTGATCTCCTCCCGTTCCGGACCGAATACCGCAAGAACGACAACCGCCATGATATTATACAGCGGCACACTGCTGATGATCATCAGCGGCGCCATGCCGGAATTTCCGTAGATATTCTGGATAAAGGCAATACCAAGGATCGCCGCACTGCTCCGGTACGCCGCCTGGATAAATTCGCCTCTTGCACTTCTCTCTTTTAAGAGATGGGAAAGTCCCCATACCGCAAGAATTGAGAGCAGTGTTGCAAAGAAGCAGAACAGAACGAATTTGATATCCCACACAGCGGAGAAATCAGAATCCGACAGGTCCTGGAACAGCAGCACCGGGAGTGCGATTTTAAACACAAATTTGTTCATTTTGCTTGTGAACGATTCGTCCAGAATACCAACCTTTCGAAAGAAAAGTCCCAAAATCATTGTCAGGAAGATCGGCATCGTCGCGTTCAGGCTGAAGATCAGATTACTCATACCAGTGTTTTTCCTGCCAGTACATTTTTATAATCTTCGTAGTTCTCTTCGAGAAGCTTCGGCGTATTCAGACCGTAGGGACATTTCTTCATGCAGGCGCCGCAGTGGAGACAACCTTCGATTTTCTTCATCATCGCCTGGCCGCGCTCGGTGAGCTGGTTGGCGGACGGGGAACGGCGCAGAAGCAGGCTCATGCGCGCGCAGGTGTTAATCTCAATGCCTGCCGGACATGGCATACAGTAACCGCAGCCGCGGCAGAAGTTGCCGGAGAGCTCTTTCTGGTCTTTCTCGATGATCGTCTTGATTTCATCCGTCATGGCAGGCGGACAGGCAATGTAGCTTAAGAACTCGTCCAGCTCTTTTTCTCTCTGGACGCCCCAGATCGGAAGCACGTTGTCGTACTGGTCTTCAAAAGCATATGCAGCCGCGGAGTTTGTGATCAGCCCGCCCGAGAGCGCTTTCATTGCGATAAAGCCGATATTTTTCTCTTTGCATCCCTGTACCAGTGCTTTCTCACGGTCCGTTGCCAGATAGCAGAACGGGAACTGCAGCGTCTCGTAAAGACCGGACTCGATGATCTCCTCTGCCACGCTCATGCGGTGGTTCGTGATACCGATGTGGCGGATTTTTCCCTGTGCTTTTGCTTCCAGCATCGCCTCATACAGGCCGGTTCCATCTCCCGGCTTAGGACAGAAGGACGGATTGTGGAACTGATAGATATCGATGTAATCCGTCTTCAAAAGGGAAAGGCTTGTCTCCAGATCCTTCCAGAAGCCCTCCACATCCTTTGCCATCGTCTTCGTAGAGATAAAGACCTTCTCACGCATTCCCTCAAACGCTGCGCCTAATTTTTCCTCGCTGTCGCTGTATGCACGCGCGGTATCAAAAAAGCGGATGCCTCCGTCATACGCTTTGCGCAGCAGATAAACAGCGTCTTCTTTCGTGACACGCTGTACCGGCAGCGCGCCGAAGCCGTTCTTGTTTACACAGATTCCTGTACTTCCCAGTGTTACCATGGACATACTTGTGTTCCTCCTTTTTCGCTTTCATTGTTTCAACTCATAGTCGGTATTTCACGGAGTCTGACATGTCGAAAATAGTTCGACTGTGACTTGCCTCATGTCAGTGGAGAATACCGATTTCTCTCCGCCCGCCACTGCCGTTATGTTTCTTTTAGCAATTCATCCACCGCTTCAGAAACGGGGGACTTCTTGTCTACTGGTGTTAAAATCCGTTATTTCTATAGTATCACACTTTCTATCAGACGGCAAACGCGATTTAAAGAGGCAGGCACAAAGGGAAATACTTTCCTTTTATGTCTGCCTCTGAATATCATTTTTTATTTTACTTCTTTATAAAAGTTTACGCAGTCCGACGGATCATAATAGATTTTATTATCCGCAAGCAGCGTGGAAACACCGTTCTGTACTTCGATGATGCTGACCGCACAGTTGTACGGCACGCCGCCGTGCCAGAAGTCGTTCTTGTCTTCATAGACATTGCGTAGCAGCGCACGCATGCAGCAGCCGTGGGTGGCGATCAGGATCGTCTTGTCCTGGAGCTCCGGTTTTGCAGTCAGCTCATGATAGAACGCTTCTGCCCGGTCGCAGACCTCCTGGATCGTCTCTCCGTCTCCCGCCGGGCGGAAGTGGAACGGATCTCTGTAAAAATCGTCGAAGTGTTCAGACGGAATCTCAAAATTGTTTGCCCGGCATCCAAGCCCTTCCCAGGAGCCAAAGGAAAGCTCCATCAGGCGGTCGTCGGTCGTAAGCGGCACATTTCTGCCCGCAAGGACGAGCTCTGCCGTGTGCTTTGCGCGGCGCAGTGGACTGGAAATTCCAAGGTCAAACGGGATATTTTTCAGTCCTTCCGCCGTCACTTTCGCCAGACGGACACCATTCTCATTCAGCTCGGTGTCCGTCTGGCCCTGCAGTCTGCCTTCTACGTTCCACGCAGTTTCACCGTGGCGCATGATATAAAGTTTCATAAAAATCAGCCTCTCAGTTCGATGTTGAACTCATTCTGCAGTTTCTTGCAGATCTTCTCGACAAATTTCTGTACTTTTTCGAAGTCAAATGCTTCTTCCTTCGGTGCAAAGGTGACGGTGAACGCCATGCTCTTCTTGCCTTCCGGAATCTGGCCGCCCTCGTAAACATCGAACAGACGGATCTCTTTTACGTATTTGTTTGCCTCGCGGATACAGTTCTCTACATCGCCGCAGCTGATGTTTTTGTCCATGACAAATGCCAGGTCACGTTTCTCCTCCTGGAATTTGGAGATCGGCTGGAAGGTGCGTTTTTTGCCGTACCATCTGGAGAGCTCTTTTAAGTCAAGCTCCATGATGTAAGAGGAAGTACGCATGCTCAGCTCGTTCTGGATATCGTATGCTGCTTTTCCGAAGTATCCGATTTCTGTACCCTCGCAGATACTTTCACTGCCTGATACGGATGCAGGAAGGATTTCTGAACCGGCTCGTAGGTGAACTCAATGTCCATGCTCTCGGCGATGGTGTTGGCGATGCCTTCATAGTGAAGAAGCTCTCGTTGTTTCCGAAGGTTCCGACGCAGAGAACTTTTCTCTCATCCGGGTAGGATGTCAGCGGCAGGGACTCCGGAATGTAGATGCTTGCTACCTCGAACAGTCTTCCTTCAAGGGTGCCCTGTTTCTCATTTCTGGAAATGGCATTCAGCATGGAAGCTGCCAGTGTGGTACGCATCAGGGACAGATCCTGGTTGATCGGTTGATGATCTCGATGGCATTTCTCTCTTTTGCATCTGCCGGCAGTTTCAAGAGATCCAGATCTGCAGGGGAGAAGAAGGAGTAATGCATGCACTCGTAGATACCATGGTGCATAAGGTATTCTTCAGTGCCAGCTCGCCTTTCTGCTCTTCATTGTAGCCGCCCATCGTTACCTGTGCAGCGGAAAGGAAGGTATCGGTTACGTGATCGTAGCCGTACATACGGATGACTTCCTCTGCCACGTCCGGATAGCGCTCGACATCGTTCTCTCCCTCCGGCAGCATATCCTCACGGTAAGCCGGAACCTGGATGGTCAGCTCATCGCCGTTGATTTCCGGTGCAAAGTTCAGGTTTTTCATAATGCGGAGAATCTCTGCTTCCGGAACTTCGATACCGAGTACGCCGTTTACTTTGCTGACACTGACGGTCATCGGAGTCGGATCGATGGAGTTTCCGGTGTTCACATCGAAATGGGTACGGGAAACTTTACCGCAGCCAAGCTCTTCCATCAGATGCAGCGCACGTTTCATACCAAGTACGGTTGAATACTCGTCCACGCCTTTCTCATATCTTGCACTGGCATCCGTCGCTTTTCCAAGCGCACGGGCTGTCTTTCTGACGTTGTCGCGTGCGAATTTTGCGGACTCAAACATAACAGACTCTGTCGTGTCGCGGATCTCGGAGTTTAAGCCTCCCATGACACCGGCAAGTGCAACCGGTTTTACGCCGTCGCAGATCACGAGGTTGTTCTCATTCATTGTGTATTCCTGCTCATCGAGGGTCACAATCTTTCATTTTCTTTTGCTCTTCTGACACAGATTTCATTGCCTTCCAGATAAGAGCAGTCAAAAGCATGCATCGGCTGGCCGATCTCTTTTAAGACGTAGTTTGTGATATCAACCACGTTGGAGATCGCGGACATGCCGACGAGTGCCAGACGGCGTTTCATCCATGCCGGGGACTCTCCGATTTTTACGTCATATACGTAATGAGCGCTGTAACGCGGGCAGAGTTCCGGAGCTTCCACGCGGACAGAGAAGCCTTCTTTTTCCACATCCGTCTCGGTGTAATCGGTTGCCGGCATTTTTAAAGGTTTTTCCAGCATCGCCGATACTTCTCTTGCGATACCGAGGATACTCTGGCAGTCCGGTCTGTTTGCAGTCAGGGAGATATCAAAGATCCAGTCGTCAAGACTGTCAGCTCTTTGACATCTGCGCCAAGCTCGGCATCTTCCGGCAGAACAAGCAGTCCGTTGTAGCCTGCGCCCGGGTACAGATCCTCGGTAAGGCCGAGCTCCACGCCGGAGCAGAGCATTCCGCAGGACTCATATCCTCTTAATTTTCCTTTTTTGATGGTCATAACACCCTCGATGGTCTTATGATCTTTTGCTGTTGCATAAACAGAAGCGCCAGGAAGGGCAACCGGGAATTTTCCGCCGGTGTGCACGTTGTCTGCGCCGCAGCAGATCTGCATGGTGCCGTGTTCTCCTGCATTTACCTGGCACACATGAAGATGGGTCTCCGGGATCGGCTCGCAGCCCTCCACCAGACCGACAACAACGTTGCTGATGTCTTTTCCCACCTGATAACGCTCTTCTACTTCAAAACCGCCGTCGAACAGTTTTTTCTCCAGTTCTTCCGGGGTAACATCGATATCTACATATTCTTTCAGCCAACTTAACGGTACTAACATATTAAACCTCCAAATTCAAACTGTTTCGTCTTTATTTCTCGTTAATCTGATTTAAAACCCGCAGATCGGAACCGAATAACAGTTTGATGTTGTTGATTCCGTATTTCAGCATGGCGATACGCTCCAGGCCGATGCCAAAAGCGAAGCCGCTGTACTCTTCTGAATCAATGCCGCAGTTCTCCAGCACGCGTTTGTTTACGATACCTGCTCCAAGGACCTCGATCCAGCCGGTTCCCTTGCAGAGGCTGCATCCTTTTCCGCCGCAGGCGAAGCAGCTGCAGTCTACCTCAACGGACGGCTCCGTGAACGGGAAGTAAGATGGACGAAGACGTGTTGTCGTTCCCTCGCCGTAGATCTTCTGTACGAGTACGTCGAGCATTCCTTTCAGGTCGCAGAGGGTGATGTTTTTGTCGACAACGAGTCCCTCCATCTGATGGAACATCGGAGAATGGGTTGCGTCGTCATCAGACCGAAAAACACGTCCCGGGGAAAGGATCTTGATCGGCGGCTTTTTGTTTTCCATGACATGAATCTGGCCTGCCGATGTCTGGGTACGAAGCAGGAATTCCGGGGAGAGATAGAAGGTATCCTGCATATCTCTTGCCGGGTGATCCTGTGGTGTATTCAGTGCAGTAAAGTTGTAGTAATCGGTCTCGATTTCTCTTCCCTCGTATACCTCAAAGCCCATGCCTGCAAAGATGTCGATGAGCTGTTTGCGGATCAAGGTAACCGGATGAAGGTTTCCGATCGCTGTCTCTTCTGCCGGAAGGGTCAGGTCGATTTTCTCGGACTCATATTTCTTCTGCAGCTCGCGCTCTTTCATCTCCTCTTCCACTTTCTGGAAGCGGCCAAGCGCCCACTCTTTTAACTCATTGACGGATTTACCGTAGTTTGCGCGCTCTTCCGGGGCAATGTTTTTCATTTCTTTCATCAGCCCGCTGATCTTACTTTTCTTTCCTTCCAGATACTCGCTCTTAAATTCATACAGTTCTTTGGAGCTTTTCAGCTCTTCCAGTCCATTTTCAATCTTCTGTTTTAATTCAGACAGATGGCCGGTTAATACACTTTTTTCCTGCATTTGACTCTCCTACTTTCTTTTTCTTGCTTGTTTGATGGTAAATGTGAAAAACAGTCAGATACCCCGCTGCAAACAGCGGAGCATCTGATTTTCGTGGCAGTCGCCAAATATCCATGCAAGCATGGCTGTCTGGCTCGTTGCTCACAAAAAAAGACCCCGCCCCACAAAGGGACGAGATCTGAAATTTCGCGGTACCACCCTGATTTCTGCAGATACTTCCTGCAGACACTCATAACCGGTGCTGTAACGTACACCAAACGTCTGTCCCTACTTGCATTTCCAGTATCCTGCTATACGTTCCGGACATCTGCTCCAATGCGAAATTTGAAATATTCCTGAACCTGAAGGAGCTTGCAGCCGATGACTCCCTCTCTCTGGCGGAAAAAATATTTCTCTGAACATCTTCACAGCATTTTTCCTGTTAGATTATTTATAAAACTTTCATAAACAATATTTATTGTACCGTCTTGACCCCCGGATGTCAAGCCATTATTTTCCCGCTTCTTTATTCGTCTCTTTATTTTCCATAAAATGCTCGATCGCCGCGTTCTGCAGTTTCCGCAGTTTATCCTCAAAATACGCGTTGATCTCCGCGCCGATCAGAAGGATCCACATGCAGAAATACATCCAGATCATGATAAACACGATCATCGTCAGACTGCCGTACATATTGGACGCCGCAAGCGCGATGTCGAGGTACATGGAAAATGCAAGGGAAAAATAGACCAGGCAAGGGATGAGATCAGTGCGCCCGGGCACTGGCTCTTAAAGCTCGCCTTCCGGTTTGGAATACATTTATACAGTACAAGAAACAGAAGAGCCAGCACGCCTGTCGTGATCAGGGTACGCATTCCCATGATAGAGGATGTCACACGCGCCACCATCGGCAGATGTTCCGTCAGCTTATTCTGAATGCGGGTTCCGAAGACCAGAAGCACCAGACTGGTGAGGAATGCAACGACAAATATCAAGGTATATGCCATGCCCCGCAGCCGGTTGATGATGTAATTACGTGTCTCTGTTACGTGATAAATGCTGTTCAGCCATTTGTCAGCGCCGCAATGCCCTTTCCCGCCGACCACAGCGTTGTGATGATCGTAATCGGCATATAAGCAACGGACTGATAAAAGATCTCATTTACAATACCGCCCACGTAGCTCTGAAACTCCGTGGGCAGCATATTGATCAGAACGCTGTAAACATCGTCGCGCGTCAGCGGCGTATATTTTACAAGCGTAACAACCAGAAGAACAAACGGAATAAAGGAAAGAAGAATGAAATACGCACTCTGCGCTGCATAAGCACCGACATGGTCCTCATTCAGGCGCTTCATAAAACCGCGGATTGTTTTTATCATCTGGCAAAACCGCCTTTTCTTTGTTTTCGTGAATCTATCCCATTCTTGCACATATATCGTACTTCAGGATAGCCTACAAAGCATATCATACTTTTCTTTCCTTCGCAAGGGATTTAATTCCATTTCCGGTAATACCATGCGTAACCGCGTGCCGGAACCGGAACGCCGCGCAGAACACGTTTCTCGCCGGTAAACAGATCCTTCCAGGTGAACTCACCCATATCGATCCAGGCCGTGCGGTCTTCATTGCTGAAGTTAAAGAGACCCGTTACCATCTCATTGCCGGATTTTCTGCAGACACAGAGAAGCGCCGTATCATACGTTTCCTCGGTCCAGACATCCGCCTCACCCTCAAACGGACGGTATTTGAATTTCAGCTCCTCCATCTTTTTCATCGAAGCAAAAATCTGATTCTGAACCGTTCCTTTTTTCTCCTTCTGGGCTCCAGATCCCAGCGGAAGTGGCCGCGGTGCAGATAACGGCTGTCGGCTGCGCGGTCAGAATCTTCACTCTCTTTGTAGGAATAATCGTTGACCTGGCCGATCTCATCGCCGCTGTAGATAACCGGAATACCAGACTGGATGAAAAGGTATGCGTTCAGCATCTCAATTCTCTGGATCGCCTGTTCGGTCTTCGCCTCATTCTGCTCAAAGCCTGCCGCCTCAAGTCCACACAGGGAAGCGGTTGTTCCGCAGAGACGCGCATCCTGCAGCACCGGATCGTCGTTATAGAGCTCTCCTCTTGCGTCGCTTCCCTCCACATAACCGCGGAAATAGTCATTCAGATATTTCTTATGCGGTGCCTCGGCGATGCCGAACTGTTTCAGCCATTCGTAATCGAGGCCCCAGCCGATATCATCGTGGCATCTCAGATAGTTCAGGAAGACATAGTCCTTCGGCAGTCTCGTCACAATATCCATCTGATGTTTCAGCAGGCGGGTATCCGCCGTTGCAACCGTGTGCCAGGTGGATGCCATCGTCGTTACGTTGTACAGCATATGGCATTCCGGTTTCTCGAGTGTTCCGAAGTACGGAACAACCTTTTCCGGCTCCATGACAACCTCGCCGAGCAGCAGAACGCCCGGGCAGACGATCTCGGTGATCATACGCATCATGCGGACAATGGTATGTACCTGCGGCAGGTTACGGCAGGTGGTGCCGAGCTGTTTCCAGATGTATGGAACGGCATCAATGCGGACGATATCGATTCCCTGGTTGACGAGATAGAGCATATTGTTTACCATCTCGTTAAAGACAACCGGGTTCGCATAGTTCAGATCCCACTGGTATGGATAGAACGTCGTCATGACAAATTTATGGCAGTCCTCTCTCCAGGTAAAGTTGCCCGGTGCCGTTGTCGGGAATACCTGCGGACAGGTCTTTTCATATTCGGACGGAATATCGTAGTTGTCGAAGAAAAAGTAACGGTCCTGGTACTCTTTTTCACCGGCAAGTGCACGTTTTGCCCATTCATGATCCTCGGAAGTGTGGTTCATAACGAAATCCATACAAAGGCTCATGCCCTGGTCATGGCATTTTTCAGAGAGGGCAGCCAGATCTTCCATCGTTCCAAGGGACGGCTGTACCGTGCGGTAATCGGCAACCGCATAGCCGCCGTCGCTTTTTCCCTTCGGCGTTGCAAGGAACGGCATCAGATGCAGGTAGTTGACGTTGCACTCTTTTAAATAATCCAGTTTTTTCTCAAGGCCGCTGATGTTATCTGCGAATGCGTCGATGTACAGCATCATACCGAGCATTTTCTGGCTCTTGTACCAGTCTTTCTGTTTTTCTCTTTTCCGATCCAGCGCTTTCCATTTTTTATTCCGCTCTTTGTACCACTGCTCCATGGCTGCACAGAGTTCCTCAAAGCGTCCCTGGCCGTTTGGATACAGCTCACAGTAGAGCCATTTCAGCTCGTCGTAGTGTTTTTCGAGTCTTCTCTGATATTCCACTGTCATGTTGTTTATTCTCCTTTATCTTATTCTTTATTTTGTCACATCATTCCGGTAACGGTAATTCTGTGTTACGTTTCTTCTCTTGCAGTATACCGTTGTGTGAATTATATGTCAACCGTTTACATACCATATTTTTCAACAAATTTCCGGCTTCTTCTTTGTCTTTTCTGCTATTTTTCTGTCTATCGTTTACCGCAGGGCAGAAAAAACTCCGCGGTTTCTTTTTTCCGCAGAGTTTTCTTTTCGTTTTTGTTTCACGCCGAATCGCGCACCACAAGGCTCACCGGCATGGTCGTCACATTCGGCACCATCTCTCCCTTTCTTCTCCGGTCGATATACGCAATGGAAAGCTCCGACATTTCCTCAATCGGCTGATGGATCGTCGTGATGGAAGGCGTGGTAATCCCGGCGATCACAGTGTCATCAAACCCGACAACTTTAATATCCTCCGGCACCCGTTTTCCCATGGCGTAAAGGCGCTGGAGTACCTGTGCGGCAATCAGGTCACTGCTTGCAAAAATGCCGTCCGTCTCCGGGTGCTCCAGAAGGCCCTTTTCAATATAGGATTCATAGTGCATGGAGCCGTAGCTTAAGCGGTCACTCAAAAGAACTTCCCCTTCAATCCCCCGCTCCCGGCAGACGCGCAGGAATCCATCCGCACGCCGGTCCGCCGGCATATCTCTTCCGACGATTCCGCCGAAATGAAGCAGATGGCAGCAGCCGCAGTCCGCAAGATGCGATGCTGCAAGCGCTCCTCCCTGCTCGTTGTCACACTGGATTGTAATGGCCTCCGTATTTTCCTCTCGCTCGAAATTGACGATCGGAATTTTCAGATCATGAAACTTTTCAATCTGCACATCGCGGCTTGCCATCACAACGCCGGTTACACGGTTGGAGATGAACATATCGAGATATTCGGTTTCTTTCTCCGGCTGATCTTTCGAGTTGCAGAGCAGAATCTTGTAGCCCCGCTTTGCCGCCGCGCTCTCGAGTGCACTGATCATTTTACTGAAAAACGGGTGCGAGATGTGCGGAACGATAACCCCGATCGTATTGGAATGCGCTTTTGCCAGGGAACGCGCCAGCTCATTCGGCTGGTAATTCATCTCCTGCATCGCCTGCGTTACTTTTTTTCTTGTCTCTTCACTGATGTATCCGCGGTTGTTGATCACGCGGGAAACCGTCGTCGCCGTAACGCCGGCGCGTGCCGCTATGTCCTTGATTGTCGCCATGTTTCTCTCCTCGTCATTTTCTAACTGTTTTTCACTTTCGCCCATTATAGCACAAAAAATCTGTTTTCGGTGATTTTTTTAAAAAAGGGAACGGCAGTCGCCGATTTCGATGTTCTGGTAAAATAGCGGAGAATCTCCTCATACGATTTTCCCTGCTCTGCCAGATGTTTCGCACCGTTCTGTGACATGCCGACGCCGTGGCCGTAGCCGCCGCCGTAAAATGTAAAGGAGACAGCCGTTTCCCCTTCTTTTTCCGGAACCACGATAAAGCAGGCACTCGGAAGCAGCTCCATCTCACAGCTTACAGTTCCGTCATTTTTCTGAATCGGCCAGCCTTTCGCCGAGAGGAACTTTCGGATCTGATACTCTCCCTCGATTTCCATGGATCCTTTTTCTCCCTCGATACGGACGGTTTCTGCCGCACCTCCCTCTGACCGCCGCCGCACCTCAATCCCCGTGATCTCCCCGATTTTCTGATCCGCTGCCCGTTCTGACAGCACATCCGCCGGAATCGTCACCTGCCAGCGGTACCAGCCGTCCTCCACTTCCAGACTTGTGCTGTCCCTTTTGGTGATAAACGATGCAAACGCCTCCTCCGTCTCCGGTTCCTGCTTCTCCCCGCCTACCGTCACGCTCTTCAGATATTCTGCCGTCTCCGCCGTATTCCACACTTCATCCGTACTCGTCTTCCCGCAGGAGGTTGAGAAAAAATACGCCTGAATTGGTTCCCCGCCGCAGGTAATGATTTTTCCTTCTGTCTCCGCCACCGCAGCGTCTGTCTCCGGCTGCGCTTCCATATTGTGGTAGACCTGGCTTTCCACGCTGTCGTCTACATCCGCGTGGTAGTTCTCCCACGTTTTTTCACGAATCCTGGCACACGCATACGTTCTCGCACAGACCGCCTGTGCTTTTAATGCCTCCTTTTCATAGGAGGACGGCATCTCACTCGGCACGACATACCGAAGATACATTTCCAGATCAAGTTCATTTACAACGAGAAGTCCCTCTTCGCTTTTATAGATGACAAAACTTCCCGGATAAACCGTCTCGTCCTCCGGCTTTCCCGTAAGGGAAACCGCCGTTCCCGCCGTCTCATCGGCCGGCACCACATGCACAACTTCCCCGCATTCCTGTTCCGTCACACAGATCGTCTCCTGCGGGGAAGCTATGTATGCGCCGTCGTTCATGGAAAGGTTGCGTTTCCACGCAGGGACACCTGTTTCTGTGCGTATCCCAGCTTTCCGCAGTCTGTCAGAAGGACACGGATCTGCACCGGTCCGGCTGCCGTTGTTTCTTTTTGTTCTTCCTTTTTACTGTTCAGAAAAGCCGCGTTTTCCTGTTCCATGTTCTGTATCGTCTCCTCCTGCTTTTTGCCTTCCATCGTCTCCGTCCTGCTTTCTGCTGTCGCTGTCTCTTCCGGCGCATCCAGACGGCGCTTCACAACAAACAATAACAACAGCAGGAGAATCCCCACTCCTAACAGTATCAGTTCCAATTTATCATTTTTTCTCTTCATATCTCATTCTATGCACACGGCTTTTTGTCTGATTCCTTTTCTTTTTGCGATTTTTCCTTGACAAATACCGCCCTATGGTATATAGTACGGTTGTGTATAAATTTCATATCAACATCCAGAGTGCATCAAAAGAAGATCCGTCTTTTGGTGAGAGAGGGAATTCAGGTGAGATTCCTGGGCGATCCGGTCACTGTAATCAGGGAGTGAAGCATAACAAATCCATTGTATGTCCGCAACATATGAGAAGGAATGTGGAACGATGATCTGTAAGTCAGGAAACCTGCTCTGTATGCATAGGGTTGATGCTTCCGATGAAAGCTTCCATTCAAAGACTATTATGGGATATGGAATGTCTGAAAATTTTCGATTAGATTTTTAGAAACCTTCGAGCGAGATTTATGCATTGCATTAAACGGCCGGGTAAACCGTTTCAGATTCTGGTTTCGCCTGTTCTTAGTCAGGCGCCATCCTCCGCTTAAAGGTGTCTGCTATTCCGCTTGCAGGTTGATTCAGATGGCGAAGCGGTTACCCACCTCTGAAAAGAATATGACATAACTGGTAAGATTCTGTTGGATTCGAAAACAGGGTCTTTTCTTTTTCTGTTTTTTCAGAATTCGTTTTCTGCATATTTTCCCATAAAAAGGCTCCCCGCCTGCGCTCCTGTTTTCACAGGACGCTGCAGGAAGGGAGCTTTTTTATGCTGTTTCTCAAATAGGATCTTAGAATAGGATCTTAGAAAATGAATTTGTATACGGTTGTGGTGTCGTAAGTATCACCTGCCTCGAGGATCGGTTTCTCCTCACCCTCCTGGTTGATGGCATTCGGCACATACTGAGATTCCAGCAGAAGCCGTTGCGTTTGTCATAGAATACCCCATTCTTTCCGGTAACCGGAGCAATGAAATTTCCGGCGTAGAACTGAACGCATGGCAGATCCGTGAAGGCTTCCATGGTGATGCCGCTCTCTTTGCAGGATGCGACTGCCATCAGCTCAATGCTTCCCTCGACAGCCTTGTCCAGGATAAAGTTGTGGTCGTAGCCGCCGGTCAGTTTGAGCTGTTCGAAATCTGCTTCGATCTCTGCTCCGATTGCTTTCTCGCTGGTGAAATCCATCGGGGTTCCCTGTACCGGTGCATGCTCGCCGGTCGGGATGGATGCAGAATCGATCACCGGGCTGAACTGCTCCGCTTTTAAGACAAGTGTCTGGTTCTCAATAGATCCGGCATCGTGGCCTGCCAGGTTGAAGTAGCTGTGGTTTGTCATGTTGACAACGGTATCCTGATCGCAGCTTCCCTCATAGTGGATTTCTACGGCGTTCTCATCGGTCAGGGTATACGTAACGGACACTTCAAAGTTTCCCGGGAATCCCTGGTCTCCGTCCGGCTCATCAGAACGAAGGTAACGGCGCTGTCATCCGCCTCTTCTACGTTCCAGAGGCGGTAATCGTATCCGTCCGGGCCGCTGTGCAGGTTGTTGTTGTTCTCATTTTTTGCCAGCTGGTATGTTTTTCCGTGCAGTTCAAATGCTGCTCCCGCGATACGGTTTCCGTTTCTTCCGATGGTGGCTCCAAAATGGCTTCCGTCGGTCTCATAGCCGGTTACGGAGTCAAATCCAAGGACAACGTCTCTCTTCTTTCCATCCTTATCCGGAACGAGAACCGATACCAGATGTGCGCCGTAATCGGTTACACTGATTTCCATTCCGTTTTTATTGGAGAGCGTGTAGAGCAATGCTTCTTTTCCGTCTTTTGTTGTTCCAAAACCCTGTTTTTTCATGTTCCTTCTCCTTTTGGTTGTATGTAACGTATAAAAGAGAACCATTTTCATGATTCTCTTTTTTCTCTTTTGTAACCCCGGAATGCCGTTTCCCATACTTTGACTCCTAGCAACGCAAGCTAGGTGGGTAGCCGCAGTCACCATTTCTGCCTTCCACTGACGTCTGTTTCCAGGGTGGCCTGACATCCACATGACAATAATAAGCCTCCCGTTTAAAGTAAATGTAGGTTCAAAATAATGAGATCATCGAACATTCCAGGAAGTTACATTTTTCTTCTTTTCTTTTCACAATTCGGATTATACGCTATTTTGGTTCGCTTTTCAAGTATTATTGCACAATTACTCAAAAATATTCGAACAGCTTTTGTATTAAATGATAATACACACCATTCCGCCCCGGCTGTCGTTGACAATTTTCTGCATGGAATCCTGGAGTTTTGCCTGGCCATCCTCGGTGATCTGGGCGATTTTGCTGCGGATGCCGTCGTCAACGAGCTGCTCGACGGATTTGCCGAAAATGTTGGTATTCCAGATTCCCTCCGGGCTCTTTGCGCTCTCTTTGATATAGGCGATCAGATCCTCCGCCTGCTGCTCACTTCCGACGATCGGCGCAATCTCCGTCTCGATGTTGGCCTTGATCATATGAATCGACGGGCTCACCGATTTAATTTTCACGCCGTATTTGTTTCCCTGATGGATCACGGCTGGCTCCTCCAGCTGAATCTCCTCCCTCCCCGGAATCACGACGCCGTAGCCGCATCCGCGCACCGCATGAATCGCGTCCTCTACCTTGCGGTACTCTTCCCGCTGTGCCGACAGCTCGCGGATCGTCTGCACCAGATCATACTCGCCTTTGATCTCCACGCCGGCAAGTACACTCAGCATTTCATAATAATACTGCTCTTTCACCTCAATCCGCACCTTCACCGTACCGCTCGCAAGATCCATCGACTGCAGCAGTGTCTGGCTGACATACTGACTGGCAATCGCTGTTTTTCCGCCCACTGCATCCTTCAGGCGCGTCTTTTCCCTGCACATCTCACGGATCTTCTGCAGCAGCTCTGCCTTCAGCGGATGGTCATCGGCAAGAAGCTCCACCCATTTAGGAATATAAAATTCCATCTGCTGAAGCGGAAACTCATACAGCACCTTTTCGAGCATATGCAGAATATCTTCTTTGCGGAGCTGGTCGCAGTTCACCGCCATCGCTGCCACGCCGAATTTTGTTTCAAGCTCCTTTACCTGCGCTGTGTCTCCTCCCGGTACGGTTTTTTCGCATTCACAAGAATCAGGAAGGGCTTTCCCTGCTTTTTGAGCTCCGCAACGGTTCGTTCCTCCGCCTGCAGAAAATTCTCCCGCGGCAGCTCGCCGAACGATCCGTCGCACGTCACCATAAGACCGATCGTGGAATGTTCTGCGATCACCTTCTTCGTACCGATCTCCGCCGCCTCCCGGAACGGAATCGCCTGCTCGGACCACGGTGTTTTCACCATCCGCTCCTTCTCATTTTCCAGATTTCCCGCCGCGTCCGGCACCAGAAAACCGACGCAGTCGATCAGTCGCAGCCGGATCGGATCGCCCTCCCCAAGCTGCAGCTCCACGGCGTCTTTCGGCACAAATTTCGGCTCCACCGTTGTGATCGTCTTTCCCTCCCCGCTTAAAGGCAGGGCATCCCGTACCTCCGCCTGTTCCTTTTCCGAAAGATACGGCAGTGCCAGCACCTCCAGGAAACGGCGGATCAGGGTGGACTTTCCCGTCCGTACAGGCCCCACCACTCCGATCAGGAACTGGCCCTTCGTTCGTTTCTGAATATCGCGGTATACTGAATATGCATCCATGCGCTATTGTTCCCCTTTTGACTCTTTGTTGCTATGTACTGTTATATTCTATGAGCCGGCCCCCTCTCCTATCACCAAAACTGCACTGCCGCGCACGCAAAAAAGGCACCGCCGCCCTTTTTTCGGACGCACAGTGCCTTTTTTCTGTCACTTTCTTATCTTCAGCCTATGATCAGCTGTTTTTTCTCATGGCAGCCTCTACCACATGGCCGACCAGAACAGATGTGGTAACGGATCCTACGCCGCCTGGAACCGGTGTGATTGCCTCAACGATCGGCTCAGCTTTTGCGTATGCAACGTCTCCGCAGAGTTTTCCTTCTTCGTTTACGTTGATTCCGACATCAATAACGGTCTGGCCTGCACACAGGTAAGTATCATCTACAACACCTGCACGGCCTGCTGCTACGATCACGATATCTGCCTCTTTAACTACAGACGGCATGTCTTTCGTTCTGGTATGGCAGATGGTTACGGTTGCGTTTTTCTTTAACAGCATCATGGCTGCCGGTTTTCCTACAACGAGGCTGCGGCCTACGACAACAGCTTTTTTGCCGGTGCAGTCGATACCGTAGTGGTCGAGGATCTCCATGCAGGCCTGCGGAGTACATGGCGGGAAGCCTGTTTTGTTCCGGCGAATACACCTACCATGGAACCGTCTGTGATACCGTCTACATCTTTCTCCGGGGAGAGTGCTTTAATAACAGCTGCCTCATCGAGATGTTTCGGGAGTGGACGGAAAATCAGAACGCCATGGATAGAATCATCTTTGTTTACTTTGTCGATGGTCGCCATCAGCTCTTCCTGGGTAACGTCTGCCGGAAGAAGGAATTTCTCGTATGCAACGCCTAAGGTCTCGCAGCGTTTGGTTGCTCCTCTTTCGTAGGAAGATCATCCTCTCTCTCTCCGACACGGATGATTCCGAGGGTTGGTTTTACTCCTTTTGCTTCCAGCTCTGCTACATTTGCTTTGATCTTCTCATTTAATGCTGCTGTTACTTCTTTTCCTAATAACTGTTTTGCCATTTTTTTATCCTCCGCTTTTCTTTTCGGTCAAAGAGAACTCCTTTTTCAACCCGCTTGCTGCCGGGAAGCTTCTCTGGCCGTTTGTTTTCAGGCTTTCAGTCTTCCCAGTACGTTCCGGAAAATCTCGTCTGCTTTTACGGTATAGACCGCAAGCATTTCATCGCATTTTCGATTCAGTTCTTCTGCATATTCCCGGTTTTTCATAGATTTCGTGTTGATATATACATTCAGGGAAGCACCCTCTAAGGCTGCTTTGCAGAATGTTGCGCCAACACCTGCGTCACTGATCGCAAGTGCAGAACCTTTTGCTGCAAATTCTACGATCAGGTCGATTGCTTCGCAGCATTTTTCCATAATTTCCATTGGAACAGAGCAGGCATCCTTCAGCACAATCTCCATGACTCTTGCTTTTTCTGCCTTCTCCTCCTCTGTCTCGCGCGGCATGCCGTATGCTTTGGAGAGCGGTTCGAACACTTCTGCATCGCGCTCGATCAGGTGAAGCAGTTCGTCCTGAAGCGTGGTTGCTTTTGCCATCAGCTCTTTCATTTCCTCTTCGACATCCGCATATTTCTTTTTACCTACTGTCAGCGCACCAACCATGTTGCCAAGCGCTGTGCCGACAGCGCCAACCAGTGCAGAAGCTCCGCCACCGCCCGGAACCGGTGCTTTGGAACCGAGCACTTCTACAAACTCATTGCAAGGTACTGTTGAAAATCCCATGTTATTTTCCTCCGCTTATTTTTTTCGATCCAGAAGCCATCCTGATGGCCTCAAACCATAACTATTTTGCAGCCAGAGCCTTCAGCATATCAATTGTGACATCTCCCACAACCGCCATATCCTCTCCCTGCGTAAATGCAGCCGGGAAATTGTCCGAAAAGAGGATCTGCGCGGACGGCGGAACTCATCATCTCCTGCCCATAAAATCAGTCGTACAAAAAGCCCTTTCATAAACTCCAGCTCATATCCGACATCACCGGATGAAATCGCCTGAGCGCCGACACGTTCCATGATCTCACGGAATGCATCCAGCTTTCCGCCAAAGCCAAACGCAAGACGGAACAGGCATCTTCCCTGGAACTGTTTAAAATAAACTTCTCCCCACGGAATCTCCCGGTATGTCAGAAATTTTCCGGTGGATGGGGCAGCTCCGCCCTCGGTCAGATAGCGCAATACCAAAATTTTTGCATTCGGTTTTTTCTCGAGTGGATACCAGCCAATTATCGGCGAAACGCTTCCATCATCTCCAATATGAAATACGTTGTACTCCGGCCACGAAATCCGGTAGGAAACACCCATCAGGGAAACGGTAAACTCCTGTTTTTCCGCATCATACGGAACGTCACACCGGCTGGAAATCTCTTTTGGATCTGCATTCTGATACACTTCCAGATAATGCTCATACGGAATACGCTCTTTGCTGTCTTTTTCGTAATTTAAGTCTACTGCCATGTAAATCCAATTCCTCTCAAAAAGGTTCGCCACAATTCAAAGCAAAACCACATGTGTTTTACCTTGAATCGTAACAGAAAGTTCTGCTTCCGTTTTATGCTTCCACAGACGGAAACATCGTCGTGTCTGTGTGCGGCAGGAAGCACGCCGCTACAAATTCATCCATATAGGTTGGTACCGTAGAGAGTTCCAGATATGTCATGTTCCGGGCAACCTCATACGTTTTCTTCTCTGCTGCTGTCGATAAAAGCATTGAGTACGCACCAGTCAGGGAAGAGTTACCAATGTAATGGAATTTTTCCAGCGGAATATCCGGGAACATACCAATCGTGACGGCATTTTTCATGTTAATACCGCTTCCGATACCTCCCGCTACATATACTTCCTCGATCATGGATACATCCATGTCCAGATAGTTCAGCATCGTACGGATCGCTGAGAAAATCGCGCCCTTGGCACGGATAAAATTGTCGATATCTACTTCTGTAATCTCAACGTCGCGGACGCTTCCGGCTTCCTCTTCAAATGCGATGACATAGCTTCCCATGCCATATTTGTCGTGGCGGATCCGTCTGCCTTCCCGGATAAATTTTCCCTTCGGATTGACCATCTTCGCACGGAACAGCGCTGCAATTACATCGATGATTCCGGAACCGCAAAGACCAATCGGCTTCGTTCCCTCATCTCCGATAACATGGTACGAAGGTTCCATCGTTTCCGGATCGATCGTACATTTTTCAATCGCACCGTCGGTCGCACGCATGCCACAGCTGATATCGCCGCCCTCAAAGGCCGGTCCGGCCGAGCAGGCACAGCTTACCATAAAGTCGGAATTTCCAAATGCAAGCTCGCCATTGGTACCAAGGTCAATAAAGAGACTCATCTCCGGCCGGTTCCAGATCATGCTGACCAACGCGCCGGCAGTAATATCTCCGCCCACATAGCTTCCGATGTTCGGTGCCAGAATGATATGGGCGTCCGGATGAATCGCAAGATTGACATCCGATGCAAACAGTGAGTTTGTCTTAAAGAAGGCCGGAATATACGGCTCCATCCGAAGCGGATCTGCATTGATGCCCATCATCAGATGCTCCATGGTAGTGTTTCCGGCAATCGCCGCACGGTAAATCTGCTGACTGCTGATTTTCGCTGCACGGCACATGTTGGAGATCATCGGGTTTAAGGTTTCTTTGATGATTGCATTTTGCAGTCTTTCATGGCCTCCCGGTTTCTGGGATTCAATGATACGGTTGATAACATCCGCACCATACCGGATCTGTCCGTTTCCGGAAGAGGCTTTTGCCAGGATTTCTCCGCTCAGCATATCCACGATCAGTGCAGAAACTGTCGTTGTTCCAATGTCGACAACGAGACCGCCGACAACTGCTTTTGCTTCCATTGGAAGCATATCGTATAAAAAGACGTCATTTGCCGTAACCCGGACGACACACTGTGCCTGAAAATGGGATTCTCGAAGGACATCCGGCATTTTTTTCAGTACAGAGTACGGAATCCGTACCCGGTCAAGCCCCGTCGCTGCCTGTACAGCCCAGGTTACTCTCTCGTTATCCGGCATCGTATCATCCAGAGTAGCTCTTCCATTGAGATTGTAATCACCTGCATGCTGTTTTTCAATTCCAGGCCGGCGTCTGTAATTTTCTTTTTCGTATCTTCAAAAATTGCAATTTCACTCGGTGAACTAAGATCTGCCACTTTCATGCGGCTCCGGTAAGCGGATGCAATGTCCGGCACTTCCACTTCAACATCGCCCCTGATGGTGCTGACGCACGCCAGTCTCCAGCCATTCTGATATTCTTCCTCAGAAATATGGCGGGTTATTTTGGAATCCAGCTCACCGCTCACAAGACGAACGCGGCATTTACCGCACGATGCGTTTCCGGAACACGGTGCATCGATCGGCACATTGCTCTTCTGCGCTACTTCAAGAAGCGCTCACCCTCGGTTGCGTAGGTGACTACCGGTTCTCCCTCTTCAAATCGAAAGGTTACTTTTGCCATAATCTGTAAATCCCCCAGTCGTTATATATTCTACGCTGTTTTTTTTCCGTCTTTTAGTATAGAAAACCCATCGATGTGCCTCAGGTTTTCGCAAACGCTGCGGCACCATCAGGGGAAAACCTGCGAGATTTAAAGATTAAAGCTCCAGATAAGAATCTGCATACAGAGTGTTGCCTTTGAATACGTCACAGGATTTAATGGTCTCCATCAGTCTCAGGTCATTCGGGTTAACGATGGCACTGGTCAGACCCTGCATCATAGCCATAGCTACAAGTGCGGAATCCATGATCGGACGGATGTTTTTCGGCATACCGTTGGAGTTGTTGGAAAGGCCGCCGGTAGAATTCAGTCCCATATCACTGAACATCTTGATGCACTCAAGAACTTCCATCTGTTTGTCCTGCATTCCTTTTACAACCAGGAACAGCGGGTCAAACCACAGATCGGTCGGCTCCATACCATGCTCCATACCTCTTTCCAGAAGGGTCTGGCAGTACATCATACGCTCGTCGTTGTCTTTTGCAATTCCTTCGCCGTTGCAAAGTGCAATAACGATTGCATCGTTTGCAGCCGCAAGGTCAACGTACTCGATTCTTCCTGCAGCATCTGCAGAGTTTACGATCGGTTTTCCTTTGGAACGGTTGTATACAGAGATACCAGCCTCAATTGCTTTTTTGTTAGATGTATCCAGAGCCAGCGGAACATTGTCAAAATTGCTCTGCAGCAGCTCAACAGCCCATTTCATGATGTCTTCTCCATCATTCTCAGCCGGTCCGATGTTTACATCAAGGTAAACGGCACCAGCGTCCAGCTGCTGTTTTGCTCTCTTTAAAATTGGCTCTTCATCTCTTGCTGCGAATGCTTTGTTTACAGTAGGAGCTGTAACGGAAAGTCTTTCGCCGATGGTTACAAATTTTGCCATATCTCTTCTCCTTTTCTTTTGGGAATCCCCCATAATTATTTTTTCACGGGAGAAACTTCCGGATACCAGAGTTCCTCCCGGATTTTTTATGTATTACAGTTCTCCGTTTGCCTGCAGATCTTTCATGAATTTCACAAGCTGAACTGCCTCAAGCGGAGCAACGATTACTTCCCATCCAGGAAGTTTGGACTCAATGTCGCCCTTTAATACGGCTACTTTACCAGGAATGATAACTTTTCTGGATTTTACTTTATCTTCTACATTCTCTTTGAAGAATTTGGAGATAGAGTTACCGGAGAATTTACCTGCTGCCCAGGAAGTCAGTACGGAAAGTCCGCCGGCATCGTTGATTACAAGGTTAACCGGAACTCCGGATCTCTCGAGCTCTCCGGATACCAGGAAATAGGTCAGGGCAAAGTCTACTGTGGTCAGGCAGATCGAATTTTCGTCTGCGCCGTTCAGCGGGTAGATGCCCGGCTCTACTTTCATCGGTTTCTGCGGATCGGTAAATACGTTCTGGCGAAGTCCGAATACCGGAAGTGCCTCTGCGTATCCCATCTCCTCAAGAACGATGATAGAACCGTATTTCATGGTGAACAGGGAAAGCAGTGCCTGCTGCATATATCTGTCGCCCTGTGCGATTTTTGCCAGATTTACAATAGACGGATAACCGAAGGTACGGTCTGTATCCTTTAAGGATGCACGTCTTACCTGTACGGTAGTAGCGAAGGTCTCTTTGATGGTTGCTTCTGTGGTATCAAGAACAAGGTTCTTGTTGCCGAGTTTCTCGATTGCTTCTACGGTGTCGTGAAGCTCATCAATATTTGCGCCGCTAACGCCGAGAACAACGCCTGCCTCTGTGGCAAGTTTGCTCATCTCTTCATAGTTGGATGCATTTGCACCATTCAGGATCGGTTTGCCTGCTTTGCATACTTCCAGAGCAGCTTTTGCAGCATCTGCGTCCTCACAGCCAAGTACCAGAACTTTTCCGGTTGCTGCTGCTTTCGTTACAAGAGATACGTATTTGTCTACGCCATTTCCGGCATAGTTTACATACAGCATCTCTGCGCACATACGCTCACCGATACGGTCGTAATCAACTTTTTTGTCTTCTTCCAGTTTTGCATCGATCTCTTCGTCAGACATGCAGCTGCAGAGAGATACCGCATAACGGGTTTTGCTTACAAATGTTTTCTCATGACGATAGAGGACCGTCTCTCCGCCAAGAGTGTACTCACTGTCGCCGGTTCCGACTTTGATCGTCTTCATTGGCGGTGCGGTAGCTTCGGAAAGCTGTGCCATAGCGTCGTCAGACATATATGGGCACGCTGAAATATCCATAGCGCCCTGTGCAACCTTCATGGAGAATGCCATACAGGTCGGCATCCGCACTCCTTACAGTTTTTCTTTGGGGTCATTTTAAAAATCTGAATACCTGATAATGCCATAATTCTTTATCCTCCTAATCTCTTCCTTACGTACTGATTACATCAGTTCCTGAATCATTTTGGAAATGGTTGCAACAGACTGTGGATGTTTGAGGATAACTGCATCAGAACCAGAAGCCAGAGATGCGGCTGCTGTCTGAATCTCCATAGAGACTCCTCGTACTTCCTGATTTCCCCATTCCGGAGATTCCTCTTCTGTTGCCATTGCCTCTTTTACATTCCATGTCTCAGAAGCGATTGGAGTAATAATTGGCATCTGCAGCATTTTATCGTCCTGGGATAATGCTGCTGCTTTGATACGGTCCAGTGTAGATACTACGTACTCATATCCGTATCCGACTGCTGCAGAACCTACGTTCATAACAATGCTGTCTGCGCTGACACCGAGCTGGGTCATAACAACATTCAGCTGTTTTGCAAGGTTGATATCTACAGCGGACTCAGCGCCGACTTTCTGGTTGTATGCCAGACCTGCGGCTGCACCAACTGCCTTGTAATCTTCTTCTCTTGCGGACATAACAAGAACGTTTCTTCCCTGAAGGACCTCTGCTACTTTTGTGAGCAGTTCGGAATCCTTCTCAACGTTTTTACATCCTTCTACAACAAGCGGCACGTCAACGGCATCAGCAACCTCTTTGACTGTCTCAATGAGTTCTTCTACCGATTTGTTCAGACCGTTCGGGTCTCCGCCTGCCAGACGAAGGCAGAGGAAATCTGCACCTTCCATAGCTGCTGCTTTTTTTGCAATCTCGCCCATGGTAGCTGCACCTTCATAGTATGCTTTTACGCTTTCCGGTTCTCCTTCCATACCAAGGTCTGTGATTTCAACGCCGACCTTCGGTCCGTTTTTGATTTCACCGTCGAAAGCATAGAATGGTAATACGTTTTCTCCGCCAAGAGTTACGGTTTTGTCTCCGCTGCCGATTACAACGGATTTAATTGCTGCATTAAACTTTTGTGGTTTGCGATTAAACGGCATAAAAAAAGCCTCCTTAAAAATAAAATTCCATACAGGCATATCTCCATGATTCCGCTTCATGGACACACCTGTTATTATTTTAACGTTTTTTCCCGGAGAATGCAAGATTTACCAGGATATTTTCCAAGATTTTCTGACAAAAAGTATCCGTTTTCTTTTCGTCAGCCGTTTTTTCCCAGAAAATCACTTTACAGCTGCCGGCATGTGCCGGAAAGGGCTTCCTCCTCCGCTTTGGAATCCCCTCCCAAGCCATGCCGGTCTGCTTATTCTTTCACAGGATAAGCCTGTAAAATACGAATTACATCATTGGATCCATGCCAAGTGCCGGATGACCTTTCTCGGTCAGGAATGCAACCAGTGTCTCCGGATCTTCTGCGATGGTCTCATCACCGATCATATCAGTAAAGTTGTCGATACCGTACAGCTCTTTTGCTGTTTCATTCAGTTTCTCTGCAACCTGCTCTTTCAGCTCTTTCGGCATCCATACGATACGGGCAACACCGCCTTCTGCTTTCATAAACTTCTTGGAAGCGATAAAGTGTTTGCCGTGTCCCATGAATCCAGGAGTCTGAACACCGCCGCCTGTCATGGAAGCCAGCTCGGAGAAGGTCATTCCCAGAGGAGTCATGCCTGCGTACTCACGGTTTGCGATGCAGACACCGTTGGAGAACGGCTCGATACCACAGATACACTCGAAGCATCCGCAGGATGTCATTGGTTTTTCCATGATGGAGTACAGAGATACATCATCAAGAGCACCCTGGGAAAGTTTACGAACAGCCTCGTTAACATCCTCGTACTCACCGATTCTCTCATCGATTACTTTTTCTTTTGTGATAACCTGGCAAGGTCCGTTCGGATCCAGCTCGTTGGTAGCTTTTGCATCCAGCCATGAAACAGCACCGCAAAGTCCGAGACGCTCTGGTGTAACAACACATACATGGCTCGGGGAGAATGCCTGGCACATGATACAGCTGTAGTATACCGGTACGGATTCATCTGTCATGGTAGACAGACGCTCGTCACGTTTGTCGAATACCGGGATTGCAATTTCGTGGCGGATCTTGGTACAGTCTTCCGGATTGGTGTAGATCTTAACCTGGCATTTGTCAACAACAGCTCGAACTCGTTCTTCACCTGTGCGTACAGAACTTCTCCGAAGTGTTTTGCACGGAAGCCTGCGTTGAAAGCTTCTTTGCTGACACGGATACGGATCATATCACGCTGTCCGGTATGCATCACACCTTCGATGCAGTTCAGGTAGCTGTGGAATTTACGCTCAAATACAGGCTCGAAATCCGGCTGCATGCTCTTTCCGGCAACCTCAACAACGTATGCAATGCTGTGCTTGGAACCTACTTCGAACTCGTCGATGTCCGGTCCGATCAGCTCGATCTTGTGATCTTCTACTTCGGAAGCATCTTTTGTCTGAACCAGCTCGCAGCAGTCTACGCGGGAACCGTCAAACTCAACCTGCATATCACCACGGCGGATGATTTCACCCTCGAATGCAGATGCGAATGCAACCGGGATATCAATGTTGGTGATTTTGATCTTGATATCGCGTGCTTCCAGAGAAGTTGCGTTGAATTTGGAAACGTCCTTCTGGATAATAAGGCTCTTCGGAATAGCCGGAACGTCTTTGTCATCGTTTGTGATAACCGGAAAGCCAAGTGCAATTGCACCAGCGCCGCATGCAACGATCACATCATCCAGAGGAGCAAAAGCATTTACGAATGCCGGTACACGGTCTTTGGTGTAGGTCATCAGTGCGCCTGCATCGCCTGCAGTTACGTTACCGAAGATCAGGGCTGCACGGATTGCTACGGATACAGCATGGATAACAGATGTTACGTCTTTTCCAAGCGGGATGACACGTACGTTTGCGCCGGTCTTGTATCCCAGTTCCTGACACTGATCAATGATTCCGCCAACCAGTGTTACAAGAATACCCTGTGCCTGATAGCTCTTAACCAGATCCACGCCTTCCTGTGCAGTCGGAGCGCTTCCAAGGATAACAGCTACGCCCGGGATATCGCCTGTTACAAGCGGCACACCAAGCTCACGGATGATGGCATCGCTTAAATGGCCGTAGCACGGCTCATCATATGGTTTTGCACCGTCGATGTATTTAATTGCCTCGATGAACTCTGCGCAGAGTGCAGTTGCAACACCGGACATAAATACATCATTCAGCTGATTTTCTCTTGTCATCAGAGATTTTACCACGCCAAGAGCCTCTTTCATCTCTTTTAAGTTGGTAACCTTTACTCCTGTTACAGCATAGTAACACGGAAGTGCGTAAGCAGTGTCCGGGAAGCTGACTGCTTTTTCCTCTCCGTTTGCTGCGATTGCGGCATCAACGGCAGCTTCGGTAAGACCGTATACTGCATCATTTCCGCCAAATACTCTCTCGAATAATGTCATGTGTTTTCCTTCCTATCACACTTTTTCCATGCCAGGCATGTTTGACTTATCGATTTTTGTTTTATTTTCCGTATCTCTTCTACTGCAGCCGCGCTGTAATCATATGGAGACGAACCTTCCCTGTCCGCTTCCATAATTTCCGGGTTGTAGTGGACCATGCCCAGAAGATCCTCCGGGGGGATACGTCCTGTATGAATGCCTCATCTTTTTCGTCGCGTACTTTGTTTGCCACGACATGAACCTGATGAACGCCAAGCTCTTCGGCCAGACGTTTGACATTCTTATAGGTCTGAATACTTCTTGCACCCGGCTCGATGACTACGATGAACATATCCATGCCCTCCGTCGTTCCTCTTCCCAGATGCTCAAGGCCTGCTTCCATGTCGAGGATGACAACATCCCCTCTGTGAAGGACCAGGCTGTTGATGATTCTCCGCAGCATCACATGCTCCGGGCAGACACAGCCGCTTCCGGCCGTCTCCACGGTGCCAAGCGTCAGGAGTTTGACTCCGTTGTACTCTTTGCTGTATTTATCGGGAATATCACTTACTCTCGGATTTATTTTGTAAAACCGGTTGTCTGCACTTGCCTCGGTGCGCTCTTCGATCAGTTTTCTCATTTTGGTAATCGGAACGATCGAATCGAGGATTTCTTCCGGAAATCCAAGCGCAAGGCCCAGATTGGCATCCGGATCGACATCTGCAGCCAGAACCGGATGGCCTTCTTCTGCATAAAGTCTTGCAAGGGTCGCTGCGATGGTTGTTTTTCCTACGCCACCCTTTCCAGTTACTGCTATTTTCATTTTACACCTTTTCACTTCAAAAAGGGCGGTCTCTTTTTACGTCAGGGACCGCCCTGTCCTTTTTATACGCCGAGTGCGGCACGTTTCTCTTCGATTCGTGCGAGCATTGCATCGCCCAGCTTGTCGATGTCTTTTTCTACTGTGTAAGCTGCCTCAACCCAGTCGCGGACACCGTTGGTCAGGAGTCCTGTTACCTCAGTGGATCCGGATACATACGCTCTACGCCAAGGTAAGTATCGATACCGGTTGCTACAACATAGTTTCCGATGGAAACTGCTTTCTCAGACATCCACTCCGGAGCACATCCGACAACCGGAAGCTGGGAAATATTGACATTACCGATTTTAGCAAGTTCTGCTACAAGAACCATCATACGGGAGATATCAACGCAGGATCATGTGGAGTACCGGCGGGATATCAGCCAGCTCGCAGACACGTTTCAGACCTGCACCGCAGAGATCTTTAGCACGTTTGTCCATCAGACCTGCTCTTGCTGCTGCCTGTGCAGAGCATCCGGAAGCAACGATGATAACGTCGTGCGCGATCAGCTTCTTCATCAGCTCGATGTGAGCGGTGTCCGGACGGACTTTCGGGTTGTTGCATCCTACCATGGCAACTGCACCGCGGATAACGCCGGATGCCACACACTGCCACAGCGGCATCAGAGTTCCGGTCTGGTCAACCTGGGAATTGGTTACTTTATCCAGAGTCTTGATGATGGACTCAAAAGAGTATCCAACGGTTGCTTTCTGCTTCATATGCGGGATATGTACCAGCTCCGGTTTCCGGTTTTTAAAGTTTTCAATTGCCATTTTTACGATGGCTTTTGCATTCTCACCTGCTGTTTTTGCGTTGAAACGAATGTATTCTGCATCCGGCATCTGCGCAATCGGGCTGGTGGTAACGAATTTAGTATGGAAACATTTGCTTAAAGGTCCAAGGCTGGGAAAATACACTGTACGTCAACAACGATGGCCTCGCAGGCACCGGTCAGTACCACGTTTTCCTGCTGCAGGAAGTTACCTGCCATCGGCACGCCGCGCGCATTGCTACTTCATTGGAAGTACAGCAGACACCTGCCACGTTGATTCCCTTTGCTCCCATTTCTTTTGCATATGCGATCATCTCCGGATCGTCTGCGTATTCGCAGATCATCTCGGAAAGTGACGGATCATGGCCATGAACGATGATATTTACTTCATCTTCTTTCATAACACCAAGGTTTGCCTCGGTTTCGATCGGCTTTGGAGTTCCGAACAGTACGTCAGAGAACTCGGTACCCATCATGGAGCCGCCCCATCCATCGGAAAGTCCGGAACGAAGGGACTGGCGAACGAGTGCTTCCGGAAGGGAAGAACATCCCATATGAGTCATATGAAGAGAACATGCAACCTCACGGTCAATCGCACGCGGTGCGATTTCTTCTCTCTCCCAGATTTCCTGTGTGTGCTGCGGAGCACGTTTCAGGAATCTCTGTGTTCCAAACGGTTTACCATACTCTAAAAGAGCCAGCTCGGACATCTCATGTGCCAGATCGTAAATATCTTTTCCTTCTGTCTCTACGCCCCACTCTTTTGCGATACGGATCAGTTTCTCCGGATCTTTTACTTTGTAGTTTCCGTTTGGATCAGCCTCATGCAGTGTGTGGCAGATCTCACGGCCATGATCGGAATGTGTTGCGGAACCGCCTGCTGTAAAGCGCAGGAAGTTACGTCCTACAATACCGTGTACATCGCATCCGCAGATTCCTCTCGGTGCCTTTGGTGTAATACGGCAAGGTCCCATCGTACAGATACGGCAGCAGGTTCCCTGCTCACCGAATTTACAGTGCGGGGTCTGGTTTTTTACACGAAACTGCCATGCGTCAGCGCCAACCTTTGCACCATTTTCCAGGAGCTCATTCGTGGCCTGTTCGAATTCTTCTACGCTTGTTAATTTGAATTCGCTCATCTTGTCCTCCTCAAGATTGTATTTTAATATTTTTATGGTAAAAACATCCTCCATGGGGGATATTTTACTTTTGAAATATCCCTCCGTCTGCAGCGTGTACAAAGCGGAGGGCAGATTCTCTGTTTTATAAATCAAGGTTTTCTACGATTTTCTTTAATGCCGCGCGTACCGGAGAGTCTTCCGGCAGACGTACAGTTGGTTTTCCGTCGCAATCATATTCATAAACCTGATCATCGTGCGGAACAACGCCAAGGAGAGTTAATCCCTGTTTTTCAATTTCCTCACGGGTTCCCTCATTTAACACGCCATTCGGCGCGCGATTTACGATCAGTCCTACCTGCTTCGGCTTCATATCGCATTCTTTGATCAGCTCCGCGATTCTCGCAGCGGCCTGTACCCCTCTTCTTGAGCAGTCACTGACCAGAATAGCTGTATCCATGCCCGGAAGTATACCACGGCTGATATGCTCCATGCCCGCCTCGTTATCCACAACCATGAAGGGGTAATTCGGATACAGCTTGGCAAGCTGATTCTGCAGAAGTCCATTGACGAAGCAGTAGCAGCCTTTTCCCTGTGTTCTTCCCATTACAAGCAGGTCAAAATCATCTTCCTCAGTCAGAGCGCCTGCAAATTTAAATTCCGCATAATCTGCCTTGCTCATGCCTGCCGGAATCGGGTTTTTGGATGCCATCTCTGCACGGGCAATCTCCTCCCGGATATCTCCAAGGGTAGCTTCTACTTCTACACCGAGTACCTCATTCAGGTTTGAGTTTGCGTCCGCATCAACCGCGAGAACAGGACCTTTTCCTGACTCGCAGAGATACTGGATCAGCAAGCCGCATAATGTTGTTTTTCCAACGCCGCCCTTTCCGGCGACAGCTATTACGTGTGCCATAAAAATCGGATGCCTCCCAAATTCAAGTAATTAATTCATTAAACCAGTGTGCAAAGGCCGGATCTGTCGATGATTTCAGATACGTCTTTCCATTTATTCAGCGCGTACAGATGAATTCCGTTGACACCGAGTGCACGGTATGCATCAATCTGTTTTACGGTATATTCGATACCCTCTTCTTTGAACTCTGCAACTTTCTTGTCGTAGAATACGTCGAACGGTTTGCCCTCTGCGTCTTTTGCTGCAAATGGGTTCGGGAACAGCCAGTGTCTGGAGATCATTCTGGAAAGCTCTCTATCCATAACACAGCCGTTTCTGGAAAGTGCCATGTTGATGGTAGCTGCCTGATCCAGGATCGGCATAACTCCAACGTCTACCGGCATGGTGATTCCTGCTTTACGGATTGCATCGAGCCAGTATTTGAACTGCTCCATATCCCAGCAGAGCTGTGTCATGATGTAATCAGCTCCGTTGTCCTGTTTCTGTTTCAAAACTGCGATATCAGACTCCAGACTTCTGCAGGAGATGTGGCCTTCCGGTGAACCTGCAACAGCGATTTCAAATTTATCGCCGTAGGTATCACGTACGAATTTTACAAGATCGGTAGCATAGTCAAAGTCGCCGCAGGTTGTGGTCTCGCCAAGCGGAATATCTCCGCGCAGTGCCAGCATGTGTCTACGCCGTCAGCCAGATACTGATCCAGCTGCTCTTTGATTCCCTCTTTTGTGTTTTTGATAACGGTGAAATGAGTAACCGGTGTGGTTCCGGCATTTTTGATCATCTGACATACTTCACGGTTTGCTCCGACGTTTCCGCCGCCTGCTCCGTATGTACAGGAAATGTAAGACGGGTTATATTTCATCAGGTGGTCGATGGTACCCGGCAGATTCTGCAGTCCCTTCTCTGTCTTTGGCGGGAACAGCTCAAAAGACAGAAGAGTCTTGTTTTTCATCTCTTCTGAAAGTTTCATAATTCAATTTACCTCCGCTTTAATATGATATATTCCTATTCTAAGTCCCGGTTCGCTTGTTCTGTTTGTTCCGATTTGCAGAACCCGGGGGCCTAAAACCGCTTTTATAGAATAACTGGTTCCGTCAACCAATTATCATTCACAGTCCAGCTCTACAATGCTGTTTGCAAGATCTACCATTTTGATCTTACCCTGCAGTCTGATCTCCTCACCCATGATGTCACGGATCAAAACGTATTCTCCATCGACATCGATGCGGCTCACATTTTTACAGACAACTGTGTTTTCCGGATTTTTGTATACCGTTGCAAGGCACATAGCTTACGCCTCCTCTACTTAACTTCTTTCAAATATTCTTTTACAAGCGTCAGTGCAAGGGACAGGCGCATATTGCCTTTCTGGAAATCGGATACTCCCTCCCTGATCTGTTTTGCGGCGTCCGCCATTCCGGCCTTTTCCAGTTTGTCGGCCATCTCGTCGAGTTCTGCTGCGTGATGTTCATTGTGCTGCAGCATATAGGTTAAAAGGGCAAGATTCTCGTCCTTGCATTTTTCTTCGGAACCGCATGCATTGCAGGCATGTCCGCAGTCTTCTCCCTCGTGATGATGGTCATGGTGATGATGGTGCTCGTCGTGAGCTCCGTGTGGAATGGGATTTCCATTCTCGTCATATAATAAATGCATAATATGGCCTCCTCTGTCCTGGTATTTTCCTCTGCCGTCCGTTTCGTCCGCTTTTGTTTTCCTGAAACATCCTGCAGATTGTACAGGGAATGATAAATAAATATCAATTCAAGTTTATTATACTCTATTTCATGCACAAAATCAATACGGCCTCCACAAAATTTCTGTACAATTCGCCGTACAGGCTGTCCTGGCATCCTTCTTTTTTCTTGCGTGGCTTGTTATTTTTTTTCATTTCCCGATTGTGTTAAACTTTTTTAATATATTTGGTCTGATTTCTTTAAATTTTCATGTTATACTAAACATAATTATGAGAGAAATACGGCAGAATCTTTTTTTTGATTCAAGATACGGAGGGTTTTTATGGCACTTTCTATTCCAACCATCACATTGAACGACGGCAGAGCGATGCCGCTTCTGGGGCTTGGCACTTACAAATCGACAGAAAAAGAGGCAGAAAAAGCAATTGTCACCGCGGCAAAATACGGCTACCGTCTGATCGATACCGCCTCCTCCTATAAAAACGAGGACAGCATCGGCCGCGGGATCCGCGCAAGCGGGATTCCGCGGGAAAATTTTTTATTACCACAAAGGTATGGAATACCGCGCAGCGGGTCGGTGATATCGAAGGTGCCTTCAACCGCAGCCTCGACCGTCTCCGTCTCGACTACGTTGATCTTTACCTGATTCACTGGCCGGTGCCGGGCTGCTACCCGGAGACGTGGCGCGCACTCGAAAAAATCCGCGAATCCGGGCGTGCAAAATCGATCGGCGTCAGCAACTTCGAGGAGCTGCACCTTACCGCCCTCTTTGAATTTTCCGGCGTCATCCCGGCCGTCAACCAGATCGAATGCCATCCGCTCTGGAACCGGAAACCGCTCATCGCTTTCTGCCGTTCACATGGAATCGCCGTTCAAGCGTATGCGCCGCTCGCAAGAGGTCTTTATCTGAACCGTGAGATTATGCAGCAGCTGGCAGAAAAGTATGTACGCACTGAAGCGCAGATCGGCCTCCGCTACCTCGTCCAGCAGGGCATCAGTGTCATCCCGAAATCGACACAGCCGGACCGCATTTTTGCCAACGCGGATGTCTTCGACTTCGAACTTTCTGAAGCCGACATGGCGCTCATCGACACGATGGACGAACAGCTCCGCTCTGCTTCCATACCGGATGACCTGCTGTAACTGCGGATTCACAGCAAAAGCAGCACAGAAAATCTGTTTCTTTCCGTTTCAGATTTCTGTGCTGCTTTTGCTGTTTCTCTTTATTTCAAGGATACCATCCAGTCTGCTGCAGGTGCAGATCCAGTCCCCCATTGCTTCGGCTTCTTCTAAATCATGCGTGACCAGAAGCATCGTTTTTTCTTTTCCTTTCTGCGGATATAGTTCATCGTTTTCTTTTCGTCCCCGCATCCAGTCCCCGGAACGGCTCATCCAAAAGGAGGAAATCTGCGTCCATGCGCATGGCCCGCAGAACCGCCACCCGCTGGCGCATGCCGCCCGACAGTTCCGATACAGCCTGGTTTTCACAGCCCGAAAGGCCGAGTTCCTCCATCTCCTCCAAAAGATGACGGAAGCTTCTTTTTTCTTTTCCAAACATGCGGCGCCTTACCGCGAGCTGGATATTGGCTGCAGCTGTCAGTTCTTCTGCCAGCCGCGGTTCCTGAAAAACCATACTTTTTCTTAAGGCTTCCAGTCCCCCGATTTTTCCGCCGTCCGCCTGCTCCAGGCCTGCCAGAATCCGCAGCAGGGTTGTCTTTCCCGCCCCGGAAGGAGCCATCAGACAGGTCACTGCTCCTTTTTTCAGTTCCATCGTAAGATTCGAAAAAATAACGTGTTCTCCATACGCTTTTTTCAGATGGCAGATTTCAATCGTATCTTCTCTCATTTCATCACCAGCATCCTTTTTTCTGCAAGATCCATTCCTTTTAAAACAGCTTTTTCGAGACAGAAGCTGACGTACACGATCGCTGCCGTCCAGGCAAATAGTCCCGGTGTGTCGAGATATATTTTTGCCTGATACAGATGCTCTCCGATGGATCGGTTCGGAATGCCGATTACTTCTGCTGCCGTTCCGGCCTTCCAGCAAAGGCCGAGGGAAAGTGAACATCCCGTCCGGATATATGGGTACAGCTGCGGCAGGATCACCCAGCGCAGCCGCACCGGCCGCGGAACCTGAAAAACGTCTGTCATCTCCAAAAGCGCTGTGTCCAGTTCCCGCAGGCCGTTCCGCGTGTTTGTATACAGGATCGGAAATACCATCAGAAACGAAATCACAACCGAAAGATTCTTCGACGAAACCCAGATCAGGATCAGAATCACAAAAGAAGCGACCGGCACTGCTTTCACTGCTGCAACCAGCGGCGTCAGGAGTTCTTCTGCAATGGAAAACCGACCGGCAAGTGCAGCTCCTGCAATTCCCACCGCCGCACCAAGAAGGAATCCGGCTCCGATGCGTGCTCCGGAAAACAGCAGGGACTGCCAGAAGACCGGTTCTGTTACAAGCGTAAAAAGGCGTTTCAAAACAGCGGCAGGAGATGCCAGAAGGATCTCCTGCCCGACAAAAACGCTTACCGCCTGCCAGATCATAAGCCAGAACACGATCGGCCAGCGCTTCGTTTTTCTCTGTTTCTCTTTTTTGTTTTTATTCGGAATAATAGAAGTCATCTCCTGGAAGTTCTCCTCCGACTGCCTCCGGGTTCTGGTCTTTGAGTACACCGAGATAACCGGAAAGCTTCTCTTTCATCTCATCACCAGTGATGCAGACAATGTTGCATGCCGGAAGCGCTTTCTTTGCGACTGCCTCCGGAACAATGTCATAATCCCCGATCAGTTCTGCCGCCTCATCCGTGTTTTCGGTTACGTAGGATACGGATGCCTGGTAAGCTTCCATGAAGTCTGCAACTGCTTCCGGATGCTCCTTGGCAAAGGCAGTGCGCACAACGGTAACACCTGTCACCAGTGTGCTCACTGTTCCTTCGGACTCCTGGATTTTGTTCCATTCTTCGGTCAGGTCAAGTGCGGTGCGCAGCGTTTCTTTTTTCGTCTGTGCCGTCGTTACAAACGGCTGCGGCAGCATGGCGATTCCATCGGCATCTTCTGCAAGTGCTGCCACGCACTCGGCGTGTTCGCTCTTCCACTCGATCGTTACGTCCTCACCCGGTACGAGGCCGTTCTTTTCGAGGATATAATTCAAAGCATACTCCGGAGTTGCACCTTTGCCGCCCGCATAAATGGTTCTGCCTTTCAGATCCGCAATGGAATGTACGGTATCGCCGTCCTCGACGATATAAAGGACACCGAGCGTATTGACTGCGAGCACCTGCACGCCGCCGTTTGTCTTGTTGTAGAGTACGCTTGCAAGGTTCGCAGGAACCGCGGCGATATCCACCTCTCCCTGTACCAGTTTTGCGCTGACCTCATCCGGGGCAGCGGCAAGTTCAAACGTGTCCGCAGGTGACTCTTTGCTGTCGTTATCGCTCATCATTTTTACCATTCCCATGCTGGTCGGTCCTTTTAATGCAAGCACATGGACCAGTGTCTCATCTTCTGTTTCCGATGCCACTGTGCTGCTCTCTGTCTGCGTACTTCTGATACTGTACTTCTGATCCTGTGCTTTTTGTCCGCTGCTCTCCGACTTGTCTCTGTCTGGCCGCA
>ENA-OQMZ01000038-OQMZ01000038.1-human-gut-metagenome-genome-assembly--contig:-NODE-38-length-46517-cov-2.938198_pt1 | contig 46517 bp, 56 predicted proteins | sample MGYA00242621_ERZ504862 | MGnify/ENA primary metagenome ERZ504862 (study PRJEB26092, sample SAMD00036393) | human gut metagenome | host: Homo sapiens | study: EMG produced TPA metagenomics assembly of...
TATCAAGCGCCTACTCCACCCTCCTCAACACCCAGGATGTACACCAAGACGGAAGTAAAACCGTATAGCAAAAGCTCCCTCTGACGAGGGAGCTTTTTCGTCTATACGCCCTAGAAGCCGAGGCGTTCTAGTTGCTTGGGGTCGGACTGCCAGCCTTTGGCTACCTTGACGTGGAGGTCGAGCTTGGCTTTTTGGCCGACGATGCGGTTGACCGGGGTGCGCAGCTTCTTCTTGACGTAGGTGAGGTTCGAGGCGCCCTTGCCGATGATGATCGGCTTCTGGGAGTCACGCTCCACGTAAATGGACACGTTGACCTGCGCCTTGCCGTCATAGCCCTGACCGGTCTCGTTGTCTTCCGGATAGTCGATGGAATCAACACCACGGCCAGCGAATGCGGCAGCTCGTCGTCCAGGGTCTCAAGGAACGCACCGCGCACGAGTTCGGCGATGGTGTCTTCCGGACGCTCCTCGCTGATCTGATCGTCCGGGTACATCTGCGGACCTCGGGCGTGTGCTCAATGAGCACGTTCTTCACTTCAGCCAGATTGTCGTGCTTCAGGGCGCTCACCGGCACGATGTCCGAGAAATCGGCGAAATCGTTGATTTCGATGAGCTTGTTGATGAGTTGCTGACGGCCAAGCTCGTCGATCTTGGTGACGATGGCAATCAGCGGGATGCGCCACTTGAACGTACCGTCCTCACGCTTGGTGGCGAAGTCGGTACGCAGTCGGGAGAGAATACGCTTGTCGCCGGGGCCGATTTCCTGATCGGCGGGCAGCAGGAAGGCCACCACGTCCACATCGGCCAGAGATTCGTCGACCACGTCGTTCAGACGCTGGCCGAGCAACGTACGCGGACGGTGAATACCGGGCGTGTCCACGAGCACGAGCTGCGCGTGGTCGGCGGTCAGGATGCCGCGAATCGCCTTACGGGTGGTTTCCGGGCGAGAGGATGCGATGGCAATCTGCTTGCCGATCAACGCGTTGATCAACGTGGATTTGCCGACGTTCGGGCGGCCCACCACGGCCACGAATCCGGAGCGATACGGCACGTCCTGCTTGGTCACGTTCGCCGTTTCACCGGTCGCGTCGACTTCGGCAACGCCGGCAACATCGGAAGCATCGGTAACGTCAATGTCATCGACGTCGTTCGTGCTGTTGTTCTGGTCGGTCATATCACTCCTTGCTGGCGGTATCATCGCCTTCGACGGGCTCGCCGTCAGTTTCCTCATGGGTCTTGTTATTTTCCTCGCCGCCCTCGACGTGCGCCGGTTCTACGACGATGGTGGACACCTTCTTGCGGCGTCCGGCGGAGTCCACGGCGGTCAGTCGCAGACCGCGCGTCACGGCCGAGGCACCGACAATCGGCACGCGGCCCAGAATCTTGGTCAGCAGGCCGTACACGGTATCGACATCGTCCTCATCAATGTCGATCTCGAAGATCTCCTCCAGATCGGCAATCGGCGTACGGGCGGGCATCTTCCACTTGTTGTCTCCGATTTTCTCCGGCTCAGTACGCTGGGTGCGGTCGTGCTCGTCTTCCAGCTCGCCGACGATCTGTTCGATGGCATCCTCGATAGTCACCATGCCGGCGATGCCGCCGTACTCATCGACCACCACGGCCACATGCTGGCGGGAACGCTGCATCTCATGGAACAGGTCGTCCACCGGCTTGGATTCGGGAACAAGCAGCGGCTGCCGGACGATGGATTCGACTGCGCGTTCCATGGCCGCCGGTTGAAGGCGGTGGCACGCACGGCGTCCTTCAAATAGGCCACGCCGATCAGGTCATCCACGTCCTCACCGATCACCGGCACGCGGGAGAAACCGGAGCGTGAGAACAGTTTCAGCGCGGAAGACAGTGTGGAGTCGCGCTCCATGCAGATCATATCGGTGCGCGGCACCATGATCTCGCGAGTCAACGTATCAGACAGGGTGAGCACGTTGCGCAACATTTCGGAGACTTCCGGATCGAAGTCGTTGGACTCCACCAGTCGGTCGATGGCGGCCTTGCCCTGCTCGAGCTGAATCTTCTCAAGCTCCTCGTCGTCGGACAGATCGGAGTCCTTGGAGCGGCGGCCCGGTCCCTTGGAACCGGACTTGTCGCCACCGATGCGTGCGAACGGCGTGAGCTTGGTGGCCAACGACACGATGCGCGAGTTGGAAATCATGATGCCGACCGGCTTGGCCATGCCGGCGGTGCGCGGGCGGACCAGTACGGAGACCACGGCTACGATAATCGCGAACAGGAATCCGGAGAGCAGTTCAACCCACAGTTCCGCACCCCACAGGGATGCGATGGAAGACACCAGTACGCCGTCGAGCACATTGCAGGCGATGCGGAAGAACGCACAGCTGCCGGCGGTGGCGTAACGGTCGGCGATGAGCCGTTGCACGCGATGAATCTTGTCGATCTTCTTCATCTTGAGGAACTGGCTTGCTTCGGAGTCGGTCTGCACCTCGAGGATGAGATTGTTGAGGCTGGCTCGCGTTACGCGGGCCACGGCGCCTTCAGCGGCGGCCATGGTCAGCGAGAGCCAGACGAACAGGGCCGCCACGAGTACAAGAATGACGGTGATGGCGATCGGCGTGTACTGGAATACTCCATAATGATTTTTCGGTGTCCTTGAATGTCCTTGAACGGTATCGAATAATCCGGATTTGGTGTGATTGATTTGGGAGCTTATTTGGAATCGAGGTCGCGGCCAGCACCGTGCGCGGCGTCGTACAGGGCCAGCGCGTCGGGTGTGCCGGCGGGCAGCGTGGCCTGCACGTTGGCATCGTGGCGTAGGGCGAAGAAGGTGAGCAGCAGCTGTCGCTGTAGGCCGAACATCTGGCGCTCCTGCTCGGGGGTCACGTGGTCGTAGCCGAGCAGGTGCAGGATGCCGTGGATGGTGAGCAATAGCATCTCCTGCATGGTGCTGTGCCCGGCTGCGGCAGCCTGTTGGGCGGCGACCCACGGGCAGATGACGATGTCGCCGAGCACTCCTTCCATCACGGTTTTGCCGTCGCCGGGGCGCAGCTCGTCCATCGGGAAGCTCATCACGTCGGTCGGGCCTTCGAGGTTCATCCAACGCATGTGCAGTTCGGCGATGGGATCGGGATCCACGAACATGATGGTCAGGTCGGACTGGGTGCTCACGCGCATCTGGTCGAGTACCCAAATACCCAAATCGGAGAAGACCTTGGGGTCGATGACCCACTGGGTTTCATTGGTGACGTCAACGCTCATCGTCTGTCTCGCTTTGGTTGGTTGAATCCGCTTGCTGGCGGGCATCGAAGTCGGTATGGTTGCGGCGGCCCTTGCGTTCGATGTCGCGGTGGTCGCCGGCGATGGCGGAGTGACGGTCGTAGGCGGCCACGATCTGTCCGACCAGCTGGTGACGTACCACGTCCTCGGTTTTGAGATGCACGAATGCGATGTCGTTGATGCCGCCCAGGATGCGTTCGATGGTGGCCAGTCCCGAGCGCGGCACGGTCAGGTCCACCTGCGAGATATCGCCGGTGATGACCATCGTGGTGTTGAAGCCCAGACGAGTCAGGAACATCTTCATCTGCTGTTCGGTGGTGTTCTGAGCCTCGTCGAGGATCACGAACGCGTCGTTCAGCGTACGGCCGCGCATGTAGGCGAGCGGCGCCACTTCGATGGAGCCGTCGTCCATGTACCGCTTGAGCTGGTCGGCGCCGAGCATGTCGCCAAGCGCGTCGTACAGCGGGCGCAGATACGGGTCAACCTTGTCATTCAGCGTGCCGGGCAGAAAGCCGAGGCTTTCGCCGGCCTCCACGGCCGGGCGCGTGAGGATGATGCGGCGAATCTGCTTGTCCTGGAAGGCACGCACAGCCTTGGCCACGGCCAGATACGTCTTGCCGGTGCCTGCGGGGCCAATGCCGAAGGTGATGGTGTGCGATTCGATGGCGTTCACGTAGGCCACTTGTCCGGCGGTTTTCGCACGGACCGGCACGCCGGCAGCAAAGGTGATGATGCCGGGAACCGTGGGCTTGCGGTACGTCGGGTCGTGGGAGCCGGCAGAACGTGCATGGGCGCGTTCGTTTGAGGTCGATTGCGCCAGTTTGTCACGCACCGGGCCGTGACCGGGATGTTCGAGGCGCACGTGTTCTTGAGCACGTTCTGGTCGAGCATGCGACGCACGGTGTCGGCGTCCATAGGCGCGGTGTAGGCGGCTTGGATGATGGTATTGACCAAATCCTCGGCCTGTGCGGCTTGGGCTTCGGTCTGCTTGGAGCGGGAGACGATCGCCACGCGGTTGCCGCGCACGATAATCGTCAGGTCCGGAAAGGCGCGCTCCACCTCGCGAATGACCTCGTCAACCGGGCCGAGCACGGCGACGGGGTCAAGTTGGGGCGGGATGGTGATGGTACGTGTAGTCGTTGCCACGAAGCGGATATTCCCCTACTACTCGTCGAGCTTTTCGCCGGTCATCACGTGCGCGTGCATGTGGAAGACGGTCTGGCCGGCGTCGAGACCGGTGTTGAACACCAGTCGATAGGCGCCGTGAAATTCCTTGTCGGCGATGTTCTGCGCAATGGAGACGATGTGGGCCAGCTCGGTCGGGTCGTCGGCGGCAAGTTCGGCGACGTTGGCGTAGTGCTTCTTGGGCACCACGAGCACGTGGACCTTGGCCTTGGGATTGATGTCGTTGAATGCGTAGGTCGTCTCGTCCTCATAGACCTTGCTGCTGGGAATCTGCCTGCGATGATCTTGCAGAACAGGCAATCGTCGGATTCGCTCATCATGCTCCTTGGTTTGATGTTGCTACGCACCAGCTTAGCGCGTGGGCGTTACTCGTAACGTCCCAACACCCGAGACAACAGCGACAACGCTACAGGACCGGCCGTCGCGGCTCTCAGAATATTGCGCCCCAGTACGCAGCTCACCGCTCCGGCCTTGACGAAATCAGCTACCTCCTGCTCACTGATGCCGCCCTCAGGCCCGACCACCACACTGACAGTCCGCGGCCGGCCGTCCTGGAGCGTGCGTTCCACCAACTGCGCAACCTTCTCCTCCACGCCGGACCACGTATCGGTAGCATCCTGATGCAGCACAATCACCACATCGCCATGCACGCAGGCCCTGCGGCAGATGGCCACGACCTCCTTGCTGGACGCGCACGCTCCAGTTGCGGCTTAAAGGCGCGCCGCGACTGCTCGGTGGCGGCATCCAGTACCGAATTCCACTTCTTGTCTGTACGGCCGACCTTCCACTTGGCAATGGATCGGTCCGCCTGCCATGGCACCACTTGGTCGACGCGATCTGAGTAGCCATATCGATGGCCTGCTCATCATGGCCGGTTTTCGCCAATGCCTGAATCAGCGCCAAACGGGTGAGCGGCTCGGGTTCGCGCCCCACTTCCACGACTTCAGCCAGTCCGGCTTCAGGATCGGCCATCACTGCCTGGATTCTCAAGCCGTTGCCGTCGGAAAGTTGCAGGCTGTCCCCTGCCTTGAGTCGCATGGCCTGCACGGCATGGCGCTTGATGTGAGCGGGCAGGGTTAGCTTCCAGCCGGCGTGGAGTTCGTCGCTGTTCACCGGGACGTCGTCGACCTGCGGGTCGAAAAGAAAAAGGGCATCAGTCATGACTTCAAGGCTACACGCGACACGCCGGGCACACGCGCGAATTGCATCCCTGTAATTTCATGCTAAGCTATCTACTCGTTGTCCAAACGACACCTGCCCGGGTGGCGGAATGGTAGACGCGCTAGCTTGAGGTGCTAGTGCCTATTTTATACGGGCGTACGGGTTCAAGTCCCGTCTCGGGCACAGATAAACCCCTTGCATTGCAAGGGGTTTTTCGTTATCTGCACACACGAAAGGCCACCAATGCAGTTCATCACGCTGGACACCGTCGACGACCCGCGCGTCGAAGCGTATGTGAGCCTCACCGAAATGCAGTTGCGTAATCGCTTGGAACCAGCCAAGGGCGTGTTCATCGCCGAGTCCCCCAAGGTTATCGACCGCGCGCTGGCCGCTGACCGCGAACCGCTGTCACTGCTGGTCGAGGAACCTTGGCTGGAGGGCATGAAAGACACCTTCGACTTCATCGACGGGCGCTGGGGCGCGGATATTCCCGTCTACGTGGCCTCACCTGAGCAGCTCAAGCGTCTGACCGGCTACCGTTTGCATCGCGGCGCCCTATGCGCGATGCGACGCTGGCCGTTGCCCTCCGTAGCCGAGGTCTGCAAGAGCGCCCGCCGCGTGGCAGTAATGGAAAACATCGTGGACCACACCAATGTGGGCGCACTGATGCGTTCGGCGGCCGCGCTCGATGTGGATGCCGTGCTGGTCACACCCTCCTGCGGTGATCCGCTGTACCGACGCGCCGCCCGCGTGTCGATGGGCACCGTATTCCAGATTCCGTGGACCCGTATCACCGGGTTCAACGACGACGGCACCGAAAACAAGCATTACTGGCCGTTCCAGGGCATCGACGAGTTGAAGTCGCTGGGCTTCACCACCGTGGCCATGGCATTGGAGGATCGTTCGATTTCGTTGGACGAACTGACACGCCGTCTGCACGCGCCTGCCGAAGATCCGACGCATATCGACAAGCTCGCGCTGATCTTCGGTACCGAGGGCGACGGCCTGTCCCACCATACGATTGCCCGCGCCGATTTGACCGTGAAGATTCCGATGAGCCACGGCGTGGATAGCCTGAACGTGGCGGCATCCAGCGCAGTGGCGTTCTACGCGACACGCTAAGGAATCGCACGCGCTCCGAAAAGGCGGATCCTTAACAAATCTACGAAACTGTTCATCGCAAGTTCACGGCACGCGGGGGCGAAAGCCTTGCATGTTCGTTTTTTTCTGCAATTATTAACTATGTAAACCGAATGCAAGGAAGCATCCGGCCCGGCAGTGCGGTGTCGAAAGACGCTCAGTAACAGAGAGGACAGTTACGATGACCAAGAATCCCAAGATTCTGTCGATTGTGCTTGCAGGTGGTGAGGGGACCCGCCTGATGCCGTTAACCCGTGATCGCGCGAAGCCCGCCGTTCCCTTCGGTGGTGTGTATCGTCTGATCGATTTCCCGTTGAGCAACCTGGTGAACTCCGGGTACCGTCAGGTCGTGGTGCTCACCCAGTACAAGTCTCACTCGCTTGACCGCCACATCTCCCAGGTCTGGCGTTTCTCCCCGCTGCTTGGCTCGTACGTCTCCCCTGTGCCCGCGCAGCAGCGTCTCGGCAAGCTTGGTATCTCGGCTCCGCGACGCCATCTACCAGACCATCAACATCATCGAGGATGTTCAGCCGGACATCGTGGTGATCGTGGGTGCCGATCACGTCTACCGCATGGACTTCGAACAGATGGTACAGCAGCACATCGAGTCCGGCGCCGAGTTCACCGTGGCCGGTATCCGCCAGCCCATCGAGGAATCGAACCAGTTCGGTGTGATTGAGGTCGATCCCGATCACCCGAACATGATCAAGAACTTCCAGGAGAAGCCGGCCACCACCACCGGTCTGCCGGACAATCCGAACCAGATTCTGGCCTCCATGGGTAACTACGTCGCCAACACCAAGGCCCTGTTCGAGGCTCTGGCTCTCGATGAGAAGGCTGCCGACACCAAGCACGACATGGGCGGCGACATCGCCCCGTACTTCGCTTCCCGCAACGAGGCCGGCGTCTACGACTTCAACTCGAACGAGATTCCGGGCTCCACGGCCACTGATCACGCTTACTGGCGCGACGTCGGTACGATTAAGCAGTTCTACGATGCGCACATGGATCTGATCGCCTATGTGCCCGAGTTCAACCTGTACAACCAGGATTGGCCGATTTACACGATGTCCGGCAACCTGCCGCCGGCCAAGTTCGTGCACGCCGGCCGCGACCGTCTGGGCCACGCCACCGATTCGATCGTCTCCCCCGGTGTGATCGTCTCCGGCGGTGAAGTGCACCACTCCGTGCTCTCCCCCAATGTGCGTATCCACTCGTGGGCACAGATTGTCGATTCCGTGCTGTTCGACGGTGTAGTCATCAACCGCCGCGCCCGCGTGTACAAGGCGATTCTTGACAAGAACGTGGTGCTCACCGAGAACTCCACTGTCGGCATCGATACCGAGCACGATCTGGCCCGTGGCTTCACCGTCACGCCGGATGGCATCACGGTTGTCCCGAAGAACACCATCGTCGATGACTGATTGACCAGTCCAGACATGGAAAAGCCCCGCATCATGCGGGGCTTTTCTCGTATAGAGCTCCCTCTGATGAGGGAGCTTACTAAGCGCTATCAGTACTTTGGCATATTGTCGAAGCTGAAGCCTAGGGCGGCGAGCTGGTCGCGGCCTTCGGGCGTGATGCGCTCCATGGTCCAGCGCGGATCCCACGTCCAGTCGATGCGGAACTCCTCGACCAGACCGGCCAGCGTGGATGCGCATTCGTCCTCGATAAGGTCGGTCAGCGGGCAGGCCGGCGTGGTCAGCGTCATCGTAATAATGGCGCGGCCTAGCTCATCGATCTCAATGCCGTAGACCAGACCCAAATCGATCACGTCGATGCCAAGCTCCGGATCAATCACCTGATGCAGTGCCTCGCGCACGTCTTCGGCAGTGGCGCGGCCGATATCGTCAATCGCCTTGATCGGAATCTCGCTGCCATCGGACTGTTCGTCATCCTGGCAACCGCATTTGCGTGGTGACCGCCACACGCACAGGTGTCATCGCCGGACGCAGCAGAGTGCTCGATCGGGCGTCCGTTCGGGAAGCCCTTGGCCAAGGCCGGGTTGGCCATCACGCGGCGAGCGGCCTCCTCGTCCTGCAGGACGCCGTTGACAGCATCGAAAACGGACGGCTGTGGTTCGGGAACCAAATTATCGTTGGACATATTTCCTCAGTTCTTTGCAGCGAGGGCTTTGGCGATGGAGTCCTTCAGCCCTTCCCAGCCTAGCAGAGCGCATTTGATGCGCATAGGGTATTTCGACACGCCTTGGAATACCACGGCGTCGCCGAGCTTTTCTTCCAGGTTCTCGTCGTCCAGACCGGCACCGCGCGATTCCATCAGCTTGTGGAATGTCTGTTCCAGATCCATGGCCTCGTCAACGGTTTTGCCGTCCACCAGATCGACCATCACCGACAGGCTGGCCTGCGAAATGGAGCAGCCGTGGCCGTCCCACACCAATCGCTTGATGGTGTGCGGTTCGTCATCGGAGACTTCGACATGGATGGTCGCCTCGTCGCCGCAGGTCGGGTTGAACTGGTGCGATTCACCGGGCGTGCAGTATTCGTGGCTGGCTTGTACGGTGACATTGGCCGCTGCGTCCGCGGACTGTTCGACCGCTGCGTTGGGCGCAAAGGATTCCTTGCCATGCGGATGTTTCGACGCCTCGAGGATGACCTCTTGGTACATCTGTTCGAGGTCATCCCCGCTCATACCGAATTCGTTCATGGTGTTCTGTTTTACTCCACTCCAAAGAACTTACGGATGCCCTTGGCCGCTTCGACCAACGCTTGGGCATCTTCGACCGAATTGTAGACACCGGAGGAGGCACGGTTGGATGCGTATAGGCCGAAGTGGCGGTGTACCGGCTGGGCGCAGTGGTGTCCCACGCGAATCGCGATGCCCTGGCGTCGATGAACTGGCCCACATCGTGCGGATGCACGCCGGCCACGTCGAACGCCACGGTGCCGATGCGGTCCACGTTTTCGCGCGGCCCGAGGATGCGAATGCCATCGACGTCGCCGAGCTTGAGCAGTTCGGCGGCGATGGTCTTCTCATGGGCTTCGATGTTCTCGAGCCCGATGTTCATCATCCATTCGGCGGCGACGCCTGCGGCCACCACTTGGGCGACCGGCTGGGTGCCGGCCTCGAAACGGGCCGGAGGGGCCATGTATTGGGCCTCGTGGTCCATGTAGCGAGCTCGACCACGGAGCCGCCGAAGTTGGCCGGCGGCAGGGCTTCGAGCAGGTCGCGCTTACCGTACAGGAAACCGACGCCGGTAGGACCGTACATCTTGTGCGCGCTCCAGGCGGCGAAGTCCACATCAAGCGCGTGGAAATCGACCTTGAGGTGCGGTACGGACTGGCAAGCGTCCAAGATGAAGATCGAACCTACTTCATGCGCACGCTTGATGATCGGGGCGATGTTGGTGATGGCACCCGTGGCGTTGCCCACGTGGGTGACGGCCACGACCTTGGTACGCTCGGTGATGACTTCGTCGAGGTTGTCCGTACGCACACGGCCGTCCTCGGTCAGGTCGATCCACTTGAAGGTGGCGCCGGTACGGTAGGACAGCTCCTGGAACGGCAGCAGCACCGAATGATGTTCCGCACGCGAGACGACGATCTCATCGCCCGGCTTCAGGGCAAAACGCTTGGCGGCTTCTCCCCACGCCCCAGCGATGCATTGCCGAATGCGGTGGCGAGCAGGTTCAGTCCGGCCGTGGCACCACCGGTGACGACGACCTCCTCTTCACCTTCGGCCGCATTCGCGCCGACCAGCTTGGCCACCTTGGCTCGGGCCTCCTCAAAGGCATGGTGCTACGGGCGGCCAGCTCGTGCGCACCACGGTGCACGCCGGCGTTAATTGTACGGTAGAAGTTCGCCTCGGCGTCGATCACCGCATTCGGCTTCTGCGAGGTGGCCGCAGAATCCAGGTACACGAGCGGGTGCCCGTGAATCTCCTGATCCAGAATCGGGAACTGCGCCCGAATCGCCTTAAAATCAACCATTATGTTCCCCCTACTTACGTAACAATTGTACGAAACGAGTGGGAGTCTGACATGGCCTGTTCGCGACCGTAAAGACCTGGCCTAAGCGGCCCGGAGCGTGTCGAGAATAGGGCATGTCAGACTCCCACGGTCACGGACTCAGGCCAGTGCGGACTCGGAGTCGGCGCCTTCGGGCAGGTACTGGTCGTAGCCGTTCTCTTCGAGTTCGTCGGCCAGCTCAGGGCCGCCGGTCTTGACGAAGTGGCCGTCGGCGAACACGTGCACGATGTCCGGCTTGATGTACTTCAAGATACGGGTGTAGTGCGTGACCATGAGGATGCCGAACTGGTTGGCTTCCTTGGCGCGGTTCACGCCTTCGGACACGATGCGCAGGGCGTCCACGTCCAAGCCGGAGTCGGTTTCGTCAAGGACGGCAAACTTCGGTTTCAGCAGTTCGAGCTGCAGCACTTCGGCGCGCTTCTTTTCACCGCCGGAGAAGCCTTCGTTCACGGAACGGGAGGCGAACTTCGGGTCCATCTTGAGGCGCTTCATGGCTGCGGACAGGTCCTTGGCCCACTGGCGAATACCGGGAGCCTCGCCGTCGATTTCGGTCTTGGCGGTGCGCAAGAAGTTGGTCATGGACACGCCCGGTATTTCGACCGGGTACTGCATGGCCAGGAACAGGCCGGCCTTGGCGCGCTCGTCCGGAGTCATCTTGAGGATGTCCTTGCCGTCGAGGAGGGCCTCGCCGGAGTCGACCACGTACTTGGGGTGGCCGGCCAACGTGTAGGCGAGAGTGGACTTGCCGGAACCGTTGGGGCCCATGATGCGTGGGTTTCGCCGGAGTGGACGGTCAGGGTGGCACCCTTCAGGATCGGCTTGATGCCTTCCTTGGTTTCGACGTGGACGTGCAGGTCCTTGATTTCGAGTGTTGACATTGTTGTGCTCCTAAAAATGCTGTTCTTACTTGTCTTCGAGGACCTGTGCCATGGCGTCGTTTTCACCACGGGCCAGTCGGCGGTCAATCACGGTCATCAGATGTTCGGAGATGGCGGGAATGCCGATCTCCTCGACGAGTTCGCCGAAGAAGCCGCGCACCACGAGCTTGCGGCGTCGGTTTCGGGGATGCCGCGGGATTCGAGGTAGAACAGTTCCTCGTCGTCGAAGCGGCCCACCGAAGAGGCGTGACCGGCACCGATGATGTTGCCGTTTTCGATTTCGAGGTTCGGCTCGGAATCGGCGATGGCGCCCGGGGTCAGGACCAGGTTGCGGTTGAGCTCGTAGGAGTCGGTGCCGGGGGCGGTGGGCTGGATGAGCGCGTTGCCCACCCAAGTGGAGTGCGCGCCCTTGCCGTCAAGCGCGCCCTTGTAGACCACGCGGGACTTGCAGTCGGGGTGGTTGTGTACCACCATCGTGCGGTGTTCGATGTGCTCGCCGGGGTCCACGAAGTAGATGCCGAGCATGTTGAGGTCGCCCTGTTCGCCGCCGAAGTCCTGATCCATGCGGATGCGGACGATGTCGCCGCCCAAGGTCACGACGGAGTGGCGCAGGGATGCGCCTTCGCCGACGTGGATGCGGTGGTTGGCCACATGCTTGGCGGTTTTGGCCCATTCCTGAACGAACGTGGTGGAGACGTGCGAGTCCTTGCCGGTGGTGATTTCCACGCCTTCGGCCAGTCGTGCGTCACCGTCGTGTTCCACGACGACGTCCGCATGAGCCTTGTCGCGGCGGCGATCACCAGATGGAAAGCGTCGAGATCCTCCCCGCGCCGTGCACCTTGACGAGCACGGGCTGGGCGATCTCACCGGACAGTTCCAGAATGGTTGCGGTGCGGCCGGATTCCCATTCGACTGCGGAGACGCGGTCGTTGGGCTTGGACACAGTGCCGGACAGGCCCTCACCGAGCTTGATCTGGCTGAGCTTCACGCCTTCGGCCAACGGCGAGCCGTCAATCATGGAGACTTCGATCTGCGTTTCGCCGGAAGGCTTGAACACGGTGAAGAACTCGTTGATGCGCTCGATAGGCGTGTAGCGCCATTCGTCCTGCTTGCGGCTGGGCTCCGGGTAGTCGCCTGCGTTGAACGAGCGCACGGCATGGTCCACGGAGGACGGCATAGCGGCCGGAATCGCGTACGGGTCGTTGGGGTCGGCGACCGGAATCTTGATTTCCTTGACGGGTGTTGTGTTGTCGGTCATCGGAATCAGCCCACCGATCCTTCCATCTGAAGTTCCACAAGTCTGTTGAGTTCAAGCGCGTATTCCATCGGCAGCTCACGGCTGATCGGTTCGACGAAGCCGCGCACGATCATGCCTCGCGCCTCTTCCTCCGTGAGACCTCGGCTCATCAGGTAGAAGAGCTGGTCTTCGGAAATCTTGGAAACGGTGGCTTCGTGGGCCATCGAAACGTCGTCTTCGCGAACGTCGACATGCGGGTAGGTATCGGAGCGGGAGAAGTCGTCGACCAGCAGGGCATCGCACACGGTCGAGTTGGACGAACCGTACGCGCCTTGACGATTTTGACCAGACCGCGGTAGGCGGAGCGGCCACCACCACGGGAAATGGACTTGGCGACGATGGTGGAGCTGGTGTGCGGGGCGAGGTGAATCATCTTCGCGCCCGTGTCCTGGTACTGGCCCTTGCCGGCGAAGCCGAGGGACATGGTGGATGCCTTGGCGTACGGTTCGGCGAGGATGCAGGCCGGGTACTTCATGGTGGCCTTGGAACCGATGTTGCCGTCGACCCATTCCATCGTGCCGCCCTCGCGCACGTAGGCACGCTGGGTGACGAGGTTGTAGACGTTGTTCGACCAGTTCTGCACGGTGGTGTAACGCACGCGGGCGTGCTTTTCGACGATGATCTCGACGATGGCGGCGTGCAGCGAGTCCTCGGACCAGATCGGGGCGGTGCAGCCTTCCACGTAGTGCACGTAGGAGCCTTCGTCCGCGATGATGAGCGTGCGCTCGAACTGACCCATGGCCGGGGTGTTGATGCGGAAGTACGCCTGCAACGGGATGTCCACATGCACGCCCTTCGGCACGTATACGAACGAGCCGCCGGACCATGCCGCGGTGTTGAGGGCACCGAACTTGTTGTCTTCCGGAGGCACGACGGTGCCGAAGTACTTCTTGACGAGTTCAGGGTATTCGCGCACAGCGGTGTCCGTGTCGACGAAGATGACGCCCTGCTTCTTCAGGTCCTCCTGGATGGAGTTGTAGATGACCTCCGACTCGTACTGGGCGGCCACGCCGGAGACGAGGCGGTTCTTCTCCGCCTCCGGGATGCCGAGACGATCGTAGGTGTTGCGGATGTCGTCAGGCAGTTCGTCCCAGCTTTTCGCCTGCTTGTCGATTGGCTTGACGTAGTACTTGAAGTCGTCTGCGTTGAAGCCGGAGAGATCCACACCCCAATCGGGCATGGGCTTTTCGAGGAACGCCTTGAATCCACGCAGACGCATGTCGAGCATCCACTGCGGCTCGCCTTTGTCGGCGCTGATCGCGCGTACGACGTTCTCATCAATGCCTCGTTTTGCGGCTTCGCCGGCGGCATCAGAATCATGCCAACCATAGTTGTAGTCGCCGAACTGGCTGATGATCTCGTCATCCTTCTTGATCTTGTCCTCGTTGACGCGGGTACGATCAGCCACATACTGGCTCATCTCCACGTCAGCGGCGGCGTTTGGTGCTGTGTTTTCGGTCACCATCCTGCCTTCCTTGTATCACACTTAATCCTATGAAAACCTAGCAGAACCCAAGTGCAAACACTAGCCGCCCTGACGCATATTGGCTGTGGGCTTGATTACACGAATGCGATACAGCGATATTGGAGCCGGGCAAGCTTGTCCCATGCACACCGAACATCGCGTATGCGGCATTATGTGTCGCACCACTGCATGCCGTATTTGTTACATATCACACTGTTGCATATCACACTTGGATATGCACGCTCGTGCCCATATTGCACCAGTTGTAGAACCATTCGGCCACATCCCATCCGATACCCACGCAACCATGAGATCCGTTGGCAATGGAGGCATTACGGCATCCGCTACATATCCGCCGGCAATACGGTGGATTGCGCAACCGGAGGAGAAGTAATTGACGAAGCCCACGTCTTTGACATCCCATGTTTCCACCGTGCCATCGGCAAGATTCAGCGTGCCGCTCATATCTTGACTGGGCAACTTTTGCCATACGTTGAAGTCACCTGTCGGCGTACACATCATGCCAACGCATTCGCCGGTGACGTTGTCGTTGCCCTCCGCGACCACGACATTCAATGTCTTGACCACCGTGTCATTCTCATAGGCATAGAGCTTACGGTCGGACAGGTCAATCGCTACGCGATGAGCGACCTTGACTTCCTGTTTGGGATCTACCTTGCCGTCCACATTCACTGAGCCAGTTCCCGTGGCCAGCACCTGAGCCAAGCGAGCACCAACTCCGTATCCGCGCCATCGGCAATCACAATGCCATCATGGCCTTCTGTTTCAGTGCTCAGCACCTCGCCAGCATTATTGACGACGACCTTCTTGTCTTCACGTTCCAATTTGAGATTCGGCTTGATTTGCTCGTCATAGTATTGCTGCAGCTTATCGGCATCAAAGACCACGTAGCCATTACGTACTTCATTGTCTTTCAGCTTTGACTGCTGGTTGGCGTCGGTGCGCATGGCCGAACCCAGCATGGACGCATTCACGGTGGCGATGTCTTTATCCGCCACTTGATGGCCACGGCATTGTTCACTAGGGTTTCCAGCGTGGTTTTCGCCTCATCGGCAATTGCATTGGTAATCGTCGGTTCGGTTACGTCGAGTTCCACCCGAACGGTCTGTGGCTGGACACTGCCCAATGACTCCACTGTGGAAATGGCTTGCTTCGCAATGCTGGTGGCGTTGGCTCCCTGGCCATTTTCTCCCGCAATAACGTTGAAGCCACTGTTGTTATCGTTCAATGCGACTTGCGCGTCAACAGGTTCTTGTGCATCAATGTTCAGCGCCTTATCTACCACACTGCCATCAGCGAGCTCGGGATTGATTTGCGGGGCCACATCATGCGTAATCCAGAACGCATACTGTTGCCACCATGCGTCACCGCGTTGGGCATTGATGACATCGGATGCGATTGCTTCACCATCAACTTCGATGCCGAGATCTTTCAGCGTGAACGTCGCCGACTGCCCTGGTATTTCGCTCGTACCGCGGTGTTGTCGACCTGGTCGTTGATTAGGTCGACAATCTCCTGCTCGGTTTTGCCGGTAACTGAATTTCCCCATAGCGTTGTGCCAGGCAGCACGTGATCTTGGAAGAACCAAACACCGCCGCCACAGGCAGCCCCCAAGGCAACCAGCAGACAAGCAATCACCACCCACGGCCAGATGCGGCGCCTCCTCATCTCATCGCCTGAATGGAATCTGATGCAGCAGCATCCACACTGTCTGCCACAGTGCCGCTGACGGCATTATTCGCACCAAACAGAGGCGCAAACTGCTGGGTCGAGTCATCAAGGTGTTCGGTCATGGTCGGTCTTTCTGCGATGGCCTACTAAGCGTTATCTGCATACTACCAACACACCATAGAAACGGTAATTTTTTACCGTCGCCTTCCAATACATCATGCTGCATGATGCTCATACAACAAAAAAAAGACGTGGTGGCGAAACATCATTAGATGTTTCGCCACCACGTCTTTACCGTATGTCTTGCGCTACGCCGATGACGGCAGCCAGCACATCATGCCGCGATATTATGCACGGCACAAAAGTGAGTCAGCGTGCCGCCTGATGGTCGAGCGCGCCTTGACCAGGCCGGCGAACAGCGGGGTGCGGCTTGGTCGGGCGAGACTTGAACTCCGGGTGAGCCTGGGTGGCCACATAGAACGGGTGCACGTCCTGCGGCAGTTCCACGAACTCGGTGAGCTCGCCGTCCGGGCTCTGGCCGGAGATGCGCAGGCCGCCTTCGCGCAGACGATCCTTGTAGGCCACGTTGACTTCGTAACGGTGGCGGTGGCGCTCGGTGACATGCGTGGTGCCGTACAGTTCGGCGACCAGCGAGCCTTCCTCCAGCTCAGCCGGGTAGGAGCCAAGACGCATGGTGTGCCCATGTCGCCCTTGCCGGCCACGATGTCCTTCTGCTCTTCCATGGTGGCGATCACCGGGTTGGCGCAATCGGGCTCGAACTCGGAAGAGTTCGCGTCTTCAATGCCCAGCACGTGGCGGGAGTATTCGATGACCATGGACTGCAGGCCGAGGCACAGGCCGAGCAGGCAGCTTGGTTTCACGGGCGAACTTCAGAGCGCCGATCTTGCCGTCGATGCCGCGGATGCCGAAGCCGCCGGGGATCACGATGCCGTCGACGTTGTCGAGAGCGGCGGCCGCACCTTCGGTGGTTTCGCAACGATCGGCCGCAACCCACTTGACGTTGACCTTGGCCCAGTTGGCAAAGCCGCCGGCCTTGATGGCCTCGGTGACAGACAGGTAGGCGTCCGGCAGATCGATGTACTTGCCGACGATGGCGATGTTGACCTCGTGCTTGGGGTGGTGCACACGCTCCAGCAGGTCGGCCCATTCGTCCCAATCGACGTCATGGAACGGCAGGCCGAGCTCACGCACCACATAGGCGTCGAGGCCCTCCTCGAACAGGATCTTCGGCACATCGTAGATGCTCGGCGCATCCACGCAGTTGACCACGCCTTCGGCATCGACATCGCACATCAGGGAGATCTTGTCCTTGATGGACTGATTGAGCGGGCGGTCGGAGCGCAGCACAAGGGCGTCCGGGGAAATGCCGAGCTGGCGCAGCATCATCACGGAGTGCTGGGTGGGCTTGGTCTTGAGCTCGTGGGCGGCGGAAATGTACGGCACCAGGGAAACGTGCACGAACATGCAGTTGTCCGGGCCGAGATCGCGGCGCACTTCGCGGGCGGCCTCAAGGAAGGGCTGGGACTCGATGTCGCCGACGGTACCACCGATTTCGGTGATGATCACATCCACGTCATCGGAAGCCTGGGCGCGCATACGAGACTTGATTTCGTTGGTGATGTGCGGGATAACCTGCACGCACTGGCCGAGGTATTCGCCGGCGCGCTCCTTGCGCAGCACTTCCTGATAGATCTGACCGGTGGTGACGTTGGCTTCTGGCTCAGGAAGACGTCGAGGAAACGCTCGTAGTGGCCGATGTCGAGATCGGTTTCGGCACCGTCTTCGGTCACGTAGACCTCACCATGCTGGAACGGTTCATGGTGCCCGGGTCGACGTTGATGTACGGATCGAGCTTTTGCTGCAGAACATGGATACCGCGGCTGCGCAGCAACGACCGAGCGAAGATGCGGTCAGGCCTTGCCGAGAGAGGAGACAACGCCGCCAGTGACGAAAATATGCTTGGTGACGTGTTCTTGAGAATTACCATGTGTTCTTCTAACCATGGAATTTCACTCTATCATCCGTGTATGACCCGGCGTGTTCACCAGACGCGTCGGCCCCGACATGGCGTACTTGAACAATACGAATAGTAGGCTCGTCAAAAAGCATACGCAAGGTCATAATCACGTCAAACGTCTTATCCGCCAGCTATTGCAGGTATTGGTCGAGACGCACTAGGCCTAACGCATATAGGACAAACGCTGTTTTCAGGTTTTTCAGCGAGGCCCATTCATCGGCACCGTGCGCGTTGCCGGCACCTGGTGCGATGAATGGCGGGGTCTCCAGGTCGATGCCGTCGACGCCGGCACATGGTCGGCATGGAATTCGGGACCGAAGTTGAGTGCGCGCGGGATAAAGCGGGCGTGGGTGCCGTCGCCGACAGCACGGGTCGAGCCTCGCAACCGAGCACGTCGTTGTAGGTTGCGGTGAGCAACTGGACACGCGGGTCGTCAGCCTGCACGTAGTATGGGTCATCGTTAAGGATGTCGACAATGCGGCCGCCCGCCGCTTCGGCTTGTGCTTGAATACGCTCGATGATTTGTTCGTGTGCCTGGCCTACCGCATAACGGATGTCGAAGTGCAATACGATGGCATCTTCAGAAGTCTCACCTGATACCGCGCCTAATACCTTGTCTGCTTCAGCGAACTCATTCGCCGGTATAATCAAACCACCATTGGCGGTAGTCGGTCCGCTTTCCGCATTCTCGCAATCGATACCCAAGCCGGTGCCATATGAGTCTTTTGTCCATTGGGCAATCGCCTGCGCTGCAGTGAGGTCACGGCCTTCGAGCAGACCGGACCGGGCAAGCGCCGTAGTGAGCACCGCTATAGCGTTTACGGTACCGGACGGCTGGCAGGCATGACCGGCGACACCGGTGGCCTCAATCGTGACGCCTTGCGCTGTTGCGTTGATATGCAATCGCTCGGCGATATCTGGAGCGATGTTGCCGCTCTGGCAGAATGCTTGCCGCACGTAGATTCGTCGACGCCGGTGAGGGTGATTGCGGCGGCCCGGAACCGTGTTAGTGGCGGTGCCGGCATGCCAACCGCGCAATTGCGGCCCGACCGGCAGTTCGACATCCACATCGAGCAGCCCTTTTTGGATATTGTTCACCGGGAAGGGACCATCGGTGACGATGGCCTGGTACGGCGCGCCGATGTTGGCGACGAACCATTTGATGTCGTTGAGCGCGATCTCTTCGGAGCCGCCGAACAGTATACGTACGCGGTGGCGGAAACGGTGGTCGTGTTCCTTGAAGAAACGGAGTAGGAAATAGCTGGTCAGCGCGACGCCTTTATTGTCCAATGAGCCGCGACCGATAACAATATCGCCAATAACCTGCGGATCGAAGGCATCGTGCGTCCAACCGTCGTCGGCGGGGACTACGTCGAGGTGGTCGACGAAGGCGATGTCACGGTCGGTCTCCACGTTCTCCTGTGGATAAACGACTTCCATGACGTGGCCGGTGTAGTCGCGCGTAGGCAGCCCGTCTCGTCCTGCCTTGGCCAGCATATGGTCGAATACACGGCGTACTTCGGGTCCATAAGGCGCGCCCGGACGAGGATTCGGGTCCGATTCGTCGGAAACCGACGGGTAGCGCAGCAGCTCACACAGCTCATCGACGAACTGTGCGCGGTGGGCGTCAAACCAGCGTGACGCGGCATCGACGAGATCACGTTCCGTGGCGGTGAGAGTCATGGCTTCCTTTACTTGGACGCTTATGGTTTCCTCAGGTAACAGGAATCCCGGGCGCAACGTCGACTGCTACCCGGGATTGGCTGGAGGCTTGGTTCTATTCGCTCAGCAAGTGCGCCACAGCATCGAGCGCGAGCTTGTAGCCGTAGAAACCCATGCCGGTGATGGTGCCGGTGGCCACAGGGCTGATTACGGAACGCTTGCGGAACTCGTCGCGGGCGGACGGGTTGGAAATATGGACTTCCATAAGCGGCAGGTTCTCGTCAATGACCATGTGCGCGGCGTCGGCGAGAGCATACGAATAGTGCGTGAAGGCGGCGGGGTTCATGACCACCGGGGTTTTCTCGTCGGCGGCTTGGTGCATCCAGTGCACCATTTCGGCTTCGTCGTCGGTCTGGCGCACCTCGACTTCGAGGCCGAGGTCCTTGCCCCATTCGGTGCAGAGCTTGCGCAGGGTGTCGAGGTCTTGACGACCGTAGACGTCGGGCTGGCGGACGCCGAGACGTCCGAGGTTAGGGCCATTGACAACGATGACTTTGGTCATTGGGACTCCTTTTGTTTGTGCTTCTCTCCCTCCGCCCCTTCGGGGCACCTCCCTCATCAGAGGGAGGTAGAAGGTAAATCCGACTCCGGGGTACCTCCGTTAGAGGGGAGCCAAGTACTTTTTTCTGAGGGGATGGCGAACGGCACGGCCTACGGCCGTTCAATTACTGCTGGATACGACGGAATGCTTCTTCCACGGCTTCGGCGGGCGGGTTGTCGAGGTGTACGACGTGACCAATCTCTCGAGGACCACGAAGCGCAGCTCATTGCCGCGGGCCTTCTTGTCGCGATGCATCAATGCGAGCACGTCGTCGAACGAGCCGCCATTCCACGACGTCGGCAGACCCATCGAAGCAAGCAACGAGCGGTGATAGTCAACCAGATCCTGATCGATGTAACCGATCAGATGGGCCAGCTCGGCGGCATACACCATACCGACGGCCACCGCATTGCCATGCCTCCAGCGGAAATGCTCGAGCTTTTCGATGGCATGGCCCATCGTGTGCCCGTAGTTGAGGAATTCACGCAGACCCTTCTCCTTCAAATCGGAGGAGACGTGGTAGGCCTTGACCTTTACCGTGCGCTCAATGAGCTCGGCAACCACGTCTTCGAGCGGCGAGCCGAGGAATGTAGAGCCGTCGAAAGCGCGCAGTTCAGCTGCGTGGTCTTCGAGGATATGCAGGATTTCGGGGTCGCGGATGAAACCGGATTTGGCGACTTCGCCGAGACCCTCGATGAAGATGTCATTGGGCAGCGTAGCCAGCGTCTTGGTGTCGGCCAGCACACCGGCAGGCGTGTAGAACGAGCGAGAGGTTCTTGCCCTGCGGGGTGTTGATGCCGGTTTTGCCACCGGTGGAGGCATCGACCATGGCCAGCAGCGAGGTCGGGCAGTTACATAGCGCACGCCGCGCATCCACGTGGCAGCCACGAAACCGGCCAAATCGGTTGCGGCACCGCCGCCAAGCCCCACCACGCATCGGATCGGGTGAAACCTTCGTTGCCAAGGCGTTCCCAAATGCCGTTGGCCACGGTAATGGTCTTGCCGGGTTCGGCATCCGGAATCACGATGTCGGAAACCTCATAGCCGCCCTGACGCAACAGGGCGCGGGCACGATCGGAGTGTCGCTGCACCGGCTGAGTGTGGATAAGCGCGATTTTGGCGGGTTTGGGTCCCAGCACGTCGACCAGATGGTTCATGCACCTTCGCCAATGACCACATCATACGGCTCAATTGCCGCTCCGGTAACATGCACTGCTCGCTCAGATACCATATCAATCACTTTCTTCGCTGCGCCCTGAGGCGTAAGCCCCCGGGTATGGACATGAACGTTGGCGACCTCGCGGAATACTGGGTCACGCTGCTTGAACAGTTTTTTCCAACGGGAGTTGGCGTTGCCATTGAGCATGGGCCGGCCTCCCCCACGGTTCGCGCGTTCCATGGCTTCCGCCGGATCGGCATCAAGGTAGACCACACGACCGCCATGGTCGATGTAGGAGGCGAGGGCATGCTGGGTGGATGGCGTCATGGGAGCGCCACCGCCCAGCGAAAAGATACCGTCGAAATCCTCAAGCATATCGGCGATGAGATCGGCCTCGACCTCGCGGAATGCCGGCTCACCGTATTCCTCGAAGTAGGAGGGAATCTTCATGCCCACTTCACGTTCGATCTCCACATCGGCATCGGCGAACGGCAGACGCAACATATGCGCCACTTCCTTACCGACACGTGTTTTGCCGGCTCCCATCATGCCGATGATGACGGCGCGGGGGCGTGCGGTCATAATCTACGAATCCTCTCGACGATTGGTGAGTACAGTTGCTGATGGTTCCGCGGCAGTCGTCACGAAACCATACGCCCTTCGTTCAGCGCATGTGCTCCGGCCACGAGGCGAGATACGACTCAAGGTTGCGCCGTGTTTCGGCAACACTGTCTCCACCGAACTTATCCAGCGCGTACTTCGCCAAAGTCAGACGCACCATGGCCTCGGCCACCACGGATGCCGCAGGCACGGCGGTGCTGTCGGAACGCTGGTTGATGGCTTGTGCGGATTCGCCGGTCAGCACGTCGACCGTACGCAGGGCCTTGGGGATGGACGGAATCGGCTTCATGGCACCGCGTACGCGAATCACCTGGCCATTGGACATACCGCCTTCAATGCCGCCTGCGCGGTTGGACAGACGGTCGATACGGCCGTCGGCGTTGACCACGATCTCATCGTGCGCCTGCGAACCGGGGCGGGAGGCTTCCAGGAAGCCGTCGCCGATCTCCACACCCTTGAACGCCTGAATGCCCATGATCGCGGAGGCCAGAGCCGCGTCCAGTCGGCGGTCGGACTCCACATACGTGCCGATGCCGGCAGGCACACCGTAAGCCAGCACTTCAATCACGCCGCCCAACGTATCGGAGGCCTTCTTGGCCTCGTTGATGCGTTCGATGATGCGGGCTTCGGCCTCTTTGTCCAGCGTACGGACAGGCGAGGCATCAAGCGCTTCCAGATCGTCGGGGGTGGGCAGAGGCAGGTCGGGGTTGGTCTGCACGCCACCAAGCGCCACCACGTGGGCTACGGTGCGGATGCCGAACGCCTGATCCAAGAACTGCTTGGCCACCTCGCCCAAAGCCACACGGGAGGCGGTCTCACGGGCGCTGGAGCGCTCCAGTACCGGGCGGGCGTCGTCAAAACCATACTTGCGCATGCCGGTCAGATCGGCGTGGCCCGGGCGCGGGCGGCTCAGCGGCGCATTGCGGCCTTCGCGCGGCAGGTCATGGTCGAGTGCATCGGCGCTCATGACCTCGGTCCACTTCGGCCATTCGGTGTTGGCGATTTCGATGGCCACCGGCGAGCCGAGGGTCAGGCCGTGGCGTACACCGGTCAGCAGACGGACCTTGTCTTGCTCGAACTTCATGCGGGCACCGCGACCATATCCAAGTCGACGGCGTGCCAGTGCGGAAACGATATCGTCCGTGCTAATACGCACGCCGGCCGGCAACCCTTCAATCATGGCCACCAATGCTTCTCCGTGAGACTCCCCTGCCGTCTGCCAACGCAGCATAACTTCCCTCGTTTCATGTGTGTACGTCTATGTGTACGTCTAGCTAGGGGTTAATGTTAAGCCATGCCATACCTGTTCACGCTACCCGGTCTGCTATGTGGGCTTGCACTGTCCATTGAGGATGTTCGTCATCGGCGGGTGCCGATCGCGTGGGTGGCTGCGGGCGCGTTGCTTCAGCTGGCCGCCGATTTCGCGTATGGAGTGGTGGTGAACGACCTGTTCGTGCTGTTGCAGGCGCTGTTGTTCACCGTGCTATGTTGCCTGATCCAGTTCGCGTTGGCGTTGCTGGTGCCTCGGTCATTGGGATTCGGCGATGTGACCGCCTTGATACCTATGGGATTGTCTGTCGGACTGTTTGGCCTGTTGCCTGTGGTGGTCTGGTGGCTGGCGATGGGCGTTGCCGGCATCACATGGATTGCCTTGTGGACGCGATTCGACCCACAACGCACATCACCGGCACATGCGGGCAAGGTGCCGTATGTGCCGGTGATATTGGCGGGCGCGATTGTGGCGGTGGCTGTTGGGGTGTTGTCCTAGATTTCTTCCATCCGCTTCGCGGGAGCCCCGGGCTTAAGTTGAGCGTTACATTCCCTGCAGTGCTCCCCTCAGTCCGCTTTTTTGCGGACAGCTCCCCTCGGCGAGGGAGCCAATGAAGAGACCAACGTCCGATCAGCTTCCCCAAGCGAAGGAAGCTAACGGGATGACTACTGGTTTTCGGCTTGCCACTTGCGTAGTTCGGCCACGTTCTGGTCATGTTCATCGGCGGTTGCGGCGAACTTGGTTTCGCCGGTGTCCAGATTGACCGTGCAGAAGTACAGCCAATTGCCGCCTTCGGGGTGCAGTGCCGCTTGAATGGCGTTATCGCCGGGATTGCTGATCGGCGTAGGCGGCAGGCCGGAGATCTTGTACGTGTTGTACGGGTTGGACTCGTCTTGGGTCATCTCGGTGGTCACCTGCGCGGGCTTGACGTTATTGCCATAGGCCACGGTGGAATCCATGCCCAACGACATGCCCTGCTCCAAACGGTTCTCGATGACTCGCGTCACTTTGCCGTAGTAATCGGCTTTGTTGACCTCGGCCTCGGCGATAGAGGCGATGATCATCACCCGTTCGCGGTCACTGCCGGCCGGCACGCCCAATTCATCCAACTTGGCGATACGCTTATCGACCATGGCCTTGAGGATTTCCGAAGCGCTCTTCATGCTCTTGACGTTGTAGGTTCCCGGCTCCAGCCATCCCTCAAAGCTACCGCCCGCTTCATTGGGCAGAATATCCTTACCCTTGTTCTTGATAATCGTGTCGAATTCGCTTTGGGCAATGCCGGAAAGCTTCGCGGCGTTGGCGAACACATCGGTGGCACGTTCACCGGGACGAACCTCGAGGAAGCCCGCCGCCTGGTTGGTGTCGGAGAGAACGTCGATCACTTTGGATGCGGCCATATGCTTCTTCAATGTGAACGTTCCCGGATAGAGTGTCGTGCTATTGGCGTTGACCACGCTGGTGAACGCGGCAGTAGACTTGATGACTTCGGCCTTGAGCAGATTATCGGCGATCTCCGCCGCGCTTGGCCCTCGCTCACGGTGAATTCGACCTCGCCATAGCCCGGTCCCGGATAGTCCGCGATGGCCGTCGACTGGTTGCTCCGGCTGTCGCGCCATGCGATGAGCTTGGTTACGCCGAAATAGCCGCCGCCGATAAGCAGGGCGACGATGGCGATAGCGATGATAATGCCACTGATACGCTTGCGCCTGCGCTGTGCACGTCGCTTGCGCATCTCCCTGCGGGATTTCGGCGGTTCTGGCGGCTCGGCCCCGCGCATTGGTTCTGACCCCTGTTCGACCCAATGCGTGTTGTCATCAAAGAACTCGTTAAAATCATCGGTCATAACCGATACCTCACTGCTCCCGGGTACGGTCGAGTGCCGTCTGCAAAATCACCACTGCCGACTGCTGGTCAACCACCGGCCTGTGCTTGTTCGAAGCTTTATGGGCTCGAACAGCTGACGATGCGCACTGACTGTTGTCAATCTCTCATCTATCAATGATACCTGCGGAATCTGATACTCCGTAGAATCACTGTCTTCACTCTCTGCTTGCAGCCTCTTCTCCAGATTGGCCGCCCACCTGCGCGCTTTTTTGGCGCTTTTGCCTTCTGTACCGTCCATCTGCAGGGGCAGTCCGACGATTACATGGTCCACATGTTCGTCTTCGATGACGTTCAGGACCTCGTCAATAGCAAAGAAATAGTCGCCGGCAACATGAATGTTGCCAGCAGGATGTGCAAAGGTAAGCTCCGGTCGGACAGTGCCAGTCCGACCCGGGCATTACCCAAATCAACGCCTAACCACACCACTGGCGGAATCAGGCTTTCTGCGCCTCGTGCTTGAGCGCTTCGAGGGCCTCGTCGATCTTGGAGGCATCGACACCGCCACCCTGGGCGAAGTCCGGCTTGCCGCCGCCACCGCCGCCGAGGACCTTGGCTGCGCCACGCACCAGATCACCGGCCTTGATGCCGGCCTTGCGGGCGGCCTCGTTGGTGGCCACGGCGACCATCGGCTTGTCATCCTCGTTCACGCCGGCAAGGGCCACCACCACGGGGGCGTCTTCACCGAGCTGGGCGCGCACGTCGAGTACGGTCTTGCGCAGGGCATCGACCGCGCCAAAGTGGCCCACGTTCTTGACGGCCACCTTGACCGGGGCCGCGGAGTTCTTGGTGTCAGCAACCAGCGCCGGAACCGAGGCGGCCAGCTGGGACTCGTACATGGAGGCCAAGCGACGATCGGATTCCTTGAGCTTGGCGAGCAGGGCGTTCACACGCTCGGCGAGCTCGTCCGGACGAGCGTTGAGCTTGTCGGACAGCTGGGAGACCAGCGCGTGCTCACGAGCGTTGAAGTCATAGGCACCCTGGCCCACGACGGCGTCGACACGACGCACGCCGGAGCCGATGGAGGCTTCGGACAGGATGTTGACCATGCCGATCTTGCAACGTGGTCCACGTGGGTACCACCACACAGCTCGCGGCTCCAGCCGTCTTCGCCGATGGAGACCACGCGTACGATGTCGCCGTACTTCTCGCCGAACAGGTGCATGGCACCGAGGGCGATGGCGTCGTCGAACTTCATTTCCTTGGTGGTCACGGCGAGGTTGTCGCGCAGCTTGTCGTTGACGCGCTCCTCGACTGCGGAGATCACGGACTTGGCCGGGGCCTTGGACCACTGGAAGTCGAAGCGCAGACGGTTCGGGGCGTCTTCGGAGCCGCGCTGGGTGGCCTGCGGGCCCAGCTCCTCACGCAGCGCCTTGTGCACCATGTGCGTGGCGGTGTGCGAGCGGGCGATGGCGCCACGGCGGGCCAGGTCGATGTTGGCGTTGACTTCGGCGCCGACGACCAGCCGTGCCTTCGGTCAGACGGCACTGGTGGACGTGAGGTCCTTGATGGCTTCTGCACATCGTCGACTTCGAGCACGGCGCCGTCGTCGGACAGGATCTCGCCCTGGTCGGCGAGCTGGCCGCCGGCCTCCGCGTAGAACGGGGTGCGGTCAAGGATGACCTCGACGTTGGCCGGGCCGGTCACGGCGGGCACGGAACCTTGCCTTCCTGCATGATGCCGATCACCTTGGCGCGGGCGGACATGTCGGTGTAGCCGAGGAAGTCGATCGGGCTGACGAGCGTCTTCTTGAAGTCGTCGTAAACGGAAAGATCCACGTTGTGACGCTTCTTGAGGCGTCGGCGCGGGCACGGGACTTCTGCTCGGCCATGAGTTCGCGGAACTTGGCCTCGTCCACCTTCACGCCCTGTTCGGCGGCCATCTCGAGGGTCAGCTCAATCGGGAAGCCGTAGGTGTCGTGCAGCTTGAAGGCGTCCTCGCCGGCCACGACGGGCTCGGCGGAATCGCTCTTGGCCTTGTTGACGGCCACGTCGAGAATCGTGGTGCCGGTCTCAAGGGTGCGGCGGAAGGCGTCTTCCTCGCCATACGCGGATTCGGACACCTCATGGAAGGTGTCGTTGAGCTCCGGGTAGCTGGCCTCCATGGCGGCCTTGGAGGTCGGGAAGAGGGTGGGCAGCACCGGATCGGTCACGCCGAGCATGCGCATGGAGCGCACGGTGCGGCGCAGCAGGCGGCGCAGCACGTAGCCACGGCCCACGTTGGACGGGCGCACGCCGTCGGACATGATCATCAGGGCGGAGCGCACGTGGTCAGCGACCACGCGGAAGCGCACGTCGGCGTCCTCGTTCTCGCCGTACTTCAGGCCGGAGAGCTGCTCGGCGGCTCGATGACCGGGAAGACCTCATCGGTCTCGTAGATGTTGTTCTTGCCCTGCAGCAGGTAGGCCAGACGTTCCAAGCCGGCACCGGTATCGATGTTCTTGTTCTCAAGCTCGCCCACGATGTGCAGGTCGGTCTTGGACTTGACGTTGTCGACCTCGTAGTTCTCGAACACGAGGTCCCAGATCTCGATGTAGCGGTTCTCGTCGGCAATCGGGCCGCCTTCCTTGCCGAAGGCGGGGCCGCGGTCCACGTAGATTTCGGAGCAGGGGCCGCCGGGTCCGGGGCCACCGGTGGTCCAAAAGTTGTCTTCCATGCCCATCTTCTGGATGTGCTCGGGGTCCACGCCCTCGTTGATCCACATGGAACGGGCTTCGTCATCGTCGGTGAACGTGGTCATCCACAGCTTCTCGGGGTCGAAGCCGTAGCCGCCCTCATCCTGCGAGGTGGTGAGCAGCTCCCAGGCGTAGTGGATGGCCTCTTCCTTGAAGTAGTCGCCGAAGGAGAAGTTGCCGAGCATCTGGAAGAAGGTGCCGTGGCGGGTGGTCTTGCCGACCTCGTCGATGTCGAGCGTACGCACGCACTTCTGGTTGGAGCCATGCGGCGCTTCGGCGGGGTCTGCTCACCCATCAGGTACGGGATGAACGGCACCATGCCGGCGATGGTGAAAAGCGTGGTGGGGTTCGGGGAAATCAGGGATGCCGAGGGCACGATGAGATGGTCGTGCTTGGCAAAATAATCGAGGTATCGCTTTGCGATGTCCGCAGTGCGCATGAGCGGATGAACTCCTTGTTTGGGTAATGGGCGCAGTTGCGCCTGGTATTGGTGGAAAAGACTGGATTATGAGGATTAGTTTGTTCTAGCTGATTCAGTGACTAGATGGCAAGGCGGCATGCGCGTGTCAGTTGGCGCGCTCGATGTACTGACGGTTGAGCTCAGCCTCGCGGGCTCGACGGGTGGCATTGAACTCGTTGACCAACCCTTCGAGTGTTTTCATCGGCACATTGTCCTGATCGGGGCCAAGCAGGAACTGGCGTGCCGCATCAGGCGTATTGGCCTTGACATAGGCCTGTGCCTTGGTGACGGCAACGATTCCGATGGCCACGCCGACGCGACCCAGAAGATGCGTTTGAACATCACTCCCCCTTCTCGGCGGTGTCGTTGACGGTGGTTTTCGCGGCGTTCTTCGCAAGGAAGGACTGACCCGTGGTTTTCAGCGCGTAGAAGGTGGAAGCGATCTTGATGATGGGCTTACCGAGGAAGGAGCCATACAGATCGGTCAACGCACCAACGTTGTTGGCGGTGGTGGAAGCCGCGGCGGAAATCTTGTTCACGTCTTCGAGCGACTTGTTGACCTGCTTGACGGTGGTCACGCCTTCGTCCAGCGCGGGGATGGCGTGTTCACCGGACTCCCGGACCGTCTGCGATATCTGATCAAACATCTTGCCCAGCCTGATCAGCGGATAGATCATGAAACCGGCCAATACTGCGAACGCGATGGCCGCGATCAGGCCAGCGATCTCTCCGACTCCCATTGTTTCCTCCTTGCGGTCACACTTACTCGCCTAAGGGTAGCACTCCTTCCCTATTTCTTGGCATACCATTGCATGCGCAGGGCGAAAACCGTGCGCGTGGGCGTATGCGGCTATAGGCGAAAGGCTGTCCTGCTGACGCTTTCGTTTGCGGCGTGCCGCCGTGGACCGTACGTGCTATTCGATATGTATTGCTTGCTATTTGCTACTTGCCGTACGAAACGATGGTCACGGCTTCGCCGAACGGCTTGTCGGTGTCGAAGTCGATCACGGTTACCGAACCATTGGCCGGGCGTTCGTTCAGATCGAGGTCAGGGCCGCCGAACCGGTGACCGAGGCTAAGCAGTGTGTTGCCATGCGAAATCTGCAGCACATCGTCGCCGTCCTTGAGATTCGGGTTGTCGGCGATAAGACGGAACGCACCTTCGACGCGCGTCCAATATTCCTCATCGGATTCCGCGTCGTGGAAGGGATCGGCTTCCTTGAGAAAATCACGCGAGGCCCCCAACCCGAACTTCTCGACGATTTGGTTGTAGGTTTTGACGCCGTGGGGCGCTCCCGCGGCGTACCAGCCATGGCCATGTCAAGTCCCTCGTAGTAGCCGTAGAACTGCTCGCGGAAGTGCATGTCCGTCACGAGTGCGGGGCGCGGGTTACCCGCGGCTTCGTTGATGTCGAGAATTTTCTCGGCCGTCTGCTGGGCACGCGTGGTGTCCGAACAGTAGGCGGCGGCGAACGTCAATCCTTTCAGTCGCTCACCGGCCTTGACGGCATCGGCGACGCCCGACTCGGTCAGCGGCGAATTCGACCATCCCTGCAGACGGTTGTATCGGTTGAAATAGGTCTGTCCGTGACGGACCAGATGCAGATGAAGAATCATGGTTCTGATTATGTCACCATTCCGGCGGTTTCGGTGCGGGTTGCCGGAAGTCATAAGTCATAACGGCATAGGTCACTACCTGAGATATGCGTAATCCGGGCAGTATACCTAACGATTCCTGAGAGTACACTTAGAATACTGTGAGCATAACCTTGAAACCTGCACCATCTCGATCGTCTGTGCCTGCCATTTCAGGGGTATCGATGGACTGCGCGCTCTGGCGATTCTTGGAGTCATAGCATTCCACACCCGCCCGTCGCTATTGCAGGGCGGATTCATTGGCGTGACGATGTTTTTCGTTATCACCGGTTTTCTTGCCACACGTTCGGTACTGAACATGGTGGACCGCACCGGGTCCTTTGGATATGGCCGATATCTGATCCGCCGCATTACTCGTTTATGGCCGGTGATGCTGGCGACCATTGCCGTGGTGCCTTGGCTCACTTGGATGTTCGCTCCCAGCCTGTTGCAGAAAGTGGTTTCCGATTCGCTGCCGAGCGCCTTGTTCGCCAGCAATTGGGTGTACATCTTCCGCAAGGTGCCGTATTTCGAGGCGGCCGGATTGCCTTCTCCTCTGACCCATCTGTGGTTCTTGGGCGTGACGATGCAGTTCTATCTGGTTTGGCCGTTGCTGATGGTGGTGCTCGGCAAAATCACCAAGTCCAAATGGGTGCGCTCCATGGCGATTCTTGTCATCATGGCTGCTTCCACCGCGACATGGTGCTGCTGTTTGACCCGGCCAATACCTCCCGCGTGTATTACGGTACCGATACTCGCCTCGCCGAGCTGGCCGCCGGCGCGCTGTTGGCTATCTGGATTGCGCTTCCTCGCGAGGTACGGAAGCTGCGGAAGCTGGAGCGGCTTCGCAAACAGTGCAGATCGAACGTCAGGCCGGCGACAAGACGGCGCCCGTCTCACTATCGTCTGCAATGTTCTTGGCACCGCGGCTTTGGCGGCACTGCTGACCGGATTCTGGTTCGCCAACGGGTATCTGTCGTACATGTACCAAGGCGGGTACCTGATTACCGCGTTCATATCGTTGTGCGCCTTGGCCTGTGCCGTGAACAATGACTCAATCTGGTCGCACGTGCTGGGTTGTGCTCCCCTACGCTATATCGGGTCGCGATCGTTCTCGCTGTACGTCATGCATTATCCGCTGCTGCAGTTCATGAACCGGCGACACGAACGCAGCGTTGCCGTGGTGGGGTTGGGTTCTTGAGGCCGTCGTGGTGTTGGCGGCGTCGGAAGCTTCTACCAGCTGGTCGAGGCGGCCCGTAAATCGGTGCAGATGCCTCGTAGCCAACACGCCAAGCCGCTGCCGAAAGCCGGCTACCGGCTGCGCCGGGCGCGTGGGTCATGTCGGTTATCGGATTGGTGACCGTTGTGGCGCTGACGTGGGCACCGGTGGACTGGAATGGCATCGCTCAAGCGCGAGCCATTCAGCTGCGCCCCGAACTCGCGGCACCCGCCAAGCCGGTCAAGAAACCGGCGAAGCCCGAGCCCGAGTCTTCTGCCATAAATGCCGCGAACGGCGAAACCAATACCGCTGACGCGAATAAGAACGGTTCGGATTCTCAGCCGCCCATCATCAAACCGATTGCGGAAAAGGTGCCAAACAATCTTGACATTTCGAAGTACGCCTATGATCCGGCAACGGAAAGCTGCAACGCGGATATGATGATGGTCGGCGATTCAGTGACGTCGGGTACTTCGGACGCCATCCAGGCCGCATTCCCGAACGCTTTTATCGATGGCCTGCCGAACCGTCAGCTGCCGCAGGCGGTGGATGTGTATCAGCAGGACACCGCTGCCGGCCACAGTGGCAGTGTGGTGGTGTTTGGCCTCGGCACGAACGGCGTGATTTCGAATGAGCAGGAAGTGCAACAGCTCATTGACCTGACCGGCGGCAAGCCGACATACTTCATCACCATCGTATGCCATACCCGTGGCAGGAGAACAACAACAATACGATGCTGCGTGAGGCCGCCAAGAAGAACAAGAACGTGGGCATCATCGATTGGCATGGGTATAGCGAAGGTCATAGCGAATACCTCAACGATGACGGCATTCATCCGAATATGACCGGTGCCTATGCGTACGCGACGATGATTCGCCAGGCGGTGTGCGGCCAGTAATCGCCCTACAACGCAGGAACCCCGCGGCTTCTCGAAAGAAGCGCGGGGTTCGAGCGGTATGTCCTGGATTTGTTGACCAGAGGGCCCGGATCAGCGGGCGTAGAATTCGACCACGTACTGGATGTTGACCTGCACCGGGATCTCTTCGACCTCCGGCTTACGGGTCACAGTGGCCTTCAGGGACGGCAGGTTCACGTCGAGGTAGCCGGGGACCGCAGGCAGCACGTCACGGTGCACGCCTTCGGCGGCGATCTGGAACGGAACCATGGTCTGGCTCTTGGCCTTCACCTGAATGGTCTGGCCGGGCTTGACGCGGTAGGACGGGCGGTCCACGATGTTGCCGTCAACGAGGATGTGACGGTGCACCACGAACTGACGGGCCTGGGCGGTGGTGCGGGCGAAGCCGGCACGCAGCACCAGGTTGTCGAGACGGGTCTCGAGGTCGGTCAGCATGGCGTTACCGGTCTGGCCGGCAGTACGGGTGGCCTTCTCGTAAGCGGCGCGAAGCTGCTTCTCGGAGATGCCGTACTGAGCGCGCAGACGCTGCTTTTCGCGCATACGCACCGCGTAATCGGACTCGGTGCGGCGGCGGTCACGGCCGTGCTCGCCAGGAGCGTACGGACGCTTTTCGAAGATGCGCTGAGCCTTGGGGGTCAGTGCGATGCCGAGGGCGCGAGACAGACGCACCTGACGGCGAGAACGCTGAACGTTCGTCATTGGATTAATCCTTCTGTCGTTATCTGAACGGAACGCTTGCCTTGCATATGCCTAACAAGCGCTGAGTCGGGCCTCCCCAGCGCTTCGTCGTGAATAAACACGAACGGGTTGGTTTTCTTGCGATTACCTACCGCCGACCCGCTGATGGGCTATGACTCCAGACGGTATCTACCTGTTGGCAGACACCAGCAGACCATATTACACCGAGGCTATGGACAGCACTCCGGCGTCCATGCGATACACCCGATCTGCGTATTCGAGTGCATCGGATCATGGGTGACCATGAGAATCGCCGTGCCGTTGTTGGCTTGGTCTCTGAGCAGACGCATTACGATGTCGGTGCTCTCTTGGTCGAGGTCGCCGGTCGGCTCGTCGGCGATGAGCAAGCTCGGCTGGTTCATCAGCGCGCGGGCGATGGAGACGCGCCGCATTTCACCGCCGGACAGCTCGCGCGGGTAGCTGTCTGCCAGATCGGCAACACCAAGCTGGGTGAACAGCGTGCGAGCTCGGGTGGCGAACAGGTCCGAACGGCTCGCAGCCGTGTTTGACGGCGTGTTTTCCTGGTCTGTGATTGGCGCAATGACATCCGGCATGAACGGGTCGGCGGCTGAATCGGCGGCCGCTTCATCATTGGTGGCAGCGGCTTGCGCCACGGCATCCGTTGCTTCTGCGTTTTGGGCGAACGGCAGCGGCTCCGGAAACATCGTTGCGGGCAGAATCACGTTGTCGAGCACGGTCAGGTTGCCGAGCAGGGTCTGGCTTTGAGTCACGAATCCGATGGTGCGATTCCTCAGCACGGACAGTGCTTTATCGCCCAAGTCGGCCACATTGCGTCCAGCCACGCTCACGGTTCCCGAGGTCGGGCGAATCAGCCCAGCGACCATGTTGATCAACGTACTTTTACCGTTGCCCGACCGGCCGACGATGGCGATGAATTCGCCGGCATCGACGGTGAGGTTCACGTGGCTGACGGCGTCGAACGGCGTGCCGCGGCGGACGAACTGGCGGGTCAGGTCCGTCAAGGTCAGCAGATGGTCCGGGGAGGGCGTCTCGGTTACGTGCGGCGAATCCGGCGCAGTCGGCGCGTTCGGCTGAGCTGGCGTGGTCGGCTGGAGCTTGGTCGGCTCAACCGTGGTCGGCTGAAGCGGCGTAGTTGTCTCAGTCATATCACTCCCCCTCTCGCAGGTCAGGTAGGCTTCGGGCCGGCCGAGACGCCACATGGTGGCCAGCGAACCGATGATGCCGATGACCGTAGAGCACACAATGGTCACGGCAATGAATCCGATCACCGCAACCGGGCTGGCTTGCAGATACGGCAATTGAAGCTGTTTGCCGATCAGCGAACTGAATGGGAAAATCACCAGGCTGGCCGCGCCGACGCCGATTACGCCACCGATCAGACCGATGATGGCGGATTCCTTCAGAATGATGGCATTCAACATGCCGCGCGTGGCGCCCATGATGCGCAGGGACGCGAATTCGCGTTTGCGTTCGTTCACCGACGAGGCGAATACGGCGAGCAGCACAATCACGCCCATTACCCAGATCACCGCCACGAAAATCTTGAGGTAGGTGACAAGCGCGGTCAGCGAAGTTCTGGTGTTGGCGGTGATGCCGCGGGGTATACGTACCCCAAATCGGCGAATCGGGGAATCAAGACGCTTGATGTTCTCAGCTACGGTCTGCGCTTCGTACCCCTGCTGCGTCTTAATCATCACGGTGGAGACGGCTTTGCCGGCATATTCGGCGGACATGACCTGCTTGGAGACCTTGGCCGAGGCGGCGACCATGTCGGGCACGGTGTTTTGGTTGATGAACACCGAGTTGTCGAGGCTGGTGCCGGTGTTGGCGAGCTGGGCGACGACCGGCCATGAACGGCCGTAGAGTTCGATGGTGCCGTCGGTGGACACGTTGACGTTTGCGCCTGCAATCATCTGACCGTCTTCAAGGGGGCCTTCGAACTGGGAGGCGACCCATGGTTCGATGACGAAGTCAGTGTCCGGGTCGTAACCGATGATCTGCAGCTTTTCGGCACAGCAGGCGGCGGCCAGCGATGATATATAGGTCTGTTCGGTGGCCTGTGCGATGCCGTCGGCCTGCATGACTCGTCGGCGATGTCTTTGGGTGAAATAGAAAGTGCTGGGGATTGCCGTTGGTGAGCAGCGCTTCGGCCTTCTGCACGGTGTTTTGCGGCACGACCATGAGGTCGGCGCCCAGGCGCTTTTCCATACTGGTCATGCCAGTGTTGAGGTTCATGGTCAGCATGGTGCCGCCGAAGAATGTCAGCGCGAGGATGGTGACGACGGCGAGCAGTGCGCCGGTGCGGAACGGCTTGCGTTTGAGGTTTTCAATCGGAAGGCCGCGCAATGCGATATGGATGGCACGATGAATCCTTATGTTGCTTATAGTGCGGTTGCAATAAGCGAGGCCGGAGTCCAGCGTTCGGAATGGCTGGGCTCCGGCCGTCTGCTCGATCAGTTGCGCTTGGCGGCGCGAGAGTCGAGCCAGATGGCGATGGCCGCGAACACGATGGTGAGCACGCCGAGCACGATGAGCGTGGGCAGCATAACCATGCGACAGTGCATCATCGCGCCCTTGCAGATGCCGATCAGAAAGGTGGGTACGGCGAGTAGTAGCAGGGCGTCGGCTGCGGCGGCGATATTGAGGCCGATGCGAATCTGCGGGGCGACGAACAAAGCCACGACGCCGAACACGAGGATGACGACGCCGATGCCGGTGGCCGCCTGCTGCGAGTAGTGGCAGGCACCCGGCATGTCATGGCCGGTGCAGGCGTGCGCAAAGGTCTGGGGCGCGATGGTGATCAGCGCGCCGAACAGAATATTGGGCACGGATGCAAACAGCTTGTTCTTCATAACTACTTTTTCCTCTCCCCTGTTCCCAGGCTCGTAGGCACAACCTCCGCATTATGCCCACACTGTGATGAAGAACACAAGTCTTGTTTTTTGCGAATTTATTTGGTATATAACTCAGCCCCTCGTCAGAGGGGCCAATTTATCTACAACTTCTCAATCGGCGCTACGCGGAGCATGAGGCGTTTGACGCCGGCGGAGCCGAAGTCCACGGTGATTACCGAATTGCGGCCCTTGTCTTGTGCGTCGGTGACCTTGCCGAGACCGTACTGGTCGTGGCTGATCATGTCGCCCACGGCGAAGTCGGCGATATTCAGGCCATTGTCCTTGGTGAGCTCGAGCTAGGCACGGCAGAGCCGGTCGAATCGGATTTCGGTGCGGTACGGCGCGTGGTGACCTTGCCGCCACGGGTGCCACCATATGAACCGGACGAAGAACCGGAACGGGAACGCGACCCGTAGGACGACCTCGAACCGGAGCCTGAAGAACCATAGGACGAACCCGAACGGGAGCGGGAACCATAGGAGGACGAGCCGGAGCGGGAACCATACGACGATGAACGGGAACCATACGACGAAGAGCCGGAACCCGAGCCATACGACGACCCATACCGCGACCGCGACCCATAGGACGAACCCGAACCGGACGAACACGCGAGCCGAACGTCGACGACCCGCCAAACGCGGCGCCGCCGAAATCGTCATCATCCAGCCGCCCAAATCGTCGGCGAATCCATCGGTCTCCCAGCTGGCGCGCATACGCTCCACGCCGGCTTCACGGCGTTTCCAATCAATCAGCGAATCCGGAATCTCGTCGAGGAACTGGCTGGGCATCATATCGGCGGCCTGGCCCCACTGGGAGCGGACGGCGGCGCGCGTGACATACAGTCGCTGCTTGGCGCGCGTGATGCCCACATAGGCGAGTCGGCGTTCCTCCTGCAGTTCAGTGGTGTCTTCCATCGAACGCGAATGCGGGAAGGTGCCCTGTTCCATGCCGGTCAGGAACACCACCGGGTATTCGAGGCCCTTGGCGGTGTGCAAGGTCATAAGCGTCACCTTGCCGGAGTCCTCCGCCTCGCCGGGTAGTTGGTCGGAGTCGGCCACAAGCGCGGTGGTCTCCAGGAATGCGGACAACGTGGCGTCAGGCGTGTTCTGTTCGAATTCGGCGGCAGTGGACTGCAGCTGGGAGAGGTTCTCCAGACGGGAGGCGTCCTGCGGGTCCACGGATTTCTCGAGTTCGGCCCTTAAGCCCGACTTCTCCAATACTTCGGCCACGATCTCGCTGGGCTTGGAGTCGTGCGCGCGCGTGAACTGCGAGAGCGCGCCCATCAGATCGCGGAATGCTCGTAGCGAGGTGGCGGTGCGTGTCGGCACCTCGATCTCATCCAAGTGCATGAGTGCGTAGAAGAAGCTGGTGCCATGCTCGCGCGCGTAGGCGAGCAGCACGCCTTCGGCGCGGTCGCCAAGCCCACGCTTGGGCACGTTGAGAATACGGCGTAGATTCACATCGTCGTCCGGATTGACGAGCGCCTGCAAATAGGCCAGCGCATCCTTGATTTCGCGACGTTCGTAGAACTTGGTGCCGCCGACGAGCTGATACGGCTGATTCGTGTTGATCAGCGCCTCTTCGAGCGAGCGGGATTGGGCGTTGGCGCGGTACATGATCGCCATGTCGGAGTAGGCGATGCCCGCTTCGGCGTGCAGGCGCGCGATTTCGGTGGCCACCCACTGGGCCTCCTGCTGGGCGTTGTCCGCCGCGTAGCCGACGATCGGCTCGCCCTTGCCGAGCGCGGTCCACAGTTTCTTGGGCTTGCGGCCCTCGTTGTTGCTGATCACCGCGTTGGCCGCATCCAGAATGGTCTGCGTCGAACGATAGTTCTGTTCGAGCATGATGGTCTTGGCGTTCGGGAAGTCCTGCTCGAAGTCCTGAATGTTGCGGATGTCGGCACCACGGAACGCGTAGATGGACTGGTCGGAATCGCCCACCACGGTGATCCAGGCGGGGCCGGACTTGCCGGCGTTAGGCGCGCCCGGGATGGCCTTCTCCCCCGTGTCCACGCCGGCCAGCTCGCGCACGAGCACGTACTGGGCGTGGTTGGTGTCCTGATACTCGTCGACCAGAATGTAACGGAAGCGGTGATGGTAGTACTCGGCGACGGCCGGGTCAGTGCGCAGCAACTCGACCGTGCGGCCGATCAGATCGTCGAAGTCGACGGCGTTGGCCAAGGCCAAGCGATGCTCGTATTCGGCGTAGATCACCGCGTAGATGGCTTCAAGGTCGCCCACCGTGCCGAACTGGTAGCCGCGCTGGCCGGGCGTGAAGTCGGGCGCGTGAACGGCGAGGTTTTCCTTCCAACCGGTCAGATTGTTCTTGAGGTCGGAGATATGGCCGAGAATCGAGCGTGGAGTGTAGCGCTTGATGTCGAGGTTGAATTCGGTGGCGATGATTTTGACGAGTCGCTCGGAGTCGGCGGAATCGTAGATGGAGAAGCCGGACTTGAGTCCGATGGACTTGCGTCGCGCCTCAGAATGCGCACGCAGGCGGAGTGGAAGGTGGAGACCCACATGCGCTGGGCCACCGGCCGATCAGCGAGCCGAGTCTTTCGCGCATTTCGGCGGCGGCCTTGTTGGTGAAGGTGATGGCTAGAATCTGGCTCGGCCATGCGCCGAACTGGCTCAAGATCCAGGCGATGCGGCGGGTCAGCACGCGGGTTTTGCCGGAGCCTGCACCGGCTCCGATCAGCAGCGCCTGACCGCGGTATTGCACGGCTTCCGCCTGCTGCGGGTTCAGGTCGCCCACGAGTTCCTGTGCGCTGCGTGCGATGACTTCCGGCTCGTCGTACACTGTTGCCTCCCTTTGAATCGCGACATTCATGTTTACCACATGCACGGGTCAGCGCAGGACAACGTACACTTACGAGTATCCATATCATTCACTGACATACAACAATGGGAGGTTCAATGCAGGAACTTGAGGAGCGAATCCAAAGCGAGGGAACGGTGAAGGCGGGTAATGTGCTCAAGGTGGACGCGTTTCTGAACCACCAGTGCGACGTACGCCTGTTCGACCGCATGGGTTCGGCATGGGCCGCTCATTTCGCCGGCAAGCACATCACCAAGATTCTGACCATCGAGGCGTCCGGCATCGGCATTGCGTGTGTGGCGGCCCAGCATTTCGGCAATGTGCCGGTGGTGTTCGCCAAGAAGGCGCAGTCCATCAACCTTGACGGCGACCAGTACACCACCACGGTCTATTCCTTCACCAAGCAGAAGGAGTTCCCGGTGATCGTGGCCAAGAAGTATCTGAACGCCGGCGACCATGTGCTGCTTATTGACGATTTTCTGGCCAACGGCAAGGCGTTGCGCGGTCTGATCGATCTGTGCGAAGCAGCCGGTGCCACGGTCGAGGGCATTGGCATCGCCGTGGAGAAGGGCTTCCAGGCGGCGGTGACGCGCTGCGCGCTGAAGGCTACGATGTGGATTGCTGGCCATCGTCGAGTCCATGAATCCCGAGACCGGCGAAATCACATTTAGGCACTGAGCACATTGGCTGCTCCCGCCGGCGGGAGCAACAGAGAGAAGAAGAGAATCATGTCAGAGAAGAAAACCAATCATTCCGTATCCTTTGAGCGTTGTCTTCGCTGGACGCGCCAGTATCCTTCTGGAAGGGCATTCCGTTCGGCCTGCAGCATGTGATGGCCATGTTCGTGGCGAACCTCGCCCCGATCTTCATCGTCGCCTCGGCCGCGAAGATGACCCCGGCCCAATCGGCCACCATCATCCAGTCCGGCCTGCTGGTTGCGGGCCTGGGCACTTGCCTGCAACTGTACGGCGCGTGGCTCATCGGCTCGCGACTTCCGATGGTCACCGGCATCTCCTTCACCTACGTGGCGGCCGCGTGGCGATCTGCGCGGACAAGGGCTATGGCGCGGTGGTCGGCGCGGTAATGGTCGGCGGTCTGCTGGAACTTGTGCTGGGTTTGACGGCCAAGTATTGGCGTCGGTTCGTGCCGCCCATCGTCTCCGCCATCGTGGTCACGTCGATCGGCTTCTCGCTGCTCAACGTGGGTGCCACGAGCTTCGGCGGCGGCAGCGGAGCCAAGGACTTCGGTTCCTGGCAGAACCTGACGCTCGGGCTTATATCTTTGGTTGCCTGCCTGGCGTTCCAGCTGTTGATGAAGGGCACGGCCAAGCAGCTGTCCGTGCTGTTCGGTCTGGTGGTCGGCTATGTGGCGGCTATCTGCATGGGCAAGGTCGATTTCTCCGGTTTCCAGAACCTCGCCATCGTGTCCGTGCCGCAGTTCATGCCGTTCAAGCCTGAGTTCGACTGGGGCTCGATCATCTCCATCGGCCTGCTCTACGTCGTCTCCTCGGTCGAGGTGCTGGGTGACACCGCCGCGCTGACCAAGGTGGGCCTGAACCGTACGCCCACCGAACGCGAGACCGCGGGCGCATCGCCGGCGACGGCCTGATCTCCACCGTATCCGGCCTGTTCGGCTGTCTGCCGCTGACCTCGTTCGCACAGAACATCGGATTGGTGGCCATGACCAAGGTCGTCAACCGCAAGGTGATTCTCTCCGGCGGACTGATTCTGGTGCTGGCGAGCTTCGTGCCGGCCATCGCCGAGGTGTTCAACTCGCTGCCGCAGGCGGTGCTCGGCGGCTGCACGATCATGATGTTCGGCAACATCATTCTTTCGGGCTTCCAGATGATTGCCGAGGCGGGCTTCACGCAGCGCAACATCACGATTGCGGCGCTTTCGCTGACCATCGGCATCGGCTTCACCCAGGTGAGCGACATCTTCACGCAGTTCCCGGCACTGTTCCAACAAATCTTCGCCTCGAACTGCATCGCCGTGGCGTTCGTGGTGGCCGTGATCCTGAACGCCGTGCTGCCCAGCGAGGAGCACTTCCTCTCTGCGCCCAAGGAGGCACCGGCCGCGGACGCCGAGTGATAACAACACAACATATCAGCTGCGCATAATCACATGATGATGCCCTATCGTCTTGCAGGATGATAGGGCATCATTGATTTTGGGAGAGACTACAAGTTGAACCATGAGTTCGAGCCGGTGGCGTGTCGATCAATCGTCATCTTCCCATTCGAGGATGTCTCCGGTTGGCAGTCAAGTGCCTTGCAGATGGCGTCCAACGTGGTGAAGCGGACGGCTTTGGCACGTCCGTTCTTCAGAATGGACACGTTGGCGGGAGTGATGCCAATTTGTTCGGCGAGCTCGCCGACGCAATCTTGCGTTTGGCCATCATGACGTCGAGATTGATGCGAATCGTCATCTCAAATCACCTGCTCGAGTTCGCGCCCGAGCCGGACAAGGAGAACAGTTTCCATACGGCCACGAACGCCGCTTCGATGCAGAACAGGAACAGCACGCCCATAATGAGATATGGCCAGCGCATCGACGTCTGGCTCGGGTAGAGGCCGGCCAGCGCGCCGCTCAATCCCGGTACGGCGAATAGTTGGCCCCATAGGCAGGCCAGCCAGACCAGAATCACGATGGCTTTCAACGCGAGCAACACCCATCGGTTCATGTAGTTTTTCATAGCCCGGTCCTTTCAGGTGCCGACGTTTTTTTGGCGACACCGCGAACATCGATATGACTATATCGAAAAACGATATACCTTGCAAGGCGTATTGCGTCAACCGGCATTGGTCGCTCGTATACATATAGCTTCGGCAGACTGTCAGCAGACCGTCAGCTCAACGGAGCGAACGCCATATGAGCCACCCATTCGCGCACGAGCGTGATGACGGCTTCGGGTTGGTCGATGTGCGCGTTGTGACCGGCATTGTCCAGCGTCACGAAGGTGGCGTTGGGATAGTGCGGCAACAGGGCTTGCTGATCTTCGTATCCGACGATCTGGTCTTGCTTGCCGGTGACGATGAGCACCGGACCCGCATATGTGCCGAGCATTTCCTCGGGATTATCGGCCAGCCAATAGCGCTGATCCAGTCGTTCGCATGCCGCACGGTCGCACAACGCCACGCCGGGCAGGATGAACCGTTGGTAGCGTCGCCACGCGTCGAATGACTGGTTGACGCCCATGGTAATGAAATCGAACACCTGTTCCTGCGGCAAGGAGTGCGTCAGCTTGGGATTGGGCTGTGCAACCACATGTTCGGCCACATGCCGGCCGGCATGCTGCGGGTCCACGACCGGCGCGATCAATGCCATACCGGCCACTCGGCGAGGTTCGCGCGCCAATACTTCGCGGACAAGCGCACCGCCCATCGAGTTGCCGACCATGGCGAATGGAGCCGCTTTACCGACAAGACCGTCAATGGCCGTTTGCAGCCAATCCGCCATTTCCGGCAGCCCGCAGGCATGCTCGGGCAATGCCGGCGTACGGCCGAAACCGGGCAGATCCAGATATATACGGCGAATTGAATCATTGCCGTCAAACGCCTTGTCGAGCATCATCAGCGAACGATGGTCCACACCCATGCCATGCACGAACACGACGGGCAATCCATCATCATTGCCCTCAATCGCGCAGTACGGCTGCAATTGCGCCATGTGTCCCTCTCCTTCAACCCGGTACAAATCGCCTTTCACACAATAGCGGCAGCAGCTCCCTTGGTGTCGGAGCAATCCCGACCGCCATTCTCGGTTTCGAGGGGCTGATTTGCGCGGATGTCATGAAGCGTGAAGACTTGTCACAAAGTCGCGTGATGACGCAGCCGCCGTTCAGGTGGATATGCCACGCTGTCATGATGACGGCCGAGCCGGAACACGGCAAATCCCGCATGCTGCATAGGCCAGCCGGTCACGGTCAGCCATGACACCGAAATATTGGAGGCGCAATGGGACAACAGGTGCGGTACGGCAGACGCCGCTCCCATGGCGCGGGCGCGCTGATTGCAGCCGTCATACTTGTTGTTGCGGCGCTGATCGCGGCATGGACGCTGCTGCCACGCTATTCACGCCTCGCGAGACCGCGCGCACGGCCGAGGAAGCATATTGCGCGGCGGTGTCGTCCGACGGAGCCCGCCGCACCTTGACGCCTGATCAGGCGCAGAACGCGGCGCTGATTGCGAACATCGCCGTCACGCGCGGACTGCCGGATCACGCGGCGACGGTGGCCATCGCCACGGCCATGCAGGAGTCGAGGCTGACGAATCTGGACTACGGCGACTTGGATTCGCTCGGCCTGTTCCAACAGCGGCCCAGCCAAGGCTGGGGCACGGCGGAGCAGGTGTCCGACATGACCTATGCGACAAACATCTTCTACGATCATCTGCTGCAGGTGCCGGATTGGGAGACGATTCCGGTGGAGGACGCCGCGCAGGAGGTGCAGCGCTCAGGCTACCCGGAACTATATGCCGCATGGGATGCGATGGCACGCGCTTGGGCCTCGGGGCTGACCGGTGAACGGTCGGCGGGCGTCACGTGCGCGTTGGAGCCAGCAACCTCCTCGGACGCGGACGGGTTGGTTGCCGCCATAGGAGGTACACTGCCGAATGTCAATGTCTCGGTTGTGCCCCCAAATGGCAAAACCGGCACGAACAACGGCGCTGCGACCAATACGGCCAGCACAACGTTGACGATCACGCTGCCGGACGGCCTGTCCGCCGACAACCGCACTCGACTTTGCTGGCAGACGGCAGGCTGGCTGGTCACGCATGCACGTCAATACGGCATTGACGCACTGCACGCGGACGGCATGGATTGGAACCGCAAAGCCGGCACATGGATCGGCACCGAAACCGCCGAGCAGACCATCACCTTCACGCTTGCGTGATGTGACCTATACCGCCGTTGCGACCACAAATCCGACTGGTTGGAGCCTACGCCGTCGATGCCGCCTGAGGCACGATACGGATATGTTTTTACTCGTTCGAATGAGCCAATCCACGACGGCTTCGATGTTATTGCCATCCGGGTCCAGCACGAATGCGGAGTAATAGCCGGGATGGTACGGGCGCGGACCGGGAGCGCCGTTGTCTCGGCCGCCGGCGGCGAGCGCGGCTGCATGGAACGCCTGCACGGCTTGCTGACTGTCAGCCAAGAACGCGATGTGTGTGACCGGCGTGACCGGCGAAGCCTCCGCCTCCAGCCCTTCAATCGGTGACACGTAGAAATCGGAGTGCAGGGTTCCGTCATCCACGCCGAATCCGAGCGTAGGCTCATGATGCGCCTTGACGATATAGCCGAGCGGTGCGAGCGCCTGTTTGTAGAATGTGATGCTACGGTCGATGTCTTTCACGTGCAACGTCAGATGGTCCAGCATGGTCTTGGTCGCCCTCCCCTGGTTCTTGTATTCGATTGCTGCTTGCAGTGTAAGCCCGAACGTTTCCCACAGGGCCGCGCATGGCTATGATGAGAGCAATCGCACGTCGAGTTCGAGACAATATTCAAAACGAATCCAAGGCAATAAGGGGAATGACGATGACCAAGGCACTGATTGTGGTGGATGTGCAGCCGACGTTCTGTGAAAGCGGCGAACTGGGTGTCGCAGGCGGCAACGCGGTCGCCGAGCGGATTGCCGATTATGTGAACGCGCATCGCAGCGAGTACGCGTATATCGCAACCACGCAGGACTGGCATATCGAGCCGGGCGCGCACTGGTCGGCGGAGCCGGATTTCGTGGACACGTGGCCGAAGCATGGTGCGGCCGGCACGCTGAACGCCGAATTGCATCCGGCGATCAAGGCGCTGAATATCGAGCATCATTTCAAGAAGGGCCAGTATTCGGCGGCATATTCCGGTTTTGAGGGTATCGAGGACAATACCGACCGTATCCAGACCCGCGAGGAGGTCGAGGCCGAGCAATCCGCCGGCAAGACGCTGGCCAACGCGCTGAAGGCCGCCGGCGTGAGTCGCGTGGATGTGGTGGGCATCGCCGAATCGCATTGTGTCAAGGACACCGCGCTCGATGCCAAGAAGCTCGGCTTCGAGGTCACCGTGTTCGAGGATCTGACCGTGCCGGTCAGCGAGGAACTTGGTGTTGCGGCCCGCAAGCAGATGGCTGCGGGCGGCATCACATTGGCTGAGTCCCGCTGATCGGGCCGGATATACCCAGAGCGAAGCACACAGCCGTAGCATCAATCACGCGCAAGATTCCCACGCCACCCAACATAGCCCGCCCGCCTCGACCGGCCGATATCATCGGCGAACACGCGGAACCGAACCCTACATCGACGTTCGTTTCGTCTGGTTTGGCCCATGAATTCTGCATGAATTGGGGTGAACTGGCGGGGCTGGAGGCGAGCGGGCGGCGGATTATGGGGCACAATGGTTTCAAGGAGGCCGCCATGGTCGATGACTATACTGCCAAAATGACTGAGCTGATCGAACTCATGCGTCTGATCGGCAACGATACGCAACAGTGCGAGGTCAAGGAATGCAAGCGCAAGATCTCCTCGACCATCACCGATACGCTGTCCGCGTTCTCCAATGGCTCCGGCGGCTGGATTATCCTGGGCCTGTCCGAAAAGAACGGGTTCACGCCGGTCGAGGGATTCGACGCGCGCGCCATGCAGGAGGCGCTGAGCCAGGCGTGCGAGAAGATGACGCCGGTGGTGCGGCCCGTGATCGTCACCTGCCCGTTCGAAGGCGCGAATCTGGTGTTCGCGCGCATCGACGAGATGCTGCCGCGCGACAAGCCCTGCTTCACCACCGCGCTCGGACCGCACGGCGGCTCGTTCATCCGTACCGGCGACGGCGACCGGCGCATGACCTCCTATGAGGTCGACCGGCTCATCGAGGAGCATCTGCAGCCCACATACGATCTGGATATCGTGCCCGACGCCACGACCGATGACCTCGACCCGCAGCTTGTTGCCGGACTGTTGGCACGCGTGCGCGAACAGCATCCGCGCGTGTTCGCCGACCGAGACGGCATCGATGTGCTGCTGGATCTGCAGGTGTTGCGCCATGATGATTCCGACGAGTCGGAGGTCGGCGGAATCCTGCGCCCCACCTTGGCCGGACTGCTGGCGTTGGGCCGCTATCCGCAGAAGTTCTATCCGCGGCTCGGCATTTCGATTGCCGTGTTTCCGGGGACGAGCCGGGACGATGTGTTCCGGGGTGACGAACGATTGGTCGCCTCGAAGTCGGTGGTCGGTTCGATTCCGGTGATGATCGACGATGCGGTCGACTCGTTGATGCGTTGGATTGGCGCGAAGAAGCCCGACTATCCGCCGCTCGTGTTGCGCGAGGCGATTGCGAACGCGCTCACCCACCGTGATTATTCGCCCGATGCGCGCGGCACGCAGGTGCATATCAGCGTGTTCACCGATCGCATCGAGATCACCAATCCGGGTGCCTGTACGGCATGGTGACACATGATGTGCTGGCGAGCCTCATCCGGTGACGGGCGCGCCGTTCGTCTCCACCCGAAACCAGTTTCTGTTCACGCTGCTGGAGTCCACGCCGTATCCGGGCGGCGGGTTTGTGAACCCGGAAGCGGCGACGGCTACCAGCGCATCGCCGCCGCGTTGCGCGAGGCCGGCATCGAGCCGGCGACCACGCGCAACGACATCAACACGTTCACGATGACCATCACCAAGCAGCGCACGATGCGAACAGTTCACCGGGCGACGTGGTCAAGGCGATTATGACCGTACTGGAGCGGCATTCGGCCATGAGCGTCAAGGAGATCATGCGCGAACTGCAGTTGACGCCGCTGGCCGCCACATCCGGTATGCGCGAGCTGATGAAGGAAGGGCGGGTCGCCCGAGTCAAGTTCGCCGACGACCCGGCACAGCGGTATCGGTTGAAAGGCTGATTTCTCACTCGGC
>ENA-OQMZ01000039-OQMZ01000039.1-human-gut-metagenome-genome-assembly--contig:-NODE-39-length-45913-cov-6.074892_pt1 | contig 45913 bp, 56 predicted proteins | sample MGYA00242621_ERZ504862 | MGnify/ENA primary metagenome ERZ504862 (study PRJEB26092, sample SAMD00036393) | human gut metagenome | host: Homo sapiens | study: EMG produced TPA metagenomics assembly of...
CAAAAAAAGACGCGACACGGGCCAATTTTCAAGCATTTCATGCTTACACTTTTCCCATGGCTACAGAATCCAAGATCAAAGAAGATAGCGTTGCCGTTCCTGTTGCACAGGGCGACCTGGATGCAGTAAGCAACGGTACGTTCTACAATCCACACGAGGTGCTCGGCGGGCATCTCGGTCCCGACGAGCATGAGGATGTCGTCACGATCCGCGTGCTTCGTCCGTTGGCGAAATCCGTGACGATCATCACCGAAAATGCCCGAACCCAGGCGGTGCATGAACACAATGGCGTTTTCATGGCACTCATTCCGGCCATCAAGACCGATGACGGCTTCGACGTGCCCGATTATCGCATCAGCACCGAATATGAAGACGGTTCCACCGTGGTGTCCGACGACCCGTACCGTTATCTGCCCACCATCGGCGATTTGGACATGTACCTGTTTGGCGAGGGACGCCATGAGCGCCTTTGGGAGGCTTTGGGAGCGCGCGTGCTGCGCTATGACGATCCGTTGGGCTCCAATGACGGCGTCAAGGGCGAACAGCTGGTGGGCACCGCATTCACCGTGTGGGCTCCGAATGCCCATGCGGTACGTGTGGTGGGAGATTTCAACGGCTGGAACGGACGCACCCACGCCATGCGTGAACTGGGCTCCTCTGGAGTCTGGGAGCTATTCATTCCTGGTGTCGAAGCGGGAACGATTTACAAGTATGAGATCCTCAACGCCAACAACGAATGGGTCATGAAGGCCGATCCGATGGAGCGTTCGCATGAGATTCCGCCGCGCACCGGTTCCATCGTCGTCGACTCCGTCCATGCGTGGCATGACGAGAACTGGATGGACCAGCGAGCCAAGACCGACCCGCACAACGGTCCGGTCAGCATCTACGAGGTCCATGCCTCTAGCTGGCGCAAGGATGTGAAGAACTATCGCGAACTGGCCGACAAGCTGGTCCCCTACGTCCAGAAGGAAGGTTTCACCCATGTGGAATTCATGCCGCTGGCCGAGCATCCCTTCTCCGGCTCGTGGGGTTATCAGGTAACCGGCTATTACGCGATTGATTCGCGCCTTGGCGGCCCTGACGACTTCAAGTATCTCGTCGAGAAGATGCACGAGGCCGGCATCGGCGTAATCATGGACTGGGTTCCGGCGCATTTCCCGAAGGACGCGTTCGCCCTTGGCAGATTCGATGGCACGCCTCTGTACGAGGATCCGGACCCGACCCGTGGCGAGCATCCGGATTGGGGCACCTATGTGTTCAATTTCGGACGCCGCGAAGTGCGCAACTTCCTGGTGGCCAACGCCTGCTTCTGGCTGGACGAGTACCATATCGACGCGCTGCGCGTGGACGCGGTCTCCTCGATGCTGTACTTGGATTACAGCCGCAAGCCGGGCCAGTGGCATCCGAACATCTACGGTGGACGAGAGAACCTCGAGGCCATCGACTTCCTCAAGGAAGCCACGGCGACCGCGTACAAGAACAATCCGGGCATCATGATGATCGCCGAGGAATCCACCGCGTATCCCGGCATCACCGCACCGACCGATGCCGGCGGTTTGGGCTTCGGCCTCAAGTGGAACATGGGTTGGATGCACGACACCCTGCAGTATCTGCACGAGGAGCCGATCAACCGTAAGTGGCACCACAACGAGATCACCTTCTCCATGGTGTACGCATACTCGGAGCATTATGTGCTGCCGATCAGCCACGACGAGGTCGTGTACGGCAAGGGCTCGCTGTTCGGCAAGATGCCGGGCGATGACTGGCAGCGCTATGCCGGCGTGCGCGCGCTGTTCGCCTACCAGTGGGCCCATCCGGGCAAAAAGCTCTCCTTCATGGGCAATGAGGTGGCGCAGTACGGCGAATGGGATCATGACGGTTCGGTGGATTGGGATGCTCTCAATTGGCCTGACCACCGTGGCGTGCAGAAGCTCGTCGCCGACCTGAACACCCTGTACAAGGCGTCTCCCGCATTGTGGAGCCAGGACTTCGATCCTGCCGGATTCCAATGGCTGACCAGCGATGACGCCGACCATAACACGCTCAGCTTCGTGCGTATCGGCAAGGATGACGAGCAGATGGTCGTTGTCGTGAACTTCTCGGGCGAGGCATGGGAGGATTACCAGGTTCCGCTCACCAAGGGCGGCAAGTGGACCGAAGTGCTGACCACGGACGATAAGAAGTACGGCGGTTCCGATATTCACAACGGCACCTTCAAGGCGGTCAAGGGTGAGTATCATTCCCGTGATTGGTCCGCGAAAATCACCGTTCCGGCACTGGGAGCAGTATTCTTGAAGCCGGAACTCTGAGAAAGGCGGAACGCTATGCTCAATTCATCAGCACAATCCACAGTAATTCCACGTACCGTTCTGGTGGTCGAAGATGAACCGACCTTGGCCACCGCCATCGCGCAGCGCATCACTGCGGAGGGTTGGACCGCGCGCGTGGCTTCCGACGGCGCCAGCGCCGTCCAGGCCGCTTCCACGCTCCGTCCGGATCTGGTCATCATGGATATCATGCTGCCCGTGATGGATGGTCTTGAGCCACCAAGCGCATCGTGGCTGAACGTCCTGTGCCTGTGCTGATTCTGACGGCGCGAGACGACGAGGCCGACAAGGTCATCGGTCTTGGTGCCGGAGCCGACGATTACATGACCAAGCCGTTCTCCATGCGCGAGCTCATCGCCCGGTGCAAGGCGCTACTTCGTCGTGTGGACAGGGCGAAGGTCATCGCCAAGAACTCCGAAAACGAGAAACTGCTTGATTTCGGCTCTCTGGTCATCGATCCGGCCCAGCGTATCGTCACCGTCAATGGGGAGCAGGTGCATTTGACCCCAACGGAATTTGATTTGCTGGCCACTTTGGCCCGCAAGCCGAAGTCCGTGCTCACTCGCGAGAAGCTGCTCGAGGAAGTGTGGGATTGGGTGGATGCGTCCGGCACCCGTACTGTGGATTCGCATGTCAAGGCGCTACGTCACAAGCTGGGTTCGAAGACCATTCGAACCGTGCATGGCGTAGGCTACGCGTTCGAGCCGCCGGAAGAATAGTATGATGCGCTAAGATTTGGTGGTATGCGTACCACTGATTCAAAACCAGGGCGTTCGGTCAATCCGTTGGATACCGAACGCCCTATTGGTTTGTTCTCTTCGCTCAAAATGGAATTGAGCGTGCTGATCACCATTTCCACCATCATCGCATTCATCATGCTTGGTTCCTGCTCAAAGTCGGATTGAGCCTGTGGATAGCCATGCCGATCACCCTTGCCGTGGCTTTGGGCATCACCTATTTCTTCTCTAGAGGACTCACCTCTCCCCTGCGCGAGATGCGAGATGCCGCGGAGGCTATGGCGGACGGCGACTACACCGTCCGGGTGCATGTCGATGCCAACAGCCGCGACGAGGTCGGACAGCTGGCTTTGTCTTTCAATGAGATGGCGGAGGAACTGCAGCATGCCGACCAGATGAGACGGGACATGGTGGCCAATGTGAGCCACGAGCTACGTACGCCTGTATCCGCGTTGCAGGCCATGGTCGAGAACATGGCCGACGGCGTTGTGGAACCGACCCCATCGAATCTGGAAAGCATTCTCAACCAAACGCACCGTTTGTCGGATCTGATCGCGTTTCTGCTTGATTTGTCCCGCATGGAAGCCGGTGCGGCGAGCTTGCAGATCGATAAATTCAATTTCGCGGATTTCATCGACGAAACCGTGGAACCGTTGGAAATCGCCGATGCCGGGCATGCCCACAATATCGAAATCCACGTGCCCGACGACATCGAAATGGAAGGCGATCAGGATCGTCTGCGCCAGTTGTTCACCAATATCATCGCCAATGCGCTCAAACACTCCGCAGACAATACCGCGGTGCTCATCGAAGCGCATGAAAACAAGGATTTCGGCACGATTGTGACGAATGTCGTCAACTTCGGCTCGCAGATTCCCCAAGAAGCGCGGTCCGATATCTTCCGTCGATTCGTCAAAGGCAAGACGGGACCGGGTACCGAATCGGGAGGAACCGGTCTTGGACTGTCAATCGCCCGATGGGCGGCGCAGTTGCATGGCGGCACGGTACGAGTGGTGGATGATCCGCGCGGCGCCGATTTCGAAATCACTTTGCCGAAATATCACATTTCCGATGACGAGTGACGATTTACGCCGCCAAAGGTCTGCCGGCCGGAGTGTGTGCCAACGCCAGCACGGTAATGACCAAAGCTCCCTGTGAAGTTAGAGCGTCAACACAACGACGCATGGTGGCTCCAGAGGTGACGATGTCATCCACCAGAATCACCGCCTTGTTTTGAAGGGTGACGCCCGGACGAACCATGACATGCCCCTTAAGGCGTTGCGCCTCTGTTCCGTGCCCTTGGTCTCGACGGATTTGCCTTTGATTCCTTTGTTCGTCAACGCATCGCATACCTGTACGCGGAAACCTGTCCGGCACCGTAGAAACGCCGACAACCGTTTTGCCAGCGGCATCATGTGCCGTCGTCCGCGCTGACGCATGGAAGCAATCGACGACGCGCGGGAACGACCAGTATGGTATCGCAGATCTCACGAACGCCATCCATGGCATCAATCACACCGGCGCGTTCCGCAAGTCTGCACAACGCATCCGAGAACGGACGGTCGCATTCCTCGTCTCCGTGGTCTTTCCATGCCAGAATCGACTGTCTGGCGGCACCCCGATACCATCCGCACGCGAACCATCGACCCATCTCAGCCGTTTCCAATGGCTGGGACAGTTCGCAGTCGAATGACGCAAGACAGGCATCGCACAACACGTCATCAGGCTTGTCGCATCCCGCACAGCCTCGTGGGAACAACAGATTTGCCATATGCGCGAATGAGCCCGCCATCAGATTCACACCGGCTCCGTCATCGGGACAATCTGGCAATGATCTCGCCGCATAATTTCACGGTATCCGCGGGACCGTTCACTTTGACAGCCCTTGTGCCGGCCTTCGCCGCGGGATAATCATTGCGTCGGGTTCCATCCGGTCTCCGATGAACACGATCTGGCCGACCTCGATATCGAGAATATCCGCGAGTTCACGGACGGCGAACGACTTATCGACGCCACGCTGCGAGATATCAACACTGCTGGAGCCTCCAGGTCTTACTTCAAGATTCGGTAGTTCGGCAGCAACCGCACAGGCCAATCGGTTCTTCTTCTCGTTGGTGGGGTCCCATGCCTCCTTGGCCTCGACGGGGGCAAGCTGCCCCAATGCGGAAAAGGTGATCTGACTGCCTCTGTCCTCGATGCGCTCGCCCCAGACATGAGTGGCCCAAATGCCCTGCTCACGAGCATTCCGTTCCAGCGATTCCTTCGCCTTGGCACGGTCCTCGTCGCTTAGATCGTGGGAGAACACTTTTCCCCACCGTTGCCCGTCCCACCGGTAGTAGCGGGTTCCGCTGGTCGGCATGAGGTGAAGTTTCGACTTGTCGGCATGGTCGGACAGCCTGTCCACCACCTGACTTTGCAGCAACGAGTATTTGCCGCCGGTGATCACCGCGACGTCAATCAATGATGTCAATGCAGAGAAGCATTCGGCCATGTCCGCTTTCATAGGTTTCTTGGACCGCGCCAACGTGTTGTCGAGGTCAAACCCAATCAGCCGCGCGCCTTCGCACAGCATGTTGACATCAACGATGTTCCAATAAGGTACGGAAATATCCGCCATGATCATTTCTCCCCTTGTCGAGCAGCCCATACCATGGTATCGCATGTTTCGAATAAGCCTGATAAGGTAGAAACCATGCAACAGATGCCTTGGGAGACCCCGATATACCGCAACCGCCATGGACGTGGCACGCGTACGCCCATGTTTGGTACCAGACTGCCCCGGTACCGTACCAGAAGCGGTATGTTCGACGATATGCTGGTGGCGCAAATCCGCAGACTCAACGGGGCATGGCCTGAGCTCATAGCTCCGGTCCAATTCGCTGTGGAGGATGTTCCGCCATCCGATCCCGCGCCTTGGGAGGACGTTCCGCATCTTGGATCGCAGTCATTTCCCGCCGGGCACGGCATTCCACCCCGTATCGTGCTGTACCGCATGCCGCTGCAATTGCATGCCCGTAACCGTATGGACCTGCAATTCGCAATCAGGGACGAGGTGGTCTCACGTCTGGCGGAAATCTACGGACGCCGTCCGGAAGAAATAGATCCTGATTGGGGCATGTGACTTTCAACGGACAACAGTCATATCCTGATTCGCCCAGACCTGCTCTCTGGCCTCCTTCAAATCGACGGCGCCGATGATGGCAAGTCCGGCGAGTTTCGCACCGGACACATCTTTCTGTCCGACACGAAGATTCCAGACCACGGCTTGGGCGGGATCCTTCAAACGGATGGCGGCGACATCGCCATCATTAATATCGGCGATGCGCACCGACGTCGAGGCCGAGGGACGGATGGCGATTTCACGCCTGTCCACTTGTTTGCCGTCCGTGTCGTAAGCCGTCACGATCGCGGTCCGATCCCCATCCGCGGTGTTGACGAAGCCTACCGTCGCGGTGGATTGGTCAGGAACCGCGATGGCGGAGATCTTCGCCGGAGCGGACGCATTGACTAGGGCGAAATCGGACTGCCCATCGGGGCCATCGTCTGAAATCTTCGCCGTGGCAGACACCGGTTCGGAAGCGGCTATGGCGATGCCGGTAGCGGATTTTGGAACGTCTCCAAGATCGATGGCGGACGCGCGGTTCGCCTTCAGCTCCTGCTGATTGGTCTGCTGTGCCCCCTTGGAGTCGATCCAGGATACGGTGACATCCGTTTTGCGGGACGTATACAGGTACAGTGTCGCATGGTCTCCGCCATTCAAGCCGTAGAGGGCCAGAGATTTCGCGAAAGCGTTATTCGGAAGCGCGTAATCCGATCCCTTTGAGGTCAATCCGTCCATGGAGACGGTGCGGACGATTGCGGCCACAGGAGTGTCCGTTCCAGTCACCGTGGCATACAGCGCGTCTTGGCCGGAAGCAGCTGCGGAAAGATTCAGTACCGTTTCCTTGCCTGAGGCCACGGTCAGCGTCGATCCGGTGGAGAGCGCCAGCGCGCCGGATTTGTCGGAGCCCCAGATTCTGATGGTCACCGATGTGTCCTTGGCGGAGGGATTGGCCACAACAAGCTGTTGCGTCAAGCCGGTCTTCGTACCGGAAAGCAGGAACGCCTGTTTCAGCGCCGGCACGACGCAGGAGGCTGCTGATACGCCCTTCAAATCACCGTCCGTGGCCCATGACATCACTGAGGAAACCGCGCCGGTACCGTTCGAAGCCGTCAGCAGACGCGTGTCTTGCAATCGGGAGCCGTCATCGACATTGCCGGAAGCCACAAAGATGTCATCGGACGAGTCGTCTTTTTTGTCCAGCATCGACACGGATGCCGTCATGTCGGCTCCCATCGAGGCGACGGATGAATGGAACACCGAACCGAAGGCGGCGTATCTCGCGGAAGACGCGATATTGCCGTTGGATGCCTGGTATTCGCTATCTCCATAGGCATCGGTATCGGCAATGGTCATGCGAGACGGGCAGTACGTCTGCCGCTGCCGGGGGCTGACGGTACGACCCACCGAGGAGCGTTCCACCGTGGGCGTGTCCGCATGCAGCATGATGGCCGGTATATGAGCGTCACGGCCATCAGGACCACGATGAGCAACACCGAGATTACGGCAAGCGCAATACGCAAAGGCGTATTGGGACGAGAATGTCTGCTCATGCTTCCTCCAGACCCTGACGACGAATGCGCGGAAGCGCCACCAGGCAATACGCTACAAGAACGACGCCCATGCACCACAGCCATGAACGACGCCACACACTTGAGCCGGCTTATCAAGCCCGCTCGATCGATATGCTGCTTGGATAGATCCTGAACCGTCAAACGATAATACGTGCCATTATCCAGACTGACGACATTCTGTGTCCCGTCGGAGGCTCCAATGTTCGAATTGAGCTGGTTCGAGGCCTCTCGCTGCGCTTTGTCGCCGTTCTGCTTGATAACGTAAATGCCGCCGAAACCCAACTTGCCAAGCTCGTTGATGGCATCGGAATCGGCATTGGCCAGCAACTGGGCGCAATCCTGCGCAATGGTTCTGCTGGACCCGTCGGAACGTCCCGAAACCACTTCGACGCGTTGCGCGGGAGAGCTGTCAATCAAGTCGCCACGACCGGTACGCATCACACTGTAGCTGACCGATTCGGCGCTATCGGCACGCAAGGCAAGCACGCGACGTGCATCATCCTGCCCAAGGAAATCCGGTCGCCACCATCGGCAGTCCAGCATCGCTGGTCTTTACCTGGCTGTGATCGCATTCGACATAGTTGAATCCCGCACAGGCCACGACGGAGACGGCCAGCAGGCAAACCAATACGGCACGACCCACATGCGAGGCAATCGACACTGCCTTCGAGCCGCGTCCTTCGATTTCGACGGCGCCGGTCTTCTCATGCTGTCTCAGCATGACGAAACGTCGAACCGCGCCGCCCGACATCATGCAGATGCAGGCGAGCAAGCCCATCATCGCATATGTGGTTCCCGGAAGCATGGAACCGGAGACCGGACCATCCACATCGACGGCCACCGCAATCGCCGCGGACAGCAAGGCCGTCGCCAATCCCGCGAACACGGCGACCCACATCATACGGGACACGCGCAGCACGAAAGGCAACACCAATGACACCGCGGCCAGCAATACGATCAACGCCAGTATGGAAACCGCCACATACCGCCATGCGCCACCGTCGGCGCCGATGCCGAACACCCGCAGCAACAGATCGGACAGATTCGCGACGACCGGTTTGCCATCATGCGCGGAGGAGGGCAGCATGACGCTGCCGAACAGCTGACGCCATGTACCGTCGGAAGCGAAACGAACGGCATTGACCAACGTCGGCGCGCATACGAACGCCGCCGGAAGCGGAATCAGAAGCAACGCGGGCTTATGGGAGCGGACGAACAGCAGGAATCCCAGGAAGGTGAGCATCAGCGGCAGCAACAACTGCGGCTGCGCGGCGACGACCGGAATGAAACACAGCGCCGCAACCGCCGCCGCCTGGACCGACGCGTGGGGATTGACCAGATCCTCCGTCCGATACATGCCGACCGCACGGAACGAGAAGCGAAAGCGGCCGGAAGAAACACCATGACCGTCAGCATCGTGGCATCCGCGTCATCATAAAGTCCCATGGACAACGCCAACGCGAACCACGCCAACGCGACCACGCAGCGCACCGCATCCGAGCGGGTGAAGATGCCGGCCAGCGCCCAGAAGGAAAACACCATGAGCGGGGCTGCAAGGAAGAACATCAGTCCGACAGCTCCGGCAACATGTCCACCAGTGAGCACCGACGCCAGCGCAAGCACCAACAGCCATGGCGCGTTAGGCGCACTGATGCCCGTGCCTGAGGCATACGACCATGACGTGGTCGCGGTATGAAGCAACTGGGTGAAGCTCGCGCCCGTGGGCAACAGCTGTGCGGAATACATCGACGCACCCGAACATACGGAACGAAGCACGTCCCAATACAGCACGACTATCCATATGCCGGCAATCAGCGCCGCGCCGAAGGCCAATCCCCATCTACGCAGCAACCGTTTACGCAGATGGTCCTTCTCAAGAGGACTGAGCAGCACGACATCCCTCTGGTCGCGCAACGCACGGCGACGGTCGAGCCATTCCCTGACCTGCCGATGATTCGCAGACAGCGTGGATAGCGATTTAAGCGTGACCTTGCTTTGCCTGCGCAACCGCGCATGGGCGCGCCAAGCACCCCGCAGACGCAGCAGCGCACGCCACGGCATCGCCAGCTCGCAGCATGCATGATACGGCTGTTTGCGCGCCAAGCAAAGCACGGCCAATCCCAACGACTGGATGATGGACCACAGCCAAAGCAACGGCCACCATGAACGGTGCATGTCAGTGTACGCGTATTTGGCATTCGCCTCGCGTACGGCAAGATACGGATCGATGCGACCGTCCTCGTCTTCCACAGGCGCCCGTTCTTGGAACGGATTCCTTCGAATCGGGCTCTTCTGTGGGCGATGCGAGCCTGGGGAACCACTACGACACGCCCACCGCCAAGACATATGCGGCGGCACAGTCCGTGGATTCCGCGAAGGTGCCGAACCAGGGGTCAGCCCCTTCGAACGCACGCAACGTAGCCAACGGCACCAACGCGCCCGATAGGGAGACCGACAGCACATCCTGACGCCCGTCATATTGCTCCTGGTCAGGCTCGCCGTCGACCACCAAGGAAACGACATCATGGTGCCCGGCATACAAACCCACATTGTGCAGGTTCTTCGCCTGCCAATCCAACTGCTTGGCACCGAGCAGCGCGGCTGTCGGCGTGTTTCTCCACGCATCCAGCAACGTCTCGAAGCACCGGTCATCCGCCGGCCGCGAATCGTCATGCAAGGTCCACAACGCGCGGATGCCGGCATCAATGCCGATCTGATCCATCGCACGCGTTACAGCGTCCATGAAGGACGCCGCCTGCTTCACTCCCACCAGAATGACCCTCACCGTTTTGGCTTCCGGCACTTCCGTAAGCACATCCTGTGATGAGTGAATGACATCGAAGGTCATCTGCATGGGCTGCTCGATCTGCCCCGTGCAATCGGCGATAACGATCATCCTGGAAGCATGCGCTGCGCAAGCACCGCTCCAACGGTAGAAGCGAGGAATCGAAGGTCATGCTGCGCGGTGATCACCGCAGCCACGGACATATCGACGTCCTGCCGATGCGTATACGGTCTGCTGTTCAGCACATCGGTCACGATTGTCTGGATATCGCTGCTGGCGTTAGAATTCATAATTTAAGTGTACGCACGGGACGCACCATGCCTTCAAGCCCGTTCCTTGTGCTCTTTTTTGTAGCGACGACGCTCACGCTCGCTCATACCGCCCCAGATACCGAAACGCTCATCATGGTCGATGGCCCATTCCAGGCACTGTTCACGGACTTCACACTGGGCGCAAACCCTCTTCGCATCCCTGGTGGAACCGCCTTTTTCCGGGAAGAATGCTTCGGGATCGGTCTGCGAGCACAGCGCTTTGTGCTGCCAAGACACGTCATCATCCCGCTTGAACAAACCCCACAGTTCAGCAAGCGGATTCTCAGAAGACTCATCAGTCACGCCCCACATGAGTCCTCCCATAATTGTGTGCGCACTTTTTATGCGCATACTTTCACATCGCTTCAAATTACACACACGCAATGTAATTTTGTCAAGTTTCCCCGTGTCAATGCCTATATTCCAGAAAATCCATGCTAAAGTTCAGCCCAATCTGGGTCTACAGTCGCAGAATCGGTGAAAATCGGCCATTAACCCTATAATTGCCCATTTGGATAGTGGTAGGTTCTAAAAGCATTGCGTCAAACGCGCATCTCAATCAGGAAGGCAACACCGTGCAACGTCATCAACCGGCAATAAGCTTCCTAACATCAATGGTCTTCAGGATGCGAAACCACGTCACAGCCTGGGATATCGCGTGCAGCATCACGTCAGGACCGCAGTCGCCGCGGCAATCGCCGCGACTCTGGTGTTCGTCGGCACTGCAGCTGCCGCTACTTGGATGGACGTCAATGGCATCATCAAGAACAATTCGGTCGACGTGATCGGCCAGGGTTCCCTGAATACGGACGCATCCATCATCGATCCGAACTCCGGCAAGCCGATCGAGTTCGTGCTGATCGGACAGGATTCCCGTGACGGCGCGGAGAACCAAGCCATCGGAGGCAGTTTCGATGACGTCATCGGCAACCATCAGCCGACACCGCCATGATTGTGCAGATCTCCGCCGACCGCAAGGAAATCAACCTGGTCTCCATTCCACGAGATTCCCTGGTGGACGTGCCTCAGTGCGAAACGTCGAAGGGCACGATTCCCGCACAGTATAACGTCATGTTCAATTCCATCTTCGCAGGTGCCTACAAAACCGGCGGAGATCTCTCCTCGGCAGCCAGCTGCACGCTGAACGCCGTGAACAGTCTCACCGGGTTGAATATTCAGAACTTCATCGTCGTGGACTTCGCCGGCCTGGTCAAGATGATTGATTCAGTCGGCGGCGTGGACCTGTGCATTCCGCAGAACGTCAACGACCCGTACACCGGACTCAATCTCGACAAGGGCATGCACCATCTTGACGGCGTTGCGGCGACGCAGTACGCCCGGATCCGTCACGGCATAGGAGACGGATCCGACACCTCGCGTACCACACGTCAGCAGTATCTCATCAAGCAGCTGATGAGCGAGGCGCTCAGCAAGAATCTGTTCACTGACACCGCGCAGCTGTACCAGCTGGCGAAATCCGCGCTGAAATCGCTCAACATATCCCAAGGCATGGCTGATACCGCGGCTTTGGCGGGACTTGCCATGAGCCTGAAGAATTTCACCATGACCAACCTGCAGACCCAGACCGTCCCCGTGGTCCCAGCACCGTCCGACCCCAACCGTTCCGTCTGGACCGACGAAGCCGACAATCTCTGGGAGAAGATGCGAGCGGGCAAGCCGATTTTCGATACCGCCGATTCAAACTCGGGCGACTCCTCCGACACCAGTTCAGATAATTCAGCCAGCTCCGACGATTCCGGCACGACCGACAGCAACCAGTCGGACACCACTGCCGAGACTCCCGATCCCGTCACGGGACTGATCACCAAATCCGACGGCACGTTGGTCGATCCAAGCACTGGCGGCACCGTCGACCCGGATGACGGCTCCATTCATGACGCGACCACGGGCCAGTACATCGGCCTTGCGGATCGATACCTTAATGCGACCGTATGTGCCGTTCCGGCAAAGAACTGACGTAGACCACGCAATCACGTCCCCTTTCAACGTATGACGCAGGGACGAATCTTTTTGGAGGAACCATGAGTGAAGGCAAAGGAGCAAAAGAGCCTACGAGCGTGCCACCAAGTTTCATTCCGTCATCAGGACGCAAAAAAACCATGCCGTCCACGGATTCCTCCCGCTCGCAAAGCGCACCGAGCCAGCCAGCGAGTTTCGCACCGGCGAAACGTTCCGACCATGCATCATCCGTAAAACCGGCCAAACGCACGGCGCGTCCTTCTTCCTCGGTTCCGCAAAGCTTCCAGCCTGCGGCACGGGCAACGAGCGAGACAAGAAGAAACCCTTCATCATCTCCGGTGTCCTTCGCTCCAGAACATACCCGCACGGCCAATCCAACGCAGCAGTTCCGGGGGTCATCCTCCGTCTCCACGGCGCTCCGATCTGTTCCATCCTCTCCAGCGACGGCTTCCGTGCCAAAAAGAAGACCTCGCGTCGGACATATCGTCCTTTCCATTTTCCTTGTACTGATTCTCGCACTGGGAATAGGGGTATTCTCCGCTTGGAACTGGGTCGATGACCAGCTCAACAAACAGACCTGGCTGACATCCAAAGCGGACACCGCCGGCGAAAGCTGGCTTATTCTTGGCTCCGACGAACGTGAGGGCACCATCGGAGACGCCGGTGACGTCGAAGGTTTCAGAACCGACACCATTCTTGTACTCACCAAGCCGAAGACAGGATCGTCCTCGCTGATTTCCATTCCTCGCGATTCCCTGGTGGAAATCGATGGGAGCTATATGAAGATCAACGCCGTGGCGCAGCTGTACAGCCGCAAACAGTTGGTCAACGAGGTGGAGGACATCACCGGCCAGAAAATCAACCATGTGGCAATGGTCCGCTTCGGCGGACTCGTCAAAGTGGTCGATGCCTTGGGAGGCGTGGACCTATGCTACGACCAGAATGTGAATGACCCTTATTCGGGTATGAACTGGACCGCCGGATGCCACACCGTGGACGGCAACACCGCTTTGGCGTTCTCCCGTATGCGATATGCCGATGTGCAAGGCGATTTCGGCCGTGCCGCACGTCAGCGCCAGGTGATCAACGCCATCGTCAAGAAGGGCGCTTCCAAACAGACGCTCACGAATTTCAACAAGACCAAAAAGGTCGCCGCAGCGGCGTTGAGCTCCGTAACCGTGGATGAGAAAGCATCGACTTCCTCTCTGCTTCGGATGGCGTTGGCTTTCAAAAGCGCCTCAGGCAAGGATGGCATTTCGGGAAGCGTGTATTGGACCGATCCGGACTATTACGTCGATGGGGTCGGATCGTGCGTTCTGCTGGATGACGCGAAGAACATCCAGCTTTTCTCCGAACTCTCACACGGCACGCATTCCGCAGGACCGTGGGCACGCTGGCCGAACAGCAAAACTGACGACACGCCGGAGGATGTGGATAACCCACATTCTCCGACCACAACCCTCATATTGGCTTGCGGCATGCCGCCGCTCTTGCCCATGCTGGCCGTATGAACAAAAAGGCCCCTCACCGTATAAGCGAACAACATCTCACTGTATTGAGTTGGAGCGCGCCTTTGCTGGCGCAGCTCATCATGCTGATTGTCATGTGTATGCAACGTCATTGGCTCTATGCGGCGATGCTCGCTCCGAGTCTGCTCGGCAGCGCATTGATGCTCATCACCATGATCATGCGCGTCAGGCATGAAGAAACGAACAGCAACACCATTACTGGAAGCGATTCGCCGGTTCCAACGCATCATAACGGAAACGAAATCGACCATGCTCAGCTTTTCGCCGACATGCCGTCCATAAGTTTTGAGCATCTGCATGGCCTGGACAACGACCCGCTCATATGGCGCACCATCGTGCGTAATTGGCTTGTCCGTTCCCCAACGAACGGCATCGGCATGTCAGAACATGGCATATTCCATATAGATCTGGCATCATCGGACACATGCCATGGTCGCGGGGACCACAGGCTCGGGGAAATCCGAACTGCTGATCAGTTGGTGCATGGCATTGGCGATTCGGCATAGTCCTCAAACCCTCCATTTCGTCTTTCTGGATTTCAAAGGAGGATCGACCTTCAACGCTTTGGAGCGTCTGCCGCATACCGTGGGCAACGTCTGCGATCTTGACCTCGCCCATGCCGTCCGTGCGCTGAACGCCATAGAACAAGAATTGGCACGCAGGGAGGCCTTGGTAAGTGCCGAACGCGTTTCCAGATTCGACCAGCTTTCCCATCCCCCTGCACGGCTCGTGGTGGTCATTGACGAATTCCATGCATTGCGCGACCGTCTACCCGACTATATGCAGCGACTCAATCGATTGGCGTCGCTCGGACGCTCTTTGGGTATGCATCTCATCGTATGCACGCAAAATCCCATGGGTCAGGTCCATGCCGATATGAAGGCCAACATATCGCTGAGCATCTGCCTACGCGTCACCGACCAAATGCAATCGAATGAACTGATCGGCACCAAGGATGCAGCTTTGATTCCACCGGCCTTCCCCGGTGCCGCTTACTGTCATGACGGTCAACGCACTGTTCCTTTCCGCTGCAGCGCGGTCCATGACATTGATTCCTTGGTGCATGCCATCAACACCGCATCGGCATTCAGCGGCACCACCAATCCCTCCCCTTTGTTCTCCGCGCCGCTCGCACCACATGCAGGCAAAGACGATTTGACGGCGCCACAGCGAGAGGCATGGCACCATGTGCCTTTTGCTTTGAGCGACGACGGTGTACTCATCTCCACCGCATTCCTTGACGTAGGACACGGCAACATCGCCGTGATTGGCGCATGCGGAAGCGGCAAAACCAATCTGCTGCTCTGCTGCGCCAGCCGTCTCTATGAATCCGGTCGCTGCACCATCCGGTTCACACGCAAGACGAACAGCGAATGGACCACCGACGACGGCAGAACATCGCCGCAGCACGAACGCACCATATGGTTCGTGGATGACGCCGACGAATTGCTCTCCCTTTCGCAGCCATGCCCGAAGCCGATAAGCTCAAGACCGCACTCGCCGATCCGTCCGTCACGGTAATCGCAGCTGTGGAAAAGCCGCAAAGCACCCTACTTGAACGTTGCCTCACACGTGTTGCGTTTCCTTGCGGAGAGAGAGCCACCGATGTGATGATGGGGATTCCCAGCGCGGTTCTCGACGGTTTCGGCGTCGATGACTATGCCATTGCCGGGCGTGGGGTCTTCATCCAACAAGCACGGGCATGTCCCGTGCAATGCGCGGAATTCCAAGGATTCTAAAAAAACTTGGCTTCTTTTGCGAAAAAGTCTTGAAAAATCATCCGATTCGTGGTTATCTAAATAACGGATAGAACGCCACTTATGGCAAGAGGAAGGCGATTACATGAGCAGTGCTTTCGATTGGCGAGCCAAGGCGCGTGCCGGGATAAGGATCCGGAACTGTTTTTCCCGGTCGGCAACACCGGTGCCGCCTATCAGCAAATCGAAGAAGCCAAGGCCGTTTGCCGTACCTGCAAGGTGATTGACGCGTGTCTGAAATGCGCGCTCGACACCAATCAGGACTACGCGTTTGGGGCGGTCTGAGCGAAGACGAGCGGCGCGCGCTCAAGCGGCGCGCGATGCGTGCACGTCGCTCGCAGGCCATGCAGATGCAGGTCTGATTCTTTCAGGGCATATGGAAGGGCCGGTCGATTCGATGGATCCGACCGGCCCTTACCATATGCCATTCCAGTTCTAGAGGTCAGTTATCTTGCGCGGCACGCAGTTTCATGTCGAGCACCACACGGTACCACCACCGCGACGTGGCTCCCAATGCACCGTTCCGCCAAAATCATTGGTGACGAACGTGTTGATGATCTGTGTTCCAAGCCCTGATCCGGAAGAGCGAGCCATGCCATCATGCTCCTCATCCGCCAAGCCGGTGCCATCATCCTCCACCACCACGTTGAGGTTATTGCCACCGCGGCCCACGGAAATCGTGATATGTCCTTCCTTACGTCCTTCGAAACCGTGTTCCACCGAATTGGTGATCAGTTCGGTAAGCACCAACGATAGCGGCGTGGCATCCTGTGCCGGCATCATGCCGAATTTGCCTACGAAATCGACATCGATGTGCTGGTCGCGCATCGTAGCCAAATCGACGGCCATCTTAAGCAGGTTGGAAATGACCTTGTCATAGTCGACGATCTCATCGGCGGTCTGGCTCAATCCCTCATGCACCATGGCGATGGTCTGCACGCGGCGCTGTGCTTCCTTGAGCTCCTTTTTGACCTCTTCGGACTTGGTCTTGCGCGCCTGCAAGCGCAGCAACGCGGATACCGCCTGAAGATTGTTCTTCACACGATGGTGAATCTCGGAAATGGTGGCGTCCTTGGTCTGCAATTCCTTCTCGCGGCGGCGCAATTCGCTGACGTCACGGCACAGCACGATACCACCCACGCGACCATTGGCGTCCATCAACGGCAGAGAGCGCATGGACACCGCGGCTTTGTTGGCGTCCAATTCGGAATCCACCGCGGCTTTGCCGCTCAGTACCAATGGCAGCGTTTCCAGCACCGGATCGTTCTCATGCAGCAGTTTGGTGCCGATCTCGCTCAGATACTCCCCCTGCATGGTGCTGACCGATCCCAAACGACGGAAACAGCTGATGGCGTTCGGAGACGCGTATCGGACGATGCCGTCGACGGTGAGCACGATGAAGCCATCCGCCACACGTGCGTTATGGCGCTGGTTCATAACCGGGTTACGGTACGGGAACTGGCCGCGCGGAATCATCTCATACAGCTGTTTGCCGGCGCTGATGCTTTCGGACTCATAACGGCCGTTCGATTCGCGTGTGGCCATGTTGGTCTCGCGGACCACCAAGCCAAGCGTCTTGCCATTATGACGCACCGGGGCGTACACGTTGCAGACCTTGGCCTTGCCGACCGTACGCAGTTTCGAGGAGCGGAACACCGATTCGGAGTCCATGGCCGCGTCAAGCTCGGCGCACAGGATTCCGGGACGACGTTGCCGACCACATCCTCGGCTCTCAGACTCATCACCGTGGACGGACGGCATTGCTCGGCAATGATGTACTTGCCCTCGCCGTTCTGCAGGATTAGCAGCAAGTCGGCGAAACTCAAATCGGCAATCACCTGCCAATCGGCCACCAACTGGTGCAACCATTCACGATCGTCGTCACCGAAATCCGGACGGGTCATCAGGATATGTGAGAAATCAGCCATGCAACCATAATACGCATCAATGGCGAGGTTGCATACCATATGCCCACGTATAATGCGGAAACGCCGATTGACATATCCGACGGTTACGCTAACGTAGGTTACGGTTCCGTAACTTATAGTGGAGGCATCCGATGGCGAAACCTACAAACGCAGAAATCGAGGCGAAACGCGCGGTCATCGCCGAAGCACGCGAGCAGGCCCTGCAGGCGAAAGCTGAGACCATTCGCGTGAAGGCGCACAATAAGGCCGAGAACATTCGACGCAAGGCGGATGCAAAAGCCAAACGTGCCATCGCCAAAGGCGAAGCCCATGCCGCAAAAATCGAAGGCATCGTCCCCGCCGAAATCGAACGCAAAATCAGACTCGACGTGCATGGCAGGCCAAAGCCGCTCCTGCGTGGCTGGATCCACGCCATCGCCACTCCCCTGGCTCTTGCCGCGGGCATCGTGCTGATCTGCCTCGCTCATGGCACCGGGCTCAAATGGGCGTGCGCCGTGTTCATGACCTGCTCGCTGGTACTGTTCGGCAATTCCGCCTGTTATCATCTGGGAGATTGGTCACCACGGGTTACCGATGTGCTCCGTCGCATCGACCATATGAACATCTTTTTGCTGATCGCCGGCACTTATACGCCCGTTTCCTTCGCGCTCACGCCATTCTGGCGTGATTCCATCATCGCGGGCATGTGGATCTGCACCACAGTGGCGCTCATCATCCATGTCATCTGGATCAGCGCGCCTCGCTGGCTTTATGTTCTTGTCTATATTATTTTCGGCGTGTCCGGCGTCGCGTTCATGGGATTGTTCTGGATGTCCCCCTATGCCGGACCTACCGTGGTGATACTGCTGTGTGCCGGCGGCGCCTGCTATATCGCCGGAGCATCGTGTATGCGCTGCGCAAGCCCGACCCCTGGCCGAAGGTGTTCGGCTTCCATGAGATCTTCCATACCGGAACCGTGGCGGGATACGCCTGCCACATGGTGGCCATCTACATGGTGATCGTGCAATTGTGGCCCTAAGGCGTAATCAACCCCACATGGACAAAACAAAATAAGCCCGTCCCCTCATCGTACGAATGCGATGGAGGAACGGGCTGTTGTTTTCGTCACACGTATGTCAGGCGAGCGGCTTGGCTTCCTTGATGGTCACGGAAATCTCACGGCCGTTCGGAGCGGTATAGGTCACCGTATCTCCGGCATGAGCGCCATTGATGGCGGCGCCAATCGGCGATTCAGGACTGATGATGCTGTAATCCGTGGCGATGGACAGGTCTCGCGTGCCAAGCACGTACACCATTTCACGTCCGTTGACTTCAAGGGTCACTAGGGATCCGTCACCGACCTCACCGGCCTTGGGCGCAGTCAGAATCTTCGCATTGCGCAGTTTGACGGTCAGTTCGTCGATGCGTCCCTGATTCACGCGCTGCGCCTCACGGGCAGCCTGATAGCCGCCGTTCTCGCTCAAATCGCCTTCGGCACGCGCCGCGGAGACCTTGGACAGAATCTCGTCACGGTACTCGCCCTCACGCCAGGCGAGTTCTTCTTTCATCTTGTCGTACGCCTCCTGCGTCAGCAGGATCGTCTTTTCTTCGGCCATGTTATCCTCCTTGACCTTGGAAGAATGATACCCGTCAATCAGCGGGTGGAGATGATGTCGATCACGAACACCAGCGTGTCCTCGCCGCCGATGCCGGCCTGCGGAACGCCACGGGAGCCATAACCGTACTCCGGCGGAATGGACACCACCAGGCGGGAACCGACGTTATGTCCCGGAACGGTCTGATCCCAGCCCTTGATGACCTGTCCCACACCGATGCCGAACGTGGCCGGCTGGTGACGGTCGAAGCTGGAGTCGAACGGGGTGTCCTTGCCCCAGACCACACCATGGTAGTTGACGGTGACGGTGTCTCCACGGCGGACCATCGGGCCATTGCCTTCAAAGAGCTCCACGACCTTCAGGCCGGCGGGAGCGATCTCAGTCGGGAATTCGATGGTCGGGCGATCGCCGAATTCGGCATTGACAACAGGCATTTCAGATGCCATGGTGAACCTCCTTGAAAAAACACAGTGTCACCAAGATTAGCACCATCCATCGCTAGCATTCAACAACATTGACCGCAAGACCGCCTTTCGACGTCTCCTTGTACTTGGCCATCATGTCCTCGCCGGTGTCCTTCATGGTTTTGATGGCTTGGTCAAGACTCACGATATGCGTGCCGTCGCCCAGCATGGCCATACGGACCGCGTTGATGGCGGTATTGGACGCCATGGCGTTGCGTTCGATGCAGGGAATCTGCACCAGACCACCGACCGGATCGCAGGTCAGTCCCAGATTGTGCTCGATACCGATTTCCGCGGCATTCTCCACTTGGTGAGGCGTGCCGCCCATCACGCGCACAGCCCCGCCGCGGCCATGGAACAGGCTGTGCCGACCTCGCCTTGACATCCGACTTCGGCACCGGAAATGGACGCGTTGCGTTTGAACAAGTATCCAATCGCCCCTGCGGTCAGCAGGAACGTCACCACACCATCCTCATCCGCATGATCCACGAAATGCCAATAATAGTGGAGCACCGCCGGAATGACGCCAGCCGCACCGTTGGTAGGCGCGGTGACGATGCGTCCGCCTGCCGCGTTCTCCTCGGAAACCGCCAATGCGAACAGGTCGACCCATGCGGCGTCCGATGATTCGAGTACGGCGTCGGAGCGCCTGTCGTCCCGTTTGAGCACGTCGCTGTTGGATGCGAGCCTTGCATACATTTTTGGCGCCCTGCGGGGCACGTCAAGGCCGCAGGCAGAACGGTTTGGTTGGTATTGCAACCGTGCTGCACGCAGCGGCGCATCACATGCCATACAGTGTCCAAATCGCTGCGCACCTGCACGGCGGACCGCATGGCCGTCTCATTGGCCCACACCACATCGGCCACACTCATGTGATGTTCATCGCACAGCGAGATCAGTTCGTCGCATGTGGTGAACGGATAGGGCATGTCCATATCGATATCGGTTGAGGAATCGTCGGTCTGATCGGCGAAGGCCGTTCCCGCAGGGGGTTTCTCATGGATGCCGATCATCAGGTCGTCGGCGTCGCCTTGTCTGACGAATCCACCACCAATGGAATACCAGACCTGTTCGTCGATGAGATTGTTCTGCCGGTCGAAGGCTTGGAATCGCATGCCGTTGGGATGGGCCGCCATGCGGTGCCATACATCCATCACACATCGCGTCCGTAATCGAAATCGATGCGATGCGTGCCGTTGAGCATCAGCTCGCCGCCTGCCTCGCATTCCATACGGATATTGCTCATGTGATCGGTATCGACGGTTTTCGGTACGTTGCCTTCCAAGCCCGCCACCGTGGCGCGATCGGTACCGTGCCCAAGACCGGTCAGGGCGAGCGAACCATACAGTACCGTTCGCACGCGGCCGACCCGGTTCAGTATGCCGTCACGTTCAAGGGAGGCAGCGAATCTGCTGGCCGCGACCATCGGCCCTACGGTGTGCGACGAGCTGGGGCCGACGCCGATGGTGAACATCTCCAGAATGCTGAACATGTATATTGCGCTCTCTTTTCCGCGTCTTCGCCGTCACGCCGCGTAAAGCACGCTGAACATGCGAATCATGATGAGTAGGCCGATGATGGCAATGACGATTTCCGCGATAAGCAGAATTATCGCAACGGTTTTGCGATTGCCGAGTTTGACGTCGAGCAGTTTTGCGAAAAGGAAAGCGACGAAGCCCAAGGCTGCTCCGTTCAGCGCGATCGCGCCGACCTGGCCGTTGGTAAGAACGCTTTCCCCGACTTTGGCGAGTATCGAATTGATGGTGGCGGTGAACACCAGCAGGCTCCATACGCCGTATCCAATCAATCCTACCGCCGCATAGCCGAACGGGCGGAATCGTTCCTTGAGTTTGAAAGTGAACGATTCGGCGCACCACAACAATGCGAAGCCCACAACGAAGGTGAACGCCACGGCAAGAAATGCGGCTTCCAATGCCCACGGAACGAGTGCCAACGAATGGTCCATCAAGGTAAAGTACAGCGGAGAACATGCGATTTCGCCGATAGCGAGCACGCCGGCAACGATAATCACCTGCGCAAGCATCAGGGGGATTTCAGTGGCGGGCTGTTCGATTACAGGCTTGATGTCTTTCGAAGTCATGCGTCATCCGTTTCAGTCGGTGTCATACGGTTTGTAATGTCCGACAGTGTACCTACGGAATGTTTCGGGAACGATATGCCACATTTTGCCTACACATTGCCCACATTTTTCCATAACCCACCGTGGAAAAGGTTGAATCGCAGTGAATCGCATGATGCCAAAACCGTTGGAGAATAAAGGAAAACCGCCATCTCTGGCGGTTTCCAAAAGTGCCTCCAGCGGGACTCGAACCCGCAATCCGAAGAGGTCGATTTTAAGTCGACTGCGTATACCGATTTCGCCATGGAGGCTTTGCGCCGGCCAGAAGAAAAAGCCGACGCCAAGCTATTATGCCACGTCAGCGCGCAGCAAGCAATCTCTTGCCGTAATCCAGCACGATGCCGTCCAACAGACCATGCTCGCTGGCCATGAAGGAGTCGATGCGCTGGCCATGATCCTCATATGCGGCTTCAGACACCTTGGCAAGCACACGGTTCCACACCAATGCGCCGCCGCCGACCACATCGACGCGTCCGGGATGAATGGTCTTGTAGGTCAGACGCTCCTCACGAGGCATGTGCAGGAACCGGTCGTCAACGGCATAGGCATCTTCCAGCGTGCAGCGTGCGCCGTCCACGGCGGTGTGGTCGTATTCCGTCAATCCCATAGCCAATGCGGTCATGGTGGTGACCGTTCCGGACACGCCGATGATGGTGTGGGTCTTGCCGGCGGGAACGATCTTGAACGCCTCGTCGATATGCGCGTCGATATCCGCGACCGCCTCGGCGATCTGCCCCTCGGTCGGCGGGTCGTTTTTCAGATGACGCTCCGTCATACGGACAGACCCGATATTCATGGAGAACGCGGCCTGCACCTGCGTGCTCGGATGGGTGACGCCGTCGCCTCCCAGCACCAGTTCGGTGGAACCTCCGCCCAAATCGACCACCAGATAGGGGGCCTCGACCTCGCGATGGACGATGCTGGTGGCACCAAGGAAGCTTAAATCCGCTTCCTCCGTGCCTGGAATGACTTCGGGACGCACGCCCAAGATCTTCTCGATGTTGTCTTCGAATTCCTCACGGTTCTCGCATCACGGGTGGCCGATGTGGCCACGAAGCGGATGCCGTCCACGGGATGTTCGGCAAGCACGCCGGCGAATTCTCGGGCGGCCTCATAGGCGCGCGCCAACGCCTCGTCGGCGAAGCGATGGGTTTTGTCCACGTCCTGACCGAGACGAATCACCCGCAGGATGCGCGGAACGATGTCTTCCACACCGTCCTCGCTCACACGCGAGACTTTCAGACGAATCGAATTCGTGCCGCAATCAATACCGGCAACGGTTACCGACTTCATTACTCCCACCTTCTACTCTTCGTTTTCCACTGCGCAACGGCATACGGCCGGATCGAACTCATGTTTGATGGCGGACAGGGCCATATCACCGATGGGGTTGGCGCCCTCACCCATCACCAGCGTCTGGGCCAACAACGCGTGCAGGCATTTGACACGCACCGGCATGCCGCCGGCACTGGTGCCTTCGATGTGTTCCTCGCTGTCTTCCAAGGCCAAAGCGATTTCATGGCGGAACGCGAGGTACAGTTCGTGGGCACGTTCGTATCCGGCACGCAGATCCTCGTTTTCGGCCAGCATATCGTTGTATTCCTTCATCTTGCCTTCGGCTTCGATGTGGGAGATGGCCTTCACCGCTTCGGGCCCGGTCAGATAGCAGGTCGTCGGGAACGGGACACCGCCTGGAAGCAACGGCCGGGTGACCACAGCCAAAGGCCGGCCGCATACGCAACGGGCTCCGACGGCGACCATGCCGCGCGGGTAACGTCCAAGCTGACGCTCCACCACGGCGATATCATGTTCGGTGGCGGGTTGGGCAAGCACTTTGTCCGCCAAACCTTGGCCTGTTCGATAATCGTCATGTCCATGTCACTCCTGTCCGTCTTCCGACGGCTGCTGACCGTCCTGTTGCGATTGGCCAGTCTGTTGTTGACTGTCCTGTTTGTCTTCTTCGCCGGCATGCTGCGACTGTTTCGTCGAGTCGGCCTTCACGGGATCCGACCGATCCGCCTGCTTGAAGGAATATGCAAGTTCCTTATACCACGGCAGGGCGGTTTTCGGTGATTCGTCGTATGTCGTCCCTTTTTTCGGCTCGCTCTTGCCGGTCACCGCTTCGGGATGTTCGACACGAATCGCCTGTTCGCCGGGGAAGACGAATCCCAAACGATCCCTGGCCTGGGCGGTGACATACGCCTTGTCATCCCATCTTGCGATATCGTTCTCCAGCTCGCGTTTCTGCGCGACCAACGCCGCTTCCTGTTTTTTCAGTCCGTTAAGCTCTGCCAGATTCAACGCATAGGTATGGAATGTCGATGCCAACTGGATGGTTCCCAAAGCCACGATGAACAATGCCACGAAGAACGCGACCGGGCCGGCGCCGCCGCGTTGTGATGGTTTTTTTCGTGCCTTCGAACTCATAGCAACGAAAATACCCGTCGCGTTCGACTTGGAACACGACGGGTATTTCTATGTCAACGCATTCATGATGCGCTGGCTACGCTCACTCAGCGATGTACTTCTTGCAGGCCTTGAAAGCGCTGTAGCCGGCGTACTGAGCGGTGGAGCCGAGCTCCTCCTCAATCTCGAGCAGGCGGTTGTACTTGGCGATACGCTCGCCACGAGCCGGGGCACCGGTCTTGATCTGGCCGGTGTTCTTTGCCACAGCCAGGTCGGAGATGGTGGTGTCCGGGGTCTCGCCGGAACGGTGGGAAACCATGGAGGTGAAGCCGTTCTTGGTGGCCAGCTCGATGGCGTCGAGGGTCTCGGTGACGGTGCCGATCTGGTTGAGCTTGACCAGCAGGGAGTTGGCGGCGCCGAGCTTGATGCCCTTGGCCAGACGTGCCGGGTTGGTGACCAGCAGGTCGTCGCCGACGAACTGCAGGCGATCGCCGAGCTTGGCGGTGATGGCCGCCCAGTCGTCCCAGCCTTCTTCCTGGAACGGATCCTCGATGGAGACGATCGGGTACTCGTTGATGAGGTTCTCGTAGAAGTCGAGCATGTAGCCGGCCTCACGGTCGTCGCCTTCGAAGTGGTACTTGCCGGTCTCCTTGTTGTAGAACTCGGAGGAAGCCACGTCGAGGGAGATGCCAATCTGCTTGCCCGGCTCGTAGCCGGCGGCGGAGATGGCGTCCATGATGTAGTTCAGGGAGTCCTTGTTGGACTTCATCTTCGGAGCGAAGCCGCCCTCGTCGCCGAGGCCGGTGTTCAGGCCCTGCTTCTTCAGGACGTTCTTCAGGGTGTGGTAGACCTCGACGCCAGCCTGCAGAGCCTCGCTGTAGGTGTTGAAGCCGTACGGGGAGATCATGTACTCCTGGATGTCGGTGGCGAAGTCAGCGTGGGCGCCACCGTTCATGATGTTCATGTTCGGGACCGGCAGGATGTGGCCGTTGGTGCCGCCGATGTAGCGGTACAGCGGCAGATCCGCGGACTCGGCGGAAGCGTACAGAGCGGCCAGGGACACGCCGAGGATGGCGTTGGCGCCCAGACGGCCCTTGTTCGGGGTGCCGTCGAGCTCGATCATGGTCTCATCGAGAGCGCGCTGATCGGAAGCGTCCATGCCGATGACCTTCGGAGCGATCTCCTCGTTCACGGCCTTGACGGCGTTGAGCACACCCTTGCCCTGGTAAACGGACTTGTCGCCATCGCGACGCTCCCAAGCCTCGGCTTCACCGGTGGAAGCACCGGACGGAACGAGGCCCAGGCCCTGAGCACCGTCATCGGTGTCAAGAACGACCTCGACGGTCGGGTTGCCGCGGGAATCGAGAATCTGACGCGCGTAAACGCTTTCAATTACTGCCACAACTACTCCTTATAAACGTTAGGTTGTGATGACAATGCCAAGAATAGTGCGATTTATGGACGTATGCCAAACTTTGCCCGCATGTTCCATGTGAACGCTCACACTCTTTTTTGCATCCCATTGTCATTGACGCGGTGTCGGTTTCCAGTCCAGATCGTCAAGCAATTGACTGGTCCATCCGACCACTTCGTCCGAGCTCATCGGCTTGGAACCAAGCGAGCCTGCGAATGGAGCCGGTACCAGATACGTCTTGGTCAACGGCCGGTACTGGATGCCTTTGTAGATTCTGGCCATGCGCATCTGCACGGATTCACGCGGCTCGAACTTCGACACGCGCACGTTGCGTCCTTGCGCGATGATCTCGGAAATGCCGAGCTTACGCGCCTTGAACCGCAACCGCGCCACGTCGAACAGCGCCTCGAAATCGACGGGCGGCTTGCCGTAACGGTCGGTGAGTTCGTCGCGCAGCTCGTCGAGATCGTCTTCGGTGCGTGCGGAGGCGAGTTTCTGGTACGCTTCCAATCGCAGTTTGTCCGAATCGATGTAGTCGACGGGAATGGACGCCTCGATCGGCAGGTCGATGGTGACGGCAACCGATTCCTTGCGTTCCGGCTCCTTGTACTGTTCGACCGCTTCGGACACCATACGCACGTACAGGTCGAAGCCGACGCCTTCGATATGGCCGCTCTGCTCATCGCCCAGCAAATTGCCGGTGCCGCGCAATTCGAGATCCTTCATGGCTACGTCGAAGCCAGAGCCGAGCGCGGTGTTCTGCGCGATGGTGGCGAGCCTGTCATGCGATTGCTGGGTCATCGGCTTGGTCGGATCGTACAGGAAGTACGCATACGCGCGCTCACGTCCACGACCGACGCGGCCACGCAGCTGATGCAATTGGCTCAAGCCGAAGCGGTCGGCATGGTCGACGATCAGCGTGTTGGCGTTGGAGATATCAAGGCCGGTTTCGATGATGGTGGTGCATACCAGCACGTCGATGTCGCGATGCCAGAAGTCGCGGATCACACCGTCAAGCTGTTTCTCCCCCATCTTGCCGTGGCTATGCCGACATGCGATTCGGGCACGAGCTCGTGGATTTTCGCCGCGACGGAGGAGATGTCCTGCACACGATTGTGCACGTAGAACACCTGCCCACCACGCAACAGCTCGCGCCGGATGGCGGCGGTGACCTGCGCGTCCTCGTAAGCGCCGACGTAGGTGAGCACCGGCAGGCGATCCTCCGGCGGCGTGGCCAGCGTGGACATTTCGCGGATACCGGTGACAGCCATTTCCAACGTGCGCGGGATAGGCGTTGCCGACAGGCTCAGCACGTCCACATTGGTGCGCAACGCCTTGAGCGTCTCCTTGTGCTCGACGCCGAAACGCTGTTCCTCGTCGATGATGACGAGTCCCAGATCCTTGAACTTGATCTTCGGATTGAGCAGCTTGTGCGTGCCGATGACCACATCCACGGAACCGTCTTCAAGCCCCTTGATGGTCTCGTTAATCTCCTTGGTGGTCTGGAATCGGCTCATGGCAGCCACGTTCACGGGGAAGCCTTCGAAACGTTCGGTGAAAGTCTCGAAATGCTGTTGCACGAGCAGTGTGGTCGGCACGAGCACGGCCACCTGCTTGGAATCCTGCACCGCCTTGAACGCGGCGCGCACCGCGATTTCGGTTTTACCGAAGCCCACATCGCCGCAGATCAGACGGTCCATCGGAATGGGTTTCTCCATATCCGACTTGACCTCGTCGATGGTGGTGAGCTGGTCGGCCGTCTCCTGATAGGGGAAAGCGTCCTCCAGCTCCTTCTGCCACGGCGTGTCCTTGCTGAAGGCATAGCCTTTCGTACGCTGGCGTGCCGAGTAGAGCTTGACCAGATCCTCGGCGATCTCATGCACATGCTTGCGCGCCTTGGCTTTGGTGGCGGCCCAGTCGGAACCGCCCAGCTTGTTGAGTTTCGGCGTTTCGGCGCCGATGTATTTGCTGACCTGGTCGAGCTGGTCGGTGGGGATGAACAGTTTGTCCGCCGGCGCGCCTCGTTTGCTGGGAGCGTATTCGATGACCAGGTATTCGCGGGTGGTCTGGTTCTCGCCTTTGCCGATGGTACGTTGGCGCATCTCGACGAACCGGCCGATGCCATGCTGTTCGTGCACGACGTAATCGCCCGTTTTGAGTTCCATCAGGTCGATGGCCTTGCGGCGGCGTTTCGGCGTTTTCGCCTGTCCTGCGGCGGATGTGCGGCCGGTCAGGTCGCGTTCGGTGAGCAGGGCGATTTTCGCGGCGTCGTCCACGAAACCGTCGATGGCGCGCGATCGGACGCAATCGAAATTCGCGATGCCGGTTTCGTTGATCGCACGCTTCAGTCGGGTGAGTGTGCCTTGGGCCGCGGCCGTGATCGTCACCGCATAGCCGGCGTCGAGCAGTCCTTCGATGCCGGAGGCCGCTTTGTTTTCGTCACCGCGGTATTCACCGGGTTTGGTGGCATCAAGTTGGATGTGGCCTTCCCGGGTGGCGTCGACGCCGAAGCTGGTGAGTTTCCACACGTCATGTTTGGAGAAGACGAGTGCGGAGATGGTTTCCTCGAAATCGTAGAAATTCGCCTGGTCGAAGGTGATCGGCGCTCCGGCGCCATGTCCGGATGCGGCGACATGCCAGCTTGCGGCAAGGAATTCGTTGGCGGTTTTCGCCAGATCGTCGGCGGCGCGACGAAGTTTTTCCGGGTCGGACAGCATGACCAGCGCATGCTTGGGCAGCATGCCCTGCACCGGTTCCATATCGTCGACCAGCGCGGGCAGCAGCGATTCCATGCCTTCCACCGGGATGGCGTTGGCGATGGATTCGAGCATGTCCTCGGCGTTGGGAATGGAGCCGATCAGCGATTTCGCACGTTGGCGAATCTGGTCGGTCAACTGCAGTTCACGGCATGGCGTGGCCCATACGGTGGAAATATCCTTACCGTAGGTGCGCTGGTCGGATGCGTGGAATTCACGTATGGTGTCGATCTCGTCGCCGAAGAATTCGATACGCACCGGATGCGGCAGAGTGGGCGGAAAAACGTCGATGATGCCACCGCGGACGGCGAATTCGCCACGGTCCATCACCAAGTCGACGCGCGTGTACGCGTTTTCCACCAGTTTGCGGGATGCTTCGTCAAGAGGCAGTTCCTCGCCTTGGGAGAACACGAGTGGTTCGACGTCCCCCAAGCCTGCGACCACCGGTTGGATGAGGGAGCGCACCGGCATGACCAGAATGCGGATGGGGCCGAACAGCGTGCTGCCCTCTTCGGGATGCTTCAGCCTGCGGAACACCGCCATGCGGCTTGCCACAGTGTCCGCGCGTGGTGAAAGCCGTTCATGGGGAAGGGTCTCCCATGCTTCAAGCTGCGCCACATCGTTTGGGTCTCCGTCATACCAGGAACGGATGGACTCCACGGCTTCCTCGCTTCGCGGCTGGAGGCGCGACGAGCACGACCGGCTGTTTGCCCGCAGCGCCGGCTGCGAGCGCCGGGCGTAGGCCGTCCGGCACACCGACGGTGATGCTGGGTCGATGTCTGATTCCGGTTCTTCGATTTCCCCGGCGATGAGCGCGCGGAAATCGTCATCGGTTTCCAGCACGTCGAGGATGCCGGCAAGCGAGCTGCGGTCGGCAGTTGCGGTGGTTGCGCCGGAGACGTCGGTTCAGCGGCCATTGAATCGCTCCTGGGCTTTGGCGAGACCGTCGAAGATGATGGTTTCGGCCGCGTCGGCACCGTCGGCGAGGAATTCGGGGAGCTGCTTGCGTTGGTCCGGTCCGAAGCCGCCCAGCACCCAGTTCACGGTGTTGTCGTGCGCGTGGGCTCCGCGTTGGGCGTGGCCGACGCCCATGCGCACGCGCGCGTATTTCGAGGTGCCGAGCGAACGGTCGATGGATTTGATGCCGTTGTGCCCGCCTGCGGAGCCGCCGGCTTTGACTTTGATTCTGCCGAAGTCGAGGTCCATGTCGTCGTGGATAACCACGATATGGTCCGGTTCGATCTGGTAGTAGGCGCTGATGGAGGCGACCGCGTTGCCGGATTCGTTCATGTAGGTGAGTGGCTTGGCGAGGAAGAATTTGACGTTGCGGCGGATAGTTCATCACGCCTTTGCCGAGCATGGCGAGTCCCTTGTGGTCGGAGAAGTTGACGGACCAGCGTTCAGCCAGCACGTCGGCGGTCATGAAGCCCATGTTGTGGCGGGTGCCTCATATTTGGAGCCGGGGTTGCCCAGTCCTGCGATCAGCCAGAAATCAGATGCCATAATAATCGTCCATTCCTCTGTGTTCTTGCGTGCTCTCGTCTTGTTTAACCGCACAGATTCTACTGTCAGGTGCTTACAGGTCGAGATGCCAGTAGCTCATGTCGCGCATGGTTCCGGTGGAGTCGGTGGCGGCTTGGGGCATGAGTCCGAATTGGGTGAATCCGAAATGTTTCATCAGTGCGATGGATCCGCGGTTGTCGGCGAAGATGATGCCGCAGGCTTTGCGCATGTGGCGGTTTCGGCATTCGTCAAGCAGTTTGGCCAGTGTGAAGGTGCCCGCTCCCCTGCCCTGCCATTCGGGGGCGAGTGTAGTAGGCGAGGTCGGTGACGCGTCGTAGCCGGCGCGGTCGTAGAACACGGACAGCGCGGAGAAGCCGATGATCCGTTCGCCGCCTTCCGTGGCTGCATCCGTGGCAGGCACGGTGGTGACGAACACCGCATATGGATCGTGGTGCGATTCCACCATGCCTTGCGTTGCGCGTAGGTACGTGGCGTGGTGTCGGCGGACGAGCCGCCGCGGATGACTGCCGCGTTGTAGATGTCGGTGATCGCTTGGATATCGTCTTGCGTCGCGATGCGGAAAGAATAGTCGGCCATGCGCCCAGCATACCCGGCGGCGAACGACAACAGGGGCCGGTTCCTTTGGAAGGAGCCGGCCCCTGCGTATTTCATGAAGGGAATCGGACGGGAATCACTGTTCGAGTTCGATGGCCTTGTTCAGTGCTTCCTGAAGCTGCTTCTGAGCGTCGCCGTAGGCGGACCAATCGCCCTTCTTCATGGCGGCATCGGAATCCTTCATGGCCTGTGCGGCATCGTCGAGTGCCTTCTTCAGGTCGGCGCTCATCGTGCCGGACGAATCGCCATTATTGCCGCCGGTCTTACCGTCGGTATTGGATGGCGTGTCCTGCTTGCCGTCAGTGTTGGTCTTGCCATCGGCGGAATCGTCGTTCTTAGCATCCTGCTTGTCATCGGTGGTGTCGCCCACGTTTTCGGCGTCGCCTGCGGACGCGCCGGAATCGCCGCCGAACACCTGGTCGAGAGCCTCGTCCAGCGTGTCGGCGAAGCCGACCTGGTCGCCGAATGCGACGAGCACCTTCTTCAGCAGCGGGAAGCTGGTGGAGCCGGACGATTTGACGTACACCGGCTGCACGTAGACCAGGCCTCCGCCGAGAGGCAGGGTGAGCAGGTTGCCGCGCTGCACATTGGTCGAGCCGGATTCGAGCAGGTTGAGTTCCTTCGACACGTCGGCGGACGCGTTGAAGTTGTTCTGCGCCTGGCCGGGGCCCGGCACGTTGGAATCCTTCGGCAGTTCCTGCAATCGTATGGTGCCGTAGCTCGAGCCGATTTTGCCTTTCTCGTGGCCCGCGTCGGAATCGACCGACAGGAAGCCGGTCAGGATTTCCCTGGTGGACGAGCCTGCGGGAATGTACGACGAGGTCAGCGAGAACACCGGTTCGCTGGAGCCGCCGGTCTGCAGCGTCAGATAGTACGGCGGCTGCAGGATGTCTCGCTGTTGCGCCTGCTGCGATTCGGTCGGGTCGACGGGGGTCTGCCAGAAATCCTCTCCGGAGAAGAACTGGTTGGCGCTGGACACGTGGTATTTGGCCAGCAGTTCGCGCTGCACCTTGAACAGGCTTTCCGGATAACGCATGTGGCTCATCAGGTCGCCGGAGATTTCCGACAGCTGGTGGTACTGGCCGGGGAAGATCTTCTCCCAGGCTTTGATGACCGGGTCGGACTGGTCCCATACATACAGGTCCACGGAACCGTCGTATGCGTCCACGGTGGCTTTCACGGAATTGCGGATGTAGTTGGCGTTCTTCGAGTTCAGGCTGCTTACCGTGTCGGAGGATTCCGTGGTGGAGTCCTTGGTGGCCTCGCCCAAGTCGGTCATCTGAGAGTATGGGTAGGCGTCCGAAGTGGTGTAGCCGTCCACGATCCACTTGACCCGTCCGTCCACCACGCCGGGTATACGCGGCCGTCAAGCGTCAGATACGGCGCGACTTTGGCCACACGTTCCTTCGGGGAACGGTCGTAGAGAATCTGCGAATTGGAGTTCACACGGTTGGAGAACAGGATCTGGTCGGAGCCGAAGCGGATGGCGTACAGCAGTCTGGAGAAGATGTTGCCGATCTTCGGACCGCCATCGCCCTTGAAGGTGTTGGTGGCGCCTTCCGAACCGGTCGGATAGTCGAATTCCCAGGATTTGGTGCCTTCCGGAGCGCCTACGATCGAATATTCGGTGGCGTTCGGAGAGAAGTAGATGCGCGGCTCGTACTTTTCGGAATCGGTGAGCTTGCCTTGGGTGGGGATGCCCGCTTCGAAGAACTTCGGCTGGCCGTCGGCGGTCACCTTGTTGCCGTAGGCGGCCACAACGCCATAGCCGTGCGTGTACACGGTGTGGTCGTTGACCCAGTTGCGGTTGTCGAGACCGTCCAGATCGAGTTCGCGCGCGGCGATCACCGTGTCCTGGCTGACGCCGTCGACGTCGTATTTGTCGACCGCGACGGTGTCGGCGAACGTGTAGTACTGCTTGGACTGCTGCAGCTGTTTGAACGTCGGGGAGATGATCTGCGGGTCGAGCAGGCGGATCTGAGCGGTGGATTCCGCGGAATCAGCCAATGCGCCTTCCTCGCCTTCGGTGGTGGCCTTGTACTGTTCGGCCTTCACCTTGTCCAAGCCGTACGCGGCGCGGGTGGCGTCGATGTTGCGCTGGATATAGGTGGATTCCATTTCCTGCGCGTTCGGATTGACGCGGAAGCGCTGCAGCAGCACCGGCCAGGCCACGGTAAGCACCAGGCTCACCACGATGGCGGAGGCGATGGCCACGGTCGGCACCTTCCACGCCTTGAGCGCTTCGGAAGCACGTGCCGCGATGGGTGCGGAACCTTCCAACGTATGGGATTTCATAATCCACAGGCCCAGTATCACGCCAAGGATGGCGGTGATGGCGGCCATGATGAACGTGACGGGGATGGTGGCGTTCACCGTGGTGTAGGTGGCACCGGTGATTCTGCTGCCTTCCTCGGTCAGGTGCGAGAACACTCCCAGAACCTGATTGGCGGCCCAGGCGAACATGTTGAGCATCAGCAGATGCCGATCTGGCGGCGGGCGCGTTTGGTGATGCGGAACAGGCCATGGCCGTTCACCGGCATGGTGATGCGGATGCCGCCCATAAGCACGTGGGTGACGATGGAGAAGATGATGCCAGCGAGCAGCAACAGCGAGACAGCGGACATGATGAGTTTCAGTCCGGGCAGCACGAACACGTAGAAGCCGTTGTCGATGCCGAACTGCGGATCCTTGGTGCCGAAGCTTTGCGAGTTGAACATGAGCAGGATTTCGGACCAGTTCGCGTTGAACTGGGAGCCGAACACCAGTCCGACAATCAGGGAGATGACCACGGCGATGCGTCGAGCGCTCTTGGAGCTCACGCTCTTGCCGATTTCGATGGTGTCGCCGTTCACGCGGATGGTGGAGCCGTCCGCAGCGTCGGGACGCGCCCATATCGCCAGCGTGGCGGAGATGAAGCCGACTGCGGCGATGAGCACCGCGTACGCCAGCCAGAGGCCGACCCTGGTGCCCAGCTGCGTCCAAATCACGCTTTGGAAGCCGAGCTGGCTGTACCACATGACATCGGTGACGAACTGCGCGAGCGCGAAGAACAGTCCGATGACGATGGCGAGCGCCAGCACCACGCCGATGAAGATCTTGCTGCCGTTCGACGGTTTGCGCGGACGGTTCGGCTTGCTGGTGATGCGGGGGCCCGAAGGTCGTTTCGGGGGAACGTTCGACGATGGTTGCGGACCGTCCCCTCCGTCGGTTTCGACGTTGAGGATGATCGGATCGTCGTTGCTGGGTTTGCGCGGATTCTGCCTGCCGGCACGGTTCGAGCCGCCTTCGGGATCGAACATGGGACCAAACATATCAAAGAAAGACATGCTAATAGCCTAGCGACAGGCGAGGAACGCCGTTAAGCCGCCAGCCGAACGGATCTGGCCGTGGGCTGAATCGGCTGTTCCGTGGCATGTCCGTATGAAGAGAACATATGGGGAATGCCGGCATGCCATAATGGCGGTATGAAGAAGGCTCATGGGTTTTTCACACGATTGGTGGCTGCCTGCTGCGTGGCGATGCTGCCGGTCACGTTGGCCGCATGTTCCGGCGACGCTTCCCCATCGGACGCCGCCACCGCAGCTTTTTCCACTCGCCGGCCGACGGTCACGCATGATTCCCTCGACAAGGCGCAAGTGCCGTCCGTCCGCGACGATTCGCCGCATGCCAAGGCGGTGCGGGCCGTGGAGTCCATGAGTGTCGAGGAACGGGTCGGGCAGCTGGTTATGGCGCCATTGTTCGCTGGTTCCGATCCGTCATCGTTGTATGACCTCATTGCGAACAGGCATGTTGGTTCGGTTTTGATCATCGGCAACTGGACTTCGGGGATCGCCGGGGTCGCGGCCGCCACATCCACGCTGCAATCGTATGCTCCGGGCGACAACCAGCTGTTGATGTCCACCGATCAGGAGGGTGGTCTGGTCCAGCATCTCAAGGGGGCCGGGTTCGATACCATGCCTTCGGCCACCCAGCAGGCGCAATGGATGTCAGCCAGTTGAGGCAATCGGCATCCGCATGGGGCACGCAGCTCAAGGCTGCCGGCATCAATGTCGATCTGGCACCCGTCGTCGGCACGGTGACCGTGGACCGTTCGTCGAACGCCCCGATTGGCGCGCTGTACCGTGATTTCGGTCTTGATCCGGCCGGCAATGCGGACCATGCGAAGGCGTTCATACAGGGCATGTCCGATTCGGGGGTAGCAGCGCCATCAAACATTATCCGGGTTTGGGATCGGTGACCGGCAATACCGATTTCACCGCGAACGGCATCCTCGACACCACCACCACGTTGGATGGTCCGGAAATCAGCGCGTTCAACAGCACGTTGGAGGCAAGCCCTTCGATGGTGATGATGTCTTTGGCCACATATCAGGCGATCGATCCGAATAATCCGGCCGTGTTCTCATCAACGCTGGTCACCGGCTATCTGCGCGGGAAAATCGGCTTCCAAGGCGTCGTCACTTCCGATTCCCTGTCCGCAACGGCTTTGAGTGGCGTGCAGCCGAGTGATTTGGGTGTGCGGCTGGTCGAAGCCGGCGGCGATTTGGCATGTATCGGCGCCTCTTCCTACGTGCAGCCGGTGTTGGACGGATTGAACGCCAAAGCGGCCGGCGATGCGACGTTCGCGCGGAAGGTGCAGCAATCCGCCATTCGTGTGATGACGCTCAAATACGAGATGGGGCTCGCCAGGTAATCGCAATGCCAAGCACAGGCGGAAGCCGTCTTACGAGAAAACCAGCTGTACCAGCAGCATATAGACGGCGGTGCCGCCGGCGATCGACAGCAGCATGTTCCTTTTCCATATGTGCAGCAGGGCGATTGCGATAATCGCCAACAATTCGGGAATGCCGTGGCTGCCTGACGTCAGGCGCACTCCTTTGAGCGAGTACACGACAAGCAGGCCTGTCATGGCATACGGCAGGACGGTGCCAGGTAGGTGATGAAACGCGGCGGTTCCTTCGATTCGGGGAACAGCAGGAACGGCAGGAAACGTGTCAGCATGGTGCCGAGCATCGCCATGATGATGGTGATGACGCCTTGCCACGTGGTCATGATCATCATGCGTTCGTCTCCTTGTCCGCGTTGTTCGTTTCGTTCTCCCCGTCCGTCTTGTCGATCTTCAGGTCGTCCAGGTATGGCCGCAGCAGAATGAACATGACGAGCATGGCGACCAGGGATGGGATCATGAAATTGTCGGCGCCGAACACCCCCAGACAGATCGCGGGCACCGCTATGCCGGTAAGCGCGGCCATGTGGCTTTTGCGTTTCGTGGTCAGCCATTGATCCACGAAAATGACGGCGAACATGGCGGTCATGATGAAGTCGAGACCGGAGGTGTTGAAGGTGATGCGTTCTCCGAGAAGGCCGCCAAGCGTGGCGCCGGCCACCCATGATGACTGGTTGAGCAGGCCGACGAAGAAGTAGAACCATCCGCGATCGACGTCGGCCGCAATGATGGTGCCGTTGTCGATGGCGAAGGTCTCGTCGCACAACGAGAAAATGAGATACGGCTTCTTGGCGCCCATGTTCTTGAACCGGCCGAGCATGGAGATGCCGTAGAACAGATGACGGGTACCGAGCATGACGGCCAGCATGAACGTGACGAACGGGTTGAACGCGGACACCAGCAGATTCACGGTGACGAATTCCATGGAACCGGTGAAGATGAACGCGCTCATGCACATGGGCCACAGGAACGAAAAGCCGCGCGTGCCCATCAGCACGCCGTACGACAACGCCAGAAGGAAAAAGCTGATGCAGACCGGCGACGTCCGCGGCAATGCCGTTCTGAACGCCTTGCCCATGACGGCGTTCCTGTTCTGCGTCCGCACCATTAAATATCAGCCCTTCTTCCGTCCGTTCCCATGCTTCTCTTCTCATGCCGCGCCCTGATATACCCCGACGCGCCACAACGACGGCCAACATACTATCGCCGACCCCGACAAACCATGCGCAACCGTATCGGCGCGTGGACATCGACGGATTACGTACAAAGCATGCGCGACGAGATTATCATGCTGCATACTGGAACGTAACGAAAAACCTTTGGACAAGGAGCATGAATGAAGACACTGGTACTGGTGTTCCACCCGCATCTGGAAAAATCGCAGGTCAACCGCAAGCTCATGGACGCGGCCAACGAGACCGGCGACGTGACCGTGGTGGACGAGTACGCCGCATATCCCGACTTCAAAATCAACGTCGAACATGAGCAGGAGCTCATCGAAACGCATGACCGCATCGTGCTGCAGTTCCCGTTCTACTGGTACAGCTCCCCCGCGCTGCTCAAGCAGTGGGAGGATGACGTGATCAAGGCCGGCTGGGCCTACGGCGGCGGGCGGGCGCTCGAAGGCAAGGAGTTCATGTTGGCCGTGTCCACCGGCTCTCCGGCGGACTCCTACACGCGTGAAGGCAGCCATGTGCGCACCATGGAGGAGCTGCTTTCCCCGTTCGAGACCACGTTCCGTCATACGCATGCCACATATCTGAAGCCGTTCCTCATCCAAGGCGTCGCCACGTCCACCGATGAGCAGATCGACGCCGCCGTGGCGAAGTATCCGGCAGCGCTGATCGGCTGATTCCTCTGCCTGTTTCGGCGCGCATTTCCCGATTTTCCGCAGGGAGCCGTGTTCGTTCCAGACGAACGTGGCTCCCTGTTTGACTTCAAGTACTTGAAGTTCCTATTCTCTTCCAACAGAGCATGAAGGAGCATACGGTGAATAACACTCCAGATACATTTACATCCGCTGCGGAGCAGGACATGTCCGAAACCCGCCAGGCGTTCCTCACCGGCGAGCGCGCGGAGTTCTTCGCGCATGACCGCCGGTACGTCGATACGATTTTCGACGATGGCGAATCGCCGTTGAAGCATGCCCATGACATCGAACTGAGGTCGAGCTCGTTCAAATGGAAGTATCCGCTGTGGTATTGCTCGGATATCGACGCGAAGGACTGCACGTGGTTTGAGATGGCACGTGCGGGCGTATGGTACACGGACCATATCACGGTGGAGGATTCAACGATCGAGGCGCCGAAGAATTTCCGCCGCTGCCATGACGTGACGTTACGCAACGTGGATTTCGTCAACGCCGAGGAGACGTTGTGGGCCTGTTCCGGCGTGACGTTGGACAATGTGAGCGCGCATGGCGACTATCTGGCGATGAATTGCGCGGATGTGAAAGCCGACAACCTACGTTTGGTGGGCAATTATCCGTTCGATGGCGCAAGGAACGTGGAGATTTCCAATTCCCGTCTGATTTCGAAGGATTGTTTCTGGAACTGCGAGAACGTGACGGTGCGCGATTCGTTCATTTCCGGCGAGTATCTGGCGTGGAACTCGCGTAACGTGACGTTCGAGCATTGCACGATCGAAAGCCTGCAGGGCCTGTGCTACGTGGACCATCTGGTGTTGCGTGACTGCCGGCTCGTCAATACGACGCTCGCGTTCGAATATTCCTCCGTCGATGCCGACGTGCGCGGCACGATCGACAGCGTGTTCAATCCTTCGTCCGGCACGATTCGCGCCGACCATATCAACGAGATGACGCTCGATCCGGCGAAAATCGATCCGACGGCCACGACGATCGTGACAGCCGACGCCGCATAACAGTAGGTAGGATTGGCGGTATGACTTACGATTTCGATACTCCGATCGACCGTTCCGGCACGTACTCGCTCAAATGGGAGGAGGCTGGCGACGCGCTGCCCATGTGGGTGGCGGATATGGATTTCCAGACCGCGCCCGTAATCCGCGAGGCGTTGCGTCGGCGCGTCGAGCATGGCGTTTTCGGCTATTCGATCGTGCCGCCAGAATGGAATCAGGCGTACGTGGATTGGTGGGGACGCGTCATGAGCTTGCCATCGACCCGGACTCGCTGGTGTTCTGCACCGGTGTAGTGCCGGCGATCTCCAGCATGGTCAGGAAACTCACCACGCCGAACGAGAACGTCGTGATCATGACGCCGGTCTACAACATCTTCTTCAATTCGATTCTCAACAATGGCTGCCGTGTGCTTGAATCGCCGCTCGCCTATGACGGCGAAGGACATTACGAGATCGATTGGCTGATTTCGAAACGAAACTCGCGACCCGCAGACCACGCTGATGATTCTGTGCAACCCGCATAATCCGATCGACCGTATTTGGGATTGTGAGACTTTGGAACGTATCGGCGAACTGTGCTGGAAGCATCATGTGACGGTGGTCAGCGATGAGATCCACTGCGATCTGACCGATCCGGGTTTCGATTACGTGCCGTTCGCTCGGTGGGCGAGCATTGCGCGATGAATTCGGTGACCTGCATGGCTCCGACCAAAACGTTCAACATCGCAGGACTGAATTCCGCGGCCGTGATGATTCCGAATCCGGTGCTGCGTCATAAGGTGTGGCGAGCTTTGAACACCGATGAGGTGGCGGAGCCGAACGCCTTCGCCATGGACGCCACCCTGGCCGCGTTCAACGAGGGCGAACCGTGGCTGAACGAACTGCGCGCTTATCTGGCCGGCAACAAGGCGACCGCGCGTGCGATGTTCGACAAATACAACGCTTCGGTGCCGGCGACCGGCGCATCATCATGGTCGAAGGACATGCCACCTACCTGTTGTGGGTCGACTGTTCGGCCATCACGCATGACACGGATGCGTTGTGCGATTATCTCAAACGCGAGCATAAGGTGATGTTCTCCGAGGGTTCCGAATATGGTGGCAACGGTCATGATTTCGTGCGTATCAACGTGGCCTGTCCGCGTGCACGCATGATCGAGGGTCTTGCACGGTTCATCGACGGTCTGCTCGCGTATCGAGCACAATCGTTTCCAAAGATGGACTGATAAACCCTTGGACTGACGCATGACGGATGCGGCAACGTCCTCTTCAAGGACCATGAAAGGACGCAACATGGTGGTGGTGTTTTTCTCCCGCGCCGGCGAAAACTACGAAGTGGGCGAGGTGACGGTCGGCAATACCGCGAAGCTTGCCCAAGAGGTGGCCCGGCGGACCGATTCGCCGATGATTGAAATCACACGTACCGAGCCTTATCCGGAACGGTACGCCGCGACCTCAGAAATGGTGCAGGAGGAGCAGCGTGTCAACGCGCGTCCGCTGTTCACGCTCAGCGGCGATGTCGATGCGCTCGATTCGTCCGATACCGTGTTCCTTGGCTATCCGATTTGGTGCGGCGATGTGCCGATGCCCGTGTACGCTTTTCTGGAAAGCCGCGACTGGTCCGGCAAAACCATTTATCCGTTCTGCACGCACGGCGGCAGCGGGCTTGGACGGACTCCGGAACGTATCGCCGCAATCACCAAGACGACGGTGAAGCCGGGGCTTGCGGTCATGGGGACCGACGCACAGAACAACGCAAGTAAAGCCGCCGAAGCCGTCAGCGGGTGGATTGCCAAATCCGGTCTATAGATTCGCAATCCACATCCGTCCGTTCCGTCTGCTTCAGCACGCCTTCGAGTTGGAGCAGACGGATTTTGGTTTCAATGCCTCCCGCATAACCGGTGAGACTGCCGTCAGCGCCGACGACCCGATGGCAGGGCACGATAAGCGCGATCGGATTGCGGTGCACCGCTCCCCCGATGGCGCGTGCGGATACCCTACGCCCGTCCGCACGTTTCAACTCCAATCGACGTGCGAGTTCGCCGTATGAAACCGTTTCGCCGTATGGCACTTTCCGCAGCAATGCCCATGCTTCCTTGCGGAACGGCGTGCCTTCCAGCCGCAACGGCACTTCGGTCCGAGGTATGCAACCTGCAAAGTATTCCTCCAGCCATCGTTTCGCGGCGCCAATCGTCGGCGAATCACCCAAAACCGCGGAATCATCGTCCGCATAGCCTGGCTGCCAATCGAACCACAGGCCGAGCAATGCCGTTTCGTCGGCGATCAGCGTGATGCCGCCAAGCGGCGAATCGTAATGCGACTTCTTTTTCACCGCCGTTATCCACCTTTCCACAAAACACCTATCTCGCCTATGAATGGCGGATTTCGTCTTTCGACACATGTTATCTCGCTTATAGATGGCGGACGGCAAAGTGAAAAGCCGCGCTTTTTACCCCCATACGCTATTTCAGGGGGTCTAAATCGAAAAACATCCGCCATCTATAGTGGAGATAGCATCAGGCAGACCCGCGAATCCGCCATTCATAGGCGAGATAGGACCAAAACGAAGGAGTTGGCATGGGATACGCACTCATCACGGGAGCGTCCGGCGGCATCGGACGCGAACTGGCGGCGCTGTTCGCAGCGGACGGACATGACCTGGTGATCACCGCCCGCAGCCAGGAACGGCTTGACATGATAAAAACCAAGCTCGAGCAGCGTTTTGGCGTGCATGTGGTGACGTTCGCCATAGATCTGAGCGAAGCAAATGCGCCGAAGAAACTCCATGATTTCACCACATCACAAGGTATTGCGGTCGACCATCTCGTTAATAACGCAGGCTTCGCTGACTGGACGGATTTTCTCGACGCCGACTGGAACCGGCAAAACGAGATGATGCAGCTCAACATGCATGCGCTCGCTGAGTTGACGTATCGGTATGGCCGAGACATGCGCGCCAACGGGCATGGCAGGATTTTGAATATTTCGTCCGTCGCCTCGATGATGGCAGGCCCATACATGGCGATGTATTTCGCGTCGAAGGCATTCGTGCGCTCGCTATCCGAGGCCGTGGCCCACGAATTGCGCGGCACGGGCGTGACGGTGACCTGCGTATGTCCCGGTCCGACCACGACCGGCTTTCAGAAGGCTGCGAATATGAGTGGCCGCAACTTCTTCACCATGACCAAACCGGCCACCGCACGTCAGCTTGCCACGTACGCCTACCGCAGGATGATGCGCGGCTCAACCCTCGCCTACCATGGTCCGCTCACCAAGGCGGGCGCGCTCGCGGAACGGGTTCTTCCCCGCGCTCTGACCCGGCGAATCGCCGCGTTCATGAACGGCGGCAAGCCGCACACGCTTAAGGTTTAACGGCAAATCGCTTGGACGGACGGTAGCAGAGCAGAGCGATGCCGATGAGTACGGCGGTTGCGGCGAGGCTGATCGGGTAGACGATCATGATGGCTCGAACGTGCGATGCGCGGGGAACACGAACGCGATCCAGGTGATGCGCACGCCGACCACGCCGATTACGGTGAGCAGCGCCGGCACCAGTGAGATGCCGAAGCCGCGCAGATATCCGGACATGACCTCGTACAGCATGCTGAACGTGTAGGCGGAGAACACCATGACGAGTCTGGTGTAGCCGACGGAAATGACCTCCGGTGTCGCATCGAACAACGCCAGCAGACTATGGCCGAAGAACAGCACGACGGCGATGGTGACCGCGGTGGCGATGAAATCCTCCAGAATGCAGATGCCAAGCACGCGCTTGCAGCGTCCGATCCGTTTGGCTCCATAGTTTTGCCCGGTGAAGGTGGCGCAGGCCTGGCTGAACGAGTTGAGCACGTAGTAGGCGATGATTTCGATGTTGAACGCGGCGCTGGAGGCGGCCATGACAACGGTGCCGAGACTGTTGATGGCGGCTTGGATGATGATGTTGGCCACGGCGAACACCGCGCTTTGCACGCCGGCGGCAGTCCGATGCGCAGAATCTGACGCAGGGTAAACCAGTCGATGCCGAACTCGCGCAAATCAACATGGATGGCTGCGTCAGTATGAACCAGTCGATACAGCAGAATCATGGAGCTGACGACGTTCGCGATGACTGTGGCCGTCGCGACGCCCGAAACACCCCAATGGAACAGTACGACGAAAATCAGTCCCATGGTCACGTTGAGCACGCCGGAAATGGCGAGTACGGCGAGCGGAGCCTGGGTGTCGCCGATGCTGCGGAAGATGGCTGTTTCGAAATTGTATAGCAGGATGACGGGCATGCCGATGAGGTAGATGCGCAGGTATGCGAGCGCCAGGGGAACACGTCGGCGGTCACGTTGAGCATGCCGAGAAGCGGTCCGGCGAGCAATTCTCCGATGATGGCGACGATCACGCCGCCGATCAGGGCGGTGACGATGGACGTGTGCACGGCGTTGCGCACCGCTTCGCGGCTGCCTCGTCCGATGGCGTTGGCGATGACGACGTTCGCGCCGAGAGCGATGCCGATGAACAGGTTGAGGATGAGTCCGGTGACGGGCGCGTTGGAGCCGACGGCCGCGACCGCGGCGGTGCCGTCGGATTGGGAGAAGTTGCCGACGATCATGATGCCGGATGCGTTGAAGAGTTGTTCCAGAATGCCGGTCGCCGCCACGGGGAGCGCGAATCGCAGGACTTTCGTCCATATGCGCCCGTGCAGCATGTCTATGCCCTGCTTGTTGTGCACCATGTTTTGCCTCCGCCAGCCGCAGCCGGCTCGTCGTTCGCTTCCGAAGGCATTGTAGTGGCGGCACCAAACGAGGGAACCGCCATGCCGTTTTGTAGGATGCTCTAAAAAAGGGCAATGACGTTTTCGAATTCCCTTTGGTGGCGAGTGGAGCCCGCGCGTTAGTATGAAAGGCATGAGTGAAACCGTTTCAACCGCATCCAACGCGGCCGACGCATGGACGAATCCGCTGCGCGACCCGCGCGATCTGAGACTTCCCCGCATCGCAGGCCCATGCAGCATCGTGATTTTCGGCGTGACCGGCGATCTGTCCCGTAAGAAGCTGCTCCCCGCCATCTACGATCTGGCCAACCGTGGCTTGTTGCCGCCAAGCTTCGGTCTGACAGGCTTCGCACGCCGCGACTGGACCGAGGACCATTTCAAGGACTTCGTCAAGGAGAACGTGCAGGCGCATTGCCGTACGCCGTTCAAGGAATCGACTTGGAAGCAGCTTGCGGCCGGTATCCGTTTCGTACAAGGCACGTTCGATGATCCGAAAGCGTTCGAGCGTCTGTCCGACACGGTCGCCGAGCTTGACCGCGACCGTGGCACGCGCGGCAATCACGCGTTCTACATGTCGGTGCCGCCGCGCGCGTTCCCGCAGGTGTCCCGTCAGCTGGCCGACTGTGGTCTGGCGAAAAGCGACAAGGGCGCTTGGCGTCGTGTGATCATCGAAAAGCCGTTCGGTCATGACCTGGCCAGCGCCAAGGAGCTCGATCGCGTGGTCTCCGAAGTGTTCGACCCGTCGAGCGTGTTCCGCATCGACCATTATCTTGGCAAGGAGACCGTGCAGAACATGCTGGCGTTGCGTTTCGCGAACGCCATGTACGAGCCGATCTGGAACAACAATTACGTCGACCATGTGCAGATCACCATGGCCGAGGACATCGGCGTGGCCGGGCGCGCCGGATACTACGACGCATCGGCGCCGCACGCGACATCATCCAGAACCATCTGCTGCAGCTTATGGCGTTGACCGCCATGGAGGAGCCCGTCTCCTTCTCCGCCGCCGATCTGACCGCCGAGAAGACCAAGGTGCTCTCCGCCGTGCGCCTGCCCAAGGATCTGGCCGCGCACACCGCGCGAGGCCAGTACGCCGCCGGATGGCAGGGATCGCACGAGGTGGTCGGCTACTTGGACGAGAAGGGCATCGATCCCGAATCCACCACCGAGACCTATGCCGCGATCCGCCTGGACGTCGACACCCGCCGTTGGGCCGGCGTGCCGTTCTATCTGCGTACCGGCAAGCGCCTGGGCAAGCGCGTCACGGAGATCGCCGTGGTGTTCAAACGCGCCCCGCATCTGCCGTTCGAATCGACCGTCACCAAGGAGCTCGGCAAGAACGCCGTCGTGATCCGCGTGCAGCCCGACGAGGGCGTGACCATGCGCTTCGGCGCGAAGGTGCCGGGCGGCACGTCGATGGAGGTGCGCGACGTGTCGATGGACTTCGGCTACGGTCGCTCGTTCACCGAATCCTCCCCTGAGGCATACGAACGCCTGATCCTCGACGTGCTGCTGGGCGACCCGCCGCTGTTCCCCACCACCGAGGAGGTCAACCTTTCGTGGAAGATCCTCGACCCGATCGAGGAGTTCTGGTCGACGCTCGGCCAGCCGCAGCCGTATCGTTCCGGCACGTGGGGGCCGGAGGAGGCCGTTGAAATGCTCGCCCGCGATGGACACCGTTGGAGGATGCCGTGATCATTACCCTGCAAGACACCGAGACCCGCGAGATCTCGGCGAAAATCGACGAACTGCACGAGGAGCGCGGCGAGGCGGCCCTGGGCCGTGTGCTCACCCTGCTCATCTCCACCAATGAGCCGAGCTCGAGCATGATCTCGAAGTCGCCAACAATGCGAGCCGCGAGCATCCCTGCCGTGTGATCGCGGTCGCCCCGAGCAGCCGCAAGATCAGCCCGGAAGAGGAGCATCCCACCTTCCTTGACGCCGAGATCCGCTTCGGCTCCGACGCCGGTGCGGGCGAGATCATCGTGCTTCGTCCGCGCGGCGGTCTGGTCCGTCACGCCGACACCCTGGTGATCCCGCTGCTCGTGCCCGACGCCCCCGTGGTGGCATGGTGGCCGAACGAGGCGCCCGCGAATCTGTCGAAGGACCTGCTCGGCTCCATGGCCAGCAGCCGCATCACCGACGCGATGCACTCCTCGAACCCGCGGCGCACGATGGACGATCTACGCCGCAACCGCTCCGCCAAGGACGTGGACATGTCGTGGACACGCCTGACCGTATGGCGTGCATGATCGCCTCGATGCTCGACCAGCCGCCGCACCTGCCGGTGAGCAATGTGCGCGTGACCGGGCAGAAGGATTATCTGCCGTTGGATCTGCTGGCCGCATGGCTGCGACTGCGCCTGAACGTGCCGGTGATGATCGAGGAGGATCCGAACGCCACGGCCGTCACCGGCGTGTACCTGACGCGCGGCGACGGCGTGCTGAGCCTGGAGCGCCCTCCACCGACGACGGGTTCGCCGTGATCAGTGTGCCCGGCCAGTCGCCGCAGACCATCAGCGTGCCCGCGCGCACGCTTGAGGAATGCCTGAGCGAGGAGCTTGGCCGCCTCTACCCGATGAGATCTACAGCGAGGTCGTCTCGCAAGGACTGGATCTCGTCAAGCCCA
>ENA-OQMZ01000040-OQMZ01000040.1-human-gut-metagenome-genome-assembly--contig:-NODE-40-length-44951-cov-6.608959_pt1 | contig 44951 bp, 49 predicted proteins | sample MGYA00242621_ERZ504862 | MGnify/ENA primary metagenome ERZ504862 (study PRJEB26092, sample SAMD00036393) | human gut metagenome | host: Homo sapiens | study: EMG produced TPA metagenomics assembly of...
GCGCGATCAGCAGGCTCAGCACAATCAGAGGGAACGTTACGGCGGCGCGCATGGCGATCTGCCGCGCGACCGGCCGTCCGCCGACTGCGGACACGCCGAGGTCGCCATGCAGCATGCCCGCCATCCAATCGCCATATTGTGCGACGAGCGGCTTGTCCAATCCGAATTCGGCGCGCAGCGACGCAATGCGTTCGGGGGTGGCGTTCGTGCCGGCGATGACCGCGGCGACGTCTCCCGGCAATACGCGCAGCATCACGAACACCAGCGCGGACAGGCCCACCAAAGCCGCTACGAACAGCGCCAGCCGCTTTCCCACGAATCGCATGGAAATACCGTTCCCTTACTTATTCTTGGAGATCCGCCACAATGGCAGCACCGTCTGGCTGAGCTTGCTGGGGAAGCCCTGCACGTGCTTGTTGACGGCCACCGTCACGCGGTAGCCGAACAGCCAGTCCGCCGGCGCGTCCTCGCTTACGGCCTTCGCCGCCTGCTTCAGGTATTTCGCGCTGTCGGCCTCGTCGGTGGCTTCCAAAGCCTTGGCGTACAGTTTCTGCGCCTGCTTGCCGTCGTAATGGTAGTAGTACTCCGGCGTGGTCCACTTGTAGAAGTCGTGGCTTTCGGCGTGGTCCACCAATGACAGCTCGTAGTCGCCGTTGGCGTGCACGTTCTGCAGCCATGTGGAGAATTCCACATAGTCGATCTTCAAATCGATGCCGATTTTGGCGAGCTGGCTCTTGAGCTGGTCGCCCAGTTCGGTGCCGTACGTGTTGGCGTAGGTGAGGGTGAGCCGCAACGGCTTGTCGGTGGTATAACCGGCTTCCTTCATAAGTTCCTTGGCCTTGTCCACGTTGTACGGGTACAGGCCGGTCAGGTCCTCGTAACCGGGGTCGACGGACGGGATCGGACCGCCGAGCGCGTAGTCGACGTTGCCTCGGGAGGCGATAATCTCCTTGTGGTTGATGGCGTAGCGGATGGCCTGACGGACGCGCTTGTCCTTGAGTTTGGCGTTCGTGCAGTTGAAGGCGAGGACGAACTTGTCGCTGCCGTCGGCCGCGGACACCGTGTATGTGCTGGCATCCAATGATTTGGCGAGCGTGGCGTTCACCGGGGAAAGCACGTCGACGTCACCGCTTTTCAGCGCGTTGACGGCTGCGTTGTCGTCGGTGAGGAAGCGGATCACCACGTTCTGGGTGGCCGGCTTGTGCGCGGTTCCCCAATATTTCGGATTGGCTTTGAGCACCATTTTGCTGGCCGAGTCGAAGGATTCGACGGTATACGGGCCGGAGCCGACCGCTTCGGTTTTCGCGTTGTATTTGGCGTTTTTGTCAAACACGAGGCCAGGACGTCCGGTCAGATACCACAGCAGGTTGGAGTCGGGGGTGGAAAGGGTGAGCTTGACCGTGTTGGCGTCCACCGCTTCGGCCTTGTCGAGGCTGGCCACCTGGTTGGCGTTGTAGTACTGCTTCTCCTTGAGCTGGTTGATGGACCAGGCCACGTCGTCAGCGTCGAGCTTGTCGCCGTTGGAGAAGGTCATGTTCTGGTTGAGATGGAAGGTGTAGGTCTTGCCGTCCTTGGAAATGTCCCAGGATTTCGCGAGGCCCGGCTGCACTTTGTTGTCGGAGTCGCGCGACAGCAGCGCTTCGTAGACGTTGCCGATCAGCACCTGTTCGATGGCCGATCCGGACTGGTGGCGGATGTCGAGGCTGACCGGGGCGAGTTTGAGCCCGATGGTGACGGTGTCGGCTTTAGTTACGCCGGAAGTGTTCGCGTCATCGTTTTTGCCGCGCGTCACTGCAATGGCGACGATCACCGCGACGGCGGCGATGACGGCGATCAACGCGATAAGCCACTTCTTCGGGCCTTGCGATTTCGCGCCGTTCGACGATTTCGCACGCGCGTTCAGCGTGGCGTCGGTGCTTGCGTGGACTGCGGCTGCTGTTCGTTCTCCTGTTTGGTTGCGTCGGCTTCGCCGTGCGCACCGGTAGGTGACGACATGGGATTTCTCCTCTTCGTATTTTCGATTATGTGTTGTGATTGCGGTTGACCGCCTGCGTGAGGTCGATCACCACGGCCTGATTCTACCGTCCGCCATACCCGCGGCCCGTTCGGATTCGCCCGCAAAGCGCGCGGAGGCTTCGGCCCGGTTATATACTTGACGCAGTCGCGGCAGGTCACAACGAGAAGGACGGTTGATCCATGGCGCATATTCTTTTGGGGGTCACCGGCAGCATCGCCGCGTTCAAGGCCTGCCATCTCGCCTCCGATTGGAGCAAGCAGGGGCATGAGGTGCGTGTGGTGATGACCGCCGCCGCACAGGAGTTCGTCACTCCCCTGACGTTCAGTTCCCTCACCCACACGCCGACACGCACGTCCATGTTCGCCGCCGGACATCGTCCCGGCGCTACGGCCGACGTGACGCCCGGACCGGACGGTCCGCTGCAGATCAGCACGTGCCGACGCGAAGTGGGCGAATCTGCTGGCAGTCGCTCCGGCGAGCGCCGATATCATCGCGAAAATCGCCGGCGGCATCGCCGATGACCAGCTGACCAGCACCATACTCGCGTACGACAAGGGACCGAAGATCCTGTGCCCCGCCATGAACGTGCATATGTATGAAAACGCCGTGACGCAACGCAATCTCAATACCTGCCGTGAGCTCGGTTGGACGATTGTGGAGCCGGAAAGCGGCATGCTGGCCTGCGGCGACGCCGGCAAAGGGCGTATGGAGGAGCCGGCACGCATCGAAACGGCGGTGGAAGCGCTGCTGCTTGCGAATCGTCCGGACGGCGAGCTGCCGCTTAAGGGACTTGCCGTGCTCGTCACCGCCGGCCCGACGCAGGAGCCGCTTGATCCGGTGCGGTTCCTCACCAACCATTCCACCGGCAAGATGGGGTATGCCTTGGCCGAACAGGCACGCGATCTGGGCGCACAGGTGACGCTTGTGTCCGGTCCGGTGGCGTTGGACGCCCTGTATGGTGTGGATGTGGTCAATGTCACGACCGCGCAGGATATGTTCGACGCGGTGACGAACCGGTTCGCGGACACGGACATCACCGTCATGGCCGCGGCCGTCGGCGATTTCCGTCCGGTCGAGCAGGCCCGGGACAAGATCAAGAAGAACGGGCGCAGCGGCATCGAACTCGAGCTCACCTCGAATCCGGACATTCTGGCTTGGGCCGGCGAACATAAGCGGCCGGACCAGACATTGTGCGGATTCGCCATGGAGACGCGCGACCTTGAGGCCAACGCGGCGAAGAAGCTTAACGGCAAGCATTGCGACATGCTGGTGGCCAACAATCTGCGCACCCCCGGCGCCGGTTTCGCGACGGACACGAACGTGGTGACGGTGCTGACGCCGGGCGAAACCGCAGACAGGCCAAGCATCGAACGATGGAGCAAGATGGGCAAGGACGCACTTGCGAAACGTATTCTTGTCAAGCTCGCAGCCATGCGTGCGGACGGCGAACGGCGCTAACCGCAGCATTTTCGAATCGCAATAACCGTATCAATCGCAATAATCGCAATATTTCAACGGAACTTCCGCAAAACGCGAAGGAGAACGCAACATGCTTCTGATGGCTGTGGATATCGGCAACACGAACGTCGTGATCGGTTTCATCGACGATGGGCGCATCGCGGGCACGTACCGCATCACCACGAAGGCGAACCACACCTCCGACGAATACGGGCTGATGATCACGCAGTTCCTGGGGTTGAGCGGCTACGGCCCACACGACGTCGATGACGTGATCATCTCGTCCGTGGTGCCGAAGGTCATGCATTCGTTCCGTGCGAGCATCGTGAAGTTCCTTGGCATCGATCCGATGATCGTGGGGCCCGGGGTCAAAACGGGGCTCAACATCCGCATGGACAATCCGCAGAACATGGGCGCGGACTGCATCGCCGACTGCGCCGGCGCGTACTACGAATACGGCGGGCCCATTTTGGTCGCCGATTTCGGCACGGCCACCACGTTCAATTACGTCACCGGGGACGCGGCGGTGATTTCGGGACTGATCACCACCGGCATACGAACCGCGGCGGCCGCGTTGTGGGAGGGAACCGCGCAGCTGCCGGAAGTGGAGATCACCCGTCCGAAGTCGATTCTGGCGAAGTCCACGAAACCGGCCATGCAGGCGGGCCTGTACTACAACTTCCTCGGCGGCATCGAACGCACGATCGCGCAGTTCCATAAGGAGATCGACGAGGATTTCCGTGTGGTGGCGACGGGCGGATTGAGCCGCGTGTTCGCCGACGACACGAACATGATCGACATTTACGATCCGGACCTGATTTTCAAGGGCATGCGGCACATCTACGACCGAAACGTCCGCTGATTCAAGAGCCAGCGACGCGAACCGGCGATCATAGCCCGGCAATCTGAAAACCGACGGCCTGCGGATAATGCGCTATCCGCAGGCCGCAATCGATTAAACAATTACACAGACGCTATTGGATGGTGAAGCCCTGGTTGGCTCCGTATTCTTTCAGGTCCTTCTGCCATAGGCTATGCCGCCCTTAAGTTTGATGCGGTCGGACGATTCGGTGTTCTTCAACGCATCGCCGATGTTGGAGGTGTCGGAGACCTGACCGCCTGCGGCGATGATGTTGAGCCTGTTCTGCTCTTTGCGCAGCAGGCTCGACCATTTGTAGGCCTTGCCCACCGTGGACCGGAAGTCGCTGCGCGCATACACTTCGAACGGCAGATACTGGTATCCGGTCGACACGTTCTCCGCGGCCTGGGACAGCACGCGGTTGTATTCCTGCCCGCCGAAATAGGGCACTTCGATGCCACGGTCGTCGGTCACCGTGGTCTTGCTGAGGAATTTCGAATCGGATAGGGTGTTTTTGTCGGCTGGGAACGCGCCGCCATCCACGCGGGTTGTGATGCCTTTGGCATTGTGGCAGGCGTATTCGATGAAACGGTATGAGGCTTCGGGTTTGCGGGAACGTTGCAGCACGGCAAGGGCCGAACCGCCGTTTTCCGATGTGGTGGCCTTGCCGTCGGGCGTCGGCATCTGGCCACGCGCCACAGGCCGGCCGCGCCGGGAATGTCGGACATGAGCAGCGAAGGCAGCCATGCGCCGGAGAACAGCGAGGCGACTTTGCCTTGTCCCACGGCCGATTTCCATCGATCCGACCATGACGTGAGGTTTGTTGCCACCAAACCCTCATCGATCATCTTCTGCCAGAATTCGGTGAATTCGCGGGTGCCTTTATCTTCGGTGAGTCTGATGGTCACGTTCTTGCCATCGTTGGACGTGGAGAACGGGCGTCCGCCGGCGAGCCAGATCATCGTGTCGTAGAAGCTGGCGTCGCCGGAATCGGCGGTGATGTACACGCCGATTTTCTTGAGTTTTTTGGCGGCCTCGTAGTAGTCGTCCCATGTGCGGATCTTGGACGCGTCCACGCCAACCTGTTCGAACACGCTGTTGTTATAGAAGAAGGCCATCGGGCCGGAGTCCATGGGAAGCCCGTACACCCGTCCGTTGAGCTGCACCGACGCCAGGTGCCGGGCGTGTAGAAATCGGCATAGCTTCGGTTCTGCCGGTGATGGGCACGAGCTGGCTGCTGACCGCGTACTGGCGCAATGCGTAATATTCCAGCTGCACCACGTCGGGAATGCCGTAACCGTCTTGGATGGCGTTGTTGAGTTTGTCGTAACCGCTGGTGTTCTTCCAAACCACGTGGATGTCGGGATTGTCTTTTTCGAAGCCGGCGATGACCTGTTTCATGCTCGGCTCCCACGACCATACGGTGATCTGTGTGCGTGTGTCCGTATTGGCCCCGCATGCGGCGGCGCTGGCCGCCATGACGCCCGCGCAGCAGATGGCGATGAGCTGCTTCACCAGTTTCGCCGATTTCAGCACCACGCCCACGGACCTCCGTTTTGTATTTCGCCTGCGATTACCATCATAAGATTATACGGGTCATGCGGAAGCCACGCACAAGCTTGGAAAGGCTCCCCATATCCACCCAAATACGCCGAATGCGGAAGAACCGCTCCGGAAGCGAACTTCCAAAGCGGTTCCCTGCGATATCGCATCGGCGGCTAAGCCGGTACGCAATCAAGCTTCGATGCCGAGCTTGGCGCGTTCCTTCTTGGAATACATGAAGGCCGGCAGCTGACGGCCCTGCTTGAGCCAGGCATGGTATTCGGCGGTGGCCGCGAACTCCACATCGGACGCGGAGTTCAGGCAGGTTTCCACGGAATCCTGGATGACGCCGATGATGAAGCCGACGCCCACCACCTGCATGGCGATGTCGTTGCTGATGCCGAACAGCGAGCAGGCCATCGGGATGAGCAGCAGCGAGCCGCCTGCACGCCGGACGCGCCGCATGCGCCGAGCGCTGAGACCACGGACAGCAGGATGGCCGCCGGCAGGGAGATCTGGATGCCGAGCGTGTTGGCGGCAGCCATGGCCATGATGGTGATGGCCGCGCCGTTCATGTTGATGGTGGCGCCCAGCGGAATGGACACGGAGTACATGTCCTTGTCAAGCCCGAGCTTCTCGCACAGCTGCATGTTGACGGGGATGTTCGCAGCGGAGGAGCGGGTGAAGAACGCGGTCAGGCCGGATTCCTTGAAGCAGCGGTAGACCAGCGGGTACGGGTTGCGGCGCAGGAAGATGAAGATGACGAGCGGGCCGAACACGAGCACCATGAGCAGCATGGTGCCGACGAGCAGGAGCAGCAGGCTGCCGTACTTGGTGAATGCGGACAGGCCGTTGTCGGCCACGTTGGTGAACACGAGGCCCATGATGCCGAACGGGGCGAGGTTGATGACCCAGCGGATCACCTGGGACACGGCGTCGGCCACGTTGGCCATGAACGCTTTGGAGCTTTCGTTGGCGATGGACTTCATGGCGAGTCCGAACAGGCAGGCCCACATCAGGATGCAGATGTAGTTGCCATCGATGATGGCCTGGATCGGATTGGCCACGATGTTGGTCAGCAGCGTCTGGATGACTTCGGAAAGGCCTTGCGGCACCACGTCGGCTTTGGCGGCCTTGCCCAAGGACAGGGTCTGCGGGAATAGACGGGAGGTCAGCACGGCCACGACCGCTGCCAGGAACGTGGTGAACAGGTACAGGAACAGCACGGTGCCGAAACGGCGGTCGAGTTTCGACGTGCCCTGCGCAAGGGCGCTGGCCACCAGTACGAACACCAGAATCGGTGCCGCGGCCTTCAACGCGGCCACGAACAGGGTGCCGAATTCGCCGATCCAGGTCACGTGGGCATGGTCAATGCCAGCACGGTGCCGATGATCAGGCCGACGATGATACGGACGATCAGCGATGCGCCGTTGTAGATGTCGGCGACGCCGCGGACGGCTTTCGAGATTTTACCCATGGTTCTCTCTTACTCTCGTGATGCCGGAAACGCTCCGGCAAGTCAACAGAACGCCATGATAATCGGGCGTGTCGGCCGAGATAGGGGAATGTCCAAAATCGTGGGTTTCTATAAGCCCGCGCCCAACGGCACGTGCGATACGAATCGACGTGGCTCGCCGTTGAGCGGGTCATCGAATCGCAGTTCGCGCGCCACCAATTCCAAGGGTTGCGAGAAGTCGTCGTACGCGCGCTGCACGATGTCCGGGTAGAAATCGTCGCCCAATATCGCCAGTCCGAGCGAATTCATATGCACGCGCAACTGGTGCGTCTTGCCGGTTTTCGGATGCAGCGTGTAATTCACGTACGGTCTGCCGGCAACGAAGCGGATGCCGCTTCCCCGTTCGATCAGCGTTTCCGCGTTGGGCACGTCGGCGCTTTCGTACGCCTGCAATCGTCCGCGATCCTTGTTGATATGCGACCTGCGTACCAGCGGAAACGGCAGGTGCCGGTCGATGCGCACCGCCGTTCCATATCGCGGCCGCTGCGTCGGGGCGAGCGGTGCCAGGCATTCGTAGGTTTTGACGGTTTTGCGATTTTGGAACAGCATCTGGTACGCGCCTCGCGCAGACGGATTACGTACGAACACGACGACGCCTGCGGTCAGTCGGTCCAAACGGTGCGCCGGCGTGATGTTCGGCTCGTCGTACCGCTCGCACAACCGGACCAGCGCGGTTTCGCGATACCACATGCCACGTGGCGTGGTGGCGAGGAAATGCGGCTTGTCGATGACGATGATGTTCTCGTCCTCGTACAGAACCTCATATTCGAAGGGAATATGAGGTTCCTCGAGCACGTACCGGTGCCTGCGTTCGTTACTCAACGGTGACGGACTTGGCGAGATTGCGCGGCTTGTCGACGTCGTAGTTCTTGAGCTTGGCCATGTCCATGGCGAACAGCTGCAGCGGCACCACGTCCACCAGCGGGCTCATCAGCGTCGGGCATGCGGGACGCCAGAAGACCACGTCGGCGTAACGTTCCACGTCCGGATCGTGTTCCTCGGCCACGGCGATGATGTAGGCGCCACGGGCCTTGACCTCTTCGATGCCGGAGATGACTTTGGAGTGCAGCACGTTGCGGCCGCGCGCCGGCGGCACGATGAATACGACCGGTTCGCCTTCGTCCACCAAAGCGATCGGACCATGTTTCAGTTCGCCCGCGGCGAAGCCTTCGGTGAACGTGTAGGCGATTTCCTTGAGCTTCAACGCGCCTTCCATGGCCACCGGATAGCCCACATGACGTCCGAGGAACAGGAAGGACTTCGCGTCCACCATCTGCTTGGCGGCCTCCTGCACGGTCTTGGTCTGGGTGTCGAGGACCCACTGGATCTTGCGCGGCATGTCCTTCAGGGAATCCAGGGTTTGGGCGATCTCGTCTCGATACATGGCGCCTTTGACCTGCGCCAGGTACAGGCCGAGCACGTAGGCGGCGGTGATCTGCGCCACGAACGCCTTCGTGGACGCGACCGCCACTTCCGGACCGGCGTGGGTGTAGAGCACCGCGTCGGATTCGCGTGGGATGGACGCGCCCTGCGTGTTGCAGATGGCCAATACCTTGGAGCCCTGTTCACGCGCGTGGCGCAACGCCATCAGCGTGTCCATGGTCTCGCCGGACTGCGAAATGGCCACCACCAACGTTCGGGGGGTGAGGATCGGGTCACGGTAGCGGAATTCGTGGGCGAGTTCCACTTCTACCGGAATGCGCACCCAATGCTCGATGGCGTATTTGGCCACCATGCCCGCGTACGCGGCCGTGCCGCAGGCGATGACGATGATCTTGTCGATGGCTTTGAAATCATGCTCGTCGATGCGCACCTCATCGAGGTTGATGTTGCCGTTCTCGTCGAGACGCCCCAGCAGGGTGCGCTGCACGGCGGCCGGATCCTCGTGGATCTCCTTGTCCATGAAGGAGTCCCAGCCGCCTTTTTCGGCAGCCGAGGCATCCCAATCCACGGTGTAGGTCTTCGGATGTTCCACGATGTTGCCCATGAAGTCGGAGACGACGACCTTGTCTGCGGACACCATCACGGCCTGGTCCTGGTCGATTTCCATGGCGCGCTTGGTGTAGGCCACGAACGCGGCCACGTCGGAGCCGAGGAAGTTCTCGCCTTCGCCAAGACCGACCACCAGCGGCGAATCGTGACGGGCGCCAACCACGATGTCCGGCTGTCGCACGTCCGTGGCGAGGATGGTGAACGCGCCTTCCAGCATGCGGGCCAGACGGCGGATGGCCTTGAACAGGTCAGGCTTACCGGTTTCCTCGATGATCTTGTCGCTGATTTTGCCCAGCAGCTTCGCCGCGACCTCGGTATCAGTTTCGGAGACGAAACGATAGCCCTCCGTCTGCAGGTCGAGACGCAGCTGGGACGCGTTTTCGATGATGCCGTTGTGGATGATGGCGACCTTGCCGTCACGCGACGTGTGCGGATGCGCGTTAGTGTCGTTCGGCACGCCGTTCGTAGCCCAACGCGTATGGCCGATGCCCACGGTGGCGTCCGGCATCGGATCACGTTCGATGTCCTGCACCAGGTTGGCCAGACGTCCGGCCTTCTTACGGACGGCCACACGCTCCATGCCAGGCGCCGTCAGCGCCACGCCGGCCGAATCATATCCGCGGTATTCCAATCGCTGAAGTCCTTGGAGACACACCTCCAAAGGCTTGCCGCACGCGGTCCGAACATTTCCTGCATATCCTACGATTCCACACATAGCTCACCAGTGTATCGGACGGATATGTCACCTGCTCACGGCAAAAACCACTTTCACACAACCCGCCAGCGGGAGAACGGTGGTGCAAGACTTCAGGCTTCTGTTTGGCACGCAATGTACTGTTTCGCCTTTGCAGCATCGTACCCGGGTACTGATTCATCGAAATACTTGCCAAACACGTCCCTGTCCTTGCTCTCGTCGCTGACAATCGCCTTGTAATCCTCCACGGTCATGGATTGCTCGGCGAGTCCGTATTGCTTCAGGCACTTGAGCAACGGCACCACGGGATCCTCGTTGTTGGGGTTGCTACTCATGTCGCCGCGCAGCATATTCATATCCGTGAAATCATTGTCCGCATCGCATTGCTTGACAATGGCATCACCGTCGGCCTCGCTCATTCCCGACGGATACGAGGTTGACATGCCGCCTTGTGAATCGACGGTGACTTCGACATTTTGCTGTTGCGCACAATCGCTGAAATGCTGGCTGAGTTCAAGGAACTCCTGGTCGGTGATCTTGCTGTCCTTGAGTATCTTCTTAGTCAAGGATTGGTGTGCGTTATCGTAGGTGCGTTTGATTTGCTGCGCGTATGGCCCGGTAAACACCGTGCCATCCTGGGCCGTGGCGCTGCTTGATGCGCCGGTAGCGGTACCGGCAGATGAATCGATATGCGTCGCTCCCCCACAACCGGACAGCAACATCAGGCAGCATGCCGCCACGCACACGAAGGTCGTCACACCGGTGTGACGATGCCGCGCGATATTCGAAGTTCCCATGTGCTCTTCTCCTTGCGAATCCTTGTCTCTTCCATTCAGCCGGCCCGCGGCAGTAGGTGCGTGCCACGCTAGTTACGACACACACCCACTACCGACGCCGGGGTGTCAGTTCGACAGATGGGTGTCATCTGGGTGCTCATGCCGGTACACATACTGCGACAGGTCACTGAGCTTGTACCCGTCGTAGCGTTCCATGCATTCCTTTGCGACCCTGTTGTCCTTCTGCGCGTTCGCCCCCGTGTACGGGACCGGTGTCAGCGCACCGTCGGTCAGATCGAAGGTGGGGAAATCGTCTTCGCTTTGAGCCTGTGCGCAGATACAATCCATGACTTTACTTTCCAACGCTGCGATGTCCTTCTCGCTGATTTTGCCGTCTTTGATGAGGTTCCGGGCGAAACCAGTCTGAAGATTGTCGTACATGTCCGCGAACCTGCGGGCGTAGGCGCCTGTGAACACGGTCCCGTCTTCGGCTTTCGCGGTGGTTTGCGACGGGCTCGGAACCGCGTCCTGACGCCCCGTACCGCACGCGACGCATGCCAGACATGCAACAATGATGCCGAAAATCGACACTATGCAGCGAACACGGACGACAATATCAGTCAGCATCGGTTGCCAATCACTTGTACACACGCCAATTCGCCGTGTAGAACTTCAGCGGTTGCCCGTGCGCGTTTGCGTATGACTTTTGATATGTTGGAGCCCACTTGCCGTAAGCTTTCTTCAGCGTTCCATCGTTTAATGAGTACGTCAGCACATGCTGCGAATACACCCCCTGTGCTGTAGCCATGGAATATGTCCAGTACACTACCCCGCGATTCCATACATCTTTTGCGTTCGCAGTACCTGCAAGCCCGGTAGCGAGCAACAACGACGCAGTAACCGCCGCCAATGCCGTTTTAGCTTTTTTCTTCATTGTGGATACTCCTTCTTGTATCTAGGTGACGCCCCGTTGACGCCATGCTTGCATTGTTTCGCGCTTGAGCAGACGATACAAATCCTTGTCGTTAAAATTGCTACAAGGCCCAGGTTGTTGGTTATCGGTTCTTGAAATACCGGAACAAGTCACGTTCACGGGTGATCAGATCGCCATCGAGCTCCGGCAAGTACGCCGACGAGTGCCGCCGCCGGAATCCTGGCGAGAATGCCGACAAGCGTCGTCGGCGAGATGATGACGCCTGTTTCCATATGGGTCAACGCCCACACGATCAACGGTGTTGTCACGATTATCGCCGAGCAGCACCACATCAATGTTTCAAGCAACATTTGCAGCCAGAGCGCGATTTTCGGCTCCCCGCAATGCATGGCTGACGCCAGTTCGAGCCGCCGAGCACGCACCGCGGCATATCCTGCGAACAACGCGGCGACGAACATCACAACGGGAGCGAGCGCGCTTTGCCTCCCCCGGAATGTCTTGACGGCATCGAGCTGCGTGCCTTGCGTGCTGTTGAGCTGGCTGATTGTAGGCTGCTGCGAGGCGTCCGATGGCCACGAGGATACCGTGGATTGGAGCAATGACTGCATGGCGTCAGGCACCGGCCAGGCCTTGACCAGGCATTGGTCGAAATCGTCTGCAGCTGCGGGAACCTGGCTAAGCGCCACATAGTCGTAGCTGGTTGATCTGCCGTCATCCGGGTATTGGAACACCCCGGCGACGCGCACCTTGCCGCCGGCACGCAATGCGAGCCGGTCCCCCGCCCGAGCGTGCACAGACCGGGCGGCCTGCGAAGACAGCCAGATGCCGTCGTAGTCCCGTACAGTCAACGTCGCCCCATCGGACCGTGTCGAGGAGGCGAAGACGCCAAGTGCCCCCGTGGTGGCATCGAGCGAGGGGATGCCCGCAGATGGCAGGACGGCGGATGTGACCTTGTCGTTCTTCGACCGTAACGCGCCGGATGCGAGCACCCCGTCCACACTGGACAACCGTTCGCATGCTTCACCGCTGATTCCGCCTTTGAACTCGATGACGTACGTCGACGCGCCCGATGCGATATATCGGTCAACCTGCTGCGCTATTGACCGAATGCTGAACAGGTCGGCAGCAGACAACCCGCCGACCAACGCGGCGAGAATCAACATAAGCATGAACGCATGCGAGGTTCCGGACACGATATCCCGCCATGCTTCGTCCACGACACCACGCAGACGCATACGCCCTGTCTCAGCCGTATCCCGGTCAATGGCAGGCGCAACGGTATCTTGTTCCCGGCTCACTGGTAGTCCCTCAAATCGATGATGTCCGTGCACGCGTCGCGGGTGCGCGGATCATGTGTGGCGACCACGACAATCGCCCCTGATATCGACAACCCGTGCAAGGTTCGGTTCACGCTCGCCGCAGTCGCCAAATCAAGTTGTGCTGTCGGCTCATCCACAAGAAGCAGTCCCGCGTGGGAGGCGACCGCGCGCGCAAGCATCAGCCGCTGAGCTTCGCCACCGGACAGGTCACGGAACTGTTTGGCGGCAAGATGGTCAAGCCCGAACACGCGTAACAGTGACAAAGCGTGCTCTTCGGCTTCGTTCCTGCGTTCCCCGCGAGAAATATAGGCAGTGCCACATGTCGATGACCTTCCTACGCGCTACTCCATGAGGATTCTGCAATACCCAGCACACCCGACCGCATGAGACGCGTATGACCTTGCCCTGCGCTGGCTGCTGCCAGCCTGCGACAATGGACAATAGCGTGGATTTGCCCGAGCCGGAAGGACCGACCAGCGCATAAACGCGCCGGGGATACAGCGTCATGGTGATATGCCTGAACAGCCAGTCGTCCCCGTCGAAGCTGTGCCCGACATCGTCGAGCTTGACATGGGCAGACTGCTCATCACCGGAATTGTCCTGAACTGTACTGGTTCCCGCCAATCCTGCAACCGCGGGTCGTATGGACTCGAGCCGGTCTTGCCCGCTCATCGGCACGCCTTGCCTGTGCTGGCGGGAACATCGACGGAAGTCAGGGATGCGCCGGATTGCACGCTGACCATCGATTTGCCAAGCTGGGAGGCGACCACATGGACGGCGACCGGCTTGCCGCGCGAAACCACGCATGCCGAATCCGCAGAGACATCGTACATCGCCGCCGGCGGCACCGAGACCACGTTCAGCGCTTTGGCGAGCTTCCAGCGATATGTAACGTTGATGGTGTTCGGAGCGGTGTCTTGTCCCGTGTCGCTTTGGGCCCCTCCGGTATCGGAAGCCTGCCCGGAGCTGTCGGCTGTTGGGCGGCACGGTATTCGTTGCTCGCACCGATGGCTGAGAGCAGGGAGGCGTCAGTGCTGTCTGCTGTCTGATCGGTGATGGTGAACGTCGCACCGTTGACTTCCATGACCCGATCACCTTGCACCATCGAGGAATCATTGCGTCGGAACGTCGCACGGACCGGTTGGCTGGTAGTCGTCAGCACATCGGCTCCCTGCTCGACCTGCCCGCCATATCGGGCTTGGCACTCCTTGACAGTCACCTGCTGTTGGGGCAACCATGCGAACAACGACGTATCGATGCTCCACTGGCGCTCTTGCGTGGTTCCCTGCGTCCCGGCGGTTGTGGCAAGCGCATTGAAAGCTTTCACCGTATCCCACGTCATCACGTCCGAATCCGGAGCCGCATATCTGAGCCGTCTGAGCTCCGCATTGAGCGCCGCGATATCACCGCCCTTCATGCCACTGGTCATCGTCCGATACGGTGGTGTCCTCAGATACAGGGCGAGTTGGAGTTGTCCGTCAACGGCAATGAACGCGGAGCCTGATTCGATGTTGCTTCCGGCCGCGCACTGTCTCAACTCCGTAACCACTCCCCCAACCGGAGCGGCTACGGAACCGGATTCACTGCGTTCCACCGTGACGGTGACGGAACGCTCGTCATCATATGGTTCCGATCGCACGGCGAGTGTGCCCGCGCGCGTAGTCGACTCGAACGCGGCAGGTTCGGGCTCACGGGTGAGCAGGAATCCGCCGCACACGCCGGCCGCCAGCATGACGAGCGCGAGCAGCACGGCCACGGAGACTGACACCGTGTTGCGGCCAGCGTTCCGGTTTCCACCGGTTTTTTGGTGATGCATCTGCATTCTGTGCTCCTTCGTGCAGAATCGAAACGTTGCCATTATCGGTGGGGAGGAATCCGCAGGCAAATCCTTGTCGTGCAAATACCTACACGGTCGCGATACTGGCACTCGCGCCAAACATGGCTTTGCGGCACGATTACCCGTTTTTCGTTGACTTTCCGCCGATACAGCGCCTCATCTCCCAAGCAAATCATGATTGCGCGTCTCACATATTGGCGCTGTTTTTGGAATATCCTGCGGAACGGTTTCCGTGAAACCCATTGTTGACGCCAATCCGGCGGCACCGACACAGAGCTATGCTGGTGTATGAATACCGTATTCGAACAAGCACGGAGCCAGGCACCACCATGAGCCAACAGCAGACACCATCCGCGACCGGCAGCGACCAGACGACGGGCACCGTGCAGGTCGTGCTCGTCGACAACGACATCCTGGCGCTGAAGATGCTGCGCGAGATCATGTCCGCGTGGCCGCGCGTCGCCATCACCTGGACCGAACATAACGGCTCGGACGCCTTCGACCACTACCGACAATGCGAATCCGGCATCCGCGATCTGCCGGACCTGTTCATCACCGACATCTCGATGCGCGGCCTGTCGGGCGTCGATATGAGCCGAGCCATCCGCTACACCAACGGCACGATGCCGATACTCGGCATCACTTCATACGAGCCGACCCAGTTCTACCATGATGCCGCCGACGCCGGCATGCAGGCGGTTATCGGCAAGAACGAGCTGTCGGCCCTCAAAAGCATCATCATGGAGGTCGCGGACACCGGCGCTCTCGCCGTCCGACCGCCCTTCGAGGTACCGGGGCGGGCGCATCTGCGCATCCGGCAGGAAGGCCTGCCGTACATCCTCTCGCTGAGTCAGCAGGAAAAGCAGGTGCTCACCATGTGTTCGCACGGATATAGCAACGCCGATATCGCGCAGGTGCTCGACGTTAGCCCGTCGACCATCAACACCTACATCACACGCGCGTCGCGCAAGATGGGCGTGGCCAGCAAACGGGAGGCAGTGGCGTTATGGACGAAAACCATCGGACTGTAGGCGGCTCGCCAATGGCGAACATCAAGACCATGATCGCGCCCCGGCCACGCAGCGGCTGCATCACCATAAGATGCATATCGCCCTATGCCTGGTGGCCACGATACTCATGGCCGCAGTACTGACGTTCCTCCCCGCAACGACACCCACACAGTGGATCATCTGCATCATCGCCTGCTGCTGCCCGCTGGGCATCGCCTTCGCACCGGTACCGATGTCCGTCATCTCATTCGCCGTGGTACTGCTACTGATGTTCACCCCCGGGATATCGCTATCGGATGCCGGCTCCATCATTCACATGCTCACACCGCTGGCCATAGGCACGCTCGCGTATTCGACACCCACCCAATGGTCGATCTGGGGTCTTGTCACTTCGATCGTCACCTTGCTGCTGGCTTTCGACCCCCGCGAAGCGCTCTCGCAGGGGGACGCGCTCTCCTTCTTCGTGCTGCTCGCCTTGTACATCGTCACGTATGCGATGTGCGCGTCCATCCGCACCATCGCCATCGACGATCGGCAACGGCACCGCGACGCCGAGCTGGAGCTGTTGCAAACACAGCAGGCACATCAGCGGGAAGTCACCAGATTCGCGCAAATGACCCATGACGCGGTCACGGCAAGCCTGTCGAGTATATTCCTGCTCGCGCAACAGCATATTGACACGTTGGACACGGCCGGCAAGACGGCGGATGCGTCAGACGAGGATTGGCGGACCGTCCGGCAGCTCAGCGAGAGCGCCCTTGCCAGTATCCGCTCGGTCATCAGGACCATGAACGCCTCGGACGAACGCCCTGAGGATCATCTGGATGGCGCTTTACACAACCTTCCGCTACCGCAGCGCATCGGCATCGCGATCGAGCAGGGGCAGCATCTGCTGGTCCCGCACCATATGCATGTCGATGTGCATACGTCAGGGCAGATATCATCTCCCGCCTGCACACGGTCAGGCGACGAGGCGGTGACCTCATCGGGGAGATCTTCACGAATCTGCTGCGGCACGCGTCCCCTGACAGCGCGCCCATGCTCACCATCAGCTACGATGACGACAACATGTCGCTCATGCAGACGAACGCGCTGACGCACAAGAACACGCGCAGACACGGCACAGGCCGGCAATCGCCTGAAGCCTCGCAAGGCCCGGCCGCGAGCGGTGACGCCCTGCCGCGATCACAGAGCGGACTGCTCCTCCACCGTGGCGTCATCGAGTCGCTGGGCGGCGAACTGCGCTTCAACAGCGAGGACGAGACGTGGACGCTCTACGCGCGTATCCCCCTGCACCCCAACGTCTAACCCAAAGCCTAGGCACAGTAGGCTGCTCGGCACAGCAAGGCCGCTGCGCCCGAGCGTCGTTCAAAATGCTCCTGTCAGGCGACGCACCATGGAAGCCACTTGGGGCATGTCCCCAACAAGACGCTGATACTTGCGGGAGCCGGCGTCGCAAGCGCATCATCATACCGGGCACCGGTGATTCCCGTGGACAGCCCGCAGACACCGACGGCGATGGCAAGGCACATCGCCAATGCCGCACGACTGTCATGGTTGCGGATTGCAACCCCACGAACGATTCGCATCATCAACACCACCTGTTCGTTCATCTTGACACGTGTCACAGCACGTGCTGCAGGAAGTCCTTGAAGCGCGGCTCGCTCGGATGGTCGATGATTTCCGGACCGCCTTGTTCGACGACCACACCACCGTCCATGAAGACGATCTGGTCGGCGACCTCGCGGGCGAACCCGATCTCATGGGTGACGACCACCATGGTCATGCCTTCCTTGGCGAGGTCGAGCATGACGTTGAGCACTTCGCCGACCAGTTCCGGATCAAGCGCGGATGTCGGCTCGTCAAACAGCATGATCTCCGGCTTCATGGCAAGCGCGCGTGCGATGGCCACGCGCTGCTGCTGACCGCCGGAAAGCTGCGCCGGATAATAATCGAGGCGCTCCCCCATGCCGACGCGGTTCAGCTCCTCGATGGCGAGCTTGCGAGCTTCCTTCTTGTCCATGTGCTTGACGTGGACCGGAGCCTCCATGACGTTTTCAAGAGCCGTCATGTGCGGGAACAGGTTGAAGCGCTGGAACACCATGCCCAGTTTGGAACGCTGTTCGGCCACTTCCTTGTCGTTCAGGGTCTGCAGCACGCGTTCGCCGCCCTTGTCGACGTATTTGTAGCCGATCATCTCGCCGTCGACGTCGATCTCGCCGCCGGTCAGGGTCTCCAGCTGGTTGATCAGACGCAGGAACGTGGATTTGCCGGAGCCGGACGGACCGAGGATCACGGTGACGGTGCCCGGCATGACGGTCATGTCGATGCCTTTGAGCACATGCAGATTGCCGAAGGCCTTATGAACTGCGTCGCCTTGACTGCAGGAACAATTTCGTTGGTTGTGATTTCGCTCATGGTCGTTCCCCTCACGCGGTCATTCCCGCGAACGTGGCTTCGTTCTGCTTGTCGATGTCATCCTTGGGCTCGCCGAAGGTCTTGCCTGGCAACGGCGTGCGCTTGCCGCGGGCGCCGGCCGGACGGGCGTCGAAGCCCTTGCCGAAGTGCTTTTCGAGTCGCGACTGGATGACCATCAGGATGGAGGTGATGACCAGGTACCAGATGCAGGCCACGATCAGCAGCGGAATCGGCTTGTACAGACGGGTCGCGATCGCCGTGGTGGCGAACTGCAGTTCCAGCGTGAACGGCACGGCGTTGACAAGCGACGTGGTCTTCAGCATGCCGATGAACTCGTTGCCGGTCGGCGGGATGATGATGCGCATGGCCTGCGGCAGCACGATGCGACGCATGATGAGCGTGCGCTTCATGCCGAGGGCCTTTGCGGCTTCCGTCTGCCCCGGATCGACGGCCTCGAGGCCGGCGCGCACGATTTCGGCCAGGTAGGCGGCTTCGTTCAGGCCAAGCCCAGCCATGCGGCGTTGAACGCGGTGATGACAGACTGGGAGTCAATGCTCCAGAATTCGATTGAGGTGAACGGGATGCCCACGCCGATACGCGGCACCAGCACCGCGAACAGACCCCAGAAGACCAGCTGCGTGTACACAGGGGTTCCGCGGAAGAACCAGATGTAGAACCAGCTCACGCCGCGCAGCACCGGGTTGATGGATTTGCGCATGACCGCCAGAATGACCGCCAGAATGATGGCGATGACCATCGAGATGACGGTCAGCAGCAGCGTGTACTTGATGCCTTCCAGTACGTTCTCGTTGAACAGGTATTTCCAGACCACATTCCATTCGAAACGCGGATTGGTGACCAAAGCCTGCACCAGCATCGCGGCGAAGAGCGCGACGATGATGGCCGCCACGATCGGACCCGTACGCTTGACAGGCAAGGCTTTAATGCGATTGGGAATATCGAGGCCGTCGCCGTCGACTTGTTTCTTCGCCATGATGCTGTTTCCTTTTTCTATCTATCTGATGAGATCAGTTGAGGTCGGTCGGATTGATCTCAGCCTTGTCGAGAGCGCCGGACTCGACGCCCCAATGCTTGAGGATCTTCATGTACGTGCCGTCATCCATCAGCTTCTGCACGGCCTTCTGCACGGCCTCGTCGAGCTGCTGGTCGCCCTTCTTGATGGCGATGCCCTGCTTGGCCACGCCTTCAACGTCGCCGAGCGCCTCAAGCTGGCCGTCGGTCTGGGAGATCGCATAACCCGCGACCGGCGAATCGGCGTAGAACACGTCGGCCTTACCGGTGGCCACTGCGGTGGCGGCTTCGGCCTGACGCTTGTAAGACATCACTTCGGCCTTCTTGTCGGCCTTGCAGCCCTTGGCGATCTTGTTGGCCTCGTCCTCCTGGACGGTGCCGGTCTGCACTGCGATCTTCGCGCCGCACATGTCGGAGGTGTCGAGCTTCTTCGGGTTGCCCTTCTGCACGGCCCACGTGGAGCCGGCGCGGTAGTAGCTCACGAAGTCGACGGACTGCAGACGCTCTTCGGTGATGGTCATGGCGGTGATGCCAGATCGTACTTGGAGCCGATGGACGGGACGATGGTGTCGAACATGGAGGAGACGATCTTCGGCTTCAGGCCCAGCGTCTGGGCGATGGCCTTGGACATGTCCACATCGTAGCCGACCGGGGTCTTGCCGTCTTCGGCGTAGAATTCGGCCGGAGCATAGGACAGTTCCATGCCGACGGACAGCTCGCCGTCCTTGACGGTCTTCGCAGAGGCGGCCAGCTTGGCCAGCTCGTCATCCTTCTTGATGGTGCTCACATCGTAACCAACGGTGGTGTTCTTCGCCTTCGAGTCGCTTTTGGCGTCACCGGAATCCGTGGTGCCGCATGCGGCGACGGAGAACATCATGGCCGCGCTCAGCGCGAGAGCGGCAAACGATTTGAATTTCAACGACATAGTGGGTTCTCCTTCTATTCTCTTCCCATCCACTGAACGGTAATCGTCCATTTGCCAATCAGACGTCCAGTATTCCAAAGGCACACGATAAAACCGCAATGCTACGCTGACGTTAATCGGCAAAAAGCGTAGGGCATCGATCTATATACATCCGATGCCCCTACGCCCGCAGCGTCAGTGCGCCGATCAGCCCAAATCGGTCGGGTTGATCTCGGCCTTGTCGACGGCGCCGGATTCGACGCCCCAATGCTTGAGGATCTTCATGTACGTGCCGTCATCCATCAGCTTCTGCATGGCCGCCTGCACCGCCTTGGCCGTGTCGGAATCACCCTTCTTGATGGCCACGGCCTCCTTGGTCACACCGACGTCCTCACCGAAGGCCTCAAGCTGGTCGTCGGTCTGGGAAATCGCATAACCCGCGACCGGCGAATCGGCGTAGAACACGTCGGCCTTGCCGGTGACGACGTTGGTGGTCACATCGGTCTGCAGCTTGTTGGACAGGATCTGGATGTCAAGCTTGTTGTCCGCCTTGCACTGTTCGGCGCCCTTGTTGACTTCCTCCTCCTGTGTGGTGCCGGTCTGCACCGCGATCTTCAATCCGCACAGATCGGACGTGTCGACCTTGTTCGGGTTGCCCTTCTTGACCACCCACGTGGAACCGGCCTTGAACATGCTGACGAAGTCGACGGCCTTCATGCGTTCCGGGGTAATGGTGAACGACGAGACGCCGATATCGTACTTCGAACCGATTGATGGAATGATCGAATCGAAATTCGACGTCTGCGGATCCGCCTCGAGGCCGAACGTTTTCGCCAACGCCTTGACGATGTCCACGTCGAAGCCGACCGGCGTCTTGCCGTCCGCGGCCAGGAACTCGGCCGGCGCGTACGACGTATCCATGCCGACGGTCAGCTTGCCGTCCTTGGTGACGGAGGACGGCAGCATCTTGGCGATCTTCTCGTCCTTCTTCACGCCGGACACGTCGTAACCGGTGGTCGACGACGAATTCGAATCGTCGGAAGCTTGGGAATCCGTTTTGTCGGAGGTTCCGCAGGCTCCCATCGAGACGACCATCGCCGCGCTCAACGCGAGCGCCGCCCAACCTTTCAGGTTCCTCATCATGGCAAGTCCTCTCTTCAATCCAGCCAAATCAACCAGCCAAACGTGGCTATGGCATAACCTAAGAGCGGATTGCTACGAGCGTATTAACGGACGCAAAAGTTCCGAAACATTCACTCGTTGGTGCCGGGGGTGTTGATCTCCGGCTTGCTGATGGCACCGTCCTGAACACCCCAGTACTTGAGGATCTTCATGTAGGTGCCGTCGTCGATGAGCTTCTGCAGGGCCTTCTGCAGGGCCTCGTCCATCTGCTGGTCGCCCTTCTTGACGACGATGCCTTCCGGGGCGATGCCTTCGGTCTTGCCAAGCGTTTCGAGTTCGCCGTCGGTCTGCGCGATCGCGTAGCCGGCGACCGGCGAATCGGCGTAGAACACGTCGGCCTTGCCGGTGACGACGTTGGTGGTCACATCGGTCTGCAGCTTGCTGGAGATGACGTCCATCTCCGCCTTGCCGTCTGCCTTGCATTGCTTGGCCATCTTGTTGGCGGCGGTCTCCTGCATGGTGGCGGTCTGCACGGCCACCTTCTTGCCGCACAGATCGGACGTGTCGACCTTGTTCGGGTTGCCCTTCTTCACGGCCCATGCGGAGCCGGCGTTGAAGTGGCTGACGAAGTCGACCGCCTCGAGGCGTTCCTTGGTGACGGTGAACGACGAGATACCGATGTCATACTTGGCGCCGACGGCCGGAATAATCGAATCGAAGTTCGCGGTTTCCGGATCGGCCTCAAGACCGAACACTCCGGCCAGCGCCTTGGCGATGTCCACGTCGAAGCCGACCGGCGTCTTGCCGTCCGCGGCCAGGAATTCGGCCGGCGCGTACGACGTATCCATGCCGATGGTGAGCTTGCCGTCCTTGGTCACATAATCCGGCAGCATTTTGGCGATCGCGTCGTCCTTCTTCACGCCGGAAACATCGTAACCGGTCAGTTCGCTGGACTTCGAACTGGATTTCGACGCCGAGGCGTCGCTGTCGTCGCTGGTGCCGCATGCCGCGCCGGTGGCGAGCATGGCCACGCTCAACATGAACGCGGCGGCGGTTTTCAGGGCTTTTCCTGCTTGCATGTTCCCTCTCCTATGGATTCATATCGGCCTGTTCAGCCGAACCGTATCCTAGCGTAAAGAGGGTGTGTTACAAAAATTTTCCTGAATCGGCGTTCTTTCACTATGTGAAACCGGAATTTTTCCGATTTATCGCACCTGCTTGTTGGCGTATCGCATGGCTCGCAGCGCCTCACGCTTGTCCTGCTCCTCGCGAAGCGACTGGCGCTTGTCGAATTCCTTCTTGCCTCGGGCGAGCGCGATCTCGACCTTGACGCGGCCGTCTTTGAAATACAGGCTCAGCGGAATGATGGTGAATCCCTTGGCCTGGGTTTGGCGGGCCAGCTTGTCGATCTGCGCCGCATGCAGCAGCAGCTTGCGCTTGCGTTTGGGTGCGTGGTTGTTCCACGTGCCGTTGAGATATTCGGGAATGTTGGCTCCCTCAAGCCACATCTCCCCACGACGGTCGATGGTGATGAACGATTCGGCCAGCGACGCCCGTCCTTCACGAAGCGACTTCACTTCGGTGCCGGTCAACACGAGACCGGCCTCATACTTGTCTTCGATGGCGTAGTCGTGACGCGCCTTCTTGTTCTGCGCGATCGGTTTGGTTCCCTGTTCCTTGGCCATGTCGGACCTCCTTCCCGGTTCTTTCGATCAGTGTATGCAACGCGACTCCGTCGACCATATCACGAAAGCGCGTCGCCCGACGATGCGGACGGCGCGCTTGCCGTGGTTTCATGTCTGGAACGGAACCGTCAGTAGTGGACGTACTGGTAGGCTCCGGCGTTGGAGATCGTCTCCCAAGCGGGAACGTCGCGAAGCCGGTGCCGCCTTCGGAGATCAGGACCGAACCGTCGGCGTTCACGCGTTCCACGACGGCCACGTGGCCGTACTGCCAGTCGGCGGTCCAATGTCCGCCTACGCTTTGGCCGCGCGCGAACACCATCGCCGCGCCGACATGCGGGGTGTTGTTCACCAGGTATCCGAGTCCACGAGCGGTATTGGCCCAATCGGCGCCGTTGCCCATGTAGGAGCCGACCGGAAGGCTCAGCTGGGAACGCCTCAGGTATGCCCACAGCGTGCACTGGCGGGACGGATACGCGGCACCGCCGACCGTGTTGCCGGTGTTGTGTCCGTAGCAGTATCCGGAACCGGCCGGGCAATTACCGGGCACCGCATAGTTCATGCCGCTGGCGCCGCCGGAATTGTTGTTATTGGGCGTCGGAGCCGGCGCAGGTGCAGGCGCGGGAGCGGGATTGTAGTTCGTGTTGTTGTTCGGACGCGACTGCTGCTGGTTGTTATTGGGGTTGACAGCGGCGTTGTTGGAATTGTTGTACTGGTTGTTCCATGAATCGATCTGCGATTTCATGGCGACGATGTCCGCCGCTTCCTTGGCGCTCTGCGTTGTCAGCTGGCTCTTCTGCGATTCGAGCTTCTCACGTTTCGCCGTGCCCTCGTCACGCAGCTTCTGCAGGGCGGTCTGCTTGGCGCTGGCCTCGCTTGCCGCCTGCTGGGCGCTTGCCGCCTGCTGGTCGGCCTGCTCCTTGAGCTGGGTGATCTTCTGTTCGATGGCGCCCAGACGGTCCTTGCGGTTCATCGACGTGTTCAGCTCGTTCGCCGCGTCGGTTGCCGCGTTGGATTCGCTTCGCGTGACCGCGGCCTGTGACTGCATCTTGTTGACGAAATCGTCGGCGGTCGTCGAATCGGTGACGAAATCCAGCACATCCGACGTGCTGGAGCCGTGGAAGCTTTCGCGGGCGAGCTGCGCGACGGCGGCCTTGGCGTCATCATAGTCGGAGCCGGTCTGTTTGATCTGCTCCTCAAGGTTCGCCTTGTCCTGCTGGGCCGCTTGCAACCGCTGCGTGGTCGCTTCCGCCAGGCTCTGCGCCTGTTCTGCCGCCTGCTGGGCAGATTCCGCGGCCTCGACCGCCGCAGGAATCTGGTTGTCGTTCAAATCGGCCAACTGCAGAATCGTGTCGGCGAGATCGCTGCTCACGCCGACAAGCTGCGACTTCAGCTTGGCGTGGTTCGACACCTTCGCCTGGTATTCCGACATGCTCACGGCATGCGCCTGCGGAGCCGGCGCGGCGACGACCGCGACGCCGCCGGCGCAGAACATAGCCGAAGCAAGCATCAGTCCAACGATGGGCCGCACCTGTCTCGTCATTTTCCTAGACATGTATTCCCTTCCCGAAATCCACCTATTTCGACATTGTATCCAGCAAACTTCAAATATGCTGAACATCTCGTTCAGCACTCCGCCGGTTTATGCCTTCAGGTACTTCCTCAGCGAGATGCTGGACGCGACGATCGACAGCACGACGGCTCCCACCACAAGGCCGGTGCAAGCAGCCATACCGTCTTCTGGTTGATCAGAGGCATCCACTGCACGCTCTTCGACAGCCAATCCGTGATGAACAGCTTCACCATGGCGCTCAACGTTCCGCAGGCGAGCAGCGAACCAATCAGCGACGCGAACACGCCTTCCAACACGAACGGCAGGCGGATGGTCCAGTTCGAGGCTCCCACCAGTCGCATGATCTCGGTCTCGTTCTTACGCGAGGCGGCACTCATGCGAATCGTCGTGCCGGTCAGCATGATGGCCACCAGGATCATCACGCCGGCGAGCGCCACGGTGACCGCCGTCGCACGGTTCAGCACCGAGAAGACCGGGTCGAAGATCTTGCGTTGATCCTGCACTTCCTCGACACCGGTGCGGCCGCTCAACACTTCGGATACCACTTGGTATTTGGTCGGGTCCTTCAGTTTCAGACGCAGCGACCCCTGCATGTCGGCGGCGGTGAGCACGCGTCCTTGGTATTCGCCGTTCGGATACTGCTTGAGGAAGGTGTTCTTGTAGAAGTCCTCACGGCTCACATATGTGATTTTGGAGACGATGTTGCCGGCTTCCTCGTTGATCACGTTCTCCAGATCGACGATCTCCTGGTTGGAAGGCGCCTTGCCCGACGAGCAGGACGCCGCCTGGCTGGCACCGTCCGGCACAGCCATACGACCACTTCGACCTTGTCGTACCATTCGCCCTTCGCGGCGGTGATCTGTGCCTGCATCAGGCCGGACACGCCGATGAACAGGAAGGAGATGAATGTGACCAGCATGACGGAGATGATCATTGAAACATTGCGCTTGAGGCTGTTCCATGTTTCGGAAAGGATGAAACGAAAACGCATCAGTCGTGCTCCTTGGTGTCCTCAGGGTTTTCATCGGACGGTGCCGGCGGGACGGGCGGTTCGGGCGGTGTCGGAGGCTCGGTTTGGGTCGGTGGAACGGGCGGTGCAGGCGGAGCGGACAGCGCCGATACTTCGTCGGCACCAGTCTCGGAGGCATCATTTTCAGCGGAGGTCTTGGCCTGTTCGTTCCGTTCGGTTTGCTCGGCCTGTTCCTGGTCGGCCATCTGTTCGAGGCTCAGTCCCTTGCCCCAGGTCAAGGTGGTCTCCACTGACGCGAAGGCCTCGCCGTAACGGCCGGTGCGTCCGGAATGCACGGATTTGGCAAGACGGGCGATGCCGTCGTTCCCCTGTCCGTCATGGACGGCAGCGGCGACCACATCCACGGCGTTCACCACGGTTTCGGCGCGCGTCGCGCCTTCCACGTCGACGGTGTCGTCAGGAGCGTTCGTTGAATCGATGGCGTTCTGTCGACGGTATTTCGCGTTCGGATCGGAAGTGCCCAATGCCTGGTGCGATTTCGACTCGACTTCGGCGTCCGGGAAATACAGCGCGGAATCGTAGGATCCCTGCTGCTCGTCGCGCACGATCTTGCCGGTGTGCAATTCGACCACGCGTTTGCGCATGGAGTTGACGATCTCCTCGTTGTGCGTGGCCATGACGATGGTGGTGCCGGTACGGTTGATGGCGTCCAACACTTCCATGATGCCCAGCGACGTGGTCGGGTCGAGGTTGCCCGTAGGCTCGTCGGCGAGCAGGATCTGAGGATGGTTCACATACGCCCTTGCGATGGCGACGCGTTGCGCTTCGCCGCCGGACAGCTCATGGGGGTAGTTGTTTTCCTTGCCTGTGAGCCCCACCGTCTGCAGTACTTTGGGCACCAGCGATTTGATGGTGGAACGGCTTGTGCCGATCACTTCAAGTGCGAAGGCGACGTTCTCCCATACCGTCTTGTTGTTGAGCAGCTTGTAATCCTGGAAGATAAAGCCGATCTGCCGGCGATAATGCGGCACCTGCCGTGCGGACAGGCGTCGCAGATCGTTGCCGGCGACGCGGATCTCGCCATCCGTGGCTTCCTCCTCGCGAAGCAGCAGGCTCAGCAAGGTGGTCTTGCCGGAACCGGACGCGCCCACAAGAAAGACGAAATCACCTCGATCGATGTCAAGATTGATGTCATCCAATGCGGGACGCGTGCCCTTTGGATAGACTTTGCTCACATGTTCAAGCGAGATCAGCGCCATCGTGTTTTCCCTCCGCCTATCGCTTAGGCTTCTTGTTCCTCGGCTGCCGCGCGACGCTGTTCGTGACGCCAGCGGATGCCGGCTTCGATGAACTCGTCGATGTCGCCGTCGAAGACAGCCTGGGTCTGCGAGGTCTCATACCCCGTGCGCAGGTCCTTGACCATCTGGTACGGATGCAGCACATACGAGCGCATCTGGTCGCCCCAGCTGGCCTTGATGTCTCCGGCGAGCTCCTTCTTCTTCTTGGCTTCCTCCTCGTGGCGCAGCACCAGCAGTCGGGACTGCAGCACGGCCATGGCGGCGGCGCGGTTCTGAATCTGAGAGCGTTCGTCCTGCATGGTCACCACGATGCCGGTCGGGATGTGGGTGATGCGCACCGCGGAATACGTGGTGTTCACGCCCTGTCCGCCAGGACCGGACGAGCAGTAGGTGTCGACGCGGATTTCGGAATCCGGCACGTCGATGTGATCGGTCGCTTCGACCAGCGGCACCACTTCCACGGCGGCGAAGCTGGTCTGACGGCGGCCCTGGTTGTCGAACGGGGAGATACGCACCAGACGGTGGGTGCCACCCTCCACGCTCAGTCGCCCGTATGCGTACGGGGCGTCCACCTGGAACGTGGCCGACTTGATGCCGGCTTCTTCCGCGTAGGAGGTGTCCATGACCTTGGCCTTGTATCCGTTGCGTTCCGCCCAACGCAGGTACATGCGCAGCAGCATCTGCGCGAAATCGGCCGCATCCACGCCGCCGGCGCCGGAACGGATCGTCACCACGGCGGAACGTTCGTCGTATTCGCCGTCAAGCAGCGTCTGGATCTCCATATCGTCGAGATCCTTTTGGATGCTTTCGACTTCGGCCTTCGCCTCGGCCAACGTGTCGGCGTCCTCTTCCTCCTGGCCAAGCTCGACCAGGTCTCCACGTCCTCGATGCGCTGGTCGGCGGATGCCAGACGCTTGAGCTGCGACTGCACCGCGGACAGCTTGCTGGTCACTTTCTGTGCGTTTTCCGGATCGTCCCACAATCCGGGTTCGGCCGCTTTCACTTCAAGGTCCTTGGCCTCGGCGGTCAGTCGATCGACGTCGAGGGCCTTGGAAATGGACTCGTATTTGGCGCGCGCTTCGCTGATCGCCTCGGAGTAATCAAATTCTGCCATCGTTTACACCATACATTTCTGTTACGTTCCTGACTATTCTGACATGGAGCCGTCCACGGCTCCCGCACAATCCATAAGGTTTTTCCACGTGCCCACATCCATTTCCCACATGGACGGACCGCGAACCTGTCCGCACGCATACGGGAAACCGGGGCCCGTTTCGGATCATACGGACCCGAAGGCGTCAAAGCCCCGCGTAGATCGCAGGAATGACCAGACTCAGCAGCATCGCCGCGGCGATGACGATGCACACCGTGCGCACCATGGTGCGGCGACGGCGTTCTCGCTGCTCGCGTTCGTCCCTGTAGTCACTCATACGCGCCACTATACCGGCTCGCCCCTACTTAGCGTTTCTTGCGAAACGCCTCGAAAATCACTTGTGGTAAGGTTCTCCGGCGTTGATTTTGTATGCGCGATAGATCTGCTCCAGCAGAATCACCCGCATCAGCTGGTGCGGGAACGTCATTTTGGAAAAGCTCAGCAGGTAGTCGGCTCGTTTGAGGATCGCGGGGTCGAGTCCCAATGAGCCGCCGATGATGAGCTGGATATGGCTGGTGCCGTGGAGTCCGAGGTCGTTGATTTTCGCGGCGAGCTGTTCGCTGGTGAGCTGCTTGCCTTCGATGGCGAGGGCGATGACGAACGCATCGTCACGAATATGTTTGGCGATGCGTTCGCCCTCTTTGGCCTTGATCTGCCGTTCGAGTCCGTCGCTGGCATGCTCCGGTGTCTTCTCGTCGGCCACTTCGACGATGTCGAGCTTGCAATACCGGCCCAGTCGTTTCGAATATTCCGCGATGGCGTCGCGCAGATACTTCTCTTTGACCTTGCCGACGGTGATCAGTGTGATTTTCACGAGTTTCCTCTTGCGGAGAGCGCGGATGACGCTCTCCGCCATTCCGTTTTCAGTTCTTGTGGAGTTTCTCGTTGAGCTCGATGCCGGTCTTGCGGTAGCGCGCCTCGATGCGGCCGGACACGGAGTTGCGGATGAACAGGATGTTGTCCTTGCCGGACAGTTCGGCGCCCTTGACGGTTTCGAGCGGTTCGCCGGCGGCGACCTTGGCCTTGTCGTAGATGGTGACCTTGGTGCCGGCGGTGACGTACAGGCCTGCTTCGACCACGCAGTTGTCTCCCAGGGAGATGCCGATGCCGGCGTTCGCGCCAAGCAGGGAGTGCTCGCCGATGGAGTTCTTGAGCTTGCCGCCGCCGGACAGGTGCCCATGATGGACGCGCCGCCGCCGATGTCGGAGCCGTTGCCGACCACGACGCCTTGCGAGACGCGGCCTTCGACCATGGAGACGCGAGGGTGCCCGCATTGAAGTTCACGAAGCCGGCGTGCATGACGGTGGTGCCTTCGGACAGGTGCGCGCCCAGTCGCACGCGGTCGGCGTCGCCGATGCGCACGCCGGTCGGCACGACGTAGTCGACCATGCGGGGGAACTTGTCAATCGACAGCACGTTCACATCGACGTGCGGCGCCAACACGGCTCCGGACTGTCGGGTGGCGGCCATCACGTCAAGCTTGCGCAAAGCGAAATCGTCGACGGCGAACGGACCGTAGTTGGTCCACACCACGTTGTTGAGCTTGGCGAAGATGCCGTCGAGATTCAACGTGTTCGGCTTGGCCAGACGCATGCTCAGCAGGTGCAGACGCAGATAGCGTCGGCGGCGTCCTCGATCGGCTCGTCCAGCTTGGACACGGTGAACACGGGCATGCGGCGCACGCCACGCGCGTCGGCCTCGTCATGCGCGATGGCGCCGAAGTTGTGATTCGGACGCGAGGTTTCAGCCGGAGCCTCGCCCAACGTGAGTTCCGGATACCACACGTCAAGGGTGTTGCCGGCCGCATCGATGCTTGCCAGACCCCAACCCCATGCGGTGCGCTGTTCAGTCATGTGTACGCTCCTTTGACCATGCCGGAGCCGTAGACCGGTTCCAGCGATTCGTTAGGTTCTTTCGTTCCTTGAAACACTGTAGCGGCAAGCCATGGCAGGCGCATGCGCACGTCCGAAACCGGAGCCGCGTGTCAATATCGTTCAGTGGCGCTGGTCCATCGGCACGTAATCGCGTTCCGTGTAGCCGGTGTACACCTGGCGCGGACGGCCGATCTTCGTGTTCGGATCGGCGAGCATCTCACGGTATTGCGCGATCCAGCCGGGGATGCGGCCCAACGCGAACAGCGTGGTGAACATGGACGGATCGAAGCCGATCGCACGGTAGATCAGTCCCGTGTAGAAGTCGACGTTCGGATACAGATGACGAGACACGAAGTAATCGTCGCTCAATGCGATCTGCTCCAGTTCGGTGGCCACGTCGAACAGCGCGCGCTCGTCCGCCGGCAGCTTCAGCGTGTCGGCGCGTTCCATGATCTTCTGCAGATAGGTCTTGGCGATCGCCGCGCGCGGATCGTACGACTTGTACACGCGGTGGCCGAGGCCGGAGATGCGATGCCCGTTGGCCTTCGCGTCCTCCACGAATTCCTTGACGGTTTTGCCGGAGTCGCGGATGGCCTTGAGCTGGCGGAGCACCGCCTCGTTGGCGCCGCCGTGCAGCGGGCCGGACAGCGCGTTGATGCCGGCCGCGACCGCGGAATACAGGTTGGCGTGCGCCGAACCGGCGATGCGCACCACGGACGTGGAGCAGTTCTGCTCGTGGTCGGCATGGATGATGAGCAGACGGCCAAGCGCGTGCACGTACAGAGGATCGGATTCGAACGGCTCATACGGCACGGCGAAGCACATGCGCAGGAAATCGTCAACATAGCCGCGCGAGTAGTCCGGGTACAGCATCGGCTCATGCGACGGCGGCGGAAGATGTAGCTGACGATGGTGCGCGCTTGGCCATGATGATGGTCGCCGCTTCGTCCAGCTGGTCGGAATCATTGATGTCCGTGGTGTCCGGGTAGAACGTGGCGAGCGCGTTGACCGCGGATGCCATCACACTCATCGGATGCGCGGTGCGCGGGAAGGAACCCATGAACGTACGGAAGTCCTCCCCCACCATCGTGCGGTGGTTGATGTCGGAGATGAAACGGTCGTACTGGTCCTTGTTCGGCAGTTCGCCGTGACGCAGCAGCCAAGCGACTTCAAGGAAGTCGGACTGCTCGCACAGCTGCTCGATCGGATAGCCACGATAGCGCAGAATCGAGTTCTTGCCGTCGATGTACGTGATTTTCGATTCGCATTGCGCGGTGGTGAGGAAACCGGGGTCGAGTGTGACCCAGCCATCATTGCGCAGCGTGGACACCACGATGCCGTCCGCGCCCGCCGTGGCTTCGACCACCGGCAGGGTGAAGTCCTTGGATTCCACACTCAGATTGGCTGTGGCCATACTCGTTCGCTCCTTACCAGTTCAAAAAGTACCGCCCACTATATGGCATGCGCGTTTCGATATGTGGGTTCCGTCTCAAAACGGGCATGAAAAAACGGGCTGTGCGTAATCGCACAAGCCCGTTTTCATAAGGTTTTGGACTAGTCGCGGACGGTGAGGATCACCGGACCGTTTTCGGTGATGGCGATGGTGTGCTCGCTGTGTGCGCCACGGGAACCGTCCTCGCTCTTCAGCGTCCAGCCGTCCTTCGGATCCTGGTAGATCTCGTCGGTGGTCTTGAGGAACCACGGTTCGATGGCGATGACCAGGCCCGGACGCAGCTTGTAGCCGTGATGCGCCTTGCCGTCGTTCGGCACGTGCGGATCGCCGTGCATGATATGCCGACGCCGTGTCCGCCGAACTCCAGGTTGATCGGATAGCCGTATTCGCGTGCCACGTCGCCGACGGCGCAGGAGACGTCGCCCAGACGATTGCCCGGCTGAGCGGCTTCGATGCCGGCCGCCAAAGCCTCTTCGGTGCACTTGATCAGGCGCAGGTCGTCGGGATGCTGCGTGCCGACGCAGAAGCTGATGGCGGAATCCGCGACCCATCCGTCGACGTTGATCGCCAGATCGAGGCTGACCAGATCGCCGTCCTTCAGGTTGTAGTCGTACGGAACGCCGTGCAGCACGGCGTCGTTCACGGACGTGCAGATGTAGTGCGCGAACGGACCGGTGCCGAAATCAGGCGCATAGTCGACGTAGCAGGACGAGGCGCCCTTGCGGTCCACGATGCGCTTGTGGACGAATTCGTCGATTTCCAACAGATTGGTGCCGACCTTGGTGAATTCCTTCAGGTCGCGTAGGATGCCGCCGACGAAGCGGCCTGCGGGCTTCATCGCTTCAATCTCTTTAGGGGTTTTCAGTTCGATCATGCCTTCAACCCTACTTCGCGGGCCATACACCGGCGAACGATGTTCTCCTTTCTGTATTCCACCTTGCGTTCCACCCGAATATTCGATTCGAATACACGATGTTGTCACCAAAGATGGATAGTGTGAAGCCATGAACAACACTTCGAATTCTTTGGTTTCGGGTATCGATCCGGCATCGTTCTCCGCCGTGACCGGCCCGTCTCAGGACTTGTTCCGCTTCGTCAACGGCCCGTGGGTCGACATGTACCGTCTTCCCGACGACCGTTCCCGGTATGGTTCCTTCGACAAGCTCGCCGAGGATGCGGAAAACCAGATCCGCGACATCCTTGAAGAGGATGATTGCCCAGCCGTCAAGTCGCGCGCTTTGTACCATAGTTTCCTTGACGTCGATGCCATCGACGCGGCCGGACTCGCCGCCATCGAAGACCAGTTGGCTTCCATCGACGAGGCCGAAGACAAGGCCGCGCTCACCCGCGCGCTTGGCGCCATGAACCCGACCGGCGGTCCAGACCTGATCGGCATCGCCGTTTACGGAGATCCGGGAGCGCCGGAGACCAATGTCGTGCACATCGAACAGGACGGTTTGGATCTGCCGGACGAGGCCTACTACAGGGAAGACCATTACGCGCCAATCCGTGAGGCGTATGTCGAGATGGTCGCCAAGCAGCTGAAGAACGCGCATCTTGCGGCCGATGACGAGGATGCCCATGCGCAGGCCAAGCGTTTCCTTGACGTGGAGACGCGCATCGCGGCGAACCATTGGGACAACGTGTCCACGCGCGATTCGGTGAAGACCTATAACCCGACGGATTACGCCGACCTGTGCGCCATGCTCGCCGATGTTGACCTGGACGCTTGGATCGACGCCTGGCAGAACGCTTACGACGCGACCACCGCGGCTGCCGTGCAGCCGTTGGATTTCCGCGGCTGTTTCAGCCACACGATCGTGCATGAGCCAAGCTTCCTCACCGGACTCAACGCGTTCTGGAAGGAAGCGTCGCTGGATGATCTCAAGCTGTGGGCCCGCGTGCATGTGGTGATCGGCTCCACATTGGAGCTTCCCCACGAATTCGACGAAACGAATTTCGACTTCTACGGCAAGACGCTGTCCGGGCAGAAGGAGCAGCGTGTGCGTTGGAAGCGTGGCGTCTCGCTGGTCAACGGCATCTGCGGCGAGGATGTCGGCCGCGAATACGTGAAGCGTCACTTCCCCGAAACCTCCAAGCAGCGTATGGAGCAGCTGGTCGCAATCTCATCGACGCCTACCGTGTGTCCATCTCCAATTCCACTTGGCTTGGCGACGAGACCAAGGCCAAGGCATTGGAGAAGCTGTCCAAGTTCGTGCCGAAGATCGGCTACACGAACCATTGGCGTGACTATTCCGCGCTGGATGTGCGCGAGGACGCCGGCTTCGCCCAGAACATGCGTGCCGCGAACCTGTATGAGACCGGCTACCAGCTGGCCAAGGTGGGCAAGGCCGTCGACAAGGACGAATGCTGATGAATCCGCAGACGGTGAACGCTACTATGAGCCGTCCATGAACGTGATCGTGTTCCCGGCCGCCATTTTGCAGCCGCCGTTCTTCAACCCGGATGCCGAGGATGCCGCGAACTACGGCGGCATCGGCGCGTGATCGGCCATGAGATCGGCCACGGTTTCGACGACCAGGCTCGCAATACGACGGCGACGGCAAACTCAACGACTGGTGGACCGAAGAGGACAAGGCCAATTTCAAGGCGCTCACCCAGAAGCTCATCGACCAGTACAACGAGTTCGTGCCGACGCAGCTCGCCGAAAAGTATTCGGATGACCCGTCGAAGGCCCCTCATGTGAACGGCGCGTTGACCATCGGCGAGAACATCGGCGATTTGAGCGGTGTGAACATCGCTCTCAAGGCCTATGCGTTCGCTCTCGATGAAGCGGCCGGCCGCGGCAAGGATGGTTCCACGGAAGCCATCGAAGCCGCGCTTGCCGATGCTCCTGAAATCGACGGCTTCACCGGCCTGCAGCGTTTCTTCCTGAGCTACGCTTCGATTTGGCGCACTAAGAATCGCGACGAGTTGGCGGAGCAGTATCTGCAGATCGACCCGCACTCCCCCGCCGAATGCCGTACGAACGGCATCGCCCGTAATGTGGACCTGTTCCACAAGGCGTTTGGCGTGCAGCCCGGCGACGGCATGTGGCTCGCACCGGAGCAACGCGTGCGCATCTGGTAACAGGCCATGCCAGCGATCGCATAAGCGTCAGGCAATCGTCAGAAACCATCGCCGCCGAATTCCTCACGTAGGGGTTCGGCGGCGTTGCTATCCGCACCGGCCTGCGAGCCGCCTTGCTCGTCAACGCCGGAACTCTGCCCGCCCATCGCATTGACTGAAGTTTCGCCCCGCTGTTGGGCGGCTTGCACATATGGATCACGTCCTAAAGCCTGTCCAGGCTGCGCGTCTTGCTGGCCGGAATCGTTTTTCTTGGCGAGTTTGCGGAAGGTGGAGACACCGTAGCTCAAATCATGCCCCGCCGCATTCGCTTCCATGACGAGTTTCGACTGTTGCTTGCCGTTCTGGTCCACCCAGCTTTCCGCCGCCAGCACGCCGGTCACGATGACCGGTTCGCCTTTTTTGAACGATTGGCAGATGCTTTCGGAAAGGCCTCGATATGCCTTCACCGTGATCCATGTGGTGGGCAGGTCCTTCCACTGTTGCGTTCGGCCATCGAAATAATGTCTGGTGCTGGCCAGCCGGAATGAGCTGGCATGCGGCATGCCTTCCCGATTGAATTGCGTGGGCTGGCCGCCACATATCCCGTGATGGTGAGGAGACCCTGCTGCTGCGCCATGTTCGGCCCTTTCTGTTTGACGAATGATGGACCGCGGAAAGCGCCGTTGACGGCACGGAAGCGACAGGCAGTGAGGTGGATTTATGGTGAGAGAGGGTAAACTGCATGCCCTTCCCGCATCTTCACGTTTCCGCGGTAAGACCACTATCGCCGAACGTTCCATCCGTCTGCAAGCCCAACCGGAGAATGTGGATAACTTGAGATCGTCGGGCGAGTCGTGGATTGTCGGTGGATAATTTCGACTTATCCACCGACATCCACAATCCTCATGTGCGTGAGATGCGCACGGTATTCCCCATGAAAAACAAAAAACGGAAGACCACCTGCTTGATGGTCTTCCGTTGCCGTATGTCGTTCGTCGGATCAAACCGACGCGCTACGGATTGCCGTATGTCACTTGAGCAGTGCAGCGACGCGGTCCGCGATCGCCTGCGCGGCGTCCGCGACCGGCACCGCTTCGGCGTTCTCACCGTTGCGGTCGCGCACTTCGATGGTGCCGTTGTTGACGGTGTCGCGGCCGGCGACGGCGATGATCGGCACGCCGATGAGTTCGGCGTCCTTGAACTTGACGCCCGGAGACACCTTCTTGCGGTCGTCGAAGATGACTTCGATGCCCTTGGCCTCAAGCTCACCGATCAGCTGTTCTGCGGCTTCGAACGCGGCCGCATCCTTGCCGGTGGCCACGACGTGCACCTGTGCCGGCGCGATGACTGCCGGCCACGCCAGACCCTTCTCGTCGTGATGGGTTTCGGCGATGCAGGCCATCACACGGGAGACGCCGATGCCGTAGGAGCCATCCACACCGGAACGGTCTTGCCGTTCTGGTCGAGCACCTTCAGGCCGAGCGCGTTGGAATACTTGAGGCCCAGCTGGAACACCTGGCCGATTTCCACGCCGCGCTCGAAGCTCAGCGGGCCGGAACCGTCCGGGCTCATGTCGCCATGACGTACCTGCACGGCTTCGACGGTGCCGTCGGCCTCGAAATCGCGGCCGTACACCAAATCGTAGTAATCCACGTCCTGCTCGTCGGCGCCGGTGAACCATGCGGAACCGCGTGCCACGTGCGCGTCGATCAGGTAGCGCAGCGCGTCACCGGTCTCGGACGCGTTCTCGGCCTTCTTTCCGTCGCGTGCCTGCGGGCCAAGCGCCATCGGTCCGATGTAGCCCTTGACGAGTTCCGGATGCTTCTTCAGATCCTCGTCGGTGGCTTCCTCGATCTCGGCCGGGGTGAACTGCGCCTCAAGACGCTTCATGTCGACGGTACGGTCGCCCGGAACGCCTACGACCACGAGCTCGCGCCACGGCTCGTCGTGGTCTTCGTCCTGCGGATGCATGACGGCGATGACGACGTTCTTCAGAATGTCGGAGGCCTGCCAATCGCGGCCGTCGGAACGAGGATGGTTGGCGTTGGCGAATTCGACCATCTTGTCGATGGTGGCCGCGTCCGGGGTCGGGCGCTTTTCGGCTGCCGGCGTTGCGGTAAAGTCGATGGCTTCCGGTTCCGGAGTGGTCAGCGCCTCGACGTTCCAGGCCTTGCCGGACGGCGACTGGGCGAAGGTGTCCTCGCCGATCTCCATCGGAGCCAGGAACTCCTCGGATTCGAAGCCGCCCATCGGGCCGGCCATGGCGTGCACCGGCACGTACTTCAGGTCGAGACGGTTGAAGATGCGCTCGTATGCGCCGCGCTCGTCCATGTATGCCTTGACGAGGCCTTCCTTGTCGAGGGTGAAGGAGTAGGCGTCCTTCATGATGAACTCGCGGCCGCGGATCAGGCCGGCGCGCGGACGGAACTCGTCGCGGTACTTGGTCTGGATCTGGTAGAGGGTCACCGGCAGGTCCTTGTAGGAGGAGTACAGGTCCTTGACCAGCAGGGTGAACATTTCCTCATGGGTCGGGGCCAGCAGGTAGTCGGCCTCGTGGCGGTCCTTCAGACGGAAGATGTTGTCGCCGTATTCCTCCCAGCGGTGGGTGGCCTCATACGGCTCGCGCGGCAGCAGTCCGGAGAAGTGGACTTCCTGGGCGTCGATGGACGCCATCTCCTCGCGGATGATGTTCTCGATCTTGTTCAGGACATTGAGGCCCAGCGGCAGCCAGGTCCAGATGCCCGGAGCGGCCTTGCGCAGGTAGCAGGCGCGCTGCAGCAGCTTGTCCGACACGACGTCGGCATCGGCGGGGTCCTCGCGCAGGGTGCGCAGGAACATGGTAGACATACGAAGTGCTTTGGTCATACGTTCCAAATTACTCAGGTAAGCCGACTTGGATGCGCCACACGCCCTCGAATCGCACACCAATACGCGAAAAACGTTATTTATAGAGTTATAAATAAGTTTAAAGCCGTTTCTATGATACTGGAATCAGCACCATATCGCTTCATAAGGAAAGGACGCAGCATGCGTCACGTCACCGCGCACATTTCGATTTGGAACAAACTCGGCTGGATCGGCATCATCTGCTATTTCGTCTTCGCGGCGGCAGCGCCGGAAGTGCTGACCGAAGGCAACCAATGGATCGGCCTGTGCCTGGCCGTATTGTGCGTCACGTTGATTTCCCTGCCATGGAAGAAGCCGTTCAATGCGATTGCGCTGGCCGGCATGGTGATATGGATCATCGTCACGCGGGCGATTCCAGGTCTTGAGTTCCTGCAGCGCAACCCGCTTTGGTTGCTCGTCGGACTGGCCTGCGTGATCGCCAGCTGTTGGGACCCCGATCCGGAAAGCGTCGAGGACGAAGTTGAGCTCGACCCGGATCTTGCGCGTTCCCTGCAGGCGATGGGCTGATATTTAGCAGCGGGTCAGAACAGCACGTCCTGCGCGAATTCGTCATCCTCACCGGCCGGTTGCGGCATGCGGGCGCGAAATGCTCCGACACCGTCGGAGGCAAGCGTATCGGCGGCCTGCGCCGACTCCAATCGCAATTGTCCATCAAGACGGACCGCGTCCGGTGAGACCAGGAACATGCGCTCGTTGACGCCTTGCAGATACAGGCCGTCGAGCCCTTCCACTCGCGACAGCGCCACGTATCCCATGCCCGGCGCGAATGTGCGTCGCAAATCCATGACGGCACGATCGAGTGTCATGCCTTGCGATTTGTGGATGGTGATGGCCCACGCGCAGCGCAACGGCACCTGTTTGACCGTGGCGAGCACGGTATCGCCGTCCTGCATCTGCCAGGAATTCGGCTTCATGGTGACGATGTTGCCGTTTTCGAATTCGACGATCGGCCAGCCGCCCTGCGATTGCGTGGTGAATCCACGCACGGTGCCGAGCGACCCGTTGACGTACTGGTGGTCGGTGTCGTTGCGCACCGCCATCACGGCCGCGCCCGTCTTGAGACACAACCGTTCGGGAGCGAGCATGTTCTTTTTGAGCCGTTCCACCAGATTCGCCGCACCCTCGGATTCGGCGAGGTATTCGTGCGGTTCCTCCTTGATTTCGAACAGGCGCAGGTCATTAAGCGCGTCGGCCTGCCTGTTGACGGGGAACAGGTTCACCGCCTGCTGCCCGGGTTCCGGAATAGCCCCCAACCGGGTCAGCAGCACATTGCGGTCGCCATCGTCCACCACGCCTTCGCGAATGTCGGTCAGCACGTTCAACAGCTGGCCGTCATCCTGACGATGCTGTTCGGTCAGATAGCAGACAACGGGGTTCAATTCACGCCACACCAACGATTCGGTGACGAAACCTTCGGGATTGAGTCCGGCGCGCATGTACCGCTCGCGACTGGCCAGATATTCGGCGGACGGCGCGATCAGGTCGTTGTTGCGTCCCGATACCGAAACCGGCGGCAGCTGGAAAAAATCGCCGGACAACACCACCTGCAGCCCGCCGAACGGACGTTCGTCGCGGCGGATGATGCGGCAGATCCGGTCAACCATGTCGAACAGCCACGCGTGCAGCATGGAGACCTCGTCGATGATGAGGATGTCGGCTTCCTGCAGCTTGCGTTTGCGGCGTGTGCGAACGGTTTTGACCAGATTGTCGGTCAATGCCGTGGCCAAGCCGATGCCGCTCCAGGAATGGATGGTGGTGCCGTTGATATGCGTGGCAGCGATGCCCGTGGATGCGGTGACGGCCACGGATGCGCCGTCGGCACGCGCCTGCCGTATGAATTCGTTGAGCACGTAGGTTTTGCCGGCACCGGGCGCGCCCGTCAGGAACACGCTTGCGCCGGAACCCAGAATCGCAAGCGCCTCGGATTGCCTCATTACGCCACCTTCTTTACGTCACCGCACCCCATGCAACGAAATCGTCAGGCAACCAGCCTGTCCACAACCTTGAGCACACCGTGCTCGACGTTCGACGGTGCGATGTAGCGCGCGGCGGCCTTCAAATCGGGGTGTGCGTTGCCCATGGCGAACGACCAGTCGCCCGCCTCAAGCATGAGCAGATCGTTGAGGTAGTCGCCGAACACCGCCGTCTGCGCGGGTGTGGCGCCGAGCACGCGCCGCAACGCCTCGACGCCCTGCTTTTTGTCGGTTTCGATGTTCATGATGTCCACCCACAGTTTGCCGGAGACGACCACCTGGTAGTCCGCGCGCAGATGTGTGAGCTTTTCGTTGGTGAATCGTTCGGAGCCGTCAAGGTCGAGGATCGCGAGTTTCAGAACGATTTCGGCGTCGCCGTCAGGGGTGTAGGCGGACGGTTCCTGCGCGAAGTCGAGCACTTCGTGCAGATCGTCCACGATGCTCAGCGCCGCGTAGTATTTGCCGACTTCATCGAGGAACGGCTTGTCGGAACGCTGCACGTATGCCGATTTGAGGCCACACACCACCAGTCCCACGTTATGCTCGCCGGAGCAGCGGCGTCGTCGACCAGGTCGATGACGTGACGCGTGACGTCCAAATCGACGCCATGCACTTCCACGACTTTGCCGTCGAGCGCCACCACATTGCCGTTTTCCGCGATATAGGACAGTTCTCCCCCGTCGAGAATCTCCGCGGCTTTGTCGGCGAACATGTTGCGCAGCGTGGCGTATTGGCGTCCGGACGCGGGCACGAATTCGACGCCACGGCGTTTGAGCCGGGCGAGCATGGGCCAGAATCCGTCGGGGATTCGGCTTCGTTCGTCAAGTAACGTGCCGTCCATGTCGGCGACCACAAGGCGGATATCCTGCGGTTGGCCGATGGTGGTCCAATCAGCTGCGGTCATGCGGTTCCTCTCGCTGGAGTCGTGCTGTCAGTCCTTGTTGAGCAGGCTGGTTTCCTGGATTTCAGAGGCGATGGCCTTCGCCTCCGCTTCGCTCGGACCGGGCACCGGGGCCATGAACGCCTTGCGGTAGTAACGCAGTTCGTCGAGCGATTCGATGATGTCGGCGAGCGCGCGGTGGCCGCCGTTCTTCGGCGGACGGTTGAGGTAGACGGCTGGATACCAGCGGCGGGCGAGTTCCTTGAAGGTGCTCACGTCGATGGTGCGGTAGTGCAGGTTCTCCATGAGTTCCGGCATGTAGTGGTCAAGGAACTTCTTGTCGGAGCCGATGGTGTTGCCGGCGAGCAGCGGCTTGACGCCGGCCGGAGTGAATTTCCTGACGTATGCGATGACCTTGGCTTGCGCTTCGTCGAGGCTCAGACCGTGTTCCCATTCGTTGATCAGGCCGGAACGGGTGTGCATGGCGCGCACGAAGTCATTCATGTGGTCGACAGCCTTCTGACTGGGCTTGATCACATAGTCGACACCTTCGTCGAGCACGTTCAGGTCGAAGTCGGTCGGCACCACGGAAACCTCGACGAGCTCGTCGCCGCCGAAGATATCCAGGCCGGTCATCTCGCAGTCGATCCAGATCAGACGTGAGCCTTCGGACGTGTATGTTTCGCCATCGTGTGCATCTACCATCGTTGCCTCTTTCGATTGGTCCGCGGTCGCGCCCTCTGCGCAGGCCGAACATATGAAGATACCGCAGTAGGTACGTCGGACCGTCATCGTTGGAAACGGTCGTTGGAAACAGGAAAGCCGTCCGCGCCCAAATGGAGGGACGCGGACGGCTGGAGCGCGCTGCCGGTTCGATGGTTCAGCGCACGAGTGCGGTATCCGGCACGGACACCCTCAGATCGGGGCATCCTGCGTGCGGTCAATCGGCCAGTTTGAGCCAAGCGCTGGTATCTTGCGGCAGCTTGCCGTCGTCGGTAAGCGGTCCTGATGTCAGCAGCACTTCGCCTTGCGGCAACGTGATCGGTTCTTCGCCGAAGTTGGTGATCGAGGCCCAGCCGTTGGCACGGCGGTACGCGATGGTGCCACCCGGGAAACCGTTGGCGCCGTCATGCGCCTTGCCGGGCTGGTCTTCCGGAAGCCATTCGAGACTCAGGTCGGTGGTCTGCAACTCATGTCGCAATGCCAGCACGCGGCGTACAGGTTCAGCATGGAATCCGGGTCGGCCGATTCGACATCGACCGCGAAATCCTTGTACCACTTGGGTTGCGGCAGATGCGGCTCGGCCTTCGCGTCTGCCGGCGAGAAGCCGAAGGAGCCGCCATGGCCGAACTCATCGTTCGGATCGTCCAGCTGCGGAGCGTCGGACGCAACCCACGGCAGCGGCACACGGCAGCCGTCACGGCCTTTGGTGCTGGCGGAACGGGAGGTGCGCCATGCGGACGGATCCTCCAGCTCATCCCACGGAATGTCGGCCACTTCGAACAGGCCGAGTTCCTCGCCTTGATACACGTAGGCGGAGCCGGGCAGCGCCATCTCCATCATGATCGCGGCGCGGGCGCGCTTGGTGCCGAGCGCGCGGTCCTCCCGGTATGTGGTGCCGTCGCGCAGCAGCCAGTCGAGCGGCAGTCGGTGGTATTCGCCGGTCGGCACCTGGGGCAGCGCGTAGCGGGTGGCATGGCGGACCACGTCATGGTTGCTCATCACCCAAGTGGCGGTGGAACCGGACCGTTCGGCGCTTTCCAGACCTTCCTCGATGGCGAGGTGCATGTCGTCGCGGATCCAATCCTTCTTGGCGAACTCGAAGTTGAAGATCTGGCCGAGATCGTCCGGGGAGGCGTACAGATGCTGGCGGCTTGGTCGGACCCACGCCTCAGCCACGGCGAACGCCGGCGGATCGTACTCGTTGAACACCTTGCGCCACTCGTGGTAGATGTCGTGCACTTCGTCGCGGTCGATCACCGGATGGGAGCCGTCTTCGGGCTGATCGTTGGTGCACCAGACCACATAATCGTCCAGATCATCGCGGTCGAGATCCTTGGCCAGGCCGTGCGCCACGTCCACGCGGAAGCCGTCGGCACCGTGGTCAAGCCAGAAACGCAGGGTTTTGATGAAATCGGCGCGCACGTCCTCGTTTTTCCAGTTCCAGTCCGGCTGTTCCTTGGTGAACATGTGCAGATACCATTGGCCGTCGGGCACGCGCGTCCATGCAGGGCCGCCGAAGTGGTTCTGCCAGTTGGTCGGCGGCTCGTCGCCGTTCGGTCCCTTGCCGTCGCGGAAGATGTAGCGGTCGCGTTCCGGCGAGCCGGGTTTCGCGGCCAACGCGGCCTTGAACCATTCGTGCAGGTTGGAGCTGTGGTTCGGCACGATGTCCACGACGATTTTGATGCCGTCGGCATGCGCGGCTTTGGCGAGCGCGTCGAAATCGTCCATGGTGCCGAGTTTCGGATCGACGTTGCGGTAGTCGTCCACGTCATAGCCGCCGTCGGCCAGCTGGGACGGGTAGAACGGGCTCAGCCAGATGGCGTCGACGCCCAGTTCCTTCAGATATCCGATTTTCTCGGTGACGCCGGCGATCTGGCCGAGGCCCTCGCCGCGGGAATCCTTGAAGGAACGTGGATACACCTGGTAGACCACGGCCTGCTTCCACCACAGCGACGGATCGTTGACTTCGGTCATGTTGTCCCCTTTCATACAAACGCTTGTGCACCGTGCGCACGTATCACAACTCCGTACATAGAACGATTTTCGTTGATTTTCCTACGATGGTTATGTTGTGTTGTATAGCTTCGTTGCTGTTATCGCATTGCTTGACACAATCAATAATAACGCTTGTGCAAAAAAGCGCAAACCACAGGAGGCAGAACAAGGTGGCAGCACTTCAAAAAGCCAGCAATAACAACACCTGAAGCCATGCAAGCGTTTTTACAAAAGCAGCGTGTCGTGATAGAGTGAAGCAGTCGCGGGCAACCGACCGCCCGCATAGTCCACCCTAAGGAGCCATCCGACCATGCCACGAACCACCATCGCAGACGTAGCCCAGGCAGCCGGAGTGTCCGTCTCCACCGTGTCCCGCGCGCTTCGCGGGCTCGACAGGGTCAGTCCCGAAACCAGGGAACGCATCGAGCAGGAGGCGAAGCGCCTGCATTTCTCCTTTTCGAAAAGCGCGTCGTCCCTGGCGTCCGGCAAAACCATGCGAGTCGCCGTGCTGCTGCCGAACGAAATCAGCAGCTGGTTCAACGCCCACGCCTTCGAAGCATTTACGAGGTGATGTCGAAGGCGGATACGACATCGTTCCTTACATCGTGTGGACGCAGGACGATTTGGATGCGTTTTTCCAAAATCTTCCGGGCAACCGCAACGTCGACGCGGTCATCGAGGCGTCATTTGACTTCGACGAGGCGAAGAAGCAGGTGCTTGGCGATCTGACCATTCCGGTGGTCGGCATGAACGCGCCGAGCACGCACGGTCTCGACGCCGGCATCGCCATCGACGACGAGGCTTCCATGGCGACGATTGTACGGTTCCTCAAATCGTTAGGGCATAAGACGCTCGCCTACATCGAACAGCCCATCAACACCACGCCGTTCGTCTGCTCCGACAGGCTGCGCAAGAAGGGATTCAGCGAAGCCTCACAAGCTTGCGGTTACGCGGATGAAGACATCATCGTCATGCCGTCACTATCCCATATCGATGCTCGCAGCGAGCAGGACATCTATTCCGGCATCGTCGCGCAGCTGCTCAGCGCTCCAAAGCAGCCGACCGCCATCTGCGTCTCCGTCGACGCCGTGGCCGCTCCCCTGCTGAAGGAGCTGCGGCGCATGGGATGGCGCGTGCCACAGGACGTGTCGCTGGTCGGATTCGATGATGACGACACCGCCACCGCATTGGATCTGACCACCATGCATCAGGATCCGGCGGAAATCGGCCGTATCGCTGCACGTAAGACGCTTGCGCTGCTCAATGGCGAGACGCTTGACGAGCCGTTCACCGTCATGCCGACGTCGCTGGTGCTGCGTGGCACCACGGAACGCGTAAGTTGACGTTCATACGGTGCCATCGACATGGCTCAATTAACTAAACGTCACTAGACCAATAGCTGCCGAAAACGCACGAAACCCGTCCAGCGGCATTCCTGCCACCGGACGGGTTTCGTATTATCTAGCGTTTAGTCGCGTCGTACGCGTTTCGCGCGGTATTCGCCAATCACTGACGGCCGGAGTAGTTCGGCGCCTCGGCGGTCATGACGATGTCGTGCGGATGGGATTCGCGCAGGCCAGCGTCGGTGATGCGGATGAAGCGGCCACGTTCCGGCATTTCGGAGATGTTGTGCGCGCCAATGTAGAACATGGACTGGTGCAGGCCGCCGATCATCTGGTACAGCACGGCGTTGAGCGGTCCGCGGTACGGCACTTCGCCTTCGACGCCTTCCGGAACGACCTTGTCGTTGGAGGTGACGTCGGCCTGGAAGTAACGGTCCTTGGAGTAGGACTTCTTGCCACGCGGAGCCATGGCGCCCAGAGAGCCCATGCCACGGTACAGCTTGTACTGCTTGCCGTGCAGGAGCACCTTCTCGCCCGGAGCTTCCTCGCAGCCCGCGAGGGTGCCGCCGAGCATCACGGAGGATGCGCCGGCGACGAGGGCCTTGGCGATGTCGCCGGAGTAGTGGAT